>JRYF01003739.1_pt1 | contig 13776 bp, 10 predicted proteins | sample 235331 | NCBI WGS metagenome assembly JRYF01 (sample SAMN03074217, study PRJNA261475) | activated sludge metagenome | biome: Wastewater Treatment Plant; feature: Wastewater; material: Activated sludge; isolation source: activated biomass of a wastewater treatment plant treating hydrocarbon... ...
ACAAGCCCGCCAACTGGGCGGATACCGTCCATCTTCACTATTGGGATACCCGGCCGAACGGTCCTGCCACCTCCTGGCCCGGCGTACCGATGACGGCGGAAGCCGATGGTTGGTTCGTTTATCGCTTCAGCGGCATTGAGGTCGCCAGCCTGGTGTTCAACGACAATCAGGGCTGCCAGACCGGTGATTTGCGCCGCGAGCGCGACGGGTTTTACGCCAACGGTCGGTGGCACGACAGCCAGGAGGACGCGGAAGCCAGTCTCGCCAGCGCCAGCGATCCCCCTTCAACCGAGCCGGTACCTCCAACCCGTCCTCACGCCCCGGTCGATCCCGCCGGACCCTTGGGCGATTTTCGCGAGGAAACCATTTACTTTCTGCTCACCACCCGCTTTTATGACGGCGATCCCAGCAATAACTTTTTCTGTCGCGACCGCATCAAATTCAACCGCGCGACCGGCCAGGCCGAGGACCCGCACTGGCGCGGCGATTTCAAGGGGTTGATCCAACGCCTCGATTACCTCCGCGACCTCGGCTTTACCGCGATCTGGATCACCCCGCCGGTGGAAAACCGCAGCGGCCTCGACTATCACGGCTACCATGCCTACGACTGGACCCGGATCGATCCTCGACTGGAATCGCCGGACGCGACCTATCAGGATTTGATCGACGCGGCGCATCAACGCGGGATCAAGATCATTCAGGACGTGGTGGTCAACCACTCCTGCCAGTACGGCATTCGCGGCAAGGTCCACATCGACCACCTGCCGATCAAATACTACGTGCCGCAGGGTTCCGAGCAGGGCCAGGTCAACCACGGTCCCTATCAGGGCAACCTCGGCAACTACGCCTGGCCAAACCGCGACGACATCGACAATCCGGTGGCGCCGGAGTGGTATCGGGAGCGGCATAACATGGACCCGGAAGGCAAGGTGCCGCTGGTGGACCCCAAGACCGGCGAGACCGTACCCAAACCCGGCTACAACCCCGGCCGCTTCTTCGGCATCGACGCCCAGACGCTCGATCCCGAATGGTACATGCAGCACGGGTTCATCTGCGGCGGCGACTGGGAAAGCGCGGCGGTGCAGTTGAAACACATCGCCGGCGATTGCATCAACCTCGCCACCGACCGGCAGAACGTCAAGGATTATCTGATCGGCTCCATCAACCGTTATCTCGACATGGGGGTGGACGCCCTGCGTATCGACACGGTCAAACATGTGCCGCGCGACAACCTGTTGGAATACGTCAACGCCTGGAAAGCGCACAAGCCGGGATTGTTCGTGTTCGGCGAGAACCTGGTCAAGGGCTACGGCTGGGGCGATCTGGGCGGCGGCGACAACGGCCCTTCGTTCATCCGCCCGTGGTGGTACACCCGGCTCGGCCACGATCCGCGCGATCCCAACTCCGGCGGGGATTCCGGGTTCCCGCAACTCGATTTCGGCCTGTTCTCGACCTTCCGCGACAATCTCAGCCGGGGCAGCTTCGACGGGGTCGCCCGGGTGCTGGAGATGGACTGGATTTACGGCAACGCCAGTACGCTGGTCACCTTTCTCCAGAACCACGACGTCGGGCCGGACAACGATTTCCGCTTCCGTTTCAAGGGCGAGCAGTGGATGGCGGCGGCGGCCTACAACCTCTTGTGGACGGTGCGCGGCATCCCCTGCCTGTACTACGGCGAGGAAATCGAATTCATGAAAGGCGCGCCGCAGGACGTAATCGGCAACGACGACACGCTGGACACCACGGGCCGCGCCTATTTCGGCGATCATCTGACCGACGAGCGCATCGCCGAAACCCAGAGTCATCCGCTGTACCAGCATATCAAACGACTGAACCAGATCCGGCGCGCCATTCCCGCCTTGCAAAAAGGCGCGATGAGCCACATCCACGAGTGGGGCAGCGGCATGCGCTTCGTGCGCGACCATCACCATGGCGAAAGCTACGCCGTGGTCGGACTGGCCATCGGCGGCGGCCAGGACATCACCGTCGATAATATCCGCAACGGCGTCTACCGCGACGCGGTCAGCGGCCGGGAGATCACGGTGGGGGGTGGCAGCCTGTCTTTCCACGTGCCAGGCAATTCCGCCGGCATCTACGTGCTGAACGGGTCGGGCAAGATCGGGGTGGATGGGGCTTATTTGCGTTAGCCGCTCCTCGCAAATTTCCCTCCTGTAACCGGATCGCCTTGGCCTGCGCCGTACCCCCGGAAGGGCGGGCGACCTGCCGTCAACTCAGGACGGGTGAAGCACTACCAATCTTCCTCGCCACACCCCGCCGCGCCTCGTAAAGCATGTGCAGGGTGATTTTGCGCACCTCGGCGCGGCTGGCTTCGATGTGCGACTTGAGGTTGAGCGCCGCCTGGGCGGCCCTACGCTGGAGGAGCGGGCGCAGGATCGCCTGATGTTCGGCGTAAGTGAGGTCGATGCGGTGGGCGCGGGTGAAATCCAGCCGGCGGATGATGCGGATCTTCTCCGTCACCTCCTGATGGACCCGCGCCATTTCCCGATTGCCGGTCGCTAGCACCAGCCCCTGATGAAACGCCTCGTCCAACTCGCCGACCCGCTGGCCGTCGGTCGGCCGGTCGCCGGGGGCCGCGAACCACACCGCTTGCAACGCCGAGAGATCGGCCGGGGTCTCCGCCTGGCAGAGGCGCTCCACCGCCGCCAGTTCCAACACGATGCGCAGCTCGTAGAGCTGGTCGAAGCGGGCGAAGTCGAACGGCCGCACGCTCCAGCCGCCGCGAAACGCCACTTGCAGGTAGCCCTCGCGTTCGAGCCGGTAGAGCGCGTCGCGCACCGGGGTGCGGGACACCCCGCAGCGCTCGGCGATTTCATTCTCGGTGAACCGGTCGCCCGGCAGGAGCACGAAGTCGAAGATGTCCGCCTTGAGGCGCTGATACACCTGTTCGGCGCGCGGGTTGGCCGGATGCGGCGCGGACTTACGGGCGGCCATGACGGGCCGCCGGATAGAAGCAAGCCGCCTGTCGCTCGTCGCCCAGGTCGGCCAGCGGCGGTGCCGCTTCCCCGCAGCGCGCCTGTCCGCGCGGACAGCGCCCGAGCAGACGGCAGCGCTGGGGATCGGGATCGATCGGGCTTTGCGGGTCGCCGCCGACCAGCAGGTCCGCCGCCGTCGCCTGCCCCCCCGCCAGACCGCCGGGCAGCGCGGCGATCAGCGCGCGGGTGTAGGGATGGGCCGGTGTGTGGAACACCGCCGGCGTCGGCCCCGACTCGACGATCTGGCCCAGATACATCACCAGGACCCGGTCGCACAACAGCCGCACCACGTTGAGATCGTGCGAGACGAACAGGAAACTCATGCCCAGTTCCCGCTTCAGGCGATCCAGCAGTTGCAGGATGACCGTCTGCACCGACACGTCGAGCGCGGCGGTCGGCTCGTCCAGCACCAGCAGATCCGGCCGGACCACGATGGCCTGGGCGATGCCCACGCGGGCTTTCTGGCCGCCGGAGAGTTGATGGGGATAGCGGTCGAGCAGCGTCCGGGGCAACCCCACCGCGTCGGCGGCCTCCTCGACGCGGGCGTTGATTTCGGCGCGATGCCGCTGCCCGCCCAACAGGCGCACCGGCTCGCCGATGGTCTGGCGGGCGGTATAGCGCGGATCGAGGCTGTCGGTCGGATCCTGAAACACCATCTGTATCGCCTTGCGCTGGGGATGGCGGGCCATGGCCCGGGCGCGGATCAGCCCCAGATCGTGGTTGTGGAAACGCACTTGGCCGTCGGTCGGGTCCAGCGTGCGGGTGAGCAGGCGCACCAGGGTGGATTTGCCGCACCCCGACTCCCCCACCAGCCCGACCGTCTCGCCCGGCGCGATGTGGAAGCTGACGTCGTCCACCGCGTGCAGTTGGCGGGTTTCCCGGCCCTTTCGCACGGGAAAATAGCGCTTCAGTTCGATCGCTTCAAGCAGGTGCAACATGGCGCGTCTCCTTAACCACGGGCGCCGCCGGATGCAACGGCCGATGACAGGCCACCTGATGATGGGCGGACGCCGGTCCGAGTTCCAGGGTCGCTTCGCACGCGGCGGCGCGGCGCGGACACCGTTCGGCGAAGCGGCAGGGCGGCAGGTCGTTCCGGCGCAGATCCGGCAGATTGCCCTCGATGGCGGCCAGTTCGGCGAGGGAGCCGGCCCCGACCGGCGTCGCCCGGATCAGCCGTTCGGTATAGGGATGGCGCGGCGCGGCGAACAGGTCCTCGGTCGGCCCGGCTTCGACCAGATGCCCCGCGTGCATGACCGCGATGCGGTGGCTGTATTCGCGCGCCAGACCGAGATCGTGGGTGATCAACAGCGTCGCCATCCGCCGTTCGGTCGCCAGTTCGCGAATCAGGCGCATGATTGCCGCCTGCGTGGTCACGTCCAGCCCGGTGGTCGGTTCGTCGGCGATCAGCAGGCGCGGCTGGCAGGCCAGCGCGATGGCGATCATCACCCGCTGGCACAGGCCGCCGGACAGTTCGAACGGATAGGCGTGATAGCGCCGCGCCGGATCGGGAATGCGCACCTCGGCCAGACAGGCGATGGCCCGCTCCCGGCGCTCGGCGCGGAACAGCCCGGTGTGGCGAGCCAGCACATCTTCAATTTGCCGGCCGACCGGCCGGATCGGATTCAGCGCCGCGCGCGGATTTTGGAAGATCATCGCCAGCTCGCGCCCGCGCAACGCTTTCATGGCCGCGCCGTTCCGGGCCAGCAGATCCTGGCCGGCGAACCGGATCGCGCCGCCGGTCAGCCGCGCCGCCGGGTCCTGGATGCCCATGACCGCGAAGGACAGCACCGACTTGCCGGAGCCGGATTCCCCCACCAGCCCGAGCGTCTCGCCCTCATTCAGGTGCAGGGTAACCCGTTCCAGCGCCCGCACGACGCCGCCGCGCGTGCGGAATTCCACCGACAGGCCATCGATTTCCAGCAGGGGATTCATGTCCGTTTCCTCGGATCGACCAGGTCGCGTAGCCCGTCGCCCAGCAGGTTGAAGCAGAAAACCGCCAGCATGAGCGCCAAGCCGGGGAAGAAGGCGATCCACCATTCGCCGGAGACGATGTATTGCGCGCCCTCGGCGACCATGATCCCCCACTCGGCTTCCGGGGGCCGCACGCCCAGGCCGATGAAGGACAGCCCAGCGGCGTTGAGGATCGCCCAGCCCATGTTGAGCGAGATCTGCACCATCAGCGGCGGCAGGATGTTGGGGATCAGGTGATGAAACAGCAGGCGCAGTTCGCCGTTGCCCGCCAGCCGCGCCGCTTCGACGAAGCCGGCCTCGCGCCGCACCCGCACCTCGGCCCGCGCCACCCGCAGATAGAACGGCAGATTGATGATCGCGGTGGCCAGCACGATGTTGGCGACGGTGTTGCCCAGGGCGGCGACGATGCCCATGGCCAGCACGAACAGCGGGAAAGCCATGATCGTATCGGACAGCCGGGTGGCGAACCGGTCGAACCGGCCGCCGAAGAAGCCGGCGAACGCGCCGACCAGCCCGCCGACCACGCAGGACAGAGCGACCGCCGCCACGGCGATGCCCAGATCCAGCCGGGCGGCGACGATGACCCGCGACAGGATGTCGCGACCCAGGGCGTCGGTGCCGAACCAGTGCGCCCAATTGGGTGGCGACAGAGCGGGGCCGACGTGGGAAGCCAGCGGATCGTAAAGCGCCAGCCACGGCCCGAACAGCGCCAGCAGCACGAAGGCGGCGAACAACCCGGCGGCGACGACCGACAGCGGGTTCTCGCCGATCACATAGCGCAGGACGCGCCAATGGCGGGCGAGCGGACCGGGGCTGGCGAGCATCTCAGGCGTCGAGGCGGGCGCGGGGGTCGATGAGTCCATAAGCGATATCGATCAGCAGGTTGAGCAGAACGTAGAGCAGCGCCATGGCCAGCACGAAGCCCTGCACCGGCGCATAATCCGACGCCACCAGGGCTTCGATGGCGAAGGAACCGATGCCCGGCCAGGCGAAGACCTTTTCCACCAGCACGTTGGAGCCCAGCAGGAAGGAAAACACCATGCCCAGGGTGGTGAGCACCGGCAGCAGGGCGTTGCGAAAGGCGTAGGTGAACAGAATCGTGGTCGGCGCCAGGCCGGAAGCCCGCGCGGTGCGGATGAAATCCGCCGACAACACGCTCAGCATCGAAGCCCGGGTCATCCGCGCCAGCGGCGCGAGCACGAACAACGCCAGGGTGATCGCCGGAAGCGCCAGTTGCCGGGCGCTGGCGGCGAAGGTTTCCAGGTCGCGGGCAATCAGGCTGTCGATCAGATAAAACCCCGTGACGAACTCGGGCGGCGCGGTGTAAGGATCGAGCCGGCCCAGTGGGGCCGGCGCCCAGCCGAGCAGGTAATAAAAGATGTACGCGAGCAGCAGCCCGGTGAAAAACGTCGGCAGGGACACCCCGGCGGTCGCCACCGCCCGGCAGAGGTGATCGATCCAGGACCCCGGCCGGGTCGCCGCCAGAATGCCCAGCGGAATCGCCACCACGACCGCCAGCAACAGTCCGCACAGGGTCAGCTCCAGCGAGGCGGGCAGCCGGGTCGCCAACTCGGTCAACACCGGCTGGCCGGTGGTCAGCGAGGTTCCCCAGTCGCCGCGCGCCAGATCGCGCACGTAGAACAGGAACTGTTCGGGCAGGCTGCGATCCAGCCCGAGCCGTACCCGGATTTCCTCGACCGCCTCCTGAGTGCCGGCGGCTCCGGCGAAGTAGGCCGCCGGGTCGCCCGGCAGGGCGCGGGTCAGAACGAACGTGACGATCACGACGCCGATCAATGCGGGCAGGGCGCCGAGCAGGCGTTTGAACAGGGCTTGTCCCATGATCATTCTCCAGAGGGGGCGGGAAGCCGCCAGTCACCACCCGCCAACTACTGCTTGTACAGTTGGCGGTAGTCGGGTTGCAGGTGGAACCAGTACGTGAAGCCCTGGACGTTCTTTTGCATGGCCACGTCCATGGTCGGTTGCACCACCGGAATGCGTGGGACTTCGGTATAAGCCAGGTCGATGAACTGGCGCACCTGCTCGGCGTATTGCTGGGGATCGGTCTCGAACCGGGCGGCTTCCACGAGTTGATCCAGATCGGGATTCTGGTAGCTCATGGTGTTAAACACGGCGTTCTGGCCGTGGTAGGCCCAGAAGAAGAAATACTCCGGATAGTTCAGCCAGCCGCCCATGCGGTTGAACAGCATCGGCAAGTCTTTCTGGGTGATCGCCGCCCGCCAGTTGGAGCCGGGCACCTTGTTGATGGTGGCCTTGATGCCGATGGAGCCCAGGGCTTCCTGCATCAGAATCACGGTGGGTTCGGAGACGGTGGCCGTCCCCAGATCGAAGGACAGCGTGGTCTCGAAGCCCTGCTCCAGACCGGCTGCCTTCATCAGTTCCCGCGCCTTCTCTACGTTGGTGGCGTAGGGGGTCGGTTGCGGCCAGGCGGCATCCGTGACGCCCGTCCCGCCGAAGAGGGGATTGCCCCGTCCGTAGAAGGCGTTCGCCATGATCTTGTCGTAAGGCAGGACGTAGGCGATGGCTTGGCGCACCTTCATGTTATCGAGGGGCGGAGTCTTGGTGTTCAGGCCCAGATACCACATGGCGTTCTCGATGGGCACGCTCACCACCTTGACGTTCCCCTTTTCCCGCGCCATTTCGGCGAAGTCCTTGGGCGGCAGTTCGTAGGTGATGTCGATGTCGCCGCGCGCCAGCAGCGCCCGGCGATTGCCGGCCGAGGGCACGTCGCGCTGGATCACCCGCTTGAGCTTCGGCGGCGGGCCATTTTTCCAGTCCTCGAACCGCTCGTAGACGATCTCCTGGCCCGGCTTCCAACTCGCGACCTGATAGGCCCCGCCGCCGGCGGTGTTGGTCTTGAGCCAGTTGGCCGCCCAGGGATCGTCGGCGGTGGCGTGTTGTTTGGCGAGCGTCGAGTTGTAGATTGCCGCCACCGGCACCGCGAGATTGGGCAGGGTCATCTTGTCCTGGCGCAGCAGCTTCAGGCGGAAGGTGTGATCGTCCACCACTTCAAACTGCTCCGGGCTCTCGATGGACCCGGCTTTCATTTGAAAGGTCGGGAACCCACCCATGCCCAGCGCCCGCTCGAAAGACCACTTCACATCCGCCGCCTTGACCGGGGTTCCGTCGTGGAACGTCGCGTCCCGGCGCAGGTGGAAGGTGACGCTCATTCCATCGTCCGCGACTTCCCAACGCTCGGCAAGTTCCGGTTCGAGTTTGGTGAAGTCGTAGCTGGTCACGCCATCGGGCAGGGTTTTGCGTCCGTAGGTCAGCAGACGGTCGTAGGCGTTCCAGGACACGCCGTAGGCGGGACGGTTGGCCCCGAGGCCGTGGATATCGAGCATGTTCGGCCCGAACTCGTTGGCGACCACCAGCGTCTCCAGGCGGGCGCTCTGGGCATGAGCGGGATCGGAGGACGCCGCCAGTCCGGCGACGGTCAGCGGCAGGGCCAGGGCGATGGAAAAAAGCGTATCGGGTTTCATCAAGGGTGTCTCCGTCGATGCGAGAGGAAAGGCGAAAGGCGAAAGGCGTCGCGCAATCAGCGCGCGGCGAGATAGGCCCGCCAACCGCCGTAGGCGGTTACGTCGGGAGCGTCGGCGACGGCCGCGGTTTCGCACAGGAAACCCTTGACGTAGCGGCCGTCGGCCAATTTCAGGGCGCCGATGCCCAGCGGCGGCGGAATCGCGGCGACGAACCCGCCGAAGAGCCGTTCTGGCAGCGCCCAGACTTCCACTTCCAACGCCGCGCCGCCCGCCGCGACGCGGACCAAACCGGGCTTGGGAGGCGTGGTTCCGGGCAGGGCGTACAGGCGATATTCCGGAGCTGTGGTGGTGGCCTCCAGCAGCCGGGCGCTGCGTTCGATGAGTTGCCCGTTGAGGGGCAGTCCGCTGAGATGCGCGCCGACCACCGCAACCTCGACTTGCGGCTCCTGGGTCGGCAGTGGAACCAGCGTTTCCCCGCTCGACGATGGGCGGGCATCGCTCAGACCCAGGCGGTGATGCAGGCGCGGTTGCAGGCGACGGGCGAATGCGGCCAGGCGGTGATCGGAGCCGGCGGAACCGAGCAGGGTCACGCCCGCCGGCAAGCCGTCGGCGCGAAACGGTCCGGGCAGGGCCAGCGCCGCCAGCCCGAGAAGATTGACAAAATTGGTGTAAAGCCCCAGGCGGTTGTTCGAGGCAATCGGTTCGGCGGCGATTTGCTCGTGTCGGTAGATCGTCGGGGCGGTCGGCGTCAGCAGTAGATCCACTTTGCCCAGTTCGGCGGCGCACGCGCGGCGCAGGTCGGCCAGCGCGTACTGACCGCGAAAGACGTCCGCCGCGCTCAGGACGTCAGCGCGGGCGATGACCGCGCGCACCGCCGGGTCCATCTCATGCGCGTGACTGTCCATGAATCCGGCGATGGCGGCGCGGCGCTCCGCCACCCACGGTCCCTCGTAGAGCAACTGGCCGACGGCATGGAACGGCGCAAAATCCAGGGGGATATAGTCAACGCCGGGCTCGGCGTTCGCGGCGGCCAGCGCCGCGCGATACGCCCGATCGGCGAGCGCGTCGCCGTGAAACTCGGGGGATTGGGGAACGCCGACCCGCACCGGACCCACGGCCGGCCCGAGCGGCGCGGGCGGCGCCGAATACGGATCGCGGGCGTCCGGTCCGGCCAACACGTTCAGCACGGCCCAGCCGTCCTCGACCGTATGCGCGAATATCGACACGCAGTCGAGGCTGCGGCAGGCCGGGACGACACCGAAATTGCTGACCAGCCCCGGCGTCGGCTTGAGGCCGACCAGATTGCACGCCCCCGCCGGAATCCGCCCGGAGCCGGCGGTATCGGTGCCCAGGGCGAACGCGACCCAGCCGCGCGCCACGACCGCCGCCGAGCCGGAGCTGGAGCCGCCGCTCATGTATTCTGGATGGAATGGATTTTTCACTGCCCCGTAAGGCGAACGGGTTCCGACCAGGCCGGTGGCGAACTGATCCAGATTGGTTTTACCCACCAGGATCGCGCCGGCGGCCAGCAGTTTTGCGACGACGGTCGCCGTCTGGTCGGGGGTGTAGGCGTAGGCCGGGCAGCCGGCGGTTGTCGGCAGGCCGGCCACGTNNGGGCGAGCGCATCCCGACGAGGCCGGTAGCGAACTGATCGAGGTTGGTCTTGCCGATGATCAGCGCGCCGGCGCGGCGCAGGCGCGCGACAGCTTCCGCATCCGCCTGGGGCGCATAGGCATAGGCAGGGCAGGCCGCAGTCGTGGCAAGGCCGGCCACGTCGATGTTGTCCTTGACGGCGAAAGGGATGCCCAGCAGCGGCCGCGCCGTCCAGGCAGCCGGATCGCGCGCCGCGTCCAGACAGGCTTGCGCCTCGGCGCGCACCAGCTCCGGATCTCGTTGATAGATCCAGGCTTCCCGGCCATCGGCGTCGCGCATCCGGTCCAGGAGTTGTTCGATGACGGTCAGGGGATTCGTGGAACCGTCTTGATAGGCCCGCCGCAGGCCGGCGATCGTCAGGGGTGGAGAGGGCATGGTCTTCATGAACGCCTTCTTGTATGCAAGTTGGCACTCATTCGGCAAATGCCATGCCAGCGAAAAATTTTTAATAATTTATTGATTATATTATATATTAAAAACTTATCGATCTCTCCACAAACGACCGGACGCTCCAAAACAGGGAAGAAGCGCCTGGTTATAGTGCGTGCGCTATATTTCACGATCAGATCGCCCGCGTAGGCGGTTGGATTTCCTGTCCTTCGGTGAATCTCCTATACTTGCGTTCGAGACTGAAAGCGGATCGGTTGGATAGCCGACGGATCCCTCACTGTCAGCGCTGACGCGGGAGTATCCAGCATGATCGAGTCGACGCACGCGATGCTCGCTCCGCACCCTTCGCCCACGCTACTCCGCGCCGCTTGCGGGTTACTGTTGGCCCTCGCTCTCGGCTCCGCCATCGCGACCGCGCGGGAGGGCAGGGCGCTGGATACCGCGGGGGATGTGGGGCGATTCGTCTCTCTGGTCCTGGACGCCGCCGGCAACCCCGTGCTGGCGTACCTCGACCTGACCAACCGGGATCTCAAGTTCCTGTACTGTGATGACCCGGACTGCGCGGGGGATCAATCCCCGAATATCCGCGTCCTGGACAGCGCCGGCATGGTCGGCTCCTACACCAGTCTCGTGCTCGACGCCACCGGTCATCCAGTGATCAGCTATCACGATGCCTCCAAAGGCACTCTCAAGCTGCTGCGCTGTGACAATCCGAGATGCGAGGGGGATCAGTCCCGCAACATCCATGTGCCCGACAGCGCGGGCATCGTCGGTCAGTACAACTCGCTCGCCCTGGGCGCCGCCGGCCATCCGGTCATCGCCTATTACGATGCCGACAAGGGCGACCTCAAATTGCTGCGCTGCGATGATCCCGGGTGCGCGGGGGACCAGTCCGGCAACATCAGGGTCCTGGATACCGCGGGCGATGTGGGTTTGTATGCCTCGTTGGCGTTGGACGCCGCCGGCAACCCGGTCGTCAGTTATCACGATTCATCGAGCGGCGATCTCAAGCTGCTGCGTTGCATCGATCCCAAGTGCATGGAGGCGGTCTCCGCGAACATCAGCGTACCGGTCCCCAAAGCGTTCGCCTGGTACACGTCGCTGCGACTGGACGCGGCGGGTCATCCGGTGATCAGCTATCAGGACTCGGCCCATGGTGTGCTGAAACTGCTGCATTGCGATGACCCCAGGTGCGCGGGGGACGAATCCAGGAACATCGCGGTCCCGGATCGATCGGCGTCGGTCGGCGCCTACAACTCGCTGGCGCTCGACGCCGCGGGGAACCCCGTGATCAGCTATTACGATGCCGCCAACGGCGACCTCAAGCTGCTGTACTGTGACGACCCCGGATGCGCGGGGGACCAGTCGGGCAATATCCAGATCCTGGATGGCGCGGGCGATGTCGGCCTCTACTCGTCGCTGGTCCTGGACGCCGCGGGCAATCCCGTGGTGGGTTATTACGATTTCACCAACGGCGATCTCAAGGTGCTGCGCTGCCCGAATCCCCGCTGTGCTCCAGACGGTGCAGGGGAGGAGGGCCAACCCGCGCGCCCGATGACGCATCCGCTTCCTAAAGGGTCAGAATAGATTGCGCAAGCCGACCACCAGCAGCCCCAATCCGCCGATGATCAGGATCGTGGGGGCGATGCGGCGGGGTTTGCCATCGTTCAGAAAAGCGGAATAGGTCCAGTGCGGCGTGAGGAAGCTATGCCTGAAGTCCTCCCTGAAGTCGTATGGCTCATCGCCGCTCAGGCTCTTCTGAAACCAGATGACTCCGAAGCCAAGCAAAGCGGTCGCGAAACTGATGAGAATGATGGTCTTGATCGACATGGTCGGGGTCTCGGTGTGGCATGGCGTCGTGGATCGAAGCCGTGATGGCGATCGGTGTTCAGGCACGCTGGTTGCGGCAGTTTTCATGCCCGCTTTCGCATCGATCAGTCGCCGCACGTTCTGATTGCGGGTTTTCCGCCCTTCTAAGTGTACAACGGGAGATGACATGGCGCTGAATTACGAAACGACCTGGTTGGGCCTGATGGGGGGCGGGATCTCCGGTTCCATCATCGGCGGTGGCAGTGTCTATCAGATCGATGTCTGGAACATGGGGAGCAAACCCTTGCCGGCTCGCGTTCTGGTCAAGGGCAAGCGGCTCGGTCTCATGGCCGAGGCCGGCACCGCGCACGCGATGCTGATCGTGACCGGATGCAATAGCCCGAAGGACATGGACGGAATCACCTCGTCGGGCATCGACTGGGAATTCTCGGTTGGCCTCAAGGGTAGCGCACTGGTCAAAACCGGCGCCAGACTCTTCAAAGTGGTCGCGGCCGAGGCGGCCGCCAAGGCGGTGAACTGGGCCGCGCATGAGACGGCGAAGCGACTGGTCCAGTGGGCGATGGACGACCTGGGCGTCGTGAAGCCGGGCAAGCAGTTCAATCTGCTGCCATCGCCGCTGGCATTCTCGGTCGGGATTGGCATCTTCTACGACTGGCAGACGTTGACGCTGCTCGGGGGCAAGATCGGCTGGCAGTACATCTCGCCGAAGTGGAGTATTGAAACCTACAACGGCAACGTCCGGCTGCAGATGTGCGATATCCCCGAGCAGGACGGCGAACTGGTCCGCGTCGGTTTCGCGGTGGACGAATGGGGCTTCGATCCGCTCATTCGCTGGCGGACAAAGCAGGGCGACGTCCGGGTGGACGGCCACCAGATCCTCGGTTACGCCTACCAGGGGTGGCTCTTCGAGCGTCCCGATGGCATGGGGTATGCCGGGATCAATCTGACCAACCTCCAGCCGGCCGGGCGCTTGAAAGCTGGGCTCCTGACCGTGGAGCGGACGACTGAAGTCCAGAAGGGTGGCACGCTCACCGTGCGTCCCCAAGTCTACCAGTTCGGCAACTACGCCTATTGGACGGCGCGCGACAAGGTCAAGATGACGCTCGACTCGAATGGATGCTTCGTCAACGCCAGCGGCGGATCGACCCTCAGAAATTGAAGATCGCATCTCTAATGGGAGCCAGCTTGCGGGCGATTCGACCAACCCGGCCTGGCCGACACTGGACCGGCCCAAGCTGGACCGATCCAGACTGGGCCGCGCCGCATCGGCTCGCCAGGAGGAGATCCCGTTCGCGGGACGCGGAAGCAGGATGCGGCCATCCCGTCGATCGTCATGGTTTTTGACCGCCAGTACGCAAACGGCGCAATCGTGTAAAGGCCCGGTGTCCGGAAGCGCGACGAACAGTACGCCCTGGTGCACAGGGCAATCGCGCTATGTG
>JRYF01011512.1_pt1 | contig 13774 bp, 16 predicted proteins | sample 235331 | NCBI WGS metagenome assembly JRYF01 (sample SAMN03074217, study PRJNA261475) | activated sludge metagenome | biome: Wastewater Treatment Plant; feature: Wastewater; material: Activated sludge; isolation source: activated biomass of a wastewater treatment plant treating hydrocarbon... ...
TGAACTTCATTAGGATAGCCTCTTATTTAGGCTATCCTAATGAAGTTCAGTTCCTTTCAAGGGATGCATTTGGCGAAAGAGCATACCGGTGGACGAATCCTGGAAGTGATCCAGATGAACATGGATGGCCTGATAGTTTTTGGTTCGTCATATACAGTCCATTGGCTAATAATGCTTTCCGAGTGAGAATAACCTATAGAGACCAAGATAACCATGAGCATACATTTTACGCGGTACCATGGGCCGAGCTTGGATACTAACTCAAAGTGGGGATTTTTTGTCCAACAAATAGTAAAAGGAGTCTATTATCATGTCACAAGCAATTCTCATCTTCGCGCAAGACGAGGGTCGGAGCATCCCACGTGGCAGACACGGCGGTTGCGTGCATGTTCGTTACCGGCTTATGAACGGGGGTACCCCAGCACCAAATGTTACGATCACCGAGCGGTTCTCTGCAGTCGAAGATCGCCACCACTTGGTGCCAAGAATATTATTGGGAACTTACCGTACCGACTCGTACGGGGCTTTCGACGATGTCGTGGGTTTCTCATGTCCTGACAGGCTTCCGAGTGATTTCCATCTGGTGGCCGATCAGGAAATCTTCGCCAATGGGACAACGGTAGCCAGGAACCGCATTAACTGGAATTCGACTCGGATCATGGTCAGAGCGATTGATGGTCGGCTACCGCTCCAAGCGAGCGTTTCGGTAGCGCTACGCTGATCTGAAACTTGAGGTTCCTGACTCAATCACTTCAGACGTCTTTGGTCAGCACGAATCAAGAAATTCGCGTTCCCCAGAGATGATTTTCGAGTCGGCTTCCAGCCGGTCTTTGACCGATTCGGCTGGCTGGAGGTCGGCTCAACGGAAAATTCTTCTAGAAAATTTAATGAGGAATTTTTTGATTCTCTCTGATTGTAGGAAAGAATAAGGAGGAGGTTTGGCTATGTCGCATCGTTACTCTGCCCTGCGCTCTTTGAGCCTGATCCTTCTTTTGCTGGCCGCGCCGGGTTTGATCGTTCCCCCCGCCAGCGCCACCCACCGGCTCGCTATCCAAGATTTTACCTATCTCGGCGCGTTTCGCTTGCCGGGTGATGAGACCCGGCCGCGGACGTTTGCTTACGGCGGTAACGCCATGACCTTCAACCCGCATGGCGAACCGCAAGGGCCGGCTGACTGGTTTCCTGGCTCGCTGTTCGTCATGGGGCACGACCGCATGCCCTACGGTGAATTGCCCGACGGCAATCAGGTAGCCGAAATCAGCATTCCGGTGCCCGTCGCCACCCGGTCCGTGGGTCGTCTGAACCAGGCCAAGTTCCTGCAACCGTTCCGCGAGGTAGCCCGAGGCTTATTGACCACTCTGGACGAAATCCCCGTCGTTGGCATGGCCTACCTGAACCACCCCGCCACCGGTCCTAAAATCCATATCGGCTGGGGCCAGCATCTCCAAGAAGACGACGCCACCCAAGTTCCTTCACACGGCTGGCTGGACATCGACCTCGCCCATCCCAACCCCAAGGGGTTTTGGTACATCGGTCATCAGTCGCCGTACAGCGTCAATGACTATCTGTTCGCCATTCCGCCCACTTGGGCCGATAAGTACGCCGACGGCCGCTACCTGGCGACCGGACGTTACCGAAGTGGCGGCTGGTCTGGTCAAGGTCCAGCCCTGTTCGCCTACCGCCCTTGGCGCGATACCGCCGGTACGCCAGCCGCCCCGGGAAGCCGTCTCGCCGAGACCGTGCTCTTGCGGTACGAAAATTCCACGAACAGCGAAGACACGGTCAGTCGCGCCCTGCGCGGCTACCAGCATGCCGACGAGTGGTCCGGCGGCGCCTGGATTACGACCGCCGACGGTCGATCGGCGGTGCTGTTCGCCGGTACCAAGGGCACCGGCACCAAATACTGGTATGGCTTTATCAATGTGCGTGGCCCGGAGTATCCCTGCGTCGATCCGCATGTCACCGATTTCGTCACCTGCCGGCTGGCAAACGGCGCGGCCTGTCCCACGGAGGATTTTGCGGGTTGCTGCGATGAGGTGCTCGGTAACTGCGCCAGTCATCGCGGCTGGTGGAGCACCCGCTTCGATGCCCAGTTTATCCTCTACGATCCGGCGGATTTGGCGCGGGTCGCGGCCGGCACGCTCGAGTCCTGGCAACCGCAACCCTACGCCACGGTGGACATCGATCGATACCTCTATTTGAACCCACCCGCAGGGGAAGAAATAGTGGTAGGTGCGGGCGACCAACGCCGCTATCGCGTCGGCGACGTAGCCTACGACCGCGCCCACAATTTGCTATACGTTCTCGAGCCGTTGGCTGATGGCGGCAAGCCGGTCGTCCATGTCTGGCGGATCGGCGACGGCGGTACCGTAACCTCAATTCCCGATCAATAGTTGTTCGCCAAGGCCGCCTCCGCCAGTTATGCGGCCCCCAAAGCCTCATAAAAATTTATATAATCAACGGCTTGTGAATTTTCATATCCACGTCGAGAATACTACCCATCTGACCTATACCGAGCGTGGCGATGAACTCCACGCCATCTCGTTGCGGAAGGCGGACAAGCATGAAATCAGACGTTACAGAGCGGCTCTTGCCAAAGACCGATGAAGAATGGGAGGCGCTGATCGCGGAAGCGCCCGGTGCGGAGCGTCCGCTCGATCCCGACGCGGAACGGGCTTTTTTGGAAAAGGCGGTCGTGGTGCGCGAAGGCGGTCCCGTGGCCGTGCGGGCGGCGCTGGCGGAGCGGCGGCGGACGCGCGGGCCGCGGAAGGCGCCGACCAAGGAGCAGGTGGCGATCCGGCTTTCGCCGGAGGTGCTGGCGTATTTCCGCGCCACCGGCCAGGGCTGGCAGACGCGGATGGACGCGGCGCTCAAGGAGTGGATCGCCCAACACTCGGGGTGACCTGTGACCCGCTCCACCCACCTCGCCTTCGCCTCCGTCCTGTACCTGGGCGCGGTTCTGTTCGGGTTATCGGCCCGACCTGATCGGCTGGGCGCTGGCGGCCGTCGCCAGCTTGCTGCTGGACGATGATTGAGCCGGGGATATAGGGCGGGCCGAGGCGCATGGGCCGCCCGTCACACGGCATGGAGCCGAATTTCGTCCACCGGTCTCTCTCAGCAAGCTAGACAATACCACCTGAGATTGCAATCCCTGAATGGATCAAATCCGTGGTAGTGCTCCAAACATCGATACAGAACTGATCAAAGTTCATACAATCATCAACGGCTTGTAAATTTTCCCATCCACGGCGAGAGCACTACCCGGTCGGACGACCGACCGCGCCCGGAACCCCATCCGATCCCCCCTGCGCCACTCGCCGCAATCCCGGTTGTCCTTGCCAATAGCCGTCGCAGGCGCCGTGCGGCCGGGTGGCGTCGAGCGCCGCTGCGGCCGCCACCGGATCGCGCCGTCCGCGCAGGCAGTCGGCGAACGCCGCGACCACGGCATCGGTTCCTTCGGCCTGGGGACTGATCCGCAGAGCGTCCACGCCCAACGCCCGCAGTTCCGCCAATTCCGGCAGCAGGTTGTAGGTCTGGGCCGACTGGGTTTGAATCCCGTTGAGCGTCAGAAACGCCTGACCCTCCCGAGTGCTCAGCGTCAGCCCCTCGGGATCGTTCAGACAGCGATACTGGCAATCGTCCTTGGGCAGATTGTGAAAGCGGGCGGTGAAACAGCGGGCGGAGTAGGCCAGCGGCAGGCGCCCGTAGGCGAAGACCTCGGTTTCCACCCCGGCCGGGCGTCGCGCCTGAATATGGGCCAGCGTGTCCCGCGACAGCTCCACCGGCATCACCCAGCGCCGGGCGCCCAACCCGGCCAGAAATCGCAGGGTCTGGTCGTTGTAGACGTTGATCCCGGTGCCCAGCACGAACGGGGCTTGGCCCGCCAGCAGATGCACCGCGCCCATGTCGTTGGCCTCGACGGTGAAGCGGCCGTTCTCGCACAAGCGCCGCAGCGTCTTGAGTTCCGATTCCGCTTCCAGCAGCGCCATCGTGGACAACACGACCTCCTTACCGGCGGCCGTCAACCGCTCGGCCAGGTCCAGCCAATCCTCGGTATTCAGCGAACGCCGCTTGGAGCAAACCGTTTCGCCGAGATAAATAATGTCCACCGGAGCGGCGCTCATTTGCTGGTAAAAGGCCAGCAGGGTTTCGCGGGGCCAGTAATACAGCACCGGTCCGAGCGCCAGTTTCGGCGGGTTTTGCTCGAGCGTTGCATTCCCCATGGCGCGGCTCCTCACTGCCAGGTCCGGTGATACGCGCCGAGCGTGGTCTGGTGGCCTTCCGACACCTTGCCCAATTCCCGCAGCCATTCCGGTCGGGGCGCGTAAGCGGCCGGATTGCGCTGGCAGGCATCGATGGCGGCCCGCCAGACCTGGGTGACCTGGCCGACGTAGGCCGGACTGCGCTGGCGTCCCTCGATTTTGATGGCGGCGATGCCCATGGCCTGGAGTTCCGGCAGGAGTTCCAGGGTATTGAGACTGGTCGGCTCCTCAATCGCGTAATAGGTCTGATCGGCCACCGTGAACCGGCCCTTACACAGGGTCGGATAACCGGCGGGCTCGCCCGGCGCGTAGCGGTCGATCAGCAGCCCGCCCAACCGCGTTTCCAACCCGCGCGGCGTTTCCTCCCAACGCACCGCCTTGGCCGGCGAACAGACCCCGCACATATTCGGCGACTCGCCGGTGACGTAGGACGACAGCAAACAGCGGCCCTCGACCATGATGCACAGCCCGCCGAACCCAAAGACTTCAATGGGCACCGGGCTGTTTTCGAGAACATGCCGGACCTGGGGGAGCGACAGGACGCGCGGCAGCACGACCCGGCGAATGCCGAAATGCTCGTGATAGAAGCGAATCGCCTCGTAATTGGTGGCCGAGCCCTGCACCGACAGATGCAGCGGGAGTTGCGGATGCTGGCGGCGGGCGTAGTCCAGAACGCTGATATCGGCGGCGATCACCGCGTCCGCGCCGAGTTCCGCCGCCCGGTCCACCGCGGCTTGCCAGCGTTCCCAGCCGGACGGCTGCGGGAAGGTGTTAAGCGCGACGAACACGCGCCGACCTCGTTCATGCGCGTACCGGACGCCTTGCGCGGCCGTCTTGGCGTCGAAATTCAGGCCGGGGAAATGCCGGGCGTTGGTATCGTCGCGGAACCCGATGTACACGGCGTCGGCGCCGTGATCCACGGCGGTCTTGAGCGAGGGCAAATTGCCCGCCGGACAGACCAGCTCCAGCGGTTTGCAGGGAGAGGGATTCATGGTTGGGGGCTCGATGGTTGGAACGGGTCGGATTGGCCGTCGGCTGCGAATGTGGCGATCCTCGATGAAAGAATGATTTGTGCGGCGCACCATTTTTTGCTATATTTTCGGTTGCCATCATCAAACCTACAAGAAAAATCATGTACATCGCGGACGATCCCATGCTGGCGCTGATCACCCGTTTCATAGGGGACGCCCAGAAGCTGGAAGTATCCGATGCGGAATTTTTGCTTCGGCAGGTCAGCGCTATCGAGCACTATACCGCACAGTTTCCCGCCAGCGAGCGGAATGCCCGCGCCATGGAATGGATCGCGACGCATGCCCGGCAGTATCGGCGCCAGTGGCAAAAAGCCGCGGTGGCCCAGGCTTTGGGGAAGACGCGATGTTCCGATTGTCCGCTGCTGGGAGATTCCCGGTCGGCGCATTGCGAGATTCATGCGTTCTGGCTCAAGCTCTTGCAGCATTACATCGCCGACGAAATATCCTCGCAAGAATACGTCGAGAGTACGCTGAAGCTGCTCGATCAGTATAAAAATCGACTCAAGATCGGCCGGATCAGCCAGCGGTTACAACCAGAAACCGCGCAACTCGATCCCGCTTGAGGACGGCGAGACACATCGTTCCCTTTCCAGGGCAGGGAAGCGGTCGGCGTTGGGAATCACCGTACTCGAAGGCTATTCCTGGTCGGAAGATCGGCCTTCCAAGAGGGTCCCCCGGTCGACGGTCTCCTGCAACCGACGCACTTCCTCGATGATCCCCATGAAGCGTTGACCCAGCGGCGTCAGCAGGTACTCCACCTCGACGGGCGGCTTCGCGCCGAATACCCTGCGATTCACGATACCGAAGCGCATCATCTTTTGCAGGCGCTCGTTCATGACCTTCGCCGACAGACCAGGGGAGGCCCGCAGCAAGGCGCTGGGCCGATGACACCCTGTGGCGAGAAGACCCAGGATGCCGAGTGACCACTTGCAACCGATGATGCTCTCGACCATGGCGGCGACGGGAATGGGGCGGTCGTCCGTGCTCGCGGATATGGCGCTGTCCGAGGAATCGTAGTGAACCATTGCGTACCTACCTTACCAAAAAGTGTCATCTTGAATAGACCACACTCGTGGCGCATCCTCCGGCGTGGGTGGTGCAACCCCCCCGAACCACTGAAACCGGAAGGAGTTGAGAGATGAAAACCAAAGCGGTCTTTTACCACGCCGGCTGTCCCGTGTGCGTCAGCGCCGAGCAATCGATGCTCGGCGCGCTGGACCCATCCCGCTTCGATGTCGAGGTCGTGCATCTCGGCGCGGCCAAGAATCGCCTCGCGGAGGCGGAAACGCTGGGCGTCAAGTCGGTTCCCGCGCTCGTGCTGGACAACCAGGTCTTCCACATCAATTTCGGCGCTAGCCTGTCCGACCTCAAATGATCGCCCCTCATGAGGGGTTCGGCTGGAGGGGTGATGCCGTCCCTCCAGCTTGGAGTCACTGGCGCCATCGCCAACCGCCACCGGACCTGAAGGATTCGTCAACCAAACTGACCGTCAACTCTCGGTCTGATCAGCATTGGGAAATAGGTGATGATGAAGATCAAAAACGCCGCAATCCATAAAACCTGGGAAGCCGCCACCCAGATCACATAGTGACTTCCCGCGACTAATGGCGTCGTTATTCTGATGAGAGCGCTGATGATGAGAACGATCAGTGCAATGGCAACGGTTTTTGGAGGTTCTTGCACGTTTCTGCCCGTATGGCCCAGCGTGACCCGAGCCATCATGCTCAGGATGATCACGCCGATGCCGCCCACGCCGAACGTATGGATCACGGCGATCCTCGGCAAATCGAGGAACGCGCTTAACGCCAGCAGGAAAAAGCCAAGATTGATGAAAGCCAAGGAAACAAAAAGGCTCCAGAGCAGCGGTTTCTTCCATATTCCGCTCGTATGCCAGCCAACCAGCCGGGCGGAGTTGGCGACAAACAGGCCCATCGCGGTTAGCGCTGCCATCTCCTGGTTTTCAACCAGGACTTCCGCAAGCAAAAACGCGCCAAACAATACAATAATGGACCAGTCCAACCACTGGGAGTTGAACGGCTTGACTGGATAATCCACGCCGACTTCGATGAAAAAGGGGACCACTCTTCTGCCGATTAAGAGAATGAGCCCAACGATCAAAAATAATCCACCATAGATCCCGATGTAAACACCTCGATCCATGAGACCAGCCGCGCCAAGATAGAAACACCCGTTGGCGGCCGCCAGCAATACCAGAATGACGATAATGCCCAGTTGCTTCCACTGGTTGACTTTTACAATCGGATAAAAAATCGCACCGATCAGGCAAAGCGCGAACAGCAGATCAAAAAATCCAGCAACCAACAGCAATGGCGTCCCGAACAAAAACAGGACTCTCGGAAATAACCATAAAGTCAACAGCCCCAACAGAGCGAATCCGTAAAGGGTTTGCACGCCAGTCCAGTTCCTGACGGCGGTCAACAGAAATCCAGCGATGACCGCCATCGCGAATCCATGGATCATTTCATGGGCATGCCACTGGAAAATGGAAATCCCGGTGATCAGCAACGGTTGGTGAAAGACATAAATACCCATCCAGAACAGCATCGATACGATGGCGAAAAGCGCCGCGCCCAGAAAAAAAGGCCGGAATCCCAGATTCAATAAAGCGATCCTGGACATTGGGTTGACCCTCAATGACTCGTGCCCTCGGAGCGGGTGATCTTGTTATGGACGTTGTACTTGCCCACCGGCTTGCGCATGGGTAGTCGCTTGACCTCTTCCAAGGTCGCCGCGTCGTAAATCACCAACGCCCCGTCGTCCTCCCAAATGGAGACCAGCGCGTATTGGCCGTCGCGGGTGAATTCAGTATGGGCGGCGGTCTGGCCCGGCACCGGACGCAAAGTTTTGGCGATTTCCAGAGTGCGTTTGTCGAGCAACTGCATGGTGTCCCTGGCCGGACTCATCATTGCATCCACCCAGGCATAGGGCGTGTTCTCGTGGCTGCGCATGAAGAACGCCGGCCCAGCGGTCTTGACCTCCTTGAGCACCTTCCAGTCCTTCATGTCGATCACGCTCACCACGCCTTCCTTGAGATTGGGCGTAGCCATGACCGGACGGTCCTGATAGCGCCAGGAAATGCCGGAGCCGAGGTGCGGCAGGCCAGGTAGCGGCAGATCGGCGATCTTGCGCCGCACGTCGAGATTCACCACTTGCCCGCTGGGAATGGATTTTTCGCCGCCGTCCGCGGGCCGCGCCGCGCCCAGCACGTAGGCATAATCCTGGCTGAAGAAGAAATCGTCGAGGATGGCGTCGAGTCGGGTCACCCGGGGCGTCCACATCCCCGGCAAGGCAATGGCTTCGCCCATGGGGTAATCATGGACGTAACCCTTGAATACCGGCGTGGCCTTGGGGTCGTAGCTCAGCTCCCACACTTCGGGAATGTCCTTGAGGGCGGCCACGAAGCTCTGGCGCGGCGCGGCGTCGTACACCGCCGACACCCGCGAACTCTGGCCGGCCTCATTCGCCACCGGGATGATTCGGTCCAAGCTCAGGTCAGCGGCGTTTAGCAACACCAGGGTATGGGGCAGATAGTTCGCCGCCATCGCCCATTGCCCGTCGCCGGAGACCGCCAGGTTACGGGTATTCAGGCCGACGCGGATCTCGGCCAGCAGCTTCAGGTTGTAAAGATCGTACTTCGACACCCAGCCATCGCGGGAAGCGAAGTAGACGAAGCGCCCGTCGGGGGAAAATTTGGGACCCCCATGCAGGGCGAAGCGGCTGGGAAACCGCGCCAGGGCTTCGAACCGGTCGCCGTCGAGGATGGTGACGTGCTGATCGCCGGCTTCCACCACCACGAACAGATTGAGTGGATCGGCGGTGAATTGTGGTTTGTTGGGTAACGCGTCGGCTTTCGCGTACTCGATGCGCGAGGCGCGAATCTCCGCTTCGCCCCATTGCGGGGGGACCGTCGGCGGGGTGTGGATGAAATCCGCCAGCGCCTGGATTTCCTCCGGCTTGAGTTGATCCTGGTAGCCCGGCATTTGCGTCGCCGGGCGTCCGGCGGCGATGACGCGCAGCGCCTCGGGTTTCTTCAACCGCTCCAGATTTTGCGGCAGCAATGCCGGCCCCATCCCCCCCAGCCGGTCGGCGCCATGGCAGGAGGCGCAATGCTGTTGGTACAGCGGGACGGGGTCGGGCGCGGCGCTGGCCGTAAACCCCAGCAACATCAGGCAGGCGAACAGCAGATCTTGGTTCATGACGCGGCGCTCCGGCGCGCGGTTCGATACGGCGTCACGGTCAGTCGCTCGCCACCGCTGGCGACGCCGATTTCCTCGTCATCCAGATAACAGGCGGGATCTTCGGCCCAGGGATCGCCAGTGAGCTGCTGGGCGCGCACCCGGGTGTTGCCGTTGCAGATCGCGAAATACCGGCACTGACCGCAGCGGCCTTTCACCGAACGGGGTTTGGCTTTCAAGCCGGCCATCAGCGGATCGGAAGTGTCCGACCAGATTTCGGAAAACAGTCGCTCGCGCACGTTGCCGAGAGTGTGATGCCACCACATCGTATCGGGATGGATATTGCCGAGATTATCGATGTTGGCGACGTTGACTCCGGAAGCGTTGCCGCCCCACTGCTCCAGTTTGGCCCAGATGTGCGCTTCCGACCCTGGAAACCGTTGGCGCACCCAAAACAGCAGATACACCCCATCGGCATCGTTGTTGCCAGTCACCAGTTCCCTGGGTTGGCCCTCTTGTACCCACTGCCAACAGGTTTCGAACAATAAATCCATGGCCCAGCGGGTAGTCAGATGGTGAGCGTCGTCCTTGCGATTGCGGTTGCCACGTCCGGCGTAGTTGAGATGGGAAAAATAAAACTTGTCGATCTGTTCCCGTTCCAGCAATCCCAACAGCGGCAACAAATCGTGAGCGTTGTCCTGAGTCATGGTGTAACGAATTCCGACCTTGATGCCGTGTTGCCGGCACAGGCGAATCGCGTTCAGCGACGCGGCGAAGGCCCCCGCCCGGCGGCGGAAGCGGTCGTGAGTTTCGGCGATGCCGTCCAGGCTGACGCCCACATAATCGAAGCCCACCTTGGCGATGCGCACGATATTGGTTTTATCGATCAGCGTGCCGTTGGTGGACAGCGCAACGTAAAAACCCATGGCCTTCGCGCGACGGGCGATGGCGTAAATATCGGGACGCAGCAAGGGTTCACCACCGGACAGGATCAGCACCGGCACTCGGAATGCCTTCAGATCATCCATGACCGCGAACACTTCATCCGTTTTCAACTCGCGGGGGAAATCGATATCGGCGGAAATCGAATAGCAGTGCTTGCAGGCCAGATTGCAGCGCCGCGCCAGATTCCAGATCACCACCGGGCCAGGCGGGTTGCGTTTGGGCTTCAGTGGCATGGGCCGGGCGATTTCCTGCATGAACTGGGTGATGCGGAACATGAACGGCATCCTTCAGTTGCGAGGCTTTGAATAGGACCACTTCCCATTGCCGCTCGCATCGCTCTGTATTACCATCTGTATTCCAACGGCGATGAAGGAGCGAATCCCATGGGTACGAGAACCGTCCGGCTGGACGAAGAAGCCGAACGAACATTGGACCGGGTTAGAACCATGACCGGCCTTTCCATCTCGGAGGTGTTGAAACAAGGACTGAGCGCCTACGAAAACGACATCCTGGAACAGGCATACCGCAAACCCTACGAGATTTTCCGTCAGCTCGATTTGGGCGCCGGAGGTTACGCCATTGCGCCGGCTCGAGAGGCCAAATCGGCGATAGCCGACGTCATCCGCCGGAAACATTCGCGATGATTCTCGTGGATACCGGGCCATTGGTAGCGCTATTCGATCCGGAGGATGGCGACCATGACCGGTGCGTCAAGCGACTGGCGGTGATCGAAGAACCGCTCTGTACGACGATCCCGGTGCTGACCGAGGCTTTCCATCTCCTGAATCCCGGTAGCATCGGCTCTCAGCGGTTGATGGATTTTATCGCCGGTGGCGGACTGGGAGTGCGCTATCTGGATTCGGCGGGATTGCATCGGGCTTTTGCCTTGATGGTTCGTTACGCCGATCATCCCATGGACTTGGCCGATGCCAGTCTGGTGGTCCTGGCCGAAACGCTCAAGCTCCGCAAGGTGTTTACCCTCGACCGCAACGATTTCGCCACCTATCGAATTCAGCATGGGTACCGCCAGGTTGCGTTTGATCTTATCACGCCTGATCTCACAGGATAAGGCGGAAACCCGATCATTCAACACGCGCTTCACCCTCGGTATGGCGGTTTCATGCTGCCAGACGCAAGCCGGTCTTCTTGAGAATCCGGGTGCTGTACAGAATGGCGCGGGCGCGGCAGGCATCGCCCAGGATTTCGGCGATGCGGTCGGCCTTGGCGGCGACCTCGTCGCGGCTTCCCCCGTGCGCCATCGCGAACAGGTTATAGGGCCAGTCGGGTAAATGCCGGGGCCGGCGATAGCAATGGGTCACGAACTCCAGCGCCCCGACCCGTTCGCCCAATTCATCCACGACTTGGTCGGCCACGTCCCACACCGTCATGCCGTTGGCGGCGTAACCGATGCGGTAATGATTCGGCACCACCCCGATGCGGCGAATCGCGCCAGCGTCCAACAGAGCTTGCAAACCGGCGATAACGGTCTCCACGTCGCTGCCCAGTTGCGTGGCGAGCGCATGATAAGGCTCCGGGGTCAGCGGCAAACCGGATTGCGTAGCGAGAATCAGCGGTCGCAATTCCGCCAGTTGTTCTGACGGCAGAAAGGACGCAGTCTTCCGTTCGGCAGACAGCTTGGAAGACTCAATCGGACGCGCCCCCACCGCAAACCGCGCTTCGATGAAATACTCGCGTTCCTTGGGAAAGTTGAACACCCGCAGACCGGTCGCCGCCGCGATGCGCTCGACGGTATCGTTCATGCCGGCGGGCGTTTCGGTCGCCAGCACGAACCACATGTTGAAAGCATGGTCGCGCCGGTAGTTGTGCGCCACTTCCGGAAAGCCGTTGACGATGCCGGCGATGCGCTCGAACTCCGCCTCCGGCGCTTGCAACGCCGCCAGCGAGAACGCGCCACCCAGCCGTTCGATCTGGTACAGCGGTCCGAAGCGGGTCAGCACCCCGTCCGCCAACAATTCCCGCAGGGCTTGCAGCACGGCGTCCTCGCTGGAATCCAACCGCTCGGCCATCACCGCGAATGGCCGTGCGCACAGCGGAAACCCACCCTGCCAGTCGTCGATCAGACGGCGCTTCAACTCGTCCACGCCACGGCTCCGAAACCGGTCGGGCGCCAGTCCTCTTCGTCTTCCGGAACCGACGCTGACGGTAAGGGCGTCGTCATCGGCAGGTAATACGCGCCCCGCTGCCTGAAACAACGGGTGCTGAACAGGACCGCATGGGGATAAGCCGCCAACCCGAGCCCGACACGTAACTGCTCGATCCGCTCCAGCACGGACTCCCGCTGGCGACCGTGAATCATGCAAAACAGGTTATAGGGCCAACGCGGCAACCGGCGTGGTCGGCGATAGCAGAGATTGACGCCGGCTTCCTCCGCCAGCGCTTGCCCGATCGCGCTGACTTGGGTGTCGGGAAGGTCCCAAACCACCATCGCGTTGGCGCGATAACCCAGCGCGCGGTGGCGAACGATGACGCCCAGACGCTTGATGACACCTTGCCGCAACCAGTCGCGCAACCGATCCAAAACAGTCCGTGCCGGCAGGCCCAGCGTTTGCGCCAGCGCGTGATAGGGATGGCTGACCAGCGGCAAGCCCGGTTGCAGCGCGGCGAGCAATTCCCGATCGAGTTCGCTCAAAACGACGGCCGCCGAACCGTCAGTCGTTATCCTCGGGGATGCCACTGCTGAAGTTTTACGTCCGCCCGCCTGCAAAGCGAACCCGAGGTCAACGTGGAATTCTTCCAATAGCGGCAGGTCCAGGACCGGCAAGCCGCTTTTCACCGCGATTTCAGCCAGAATGGCTTGCAAGCGCGAAGCCGTGGCGGCGGTCAACACGAACCAGAGATTGAAATCGTGCTCGCGCTGGTAGTTGTGATTGACTTCCGGATACTCGTTGACCAGCCGCGCCACCGCCTCCAGCCGCGCCGCTGGCACGGCCAGCGCCGCCAGGGTACTGACCCCCAGTCTCCGGGTGGCGAAGACCGCGCCGACCCGACTGATCCTGCCTTCTTCCTTCAGCCGGCGCAGCGTCGCCAGCACCTCGGTCTCACTCCACCCCATCCGCTCGGCGATCACCCGAAACGGCTCGCTCGTCAGGGGCAAATCGCGTTGAAAGCGATCGAGCAATTCGAGGTCGGCGGGATCCATTTCAGAACCCGATGCGCTGGGCGCGGGCGGTGAAGAAGATGCCGCTTGGATTTTCCGCCGGCAGTTCGGCGCGCCGGGCGAAACTGGCGGTGTCGTAGATCACCACCTTGTTGTCGTCGCGCGCCGAAATCCACACACGCTTCACCGCGCGGCGTGAACTCCAGATGCAACACCGCCTTG
>JRYF01005612.1_pt1 | contig 13763 bp, 11 predicted proteins | sample 235331 | NCBI WGS metagenome assembly JRYF01 (sample SAMN03074217, study PRJNA261475) | activated sludge metagenome | biome: Wastewater Treatment Plant; feature: Wastewater; material: Activated sludge; isolation source: activated biomass of a wastewater treatment plant treating hydrocarbon... ...
ATTTCAGGACAGGTCAACCATTAACCATTAACCATTAACCATTAACCATTAAAAAAGTGGGAAATATAATAGCAATAGTTGGCAGGCCGAACGTGGGAAAATCCACTTTGTTCAACCGCTTGATCGGCGGGCGGCAGGCCATTGTGGACGATACGAGCGGTGTGACACGTGACCGCCAATACGGAACAAGCGACTGGAACGGCAAGGCTTTTACCGTCGTGGACACAGGCGGGTTCGTAGGTCATTCCGAAGACATTTTCGAGACGGCCATCCGCTCCCAGGTCAAAATTGCCATCGAGGAGGCAGCAGTCATTATTTTTATGACAGACGTGACCACCGGCATCACCGACCTCGACGAAGACGTGGCAAATTTGCTCCGCCGCTCCGACAAGCCGGTGATATTGGCCGTGAACAAAGTGGACAACAACGAACGGTATATCGAAGCAAGCGAATTTTACAGCCTAGGCTTCGAGCATACTTTTTTTATATCCTCCATCACCGGCAGCGGCACGGGCGACTTGCTCGATGCCGTAGCACCGCTTATCTCCGAAGAGCCGGAAATCCAGACCGACTTGCCGAAATTCGCCATCGTCGGGCAACCCAACGTTGGCAAGTCGTCCTTTGTCAATGCCCTGCTTGGCGAGGACCGGAACATCGTGACGGACATAGCGGGTACGACCCGGGACACCATCCACTCGAAGTATTCAAAATTCGGCAAGGAATTCCTGTTGATTGACACGGCGGGTATCCGCAAAAAAGCCAAAGTACACGAGAATCTGGAGTTTTACTCCGTCATGCGGGCCATCAGTGCCATCGAAGAATCCGATGTGTGCATTCTCATGCTCGATGCACAGGACGGCATCGAACAGCAAGACCTCAGCATTTTGCGCCTCATGCAGAAACGCCACAAGGGGGTCGTTATCCTCGTCAACAAGTGGGACTTGGTGGAAGGAAAGGAAACGAATACGGCAAGGGACTTCGAAGAAGCCATAAAAGCAAAAGTGGCCCCGTTCACCGATGTACCCATCGTGTTTGGTTCCGTGATGGAAAAACAGCGCATTTTCAAAGTGGTGGAAACAGCGCTCGAAGTACACGAAAACCGTGGCCGTAAAATCAAAACCTCGCAACTCAACGAGGTCATGCAACCCGAAATCGAACGTTACCCGCCGCCGCCACACAGGGGCCGCTTTGTCAGTATCAAATTCATGAATCAGTTACCCACCCCCTACCCTGCCTTCGTGTTTTACTGCAACCACCCCAAACATATCAAGGAAACATACCGAAATTTCCTCGAAAACCGCCTCCGCCAGCATTTCACTTTCACGGGCGTGCCCATCACGATTTTCTTCAGGGAAAAGTAGATGGGGTATGATCCCTCCCAAACCACTGGAAATATATGCTCATTTTTTCTTTTGTGCCAAACCGCACAGTTGAGATTCAGCGTCCTTTGCCAGCAAAAACTGGCTATATCGCAGGCGCTAATCGTATGGAACAATTTAAAAGCCACGTAACTGCTTATGAGGGTGCGGTAGGAGAGAGAAATAATNTTTCCCCCAAAAACACCCCTACTCAAGTAGATACAAAGCCACAAGTAAATATGGAACAAAAATTAATTTACGGAATCCAACAAATAGGAGTAGGTGTAGAAAATGCAGACAAGGCATTTGAATGGTATGCCACTAAACTTGGCTTCGACATTTCTGTTTTTGAGGATAATAACACAGCAACATATATGTCGCCTTATATGGGCAAAAAACCACGCAAAAAACGAGCAATACTGGCCATGAACATGCAAGGTGGCAGTGGATTGGAAATTTGGCAATATCTTGAAAGAAAACCTAAAAAACCAGAACATAGTCTAAATATTGGTGATTTGGGAATTAATATCGTCAAAATTAAATCAAAAAACATCAAAGAAAGCTACAACCGTCTTAAGTCACAAAACGTGAAAATATTATCTGAAATTAATACAGAACCAGATGGAAGCAAAAGTTTTTTTATCCAGGATTTAGACGATAATGTTTTGTGTATCAAAGAATACGGAAATTGGTATTCATGTAATGGTTTCGACATTGGAGGTGCATTCAGTTGTGTAATAGGCGTATCCGACATAGAAAGCTCATTGAAATTGTATTCCAATATACTAGGTTACGACAAAGTGATCTACGACAAAACTGATGAATTTAAAGACTTACATTTTTTGAAAAATGGACACAAAAGATTTCGCAGGATTTTATTAACCCATCAATTAAATAGGCTTGGCGGTTTCAGTCAACTTTTGGGCATAAGTCAAATAGAATTGATTCAAAGCCTTGAGACAAAGCCGAAAAAGATTTTTGACAATAGGTATTGGGGCGATATTGGCTTTATTCATCTATGTTTTGACATACACAACATAAATGCAATGGTTAAAGAATGTAATGATAAAGGATTTCCATTCAGGGTTCTGTGCGACAAATCATTTGAAATGGGTGATGCAAGTGGACATTGGGGGTATATTGAAGATTTGGATGGAACACTAATTGAATTTGTTGAAACACATAAAGTTCCACTCATTAAAAAGCTCAATCTAAGTATAAATCTAAAAAAGAGAAATCCTCATAAACCATTACCAAATTGGTTGATCAAAGCCATGAAAATTAAACGTGTAAAATTTAAAACTACGCCCTAACCTGACCAAGCCACAACCAAAGTTGAGAGGGTCGAGATGGTTGAGGGGATAAGGCTCAACCATCAAAACTCGCTCAACTTTTTGCAATAATGCAAGGGACTTGACCGATAAGGTACTACGTTTTCCCGTCGCTGCGCCGGAAAAAAGCCTTTCGGGGCGAGCGGCACGTGAAACAGTAAATTAGCGACAATTTGTTGGTCTAATATTTCGCATAAGCGCCTGACGTAGGGTAGCGATACGATACAATGCCCGATTGATACCCTTTCCAGATGGCCATTGGTGCATAAAAGAAGTTGAATGCCGGGGAGAAGCCCTGTCAATTCCTCAGTTGGAATGTGTTGACGGAGGAACTGTAGCCTGCAAAAATACCGATGCCGTTCACGATGTTGTCGTAAATGACGACACCTTCGGACAAAGGATTGTTCCCCAGTTCGTCCTGGAGAATGAGGGTGGAAAAATGGTAGAAATATGCTTCAGAAACGGTACGGAGTTCCACCAGAAAGTCACCCGGCAGGAACTGGCGAGGGTCATAGACATAGCTGCCTGTGGCACCAAAAACGACTTTTTGGCCATTGAAGGTCTTGTCTTCAATGAGGAAGCCTTTGTTGTCAAAATGTTTGATGAAAGGAAAGTTCGGGTCTTTGGGAGAAAGGGTACGAGGTTGTGCATAAGTAACCGCACCGAGCAAAGTATCCCCGGATGGTGTAACCGTGTAGGAAATCAATTGCTGGTGGAAAATGAGATGGTAAAAGTTCCTGACATCCTTTGGGTCAACAACGGTGACGGAAATATCAAAATTGAGGATGGAGATGCCGTCATCAGAGGGGTCATCAGTGAAATTACTGGTCAACTGCACCGATTGAATTGGCACGGGAACCGGGATGCTGTTTTCGGCAGTGATGGGTTCGAACCCCGGAACGGTAACTTTTATCAAATAAACCTCCCCCGTTTTTGGTTGCAACACCTTGGAGCGATAAAACGGCGGCATACCATTCGCATCGTTGGCCGGCACCAACTCAAGTGCTTCGAGAAATTCTCCGTTTGAGAACACCAGCACCGTAGCATCGGTAACGAACTCGGTCGAAGAATGGGTGTTGAATGGGCTGGCTTTATAGACCAGCACGTCGAGGAAATTGTTGGCGGTGAACTGGCTGAACACGACGAGCTTTTCCTTCTTGTTGAATTTGAAGTCCACCTCCTTTTCACAAGACATGAAAAGTGCGGGCACGAGCAACATCGCATACAGGAAGTAGTTCCGCATCATGGTGTTCAATGATAAGCTGTTGAGGCTCCAAAGTTCGTGACAAAATTTTGCATTAGGAAAGGTTACGCTGTGATTTTTTATGTTGACGCAACTGTTTTCAGTATTTCAATATTTTTCTAAAAAAAACGAAGCAAGAACCAAATTTTACTTGCACTGTTTTCCTCAATTTGCATGCGAAAAAGTAGCGGGAGCGCGGTACTTTTGCGGGCCGAATCAACCTTTAGGGACGAGGCATCAATAAAATGTAATTTCTTGGGAAGGTGCAGAAGGAGTGAGAAATAATTTCATTGCTCCTATTTCCTCCCGCCTTTTTAGGGTGTTTTAAGGAAAAGTTAAAAATTTTTCCCAAAAACAACCCTTGTTGAATAGTTACAAAAAAAAGATAACCGAACATGGCAAGAACACTTCAACTGCGCGAGGCACTGCGCGAAGCAATGACGGAAGAAATGCGCCGGGACGACACGGTCTTTCTCATGGGTGAGGAAGTAGCAGAATACAACGGGGCCTACAAGGTGAGCAAAGGGATGCTCGACGAATTTGGTGCCCGCCGGGTCATTGACACACCGATAGCCGAACTGGGTTTTGCAGGCATTGGCGTAGGAGCAGCCATGAACGGCCTCCGGCCCATTGTCGAGTTCATGACATGGAACTTTGCCGTACTCGCCTTCGACCAAATCGTGAACAACGCCGCCAAGACGCTCTCCCAATCTTCCGGTGATTTCATGTGCCCCATCGTTTTCAGGGGGCCGAGCGGTTCGGCTGGCCAACTGGCACAACAGCATTCCCAAACCTTCGAAAGCTGGTTGGGCAATACTCCCGGCCTCAAGGTCATCTCTTGCGTGGACCCCGCCGACGCAAAAGGTCTTCTCAAAACCGCCATTCGTGACAATGATCCCGTCTGCATGATGGAATCTGAAATACTTTATGGCCACAAAGGCGAAGTCCCGGACGGTGAGTACCTTGTGCCTATCGGCAAGGCTGCCGTGCGTAGGGAAGGCAGTGATGTTACCATCGTTTCATTCAACAAAATGATGCTCGAAGCAATGAAGGCCGCCGAAGAACTGGAAGGCATGGGCATCTCTGCCGAGGTCATTGACCTGCGCACGATTCGCCCGCTCGATTACCATACCCTGGTGCAATCCCTCAAAAAAACGAACCGAATGGTCGTAGTGGATGAATCATGGCCCATGTTCGGCGTTTCCGCAGAGGTGGCCTATGAGATGCAGAAATACGCATTTGACTACCTCGATGCTCCGGTAACCCGCGTCAACGCAGCCGATACTTCCTTACCCTATGCACCTACATTTGTGGAGGAGTACCTGCCTAATCCGTCGAAAATCATCCAAGCAGTTAGAGAGGTAATGTATATGGCTTCCTAGTGCTTTGCGTCATTTTAGTCATTGGGGTCAATGGGGGTCATTAGTCACTGGAGTTATTTTTCAAAATATTGATTGTCAATATTTTAAATGACAAATTCAATGACCCAATGACTAAGTAACGCTTAAAAAATAACTTCTCTCCTTTTCGGCGGCTGCGTCGCCGNNAACTGTGAACTTATTTTTTTTCGTTACTGAAATGCCCTCAAAGTCCAATGCCCCACCCTTCGACAGCAGCGATCACATCAGGAAAAAAGGCGTTGAAATCAGCATCCAACGTATCGTGGTGGACGAACAAGCTGTCCACGGCTTTTTCAAAATAAACAGGGTAGCTGCTCCTCCGCTTCATTTTATCGAAAGTAAAACGCAATCCTTCCTCTGTACCATAGCGCACCAACCAGTCGTCGGCGACCATCAAGGGCAGTTGCGTTTGAAGAAAGGCGGGCATCAAGGGAAGGTGTTTCATCAAAACCGAATAGACGGACTTCGTGAAAGAATCCAAATCGGTCGAGGCATAGAGATGCCAATTTTTCGCCAGCAAAAAATCGTGCAAAACATCGAGAATGACCGGGGCGTACCTCCCATGCACGGGCCGCAGCACACCAACGCTTTGCCTGACTGCCGGGTGGTTGTCGGTAAATCCATCTATCTGCCGGTGGAGCCTGACTCCCGCTTGAAAATCAACAGGAAGTGCAGCAACTTGCTTGTTGTTCAGGAAGTCCCCCAGGAAATTGCCGACAACAATAGGCTCGTCCGGCCCAGAAAGAAAAAGATGTGCGAGAAAATTCATGGCACAAAGCTAAGGAATGGCATTTCAACACTGACTACCAGGGGATTTATCAACAGTACATCAACAATTGAGCTGGCAAATTTCACGATATGATACCAACGGCTATCTTTGCGCCCGTTTTTGCAACCCTCTCCCCATTTAGAAACTGTCTTAAAACTNNGCAGACGAAGGGAAATTTTATAGGGATAGTGGCTCCTATCGCTTTAACATTTGCCACAGTATGCCGCCGAAAGATGGCGTTTTATGCCCGTCAAGGGGTTTTAAGAAAGTTTCTTAGGGTTTGCGCAAGAATAAGTTTCCTGTAGTGGGCGAATTATTTTGATTTCTAAAAGTGCTTTATCAATTAAGCATAGCTGGGCTACGGTTCATTGATAAAGTGCTTTTTGGGAGCAAAAGAATCGGCCAATATTGGGAAGTTATTTTTGCGCAAACCCTTGCCAAGTTACCATTCACAAATTCCAAATTACATGGCATTACAAGCAGGCATCGTCGGTTTGCCAAACGTGGGAAAATCCACCCTTTTCAATGCGCTGACCTCAGCCAAAGCACTGGCGGCCAACTACCCATTTGCAACCAAAGACCCCAACGTGGGTATCATCACCGTGCCCGACGGACGGCTCGACAAACTCAACGAACTGGTGAACCCCAAATCCCTCGTGCCGACCACCATCGAAATCGTGGACATTGCCGGCTTGATAAAAGGAGCGAGCAAGGGCGAGGGGCTGGGCAATCAATTCCTCGCCAACATCCGGGAAGTGGATGCCATTGTCCACGTGATCAGGTGTTTCACTGACGACAACGTGGTGCATGTGGACGGCGGCATTGACCCCGTGCGGGACAAGGAAATCATTGACACCGAATTGATACTCAAAGACCTGGAAACCGTCGAAAAACGCCTCGACCGCCTGCGCAAACAAGCAAAAACCGCCAAGAAAGAAGACATCCACGCCGTGACCATCGGCGAACAGATACTGGCCCACCTGAACGACGGAAAGCCCGCCCGCTCCCTCGAACTGGACGAGGAAGGCTCCGCACTGCTCAAAGACATGATGCTGCTCACCTCCAAGCCCATCCTGTATGTCTGCAACGTGGACGAGGCCTCGGTAGTCGAAGGCAACGATCACACCCGACGTTTCATGGAAGCGGTGAAAGATGAACCCGCAGAAGTCATCTTCATCAGCGCAGCCATCGAAGCCGAAATCGCCCAGATGGAATCGCTGGAGGAAAGGAAAGAGTACCTCGAAATGATGGGCCTCCACGAACCCGGCGTTAATCGCCTGATCCGGGCCACCTACAAGCTGCTCGACCTCATCACCTATTTTACCGTAGGGGAAAAAGAAGTGCGGGCATGGACCATCCGCCGGGGCTGGAAAGCACCCAAAGCGGCCAGCGTCATCCACACCGATTTTGAAAAAGGCTTCATTCGGGCCGAAGTCATCAAATACGACGATTACGTCAAATACGGCTCGGAAGCAGCCATCAAGGAACATGGCAAAATGGCCGTAGAAGGCAAAGAATATGTGGTTCACGATGGGGACTGCATGCACTTCAGGTTCAATGTCTGAGTCCATTCCGAAAAGGCATGATAAATCTTCGTTTATGGCACAGGAAGAAGAATATTTAGAGAGAGAATTATATTTCAAAGAAAATTTTTTAAAAAAATTTTCTTTGAAATATAATTCTCTCTCTATTTTTTTTCCTTTGTTCCGACTTTTCGGAAGTGACTCATGTTTGATTCATTTTACAAACCCATTCCCTCCACATGGAACGCATCAGCGTTTTCGACATCTTCAAAATTGGAGTCGGGCCTTCGAGTTCCCACACGATGGGGCCGTGGATGGCCGCACGTGATTTTTTGAAAAAAACAGAAGGCCATTCCGTCGCTGCCGTTCGGGTGAAACTGTACGGCTCCTTGGCCAAGACCGGTCGTGGGCACGGGACGGACATTGCCGTGATGCTCGGCCTTTGCGGCCATCATCCCGAAACCATCGAAACGGAAAAACTCGATGGCTATATCGCCGATATTTACCGCACCCAAACATTGCCTTTGCACGGCACGCATCCAGTGCCTTTCAGGCCCCTCGACGACATTGAGTTTATTTTTCAAAAACTGCCTTTCCACCCCAACGCACTCACGTTTGAGGCACGCACGCCGGAGGGCTTGGATTTTGTGGAAACCTATTACTCCATCGGTGGCGGCTTTGTTATCCAGGAAGGCAGTTCGGTGGCCGAATCGCAGACCGTGACCCTGCCTTATCCCATTGACTGGGAGGAAGACCTGCGACGCTGGGTGAGAACCACCGGCCTTTCGATACCGGAAGTCGTCTTTCAAAACGAACTGGCCTGGCGCAACGCCGAAGAAGTCCGTCAGGGCCTGCTCCACATCTGGAACACCATGTTGGCCTGCATTTACAAGGGTTGCCACACGGACGGCGAACTTCCCGGCGGGCTGCAAGTGCAGCGCCGGGCACATCAGATCAACAACAAATTGCTGGAGGGCATTGAATACACCACCCGCAATGGCTGGATGCGCACCATCCGCATCAGCGGTTCCTCATTTACCAATGTGACCAAGTGGGTGAGCTGCTTTGCGCTGGCCGTCAACGAGGAAAACGCCTCCTTTGGCCGGGTGGTCACGGCCCCGACCAACGGGGCTGCGGGCGTTATCCCCGCCGTGCTCATGTACTTGTTGTGTTTTTGTGAAAACAAAGGGGATGAGGACATTATCAACTTTCTCCTGACGGCAGGCGAGGTCGGCAGTTTGTTTAAAAAAGGCTCTACTATCTCTGCGGCGATGGGCGGTTGCCAGGCGGAGATCGGCGTGTCCTCGGCCATGGCGGCTGCGGGGCTGACCCAATGTTTGGGCGGCACGGCCCGCCAAGTGCTCATGGCCGCCGAAATCACGATGGAACATCACCTCGGACTTACCTGCGACCCCGTTGGTGGCCTGGTGCAAGTGCCCTGCATCGAACGCAACACCATGGGGGCCATGAAGGCCATTACTGCCAGCCAGATTGCACTTTCCAGCGACCCCGAAAAGGCCAAAGTCAGCCTGGACAGCGTCATCAAAACCATGTGGGAAACGGCGAAGGACATGAGCGACAAGTACAAGGAAACTTCGGACGGTGGGCTGGCATTGAACGTGTCGGTCAGGGTGCCCGAATGTTGATAAGGAACGGTGAAAATAAATTTACTTTTTGATAAAAGAATAAAATTGCATTTTATTCTCTTGGTGTTCTTAATACTGAAACATCCCAAAATTCTTTGGCCATTTCTCCGCCAACTGACCGCTGACGTTATCTTTGCCCTGCCATCCTTCCATTGGCCTTTGCGATACATTTTTTCAAATCAAATCAAAACCAAGAAAATTATGGTCATTGCAGTACCAACAGAAATCAAAACCAGCGAACACCGGGTAGCACTCACACCGGCGGGCGCATTGGAACTTACCAAGAGAGGTCATCAGGTTTTCATTCAACAGGGAGCCGGTGAAAACAGCGGCTTCCCCGACAGTGAGTACATCGCTGCCGGTGCGGGCATCTTGCCTACGGCAAAAGATTGTTTCGACAAAGCCGAAATGATCATGAAGGTGAAAGAACCCATCGCTTCGGAATACAAGCTCATCCGGGAAAACCAGCTTGTGTTCACCTACTTTCACTTTGCATCCTACGAACCGCTCACCCGTGCCATGATTGACAGCAAAGCCGTCTGCCTGGCTTACGAAACAGTGGAGTTGCCCGATCGCTCCCTGCCGCTGCTCGTCCCCATGTCGGAAGTAGCAGGCCGGATGGCCGTGCAGGAAGGGGCCAAATTCCTCGAAAAACCGATGGGCGGCGTGGGCATCCTCCTGGGTGGCGTGCCGGGCGTACAGCCTGCCAAAGTGCTGGTAATCGGTGGCGGGGTCGTGGGTACGCAGGCTGCCAAGATGGCCGCCGGGCTGGGCGCACAAGTGACCATCCTCGACCTCAACCTCAATCGCCTGCGTTACCTCTCCGATGTCATGCCAGCGAACGTCATCACCATGTACTCCAACGAGTTGACCATCCGGCGTTTGATAAAAACCCACGACCTCATCGTGGGAGCCGTGTTGATTCCCGGAGCGAAAGCACCGCACCTCATCACCCGCGACATGCTCAGTGAAATGCGCAAGGGAACCGTGCTCGTGGACGTGGCCGTTGACCAGGGCGGTTGTTTTGAAACAACCCAACCCACCACCCACGACGACCCCATCTACACCATTGATGGTGTGGTCCACTACTGCGTTGCAAACATGCCTGGCGCTGTGCCTTACACTTCGACCATTGCATTGACCAACGCTACCCTACCCTACGCCCTGAAACTTGCGGACAAGGGCTGGCAACAGGCTTGCCGGGAAGACAATGCCCTCAAACTCGGTCTGAACGTCATCAACGGGCAAGTCGTTTACAAGGGCGTTGCGGATGCCTTTGGCCTGGATTACACGGATGTCGAAAAGTTTTTGTGACAGTGCAGGTTTCGCTTTTTTGTGAAACAGGCTGCCATGTATAACAAGACGAGGGGTTGCTTCCAGTGCGGAAGCAACCCCTCTTTTTGATAAACAAGTCGTACTTTTGTAAAAAAAAAAAGCCATGTCCGTAGCCACCATCAATCGCAGGAAAGAACTGACCTTCGAAGAGGCGGTACTCCGTTTTGGCCCGATGGAATTGCAGCGCCCGCCCAGCAAACAGGAGTTCATCGCACTGACAGAGCGTTACCCTGATTTCAGGATGGAGCGGGAAGCGGACGGAACCGTTACAGTCATGTCACCAGTAAAACGAGGCTCCAGCAAAAGAGAATTCCATTTGAGCGGCTACTTCTTTTTATGGCACCGCCGCACAAAACTCGGAGAGTTTCACGGCGCATCCGGCACTTTCGACCTGCCGGACGGCTCCACCAAAATGCCCGATGTGGCCTGGATTTCACTGGAACGACTGGCGGCATCCCCGGCAAGCAGTGAGGAGGAGTTTGTGCAAATCGTGCCCGACTTCGTGGCAGAAGTGCGCTCCGGCACCGTCCGGCTGACCAAACTCAAATCCAAAATGAAAAACACCTGGATGAAAAACGGCGTCCGCCTGGCATGGCTCATTGACCCCTACGAGGAAAAGGTCTATGTCTATCGGGAAGGCCAAGCGGAACCTGAAACCGTATCCGGCTTCGCCGGAAAAACCCTCTCCGGCGAAGAGGTGATGCCGGGCTTCGAACTTCCTTTGGATGATATGAGGCGGGGAGATTGAAATCAGGGATGAGGGGATAGCCTGTCCCGAATCTTTAGTTCCGAGTTCACCTCGGAATACTTCGGGATGGTCATAAATAAAGAACGTAAATTTCAACGGCTCGCCGACATTTCCCAGGGGCGGGGTGCCGGGCTGCGGGGCGTGGGGGTCCGGCCCGGCGATGGCGGAATATCCATCCCCTTCCGCACCCCAATAAAAATACCCTACTTTTGCATCAAAACAACCCTCATGCGCTACCTCGATCCGAAAAACGACCTCACCTTCAAAAAGGTCTTTGGCCAGCACCCGCACCTGCTCATGAGCCTGCTCAACGCCCTGCTGCCCCTGCCGGAGGGCCGCCAGGTCGTGGAACTGGAATACCTGCCCGCCGAACTCGTGCCCGAAATCCCCGTCCTCAAAAACTCCATCGTGGACGTGCGCTGCACCGACTCCGCCGGCAGGCAGTTTATCGTGGAAATGCAAATGTTCTGGACGCCCAGCTTCAAAAGCAGGGTACTGTTCAACGCCTCCAAGGCATTCGTCAAGCAACTGGATGCCGGCAAGGACTACCGGGGCCTCCAGCCCGTCTATGCCCTCAGCCTGGTGAACGAGGAATATGAGGCCGACACTGACCAATACTACCACCACTACGGCATCATCCACAACGAACTGACCAACAAGCGCATCGAGGGCCTGGAGTTCGTCTTCGTGGAACTGCCCAAGTTCAAGGCCAGGAACATCACGGAGAAAAAACTTCAGGTGCTGTGGCTCCGGTACCTCACGGAGATCGAGAACAAGACCGAAAACCTCCCCGCCGACCTGCTGGAAGACCCCCTGTTCAGGGAGGCCATCGAAATCCTGCAGGAAAGCGCCTTCACCAGGGAGGAAATGGAAGCCTATGACAAATACTGGGACCATGTGCGCACCGAACGGACGATGGTTGCGGATTCTTTTCACAAGGGCATCGAGCAGGGCCAGCAGATCGGTATGCAAAAGGGCGAGCAGATCGGCATGCGAAAGGGCGAGCAGATCGGAATGCAAAAGGGCCGAGCAGAAGGCATGAAACTCACCCTCCAGGTCATACGCCTACACCGGCAGGGCAACACCCCGGAAATGATCAGCCAAACGTTGGGGCAACCCTTGCCGGATATCCTGGCGCTTCTTTCAGAGGCGGGGCTGATGGAGTAGGTACGCAACGACCATCTTATGGCGAAATGGATGGGTTTTTCAGCCAGGCGGGGTGGGTCAATTAGTCCGAAATGGGTGTGTCAATTTCACCGAAATTTACACATCGGGAGGCAAGGCCCTCATGCTACTTCTTCAACAACTTATACAGACAGAACAAGGGGAACAAGGACAGGACACCGCTCAAGAAAAGGCCTGCAGCGGTATTGCTATCAGGCAGAATCACCCTGTCATAGGCACTGTGGTAAATGACCTTGACCCTATCCCCAACCTTGCAACTGTTCTCCGAACAATAGTTTAGGCCGGTTTCTAATTTGTATTGCTTACCGTCCAAGGAGACCTTTGTACTTGACCCACTGGATGAAAACCTCGGCCATTCAGCTATTGTAGCATAAGTGATTGCCCCCTCCTTCTTTATTTCATTGTCCCTGATGGAAGACCTCCAGGACTGGGTAGAGAAATAAGTGAACGAAACGAACAGCAGGAGATATATTGTCTTGCTCATTTTTGCTAATTGCTGAAGTTTAGGATTACTGGAACGACTATCGTTGTGTTGTCCTGGGCGATCTGCATGACTGGGGTGGAAACTTTGCCATGTCCATCGACTTTGAGGAAAACCCTTGCCTCGTCCGAACCATGTTTCAAAGTATTCCCGGTGGCTGTTGCGGCAGCCTGGTTGAGGCCTTTTGAGCCAACTATGGCACTTTTTGCGTCCTTCACGTTCTGTAGCCTCCCGGAGCTTGGGCCGCCGACGGCATTGTCCGCAACCCTTGTGACCCGGTCAAGCGTCCGTTCCTGGACTTTTATCTTTGCGTCACCGACCACTTTTGCGTTTCCGCCGACTGCGCCCATAAGGACATCTGAAGCCGTCTGTTCAAGAGTTACTGACTGACCTTGTACAACTTGATGACCCATAGATTCCCCTCCGTCAATTAACCCACTTGCCACAACCTTTCCTGCCGCGCCTATATTTTTCAATGTTGACACCCCCCCGCTTAATGCACCTGCAAGCCCGGATACCGCAGACCTGGTATAATTGACATCTTCCAAGCTTTTGCCCTCAAAAATCATCTGCGTTGCCACGTCGAGACCAAAGCCTATTACAAAACCTACCAAGCACTGGGGGCATCTCCCGTCGGGGTCATCATATAGCACCGGGTTGTTCCAAGCGTAGGCATAGGTGGACTTGTCAATCTGGTTCGGGTGGTCCGATAACGGGTCAACACTCAAAAACCCCTGCACAACT
>JRYF01006281.1_pt1 | contig 13753 bp, 13 predicted proteins | sample 235331 | NCBI WGS metagenome assembly JRYF01 (sample SAMN03074217, study PRJNA261475) | activated sludge metagenome | biome: Wastewater Treatment Plant; feature: Wastewater; material: Activated sludge; isolation source: activated biomass of a wastewater treatment plant treating hydrocarbon... ...
GGCCAGCCGCACCCCCGGCTCCAGCGCCGCGGCCCGCACCATCAGTGCCCCGGCCAGCCCCAGGCCCGCCACGCCCAGTCGCACGGGCGGGCCCTCCACGGCAGGCTCGCGCAGCCAGGCGGCCAACGATTCGCCCGGTTCCTGCATCAGGCCGCAACCGCCGGCTCGCCGCTGCGCGCCGCCAGGAAGGCCTCGAAGTCCGCCTCCGGCGCCAGCGCCGACATGGACAGCGCCGTGTAGAGGCTTCCGTCGGCCGGCTGCACAGGCTCGATGCCTTTCTGCAGGTCCTTGGCCATCTTGACCAGGATGCGACGCGCCGTGATCACCGGCGCGTCCGAGGGCACCAGCATCTCGCGCGAACGGTCGACGATGCGGCCGGGCCCCAGGCCGAAGCCGCTGGGCATGTTCTCCTGCAGCGCGCGGTCCTGGTCGGTGACCACCGGGATGCCGGAGAAGTTGACCTTGCGCTGGCGCTCCCGATCCAGCTGGTAGTCGTTCGACTTGCGGGCGAGCGGCACCCAGGTGTCGATCACGTAGCCGTCGTCCAGTTCGACGGCCATCGCCTCCTTCGGCGGAGGGAAGGAGGGGCCGGCTTCGAGGTAGGCCCACTCCTCCGGGGTGAAGGGACGGTCGGCGCGGTAGGTGTAGTTGAACACCATCACGTTGTGGTCGTCCACCGGCACCCAGGCCCGGCCCGATCGCGGGTACTCGCCGTTGGGGATCATGCTGTACATGGGCACGAACCACTGCGTGACCCGCCACAGGTAGTGGCCCGAGTCGTTGTTCCGGCGGGCGCCGTAGACCAGGCCGTAGGGCGTTTCCTTGATGCTCATCACGGGCGCGCCATCCTGCGTTCCCGGCGGGATGGGCGCGGTCACCTTCACCAGCGCCTTCTGGCCCCAGGACACCGGGTCGAACTCACGGTGCAGGAAGCTGATGTGCGAGCTGTCGATTTCGCCTTCCATGCCCTGCGCCCAGTTGGTGCGCTGCAACCAGCGGGCCACGTGGTTCTGCTCCGGCGGCACGGCCGTCCACTCGAACTGAGGCATCTGCGGCTCGCGCTCGGGCGGGCCCATGTAGATCCAGACGAAGCCGCCGGCCTCGCGCACCGGGTAGCCCTTGATCGCCGCCTTCTGCTTCAGCGCGGCCACGTTGAAGGTGGACGGCAGGTTGGGAATGTCCAGGCACTGGCCGTTCACGTCGAACTTCCAGCCGTGGTAGATGCAGCGCAGGCCGCCTTCCTCGTTGCGGCCGAAGTAGAGGGGCGCCAGCTTGTGCGGGCAGTAGGCATCCACGATGCCGACGCGCCCGGCGCTGTCGCGGAACGCGACCAGGTCCTCGCCCAGGATGCGCAGGCGGCGCGGCGCGGCGTCGGGCGCGGGCAGTTCGGCGACCAGCAGCGCCGGCAGCCAGAAGCGGCGGAACAGCTCGCCCATGGGCGTGCCCTTGCCGACGCGGCACAGGATCTCGTTGTCTTCCTTGCTCAGCATGTCTCACTCCATCGTTGCGCCCGGGCAGGGCGCGGTGTCACCCGCAAGGGGCATGGCCACGGCGGCGCCGGCAGGCAGGCGCTCGCCGCTGGTATCCACCCGTGCCCGGTGCAGCGCCGCCTCGATGGCGTCGCGGCCCAGGTCCCAGGTGATGAAGACGATGCGCGACCGGCGGTCCGCGTGGCCAGGCCCGCAGCTGCACCGGCTCGTGCACCAGGTGGTGCACCCCGTGCACCGCCACCGGCCCGGACTCGCCCTCGACGGCGAGCAGGCCCTTGATGCGCAGCAGCCGCTCGCCGTGGAAGAAGGCCAGGCTGCCCAGCCAGTGGCTCAGCACCTCCCAGTCCAGCGGCGTGTCGAAGGTGAGCACGTGGGAGCGGACGCGCGCGTCGTGCGCGCCCGGATGCCCGTGGGTGTGGCTGCAATGCGGACCGCATGCATGTCCGTGCGCCGCGCCCGGCCCGTGGTCCACGCCGCCGCGCGCCAGGAGCACGTCGGCCGGCACGGCACCGGCGACGGCCGACAGCAACTCCGCGTGGGGGTTCAGGCCTGCCAGGCGTTCGCGCAGGCGTCGCAGCTGCGCCGGATGCGCGAGATCGCACTTGGTGAGCACGATCCGGTCCGCCACGGCGGCCTGCCGCAGCGATTCGGGATGCGCGTCGAGTTGTCCCAGGCCGTGGACACCGTCCACGGCGGTCACGACCGCCGCGATTTCCAGCGCCTGCTGCAGCGCCGGCTGGGACAGCAGCATCGCGAGGATGGGCCCGGGATCGGCAAGGCCGGTGGTTTCGATCACGATGCGCTGCAGCGGCGGCAGCGCGCCGTCGCGGGCGCGCCGCAGCAGGTCCCGCAGCGTGGCGGCCAGTCCGTCACGCACGCTGCAGCAGATGCAGCCGCTGTCCAGGAGCACTGTCTCGCCCTGGGCGCGTTCCAGCAGGTGGTGGTCGAGGCCGACTTCGCCGAACTCGTTGATCACGACCGCGGTGCCTGCCATCGCCGGGTCGGCGAGCAGGCGCGCCAGCAAGGTGGTCTTGCCGCTGCCAAGGAATCCGGTGAGCAGGGTCACCGGGATGGGAGGATGCGGGAAGGCGGCCATCACAGGTCGAGCACCAGGCTTTCGCCCTTGCATCCGGAGCAGCAGATCATCATCCGGTCGTTGCGCGCCTGTTCCTCGGGGCCGAGCACCAGGTCGCGGTGGTCCGGCTCGCCGGCGAGCACGCGCACTTCGCAGCTGCCACAGACGCCGTCCAGGCAGGAATGGGGCACGTCGACGCCGGCATCGAGCAGCGTCTGCAGGATGGTCTGGCCCGCCGGGACGGGCAGGCTGAGGCCCTGGCGCGCGAGCTGCACGCTGAAGCCGCCGCTGCTGGCCGCCTCCTTGGCGTTGGAGAAGTACTCGAGGTGCACGCACGCGCGCGGGCGGTCCGCCGTGCACTGCTGGAAGGCCTGCAGCATCCCGGCCGGGCCGCAGCAGTAGAAGTGGGTCCCCGCCGGATGGCGCGCCAGCAGTTCGGCCAGGTCCAACACGCGCCCGCCCGGCTCGTGGTCGAAGTGGAGGTGGACCCGGGCCCGGGCCGCCGGCGGCAGCTGCTGGATCGGCTCCAGTAGTGCCGCCTGGGCCCGCGTGCGGGCGCAGTAGTACAGCTCCCAGGACCGGCCCAGCGATTCGAGCCGCTGCGCCATGCTCCACAGCGGCGTGATGCCTATGCCGCCGGCGACCAGGACGCTGTGCGGCGCCGACTCGTCGAGCGGGAAGTTGTTGCGCGGCCGGCTGATCTCGAGCTGCTGGCCCACCCGCAGTTCGTGGGCGACTTGCGAACCCCCGCGCCCCTGCGGGTCGCGCTGGATCGCCACCAGGTAGCGGTGCCGTTCTTCCTGCGGATTGAGCAGGGAATAGCTGCGGACCAGGCCCCCGGGCAGGTGCAGGTCGACGTGGGCCCCGGCGGTGAAGGCCGGCAGCGTTGCGCCGTCCACGGGGCGCAGCTCGAAGGACAGGACGCCCGCGGCCTCGGCGGTGATGGAGCGGATGAAGACCTGCAGGGTGGAGGACATCGGGATCACGCGACGCCCAGCAGGCGGTTGAGGGTTTCGGGTTGCGACAGCAGCTCCGCGCTGCCGGAGGCGTGAACGATGCGGCCGCGTTCCAGCACCACCGCGCGCCGCGTCAGTTCCAGCGCCATCCGCGCATGCTGTTCGACCACCACCACCGCCATGCCGGCCTGCGTGACCAGGCGGCGCACCACGCCCAGCAGCTCCTGGACGATCAGGGGCGCCAGGCCTTCCATGGGCTCGTCGAGCAGCAGGACGCGCGGATTGGTCATCAGCGCGCGGGCGATGGCCAGCATCTGCTGCTCGCCCCCGGAGAGCTGGTTGCCCATGTTGAGGCGGCGCTCCGCAAGCCGGGGGAACAGCGCATACACGCGGGCCTGGTCCCACTCGCCGGGCCGGGCGGCGACCCGCAGGTGTTCCTCCACCGTAAGGGAGGGGAACATGAGCCGCTCCTGCGGCACCCAGCCGATCCCGGCGCGTACCCGGGCGTGCGGAGGCACCCGCTGCAGGTCCTGGCCCTGCCAGCGCACGCTGCCCCGGTGCAGCCGCGTGAATCCCATCAGCGTCAGCAACAGCGTGGACTTGCCCACCCCGTTGCGACCGAGCAGCGCGAGGCTCTCGCCGGCATCCAGGCGCAGGGACAGGTCCTCCAGCACCACCGACTCGCCATAGCCGGCGGTGACCCCTTCGAGCAGCAGGCACTCAGGCATCGGCGCTTTCTCCCAGGTAGGCCTCGCGCACCCGTGGGTCGGACGCGATCTGGTCCGGCGCGCCCTCGCAGAGGATCTGGCCACCGGTCATCACGGTGATCTGCTCCGCGAAACGAAAGACAAGGTCCATGTCGTGCTCGATGAACAGGATGGTGACCTCGCGCGGAAGCGCGGCGATCACCTCGAACAGTTCCGCGCTTTCCGCGGTAGGGATGCCGGCGGCCGGCTCGTCCAGCAGCAGCACCCTGGGACGGGTCGCCAGCGCCACTGCGATCTCCACCAGCCGCTGGCGGCCGTAGGCCAGCGTGCGCGTCGGCGTGTCGGCCTCGCGCGCCAGCTTCAGGGTGGCCAGCAGGGCCTGGGCCTCCCGCACCTCCTCGCCCAGGCTCGCCACCGTGCACAGCATCCGGCGGTGCAGGCCCTTGCGCTCCAGGATCGCCAGCAGCACCGACTGCAGCACGGTCAGGCCCGGGAACAGGGTGGTGATCTGGAAGGTGCGGCTCATCCCGCGCCGCACGCGCAGGTGCTGCGGCAGGCGCGTGATGTCCTGCCCGTCCAGCAGGACGCGGCCGGTGGTCGGCGGGATCGCGCCCGTCAGCAGGTTGATCAGCGTCGTCTTGCCGGCCCCGTTGGGGCCGATCAGGGCATGGCGCATGCCGGGCTGCAGCGTGAGGTTCACGTTGCGGTTGGCATCGAACAGGCCCCAGCGCTTGCCAAGCGCCTCGGTGCGCAGCGTGGGGGTGCTCATGGCAAGTTCCTTCCCGCGCGCCGCCAGCGGCCCAGGCGCGCATCGAGCAGCGCCAGGCCGCCCATGATGCCGCCGCGGGCCAGCATGACGATGGCGATCAGCAGCAGGCCGATCCAGAACTGCCAGTACACCGGATTCAGGTTGGCCAGGAAGTGGTGCGCCAGCAGGAAGACGATGGTTCCGAGCAGCGCGCCATAGAGGCGCCCGATGCCCCCGAGGATCAGGATCATGAGCAGCTCGGCGGAGCGGTGGAAGCCGAGCGCGTCGAGGGCCACGAACTGCGTGCTCTGCGCCAGCAGCCCGCCCGCGATGCCGGCCACCGTGGCACTGATCGTGAAGGCGATGGTCAGCTTGCGCGGCACGTCGGCCCCGATGGCCGGCATGCGTCGCTCGCCCTCGCGGATTCCGAGCAGGCCCAGCCCGAAGGGCGACTGCACCAGCCGGCGCAGCAGGACGAACAGCAGCAGCAGCACGGCCAGGATGTAGAAGAAGGCGGTGTGGCCGAAGATGTCGAACTCCCAGAGGCCCAGGAGCTTGTTCATGACCATGCCTGACAGGCCGTCGGCGCCGCCGGTGATGAAGGCGGCCTTGTTGGCGAGCTCGTACAGCATCATGCCGATGCCCAGCGTCACCATCAGGCGCGCGAGGTCGGTGCCCCGCACGACGAGGAAGCTCACCAGCCATCCGAACAGGCCGGCCGCCGCCCCCGCGGCCAGCAGCCCGCTCAGCGGCTCGCCCCAGCCATGCACCGACAGCAGGCCGGCGGTGTAGGCGCCCAGGCCGAAGAAGGCCGCGTGGCCGAGCGACGCGATGCGCGCATAGCCGACGAGCAGGTCCAGCGACAGCGCGAACAGGCCGACGATCATCATCTGGTTGATCAGCAACACGTGTTCGGGAAACGCCAGGTACGCCAGCACCGGCAGCGTCCAGAAGACCAGTTCGGCCGGGCGCCAGCGGCCGTCGGCCAGGCGCGGCCTGGCCGTGGCCGGGGAGGTGGCGGTCGCCAGTGGCCGGGCTTGCGGCAGCGCGCTCATGCCGCCCTCCGTACCAGCCCCGCGGGGAAGAGGAACATCAGGACCACCATGAGCCCGTAGATGATGAAAGCGCCGGCCTCGGGCACGTAGTACTTGCCCATGACGTCGAGCACCCCCAGCAGCATGGCGGCCACGAGCGGCCCCTTGATGCTGGCCGTTCCGCCGATCGTCACCACCAGCAGGAAGTAGACGAGGTACTTGAAGGCGTAGGTGGGGTGCAGCCCGAGCAGGTCGAGCCCGAGGGCCCCACCCAGGCCGGCGAGCCCGGAGCCGAGCGCGAAGGCCAGGCTGAACACGCGATTGACGTCGATGCCGCTGCCGGCGGAGGCCTGCGGGTGGTCGACGGCGGCCCGGACCTCGGCACCGAAGCGCGTGCGGTCGATCAGCCAGGTGAGCGCGAAGGTGGTCAGCGCCACCACCACGATCAGGAACAGCCGGTACGCGCCCACGCTGACCGGCCCGAGCTGGACCTGCCCCTGCAGCCAGGATGGCAGCGAGGTGATCTGCTGTCCCGGACCGAAGGCGTAGGTGACGCCGGCCACCGCCACGAAGGTCAGGCCCATGGAAAACAGCACCTGGTCCAGGTGGCTCGCCTGGTACAGGCGGCGGTAGAGGGTTTTCTCCAGGACCAGTCCGAGGGCGGCGCACAACAGGAAGGCCAGCGGAAGGGTCGCCAGGAAGGGCAGGCCGAAGCGGTCGAGGAGCACGACGCAGGCGTAGCCGCCGACCATGGCGAAGGCGCCATGGGCCAGGTTGACGAAGTTCATCAGGCCCATCGTCACGGACAGGCCCACGCTGATCAGGAACAGCAGTGCTCCGTACGCGACGCCGTCGAACAGGACACCGGCAAAGTTGGTCACCGGACGCCCTCCGGTTCCCAGTAGGCGAAGCCCATGGCGTTGCCGGTGCCGGCCTCCGAGCGGTAGCACGGCACGTAGTCGACCACCTGCGCGCGCCATCCCAGTTCGGCCATGGCGCCGGCCAGGGGGATCCAGTTCTTGATTTCGGACGAGCCGGACTGGTAGAAGGACTCGTCGATCGCGTCCAGCGCCTCGCCGTCGCAGTTGCGAAGCGCCTCCAGCACGCGTGCGTCCAGCTTCTCGTCGATGACGAAGTGACTCAGTCCGCCGGAGGCGATCAGGGCCACGCGCTCCTGGCCCGGCCAGGACTGGACGGCGCGCAGCACCGCCCGGCCGAACTGGCGGCAGCGTGCGGCCGTCGGCTGGTTGGGCGGATAGAAGGTGTTCGTGAACAGGGGCACCGTCGGAACCACGCGGTCGCCCATCAGCTGGCGGAAGACGAAACCGAAGGCGTGCGGGATGGTCGGGTGCTTCTCGGGAAAGCGCCTGAGCGCGGCCACGTCGAAGCCGGCGGCCCCCAGCGAAGCGATGATGTGGCCGGCGAGCTGCGGATGGCCGCTGTAGCTGGCCCCGCCCGGCGGAATGTGGCCGGGCAGGGAGATGGCGATGCCCGGCGGCAGCTTCGCCACATGCTCGTCGTCGTACTCCTGGTTCTCGATCGTGCTGCCGTGGTAGACGGCGAAGGCGGGGATGTTCTCCTCGCCGAACAGCTCCATCTGGTCGTTGCCGAAGATGACCGCGACGTCTGGGCGCACGCGGTCGAATACCTCGGCGAGGGTAGCGAGGGCGGTGCGGCAGGCAGCGTGCCGTGTGCGCCAGGTGTCCAGCGACAGCTGCCGGGCGATTCCTTCCGGGGCCCGCAGCGCCGCCAGTTCATCGAAGCTGTAGGTGCGGCCCTGGTACGCGTGGGCCAGGTTGGCCCGGTCCGCGACCACCCGCTGGCCCCACTGCTCCGGGGGCGTGGACAGCATCGGCCCGTGGGAGGTGGCCATCCCAAGCACTATTTGCGCCATGCATCTCTCTCCTGCTGCTGCGACGGCCCGCTAGTCGATGTTGAGGTTGAAGATCTTCTTGGCGTTGCCTTCGAAGATCAGGTGCTTGTCCTGCGGGCTCAGCCAGTCGAACCCTTCGATGAACCCCCGGATGTCGTCGAAGGTGCGGCCGGTTTCCGGATTGACCGCAGAGCCGACTCCCGGGCACTCGGATCCGAAGAGGCAGCGGTCGGCCCCCACCGTCTCGATTAGCAGGCGCAGTGCGCCCTCGGTGTAGAGCACGGTGTCGTAGTACAGCTTGCGCATGCCCTCGCGGAAGTTCCGGCCGGAGCGCATGGCGCCGGACTGGAAGCGCCCCAGCTGGTACGGCATCGCGCCGCCACCGTGCGAGACGACGATCTTCAGCTGCGGGAAGTCGGTCATGACGCTGGAGTTCACGAGGTTGTAGATCGCGATCGACTCCTCGTTGATGAAGTGCAGCGTGTAGGGCGACCGGTCCGACTGGGAACCGGTGGCGTGGATGTGGGCCGGCATGTCCAGCTCGCACAGCTTCTCGTACAGCGGATACCAGTAGCGCTCGCCCAGGCCCGGCGCTTCCGTCCCGCTGTTCTCGTAGGGGTCCGGGTTCAGCAGCACGCCCTTGAAACCAAGCTTGTGCACCCGCTCCAGCTCCGGGAACAGGCTCTCCACCGGCTCGCCGGCGACCTGCGGCAGCCCGGCGACGCCGAAGAACTTGCCGGGCATGATCGTGACCTGGCGGTGGATGACGGTGTTCACCTCCTCGCAGAACCAGTGCACCAGCCGGCCCGGCTTGTGCGAGTGCATCATCTGGAACGGGCGCGGCGAGATCAGCTGCAGGTCGGTGCCCACGCGTTCGAGCATGTCGAGATGGCCGGCCGGGGCCATCTCCTTCTTGTTCATGGCCGCAAGCAGTTCGTCGTCGCTCAGGACCACCTTGCCGCGGCCGTGCGAGCCGCGGTGCGAGAGGATGGAGGCCTTGTAGGCCCAGAGTTCGGTGGGTGGGCTGACGTGGCCATGGCAGTCGATGATCATGTTGGTGTGCTGTTTGACGAAGAGAGCGAAGGCAATGTACAAGTCGGTCCAACCGGTCAGCAACAATGGTGCGGATTGGTTTTGGAAGATCAGTACAAACCCTCAACACGATGCACGAATCGCTCGACGACCAGCCCGAAATCGCCGCAACCCTCGCGCGTCTGCGCGCGCTCATCGAGACCTTGCTGCAGCAGCACCAGCGCCAGCTGCCGCCCGAGCGGCAGCTGGCAGAGGCGTTCGGCGTGGGCCGCAACGCAATCCGCAAGGTGCTCGCCGTCCTCGAGAGCGACGGTACGGTGGTGCGCCATGTCGGCCGGGGCACCTTCATCACGAGCGCGGCGGGCACGGCCCCGCCCCAGCTCCAGGCGCTGGCGTTCGGGGGCGCGCTGGCGATCGACACCTCTGTGGGACTCAGCCCGCGTGACCTGCTGGAGGTGCGCTATGCCCTGGAGCCCGCCATGGCGGAAATGGCTGCCTTGGCCGCGCGCCGGCCGGATCTGGAGCACATGCAGGACTGCATGCGGCGACGTGAACAAGCGGAGCGTCTGGACGACTACGAGCATTGGGACTACGCACTGCATATGTCCATCGCCAAGGCGACCCACAACAGTCTGCTGATGGAAATGCTGGACCTGGTGAATCGGATGCGACGATCGGCGGCCTGGCGTAAATTCCGCGGGCCGTCGGTCGTGCCGAACCAGCGGCGCACCTCGAATGCGCAGCACCGCGAGATCGTGCAAGCCATCTGCCGGGCGGATCCGGAGGCAGCGTTCGCGGCAATGCGGACCCACCTCGGGTTCGTTTCCGGGCGGTACAGGCTGTACACGAATCTGCAGCACGCACAGGAACAGCCGGCCGGTCGACCTTGATCTTCCCCGTGCTGACGCGCCGGGGAAGGGTCTGATCCGATGCGGTACCTCGGTGGCGAGCGCGCCCTTGCCCGCGCCGGGTTCCGAGCGTCAGTGGTGCCGCGCTTGTCCGTCATCTCAATGGAAGCGGCGTGCGCCGACGTGCAGCCTTACCTGAACTTCCTACCTGTGGATGGTGCGAAGCACCTGCTCGATAATCTGAGCGAGGCGACACCCTGGAGAGCGGAAGAGGTCGTGGTCTGGGAAAGCGCCACCCTCAACCTCGCCGCGTCGTCTTCGTGCCGGTGGGCGGTGTCACGCCGGGCGTGGCCCACCTTGTATGCATCTATCGCGCCGACGCACATCGGCGGTTCTTCGGACCTTCCTGGACGATTTGCGCAGGTTCAGGCGCGACATGGGCGCTTGATCCTGTGCGCGATGAAGAACCCTACCTGCATCGGGCGGTGGGCACCCTCGCCGGCGGCCCGCCCTTCAGGGGCCCGGCGTCGCCGCGCCCGGAACGAAGACATCCGCATGGAAATCCGCGGCGAGCAGTCCCAGGTCGAGTGCTGCCGCGCGGACCGCGCTCACCATTGCCGGCGAACCGCAGCAATGGAGCACATGGCCCGAGAGATCCGGACAGTTCGCGCGCAAGGCCTCGTCGGCTCGGCCGGCGAAGGCGCCCGCCACGGGCTGCACCGGGGCATCCGAGATGGCGGGGATGTAGCGCATCTGTGGCCAATGCTTGCGCCACTTGTCGATGGTGCCAGGAAGGTACAGGCCGGATGCGTCCCGGGCGCCCCGGATCAGCGTGATCTCGCGTTCGACGCGCCGCCTGGCCATGTCGTCGAGCAGCGATTTCACCGGGGCGAAACCGGTGCCTCCCGCCACGAACACGATAGGGCGCGTGTCGTCGGGCTCCGCGGGCTCACCGGCGGATTGCGAGTCCGCGCTCCGCGAAGGCAAGGAATTGCACCGGGCGCAGCACCCAGGACGCCGCGCCCACGGCGATGTTGCCGTTGTTGAAGTCATCGCCGGGTTGTGCGCCACGCACGGGGTACCCGCATCGGCCGATGCACCGTCGATCCAGGTCGGCACGTAGCTGCCCGAGACGCGCTGCAGCATAACGGCGATGTCCTCGATGTCTGTCAGTGGCGCCCGCTCCAGTCTGCACTGGCTTGTCGATCGCGACTTGGCCGAACAGGTAGCCGACGTCGAAATTCGGGCGCGAAATACGCCTGACGAACATCACTTTGCTGGTGCTGGAGGTGGCGCCCCCATTCTGTCGATGGGCTGGCCGTCCTTGTCGCGCGTTGCGCTGTAACCTCGGCTCAGGGGCGCGGTACGCTGCCGCGCCGCTGGCCACCTGCTGCATCTCCGTCAGGGAGGCGTCGACCTCCTCAGTGTCTTGATCTCCCTCGCTGCGTGGGCGCTCCGATCCGCCGGGTGTTGATTCATTTCCAAACCTGGGCCATTTCGGGACGCGTTCACGTTGAAATCTGAGCCACGTTGCCGCTCTATCGTGCTGAATTTTTCAGCGCGGGGGAGCAGGAGTGATCAACGTGAGCACATTGAGCAAGTTGCGCCGCCTCGTGCTGAGGCAGAACGTGTCGGTGCGCGAGGCCAGCCGCAGGCTGGGCATCTCGCGCAATACAGCCACCAAATGGCTCAAGGACGGGCAGATGGTCGAGCCCCGATACCCGCAGCGGGTTTCGGGCCCCAGCATCCTGGATCCGTACAAGGAGCAGTTGAGCCAATGGCTCAAGGCCGATAGCCATCGCAGCAAACGCGATCGGCGCGGGATCAAGGCGATGTTTGAAGCGCTGCGGGCGCAGGGCTACAGCGGCAGCCGGGGGCCGGTGTACGCCTTTGCCCAGCGCTGGCAGCAAGAACAAGGCAACGCGGCACGCGGCGCGGGGTTTGTGCCGCTGAGCTTCGAGCCGGGCGAGGCATTCCAGTTCGACTGGAGCTGCGAGTACCTGTTCATCGGTGGGCTGCGCCGCCGCTTGGAGGTGGCACACACCAAGCTGGCGGCCAGTCGCGCCTTCTGCTTGGTGGCGTACTACAGCCAGGCGCACGAGATGCTGTTCGATGCACACGCGCGGGCGTTCGCTCTCTTTGGTGGCGTGCCCCGCCGGGGCATCTACGACAACATGAGGACCGCGGTCGACAAGGTCGGCCAGGGCAAGCAGCGCAGCGTCAACGCGCGCTTCGAGGCCATGACCGGGCACTACCTGTTCGAGCCGGAGTTCTGCAACCGGGCCGCCGGCTGGGAGAAGGGAGTCGTCGAGAAGAACGTTCAGGATCGACGCAAGGACATCTGGCGCGAGGCCAGTGAGCGGCGCTGGGGATCGCTTGATGAGCTCAACGACTGGCTGGAGCAAACCTGTGTGAAGGCCTGGGGCGAGATGAGTCACCCAGAGTGGGGGCATCTCACGGTGGCCGACGTCTGGCAAGACGAACGCGCTCGCCTCATGCCAACCCCCCGAGCGTTTGATGGCTATGTGGAGCAGCCGGTGCGGGTCTCTGCCACTTCGCTGATCCACTTCCAGCGCAACCGCTACAGCGTGCCGTGCGAATGGATTCACGCAGTGGTCAGTCTACGGGCCTACGCCGATGGCCTGCTGGTGGTCGGGCCCGACGGGCGACAGGTGCGCCTGGCGCGCAGCTTTGAGCGGGACCAGACGCTCTACGACTGGATGCACTACATCGCGCTGATCGAGCGCAAGCCAGGCGCGCTGCGTAACGGCGCACCCTTCAAGACCATGCCCGAGCCGCTGCAGGAGTTGCAGCGCCAGCTGCTGCGCCACAGCGGTGGCGACAGGGTGATGGCGCAGGTGCTCATGGGGGTGAGCCTGCATGGGCTGGAGGCCGTGCTGGTGGCGGTGGAGCTGGCGCTGCAGTCGGGGCGGGTGAGTGCCGAACACGTACTCAACGTGCTCTCGCGCCTGAAGGAGCAGCGCATGCCCGAGCCACCGGTGGCCACGATGCTCACGCTCAACACGCCGCCACTGGCCAACCTGCACCGCTACGACGCACTGCGCAACGTCCAGCCTCACGAGGCCTCACCGGAGTCCGACCATGCATGACCTCATGGATGCCTTCAAGGCGCTGGGCTTGCACGGCATGGCCAGTGCCTGGCCGGAGGTGTTGGGCACCGCCCGCATGAAGTCGCTCGATCACGAGGCTGTGCTGCACCAGCTCATCAAGGCCGAGACCGCGCAGCGCGAGGTGCGCTCCATGGCTTACCAGATGCGCGTGGCGCGGTTCCCATCGCACCGAGATCTCGCCGGATTTGACTTCGCCCATACGCCCATCGATGAGGCACTGGTGCGCCAACTGCACACCCTTGGCTTCGTGGACTCGGCCCATAACGTGGTGCTGGTGGGAGGTCCCGGCACGGGCAAGACTCATCTGGCCACCAGCCTGGGGATCGAGGCCATCCGCATGCATGGCAAGCGAGTGCGCTTCTTCTCCACGGTCGAGCTGGTCAACGCCCTGGAGCTGGAGAAGGCGCAGAACAAGTCCGGGCAGATGGCACACCGCCTGATGTACGTCGATCTGGTGATCCTGGATGAGCTTGGCTACCTACCGTTCACGCAGTCGGGCGGCGCCATGCTGTTCCACCTGCTCTCCAAACTCTACGAGCGAACGAGCGTGGTGATCACCACCAACCTCACCTTCTCGGAGTGGAGCAGTGTCTTCGGCGACGCAAAGATGACCACCGCCTTGCTCGACCGCCTCACGCACCACTGCCACATCGTGGAGACGGGCAATGAGAGCTGGCGCTTCAAGCATTCCAGTGCCGCTGGCGCGGCACCACCAAAGCCACGCGGCAAAGCTCAGAAAGGAGATCGAAGAACAGCAGACCCGATAGACTTATCCACAACCGGGTAGCAAGAATATCCATCAACCCAGTGGCTCAATATTCGACGTGATCACTGGCTCAGTTGTGCTGATGAATCAACA
>JRYF01000572.1_pt1 | contig 13731 bp, 13 predicted proteins | sample 235331 | NCBI WGS metagenome assembly JRYF01 (sample SAMN03074217, study PRJNA261475) | activated sludge metagenome | biome: Wastewater Treatment Plant; feature: Wastewater; material: Activated sludge; isolation source: activated biomass of a wastewater treatment plant treating hydrocarbon... ...
CCTGCCGGCGCTGCAGGCCTTCGTGCGCGAGCTGTCGCCCGCGGCACGCAGCCGGCGCTTCTTCGCCGCGCTGCGCGAGCTGCCGGCACCGCTGGCCGCCGCGCTGCGGCGCGGCGACCCGGCGCAGCACTTCGTCGTCGCCGAGGCCGGTGCCGACGAGGTCGTCGGCTTCGGTCAGCTCGCGCTGGCGGCGGGCGACGGCGATGGCGAGGTCGCGCTCGTGGTCGCCGACCGCTGGCAGCGCTGCGGGCTCGGGCGGCGGCTGCTCGACGCGCTGCTCGGCCACGCGGCCGCCGCCGGGCTGCGCGCGGTGGCGTTCGAGACGCAGCGCGACAACCTCGCGATGCTCGGGCTGGCGCGCGCCAGCGGCTTCGCCCTCGGCCGCCACCCCGACGACCCGAGGCTGCTGCGCGGCTGGCGCCACGCCGGGGCGCCGGCTCAGGCAGCCGGCCGCAGCGCCGGCTCGCCGAGGTCCCAGTACAGCCCGGCCATGAGCTGCAGCGCCTCGCGCACCACCGGGCGCAGCAGGTGCTCGTCGGGCGCGTGCTGCTGGCAGCCCGGGTAGCTGTGCGGGATCCAGACCGTCGGCAGGCCGAGGATGTCGGCGAAGACGTCGTTAGGCAGCGAACCGCCGAGGTTGGGCAGCAGCACCGGCGCGGGGGACGTGGGGCCGGTGCTGCGCGCGATCGATTCCAGGGTGAAGCGCACCCAGGGGTTGTCGGGGTCGAGCCGGGTCGCGGCCATGGACTCGCCGACCGTGACCTCGATGTGGCCGAAGCCGTGCGCCGCCAGATGCCCTTGCACCGCCTCGCCCAGGCGCGAGACGTCGGTGCCGACGACATAGCGCAGGTGCAGGTGCGCGCGCGCCGCGGGCGGGATCGCATTCACCGGGTGTTGAGGGTTGCCGCAGGTGAAGGCCAGCACCTCCAGCGTGTTCCAGCCGAACACGCGCTCGGCCGGCGTCAGCCCGGGCTCGCCCCAGTCGGCGTCGACCACCGGGTCGTTCGCACCACCGCCGACCGCCAGCCCGGCCAGCGCGGCGCGCACGTTGGCAGGGATCGCCGGCGGGCGCAGCGCGTCGATCAGGATGCGCCCGCGGCCGTCGACCAGGCAGGCGATCGCGTTCGCCAGCACCGTGCCCGGGTTGCGCAGCAGCCCGCCCCAGTTGCCCGAGTGGTGCGCGCCGTCTCGCAGTTGCAGCGACAGTTCGAAGTTGACCACCCCGCGCGAGCCGAGGAAGACGGTCGGCGCCTCGGCACGCAGGCGCGGGCCGTCGCTGGCGATCAGCACGTCGGCCGCCAGTTCGGCACGGTGGGCGGCGCAGAACGCGGCCAGCCCGGGCGAGCCGGTCTCCTCGCCGGTCTCGACCAGCCACTTCAGGTTGAAGCCCAGCCCGCGCCCCTGCGCCCGGCGTGCCGCCAGCACCTGCGCCAGCGCGGCCAGGTTGATGCTGTGCTGGCCCTTGTTGTCGGCCGTGCCGCGGCCGTACAGGCGCTCGCCGTCGGCCGCGAGCTGCCAGGGGCCCGCGCCGCGTGTCCAGGCGGCGTCCTGGCCGCGGATGACGTCGCCATGGCCGTAGCCGAGCACGGTCGGCAGCGCGGGGTCCTCGATCCGATGCGCGACCAGCAGCGGCCCGGCGCCGGCGACCGGGTTGTCGTGCAGGCGGCCGTCGAAGCCCATCGAGTGCAGCGTCGGCAGCAGCTCGTCGGCCAGGTAGGCGTGCAGCGCCGGGCCGGCGTCGGCCTCCTGGCTCGCGCTGCGGATCGCGACCCGGCGCGCGAGTTCGCGCTCGAATCCGCCGCCGTCGAGATGTGCGGCGGCGGCGGCGAGCAGTGCGCTGCGGGCGGCCTGATCAGTCACCGCTCTTGGCCAGCAGCGTGAAGTGCTCGACCACCGGCGGTGCGGCGAAGTACGGCCCGACGATGGCGCGCCATTGCGCGAACAGCGGCCCGCCGCGGAAATGCACCGTGTGGTCCTCCAGCGTCTCCCAGAAGACCATCAGCAGGTAGCGCTCCGGGTTCTCGACGCCCTGGTTGACCTTCCAGCCGCGGAAGCCTTTCGCCTGGCTGATCACCTCGGCGAGGCCACGCTGGATGGCCGCGTCGAACGCCGCCTGCTGGCCGGGTGCGATGCGGATGTCGGCGATTTCGAGGATCATGCGCTTGCCTTTCGATTCATGCGCCGGTTCACACGCCGACGTACTCGTGCAGCACCTCGGGCCGCGCGCGCAGCTCGTCGCTCGTGCCCTGCCAAACGACGCGGCCCTTCTCGAGGATCACGTGGCGGTCCGCCAGCCGCAGCAGCGGGCCGATGTGCTTGTCGATCACGATCATCGACACCCCGGTGTCGCGCAGCCGCGCCAGCCCGTGCCAGATCTCCTGCCGGATCAGCGGCGCCAGCCCTTCGGTGGCCTCGTCGAGGATCAGCAGCCGTGGGTTGGTCATCAGCGCGCGCCCGACCGCCAGCATCTGCTGCTCGCCGCCCGACAGGTTGGCGCCGAGGTTGCGCTCGCGCTCCTTCAGGCGCGGGAACATCGTGTAGACCTTGTCCAGCGTCCAGGGGTCGGCATGGCCATGGCGGTTGCCGGCGGTGGCGACCAGGTTCTCGCGCACGCTCAGGTTGGGGAACACCTGCCGCCCTTCGGGCACCAGCCCGAAGCCGGCGCGCGCGACGCGCCAGCTCGCCATGCCGGCCAGCGGCTGACCGTCGAGCGCGACCCGCCCCGCCTTGGGCGTGAGCATGCCCATGATCGACTTGACGGTCGTCGTCTTGCCCATGCCGTTGCGGCCGATCAGCGTGATGCACTCGCCCGGCTGCACCGCCAGCGAGACGCCGAACAGCACCTGGCTCGTGCCGTAGGCCGCCTCCAGCGCCTCGACCTCGAGCTTCGCGCCCCGCGCGGCGGCTGCCGCAGCCATCACCCGGCCTCCTGCTCGCCGAGGTAGGCCTCGCGCACCTCGGGGTGGACGCGGATCTGCTCCGGCGTGCCGCTGGCCACCGGGTGGCCGTAGACGAGCACCGTGATGCGGTCGGCCAGGGCGAACACGGCGTCCATGTCGTGCTCGACGAGCAGGATGCTGTGGCGGCGCTTGAGCCCGCGCAGCAGCTCGACCACCGCCTCCGACTCGGCCTGGCTCATGCCGGCCATCGGCTCGTCGAGCAGCAGCAGCTTCGCCCCGGTGGCCAGCACCATCGCGATCTCGAGCTGGCGCCGCTCGCCATGCGCGAGTGCCGCCACCGGCGTGTCGGCGCGCGCTTCGAGCCCGACCTGGCGCAGCGCCGCCAGCGCCGGCTCGACGAGTTCGGGCTCGCGGTCGGCCGGGCGCCAGAAACGGAAGCTGTGGCCGGCGTGCGACTGCACCGCCAGCGCCGTGTTCTGCAGCACCGTGAAGTCGCCGAACACCGAGGTGATCTGGTAGGAGCGGCCGAGCCCGGCCAGCGCGCGCTTGTAGGGTGGCTCGCGCGTCAGGTCGTGGCCGTCGAACACGATGCGGCCTTCGTCGGGGATGATCTCGCCGCTCAGCTGGTTGATCAGCGTCGTCTTGCCGGCGCCGTTGGGGCCGATCACCGCGTGCAGCTCGCCCGGCTCGATGGTCAGCGACAGGCGGTCGGTGGCCAGCAGGCCGCCGAAGCGCTTGACCAGGCCGTGCATCTCGAGGATGGCCATCAATGGCCTCCCGCGCCCGGCACGCGGCCGCCGCTGCGCACCACCAGCCAGCCGTACAGGCCCTGCTTGAGCACCAGCACGACGAAGACGATGAACAGGCCGATCAGCGCCAGCCAATGCTGGTTGATGATGCTGTCCAGCCACGGGATGCCGAGCTTCATCGACGAGAAGGCTTCCTCGACCAGCAGCAGCGCGGTGGCGCCGAACACCGGGCCGACGAGCGTGCCCAGGCCGCCGAGCACCGTCATCACGATCAGCTCGCCCGACACCGTCCACGCCATGTAGGACGGCGCGATGAAGCGCGTCAGGTTGGCCAGCAGCACGCCGGCGAGCACGCACACCAGGGCCGAGATGACGTAGGCGGTGAGCTTGTAGCGCAGGGTCGGGAAGCCCATCGTCGCCATGCGCCGCTCGTTGCTCTTGCAGCCGCGCAGCACCATGCCGAAGCGGGCACCGATCAGGCGCGCGAACACCGCGAGCACCAGCAGCAGCAGCGCGTAGGCGGTGTAGTACAGCACCAGCGGGTTGTCCAGGTCCAGCCAGCCGAAGTCGCTGCGCGCGGCCAGCGGCAGGCCGTCGTCGCCGCCGTACTCGCGCAGGCTGACGGCGAGGAAGAACAGCATCTGCGCGAACGCCAGCGTGATCATGATGAAGGCCATGCCGCTGGTGCGCAGGCAGATCGCGCCGACCGCCAGCGCCACCACGCCGCCGACGCCGAGCGCCGCCAGCAGGTGCACCCAGCCGTTGCCGATGCCGTGGTAGGCGCAGATGCCGACCGCGTAGGCGCCGATGCCGATGTACATCGCGTGCCCGAAGCTGACCATGGCGCCGAAGCCGAGCACCAGGTTGAGCCCGGTGGCCGCGAGCGCGAAGATCAGGATGCGGCTGAACAGCGTGACCCAGAACGGCTCGCCCATCGCCAGCGCGACCAGCGGCAGTACGCCGAGCGCGATCAGCAGCGCCGCGGTCGCCAGGCGCGGCAGGGTCAGCAGGCGCGCCGGCTCAGCCATGGCGCACCGGGAACAGGCCCTGCGGCTTGAGCGCCAGCACCGCGGCCATCAGCAGGTAGATCAGCATCGACGCCAGCGCCGGGCCGACCGCCTGCGCGACGCTGCGCTCGAGGAACTCGCGCAGCAGCAGCGGCAGGAAGGCGCGGCCGACGGTGTCGACGATGCCGACGATCAGCGCGCCGTAGAACGCGCCGCGGATCGAACCGATGCCGCCGGTGACGATGACGACCAGCGTGAGGATCAGGATCGGCTCGCCCATGCCGGCCTGCACCGAGACGATGGGCCCGGCCATCAGCCCCGCCAGCCCGGCCAGCGCCGCGCCGAGGCCGAACACGACCGTGTTCAACCCCTTGATGTTGACCCCCAGCGCCGACACCATCTCCGGGTTGGCCGCGCCGGCGCGGATCAGCATGCCCACGCGCGTGCGGTGGATCACCAGGTACAGCCCGACGCCGACCGCCAGCCCGACCGCGATGATCGCGAAGCGGTAGGCCGGGTAGGGCAGCCCGAACAGGTCGATCGTTCCCGAAAGCCAGCCCGGCACGTTCATGTAGACCGACGCCGGGCCCCAGATGAAGCGCACCACCTCGTTGAAGAACAGGATCAGGCCGAAGGTCGCCAGCACCTGGTCCAGATGGTCGCGCCGGTACAGCGTGACCAGCACCAGCCGCTCCAGCAGCGCGCCGAGCAGCAGGGTGCCCAGCACCGCCGCCGCCGCCGCGGCGAGGAAGGAGCCGTCGGTGGCGTTGAACGCCGCGGCGGCGAAGTACGCGCCCATCATGTACAGCGAACCATGGGTCAGGTTCACGAAGTTCATGATGCCGAACACCAGCGTCAGCCCGGAGGCGAGGAGGAACAGCAGCACGCCGAGCTGCAGCCCGTTCAGGAGCTGGGTCAGGAACAGGCTGACGGTCACGGTCCGGTCGGCGTGGCGCTTGGGGTTCGGACGCGAAAGCGGGCCGGGGATACCGGCCCGCTTGGCGCATCGGTCGGGGTCTTCAGCCCCAGGTCACATCTTGCACTGCGACGCGTAGGCGTCGACATGGTCCTTCAGCGGCGTGGCCACGGTCTTCAGGCTGACGCGGTTCTTGGCGTCGCGCGCGACCTCGAAGATGTGCATGTCCTGGACCGGGAAGTGGTTGCTGCCGAAGCGGAACTTGCCGCGCACGCTCTGGAAGTCGGCCGCCTTCAGCGCCGCGCGGAAGGCCTCCTTGTCGGCCACGTTGCCCTTGACCTTGGCGATCGCCGAATCGAGCAGCAGCGCGGCGTCGTAGCTCTGCGCCGCGTACTGGCTCGGGATGCGGTTGAACTTGGCCTCGAACTCGGCGACGAAGCGCTTGTTGGCCGGGTTGTCGAAGTCCGGGCCCCAGAAGGTGCCGCTGATGACGCCCAGCGCCGTCTCGCGCTGCGCCGGCAGCGTCGAGCCGTCGGTGGTCGAGGTCGACAGCAGCGGGATCTTGCCGAGCAGGCCGGCCTGCTGGTACTGGCGCACGAAGTTGACGCCCAGGCCGCCGGGGTAGAACACGTAGACCGCGTCCGGGTTGCGCGACGCCACCTGCGCCAGCTCGGCCGAGAAGTCGGGCTGGTTCAGCGGCGTGTAGATCTCGTCGATCACCTCGCCCTTGAAGAAGCGCTTGAAGCCGGCGACGAAGTCCTTGCCGGCCTGGTAGTTCGGCGCCATGCCGATCACGCGCTTGTAGCCCTTGTCGTTGGCATACGCTCCGACGACCTCGGCCTGGTTGTCGTTCTGCCAGCTGGTGATGAACTGGTAGGGTCTGCACTGGGCGCCGGCGATCGGCGCCGGGCCGGCGTTGGAGCCGATCAGGAACACGCCCTTCTCGGTGATCGGCTTGTGCACCGCCATCATCACGTTGGAGAAGGTGATGCCGGTGATGATGGGCACGTTCTCGCGCTCGATCAGCTTCTGCACGATCTGGGTCGCGACGTCCGGCCGCAGCTGGCTGTCCTCGCGCAGCACCTGCACCGGCACGCCGCCGAGCTTGCCGCCGTTGCGCTCGACGACCATCATGAAGGCGTCGTACTGATCCTGGCCGAGCGCACCCTGCGGGCCCGAGAGCTCGGCCATGAAGCCGATCTTGATCGGCTGCTGGGCGTGGGCGCCGCCCAGGGCCACGGCCGACAGGGCCAGCGCCAGGGCGGCGCCGCGGAGCATGCTGCGGGACATCGGGATCTCCTTCGTATCGCGGTGGGGACTCGCGGGAAGTCTAGGCCGGCCGATTGCGATCATGGTCAGGGCCGACCCCTAACGCCTTCAAACCGGCGGTTTCGGGTGGGTGAACAATAGTGCTTGTCGTGGTGGGCGGCCGGTCACCATCGCCACCTCGGATTCATGCATGATAGTGCGTGTTTCGGTCCCGGCCACCCAAGGGAAACCCTAGTTGGACGTCGATGGCGCGGCGGCTGCGATCAGGCGATGCCGAAGAAGGCCCGGGCGTTGTCACCCAGCATGCGCGCGCGGTCGGTCTCGGTCAGGAACGGCGCTTCGCGGATCAATGCGCCGATGCGCTGCTCGCCGAGCGGAAACGGGGCATCCGAGCCCAGCATGACCCGCTCGACGCCCATCACGTCGACCAGGAGCTTCAGCGCACCGGGGTCGAACACCGCGCTGTCGACGTGCAGCCGGCGCGCATAGCTCGACGGCAGCTGCGGGCAGTCCTGGCGCACGATGTCGCGCTGGCGCCAGGCGTTGTCGACCCGGCCGAGCAGCCACGCGAAGCTGCCGCCGCCATGCGCGAAGCAGATCTTCAGCGTGTCCGGGATGCGCTCCAGTGCGCCCGACAGGATCAGCGACAGCATGCCGAGCTGGGTCTCGGCCGGCATCGCGACCAGCCACGGCAGCATCCACTGCTTCATCCGGCCGCCGCCCATCATGTCCCAGGGGTGGACCAGCACCGGGATGCGCTCGTGCGCGCAGTGGGTCAGGAAGGCGACCAGGCCTTGGTCGTCGAGGTCGCGCTCGCCGACATGGTTGCCGATCTGCACCCCGATGCAGCCGGCCTCCATCGCGCGCGACGCCTCGCGGCAGGCCAGGGCGGTGTCCTGCAGCGGCACCTGCGCCAGCGCGTGCAGGCGCCCGGGCGCGGCGCCGCAATAGGCCAGCACATGGGCGTTCATGCGCGCCGCCCAGTCGGCCGCCCGCTCGGCCGGCCAGGCGTAGCCGAACATGACCGGGGTCGCGCAGACGACCTGCTGCCCGACCCCCAGGGCGTCGAGCTCGGCCAGCCGCACCGCAGGGTCCCACAGCGTGGCCGTGACGGGGCGGAAGCGGCGGTCACCGAGCATGATGTGGCCGCGCGTGCCGTCGGGCTCGACAGCCAGCCAGGGCGCGCGCCCGGCGTCGACCGCGAACGCCTCCTCGCGCCCGATGTGCGGGAAGCAGTGCGCATGCATGTCGATCATGCGGCGGTCCCGGCGAGTTGGCCCGATGCCGCCAGCGCGGCGTGCCAGGCCAGGTGGTCGCGCCCCGGATGCACCCGGCCGCACTGCGGGCAGGTCCGCTCGGCGTCGCTGGATGCGTAGTAGCGCGCGTAGGCGGCCGGCAGGTCGGCGACGATGTCGGCCAGCTGCACCTCCAGCCGCCGGACCAGCGCACCGCAGTGCGCGCAATGCCACTGAAAGGCGTCGACCATGCCCTGCGGCCGCTGGCGCTCGATCACCAGGCAGCGGCTGTCGGCTTCAGGCCGCTGCGGCGAGTGCAGCATGTGCGGCGACATCAGGAAGACGTCGCCTTCGCGCAGGTCGACCCGCTCGTAGCGCCCGCGGTCCCAGACCAGCAGGTGGGCGTTGCCCTTGAACTGCCAGAAGAACTCCTCCAGCGGGTCGTCGTGGAAGTCGCTGCGCGCGTTCGGCCCGCCGACGACGGTGACCATGAAGTCGGCGTCGGCCCAGATCTGCTGGTTGCCGACCGGCGGCCGGAGCTTGTCGGCATGTTGATCCAGCCAGCGCTGGAAGTTGAACGGGCGGCCGTAGCGGAAGTCGGGCATGGCAACGTGCTCAGGGCTTGTAGGCGACGGCCTTGATCTCGATGCGCAGGTGCGGGTGCGGCAGCTGATGCACCGCAACCGTCGTGCGCGCCGGGCCGCCGGCGCCGAAGTACTCGGCGTAGACCTCGTTGTAGCCGCCGAAGTCGGCCATGTCGACGAGGAAGCTGCTGATCTCGACGACGTCCGAAAGCTCCGCGCCGACCGACTGCAGGATGTCGCGGATGTTCTCGATCACGGCGCGCGTCTGGGCCCGGACGTCGAAGCGGACCGTGCCCATCGCATCGGCCTCGGCGCCGGCGATGCTGTTGTCGGCGCGGCGCGAGCTGGTGCCGGAGACGAACAGGAAGGGTCCGGCGCGCCTGACATGCGGGTAGGCCCCGCGCGGGCGTGCCTTGCCCTCCAGCACGTGCGCTTCGACGCGCGCTTCGGTGGCGCGGGCGCTCACTTCCTGAACTCCGGGATGTCGGGCAGCGAACCCCACATGCAGAACGACGACGGCACGGTCGGGAACTGGCGCGGCCGGTAACCCGCCTCGTCCTCGGGCGCGATGTGCCGCACGCCGGTCGAGTACTCGTAGACCATGCCGTCCGGGCCTTCGAAGTACAGGAAGATCGCGCCCGAGGTCGGGTGCCGGCCGGGGCCGAAGACGATCTTCACGCCGCGCTCGCGCAGCTGGTACCAGGCGCGCATCACGTCGTCGACCGATGCCACCTGGTGGTTGACATGCTGCACGCCGGCGCGCGTGGTCGGGAACAGCGCCACCTTGTGGTGCACCGGGTCGATGCGCAGCAGCGCCGCCTGGCCGATGCGGTCGGACACGCGCGCGCCGAGCACGCCGCACCAGAAGGCCTCGTCGCGTGCGGCGTCGGTGGTGCACAGGCCGACATGGCTGAAGCCGGTGATGCCGGCGTCGCGCGACGGGAAGTGGCGCCGCCCGCTGTGGTGCGGCCGCACGACGAGGTCGATGCGGTTGCCGGTCGGGTCGGCAAAGCTGACGAAGCCCTCGACGCGGCGCTGCTCGCACGCGTCGCGCGTGCCGTGGTGCAGCGGCAGGCCGAGGTCGCTCACCTGGGCGGCGGCGGCGTCGAGTGCGGCGGCGTCGCGCAGCTCGAAGCCCACCGTGTGGTCGCGCGGGTCGCCCTCGAAGTAGACCAGCGTGTGGTCGCGCTCGTCGCTGCGGTAGTAGCGCGCGCCGGCCTCGTCGCGCGCCAGTTCCAGCCCGACCACCTCGCGCGCGAAGCGGTCGGCGGCGGCAAGGTCGCGCGTGCCCAGGCGCACGTAGCGGATGTCCAGCAGGTCGATCATGCGCGCCCCCATGCCAGGGCAACAGGGCCCGGCGGCGCGGCCAATATAGCGCCGGGGTAGGGTCGAGGCCATCCGGACGCGCCCGGCCGGCCCGCTCGACGGCGGCCGACCCCGGCTCAGCCGATGCTCTCGACCTGCCGGCTCTGCCGGTACGCGCTGCCGAAGCGGTTGGCGAGAAAGTCGGGCAGCGCCACCTGCTCCTGGCGGATGAAGCCGCGCTGCGGCAGCCGACCCTCGCGGAACAGGTCGACCGCGGCGCAGACGCCGGCCGCGGTCGTGATCTGGATCGCCGACAGCGGCTGCGCCTCGTCGCGGTCGGCGAAGATCTTGCGCGCGAACACCTCCTGCACCAGCGCGCCACCCTTGAGCCCGCTGACGGTCACGAACACCAGCACCACGTCCTGCATCGTCGCCGGCACCGCGCGGCGCAGGATGGCCTTGAGGTTCTCGACGTCGTCCTTCATGCGCAGTTCCTCGAGCAGCACGCGCATCAGCTCGCGGTGGCCCGGGTAGCGCACGCTCTTGTAGTCCAGCGTGCGCACGCGGCCGGCCAGGGTCTCGCACAGCGTGCCCAGGCCGCCCGAGGTGTTGAAAGCCTCGTACTCGGTGCCGTCGAGGCTGAAATGCTCCAGGCCCTCGAGCGGCAGCACCTCGATGCGCGTGCCGTCGCGGATCGCTTCGCAGGGGTGGCAGTACTCGTTGATGAGGCCGTCCACGCTCCAGGTCAGGTTGTACTTCAGCGCGTTGGTCGGGAAGGCCGGCAGCGCGCCGACGCGCATCTTGACCTCCTGCAGGGTCTCGAAGCCCTGCGCCAGGTGGTGCGCGACGATGCCGATGAAGCCCGGCGCCAGCCCGCACTGCGGCATGAACGCCGTCGTCGCACCGTCGGCCAGCCGGTGGATCGCGCGCGTCGCGGCCACGTCCTCGGTGAGGTCGAAGTAATGGCACCCTGCCTCGCGCGCCACGCCGGCCACCGGCACCGCCAGGTGGTAGGGCAGCGCGTTGATGACCGCCTGCTGCCCTTGCAGCGCGTTCAGCAATGCCGCAGGGTCGGCGCTGTCGGCCACGCGCCGCTGAACATCGGGCGCCTGAAGCCGGGCCAGCGCGTCGGCGTCGCGGTCGACGACGGTGACGTCGAAGTCACCGCTGGCGGCCAGCCAGCGGGCGATGGTCTGGCCGATGTGGCCGGCGCCGAGCAGGGTGATGCGCATGCGGTGCGCCGTCGGGAGACGGCCCTCGGGGACAAGGCGAATCTCGCGAGCATAGTGGCGCGCGCCGGCGCGCCCGCGCGCGCGTCACGCCGCGGCGGCAACCGGCCGGGGGCTGGCGGGCGGGCGCGCTGCCGGCGCGGCCGATGACGCCGTGGCGGCCGATGTCGCCGCCACCGCCTCGCCGCGCGTCTTGTAGACGCCGCAGCCCATCACCAGGTCGGCCTCGACCGGTTCGACGTACGAGGTCTTGCAGTCCACCGCGCCGGTGGTCGGGTTGGCGAAGTCGTAGTCGACCCAGCCGCCGCCTTCGGCTGCACGGGCGAAGGCGTCGCTCACCAGCTTGTCGCCGTTGACGCCGCGCACGTCGCGCACCGACGTGCCGACCTTGGCCTGGTTGCCGCCGAAGGCGCGGTAGACGCCGCCACGGTCGAAGGCAAAGACGTACATGTCGCGGTCGACCCATTGCGCCGCCGACGACGTGATCTCGCCCAGGGCCGCCGGCCCGCGGCTGCGGTACAGCGCGACCGCCTTGCGCACCATCGCCAGCGCCTCGTCGGCACTGCCCTGGCGCAGGCGGAACGACGCCACCGCCGCCGACAGCTTGGCCGCGCGGCCGCTGAGATGCTCCGAGCCGCGCATCGCGTGCTCGACCATCTGCGCGTTCTGCTTCGTGATGTCGTCGATCTGCGCCACCGCATCCGAGATCTGCGCGAGGCTCGCCGCCTGGCCCTGGCTGCTCGACGAGATGCCGCGCACGTGGCTGGCCACCTGGCGCACGCCGTCGACGATGTCGTCGAAGGTCTGGCTGGCGGTGGCGATCTGGCGCGCGCCGCCCTCGACATGGGCGACCGACTCGCCGATCAGCCCCTTGATCTCCTTGGCCGACTGCGCGCTGCGCTGCGCCAGCGTGCGCACCTCGGCGGCGACGACGGCGAAGCCGCGGCCATGCTCGCCGGCGCGCGCCGCCTCGACCGCCGCGTTGAGCGCCAGGATGTTGGTCTGGAAGGCGATGCCCTCGATCACGCCGACGATCTCCTCGACGCGGCGCGAGCTGGCCTGGATGTCCTGCATCGACGCCACCGACGACTGGATCGCGCTGCCGCCGGCTTCGGCGATGCCACGCAGCCGGCTGGCCATGGTGTCGGCCGCCTGCGCGCCCTGGCTGCTGCGGTCGACGGCGGCGCTCAGTTCGCGCACGCTGGCCGCGGTGCGCGCGAGGCTCTCGGCCTGGGCCTCGGTGCGTCCGGCCAGGGCCTTGGTGTCGGTGGCCAGTTTGGTTCCGGCCTGCGCGACCATGGCGGCGTTGCTGCGGATGTCGGCCACCAGCTCCGACAAGCGGCCCGACATCGCGTCCAGAGTCTGGCCGACGACCGCCAGTTCGTCGCTGCCGCGCAGCTGCACACGGGTGGCGAAGTCGCCGGCGGCGAGCTGCGTGACGGACGCCTGGAGTGCGCCCATGGCGCCGAACGATGTGCGGACGAAGGCGAGCGCGAGGTAGGCGACCAGCAGGGCGCCGCCGCCGCCGACCAGCAGCGCGATCAGCGCTCCCGGGTCGCCGGCCATGCGCTGCGCCAGATGGGCCAGCGGCACCCCCAGCGCGAGCAGCAGGGCCACGCCGAGCACGGCCAGCTTGGCGCGCAGGCCCAGCCGGCGCATAAGGCCCAGGCCGGGGGCGAGCAGGATCTCCAGGGCGGTCGCTTTCATGGGCGTACTCTCGTCGGCGGTGGTCGAACCCGCACCCCATGCGGGGCGGGGAACACCTCGCATCTATCGACGGCCGAAGGCCGCGCGTGAGCGGCCGGGACCGAAACGCGTGCAGATGTCACGAACCAGGCCGCGCAGCCGCGCAGCCTGGATCCGGCGCTTCAGCCGGCCGCCGGCCGCCGGCTGCCGGCTGCCGGCTGCCGGTCAGCCGCTCAGCGCCCGCCGCATGGCCGCGATCACGGCGCCGTAGTCCGGCTGGCCGAAGATCGCGCTNNTGATGCCGCCGTCGACCTCGAGCCGGATCTCGCGCCCCGAGCGTGCGTGTTCGGCGTCGATCAGCCGCCGCGCGGCCTCGACCTTGCGCAGCGCGCTGTCGATGAAGCTCTGCCCGCCGAAGCCGGGGTTGACGCTCATGATCAGCACCAGGTCGACCTTGTCGAGCGTCCACGCCAGCACGTCCAGCGGCGTGGCCGGGTTGAACACCAGCCCGGCGCGCTTGCCTTCGGACTTGATGAGCTGCAGCGTGCGGTCGACGTGGGTGCTGGCGTCGGGGTGGAAGCTGACGAGGTCGGCGCCGGCCTGGCAGAAGGCCAGCGCCAGCGCGTCCACCGGCTGCACCATCAGGTGCACGTCCAGCGGCACCGGCGTGCCGTCGGCGCGCACGCAGTGCGGCTTCAGCGCGGCCGCCACCATCGGGCCGATCGTCAGGTTCGGGACGTAATGGTTGTCCATGACGTCGAAGTGGATCCAGTCGGCGCCGGCCTCGATGACCGCGCGCACCTCCTCGCCCAGGCGCGCGAAGTCGGCCGACAGGATCGACGGGGCGATGC
>JRYF01000094.1_pt1 | contig 13718 bp, 9 predicted proteins | sample 235331 | NCBI WGS metagenome assembly JRYF01 (sample SAMN03074217, study PRJNA261475) | activated sludge metagenome | biome: Wastewater Treatment Plant; feature: Wastewater; material: Activated sludge; isolation source: activated biomass of a wastewater treatment plant treating hydrocarbon... ...
AAAACGGATGGGCTTTGGCTGGCCTGCACAAAGCCCTGAAAGGACAGGGCAAATCGGGCGAAGCCAAGGCCGTGAAGTCCCGGCTCGACAATGCCTGGAAATATGCAGATAGACAGGTGGTGTTGGGAAAGATGTGAAGAAATAACAAGGTTTGTGATATACGCTAATTGGGCTGTTAAATATGGTGTGCGGAATAAGATGCGCCTGATTCTGGATGGGATGGTTGTGAGCGCAACCATCTCAACCAGTTTTTTGGTAACTGCTGAGGGTGCGGCAGGAGTGAGAAAACGCCCTTCTAAGTGGTTGGTCGGGAAGGCGGCGAGGATCCCGAATTTCGGGAAAACCTAATAGCGTTGAGTATAGTTTGTTCTGCATCGAAATCATTTTATAGATTTTTAAACACGAACCCTATATATATATCAATCGGCATCATTCCAAGTTCCATTCTTCTTTTATCCAAGTTTTCCATATCTTCGGTAGGGGCCAATTCTACGGTCTTGTTTATGGGGTCAACTTTTGCAAATTGGGTTCCGTACAACTGTTTTTCTCCACTATTTATTTTAATCCTGTCATAAAGATAGGCATAACTTTGGCTATCCATATCTCTGTTTTTTACCGCTTTTTCTATGTTGGGAAGTTGGGATTTCTGCCATTCTTTGTCTCTGTCACTATGTTGAATGATTAAAAATATCCCTTGCATGGCTTCCTTCCCGACCAATCTTCTGGTTGGGAAACCATGTTCTTCAAATATTTCTTTTAATCTATTCCTGTTTCGCTCATCAACTACAGTGACAGCGTCTTGAGTTATTTCTGTCAAGTCAATGTTGTATTTGGCAATTATGTTTTCCATTAAATTATCTCTTACTGCCTGGTCATCAACATACATTTTTATTAACTCGATTTGCAAGTCCTTGTTTTCAACATCATTGATTGATATGCCATCACAAGGCTCGATTTTAGCCAAAATTTGCTTTGCACAAATATCTTGCAGCATATCTTCGCCCTGGGTTTTTAATATCTCCGTTATTTGCTCAATCTTTTCAAGTTTGTATTTGGCCTCAAGCCCTGCGAAAAGAAATATTCCTTCAATTTTATTGGATATACTCCAAAGAGAATCGAATTGCGATTCAGCGAGATCGTAATTTTCTTCCATTGAGCTTGCAACCACCCGCCAACCCAGTTTCCATGCTTCTACTTCAGATACTTGGGAGTTCGCATCCTGACTACAGCATGTCAGAATACATAAACCTGCAAGAAAGGTCAATACTTTATTTTTCATCGTGCTTTTTCTTTTTATGAGGTGGAACGGTTTCGCATACACGCAGTATGCCAGCACAACCTGTGCTGTGCCCCGAATGGGCATCGAAGATGACCAAATGGCGGCTATCGGTACAAAGATAGCCAAAGTCTGACATCTTCTACTCTTGGGGGATGAAAGTTCTCCTCATGTTAAAGTATGTATGCGTGCAGCAAGCCGTCCCGACTGCATCTGGAATTTTATCAGGCGTGTGGGTCAATTTGAGCGAAAAAAGTGGGTTGGGTTCAGCGAAAATTACAAACCCAAGTAGAAAAGCAAGGCTGGCCGTTCTATGAGCTGCTGGATACATGGCCCGTACATTTGGTGGCGTGTGTGGTACTCCCCATCTTTTAGACAGAAATGGGTAGTTTGATAAGTGATAAATTACAACAACAACAAATTAAAATTTCAATTTTTAAGAGAAAAAAGTTTCTCTGGTGTCTGGTAATTCAGGGATTGATGTTTCCTTTCGGTGTTGTAGTACGGGAAAAACTGTGACAGCCCGTTGAACAGGTCAAGCCCGTTGTCATAAGCGTAGAGGTATACATGTTCATACTTGACTGTTCGCCACAACCGCTCTACAAAAACATTGTCCAACGCCCGGCCTCTTCCATCCATACTGATCTGGATTTTATTTCTTTTCAATCCAATCTCCCTGGATGGCTCCGGGTATCATCTTGCCTGGCCATAATTGCCGTCGAACTCGAGCGGTATCATCAAAAAAACCGGCCTTGACCTCCTTCGGATTCCTTGACATAAAGGTAGGTCTTCTCCCGTTAGCCATGGTTTTCTACGGTGATTCATCGTGTCCTAATTGCCGCTAACGTGGGCACTCACGCATGCCGCCGCCTGCGTTGGCTTTGCGGGTTGGGGTTGGCGGCGGTTGGCGTGAGTGCGTTGTTCTCACCTTTTTTATTTTATTGATTTTCAATCAGTTAGTTCCTTCTTCCTCTGGTATTTCACTTTACCTTCTTCAAAAAGTCGTAACTGCTGTGGCTCTATCTGGTAAGGTTTATTTTTATATTCTGTCATTCCAGTAGTCCTTGCTGCTGCCGTTACTTCACCCCATGAAACAAAATAACTTTCGTAATACTCAATGGGGTACTGGCTCAATTCTATTATATCTTCTTTGGTTGGCTTTCTGCCTATTTTCTGTGCTATCTGGCGAACTTCTAATTGCAATTGTTTTTTACTTACTTCATACGTTTGTTTTTTCAGCCTTTTCACATGACTATTTTTTGCTTTCGGGGTTTCATCATTCTTTCTGAACGGGTCAATTCCTTCCTCCAATTCACGGTGTCGGTTTTCGGTAATTCCGTGATAATATTCCGACAACTCAATCCCAACATAGTTTCTTTTCAATTGCTGTGCTGTTAATGTCGTAGTACCTGCGCCGTTAAATGGGTCTAAAATGAATTCGCCCTCATTTGTAAACATTGAAATAAGGCGGTACATAAACATCGGTGGCAGTTGGCATGGATGGTCTACTCTCCGACTATTGTGCTTCAACCTGTGAATATCCCACCAAAGATTGGATGCAATTTCTGTATCCTTGATTTTTTGCTTTCTGCGTTTAGTCATGCAGTTCGGGCGGACACAAAAACCCTCTTTCATTGTCTCAATCGCAGCCTTTTCCAATAATGAGTGCTGGTTTCGGACAAGCCCAGGCAAAGGTCTTGGCTGACCTTTCGTAAAACAAAGTATGGAATAATGGGCTGGCATAATCATTCTTACTGGTAGGCTCAATCCTTCCCAAACTATCCAGTCCTGATAATCCAAAATTGTGTTAAGATGCTTAAAGTGCCTAATGCACCATTGAGGAATGTTCAAAACTGCGAGAGTACAGCCCGGTTTCAATACTCTTGCCATTTCAGAAAGCCATTGGTCGCACCATTCAAAATATTCTTGGATGTCAATTCCGTCATTCCAACTTTCATACTTCTTTTTAATATTGTAGGGTGGGTCAGCAAAGCAAAATTCAATGCTGTTATCGGGTAAACTTTTCAATTGCTCCATGCAATCACCTTTAAGAAGCATAGAGTGGGGCAGGGTATTTATTTTTTCATTCTTATATTCTTTATATCCTTTAATCGCACTTTTTGCCGTATATATTTTTCTCCAATCGTGGGTGTTAACTGATTTATACTCTGGCAAACCAAACAAATCTTGTAGTCTATCCATCAGGCTATCAGGAATTTGGTCAAAGTCCACTTCAATGTCTCGCCAAATATCTGATATCAAGGTTCCGTACTCATGGTAAAGATGCTTTTTCCCGCCATAATCCTTTGTGGTTCGGTCGCAGGAAGGGCAGTAAGAATATCCTATTCTTGTCTTGGCATGGTTCAAACTGTCCTTATACCTTGTGAAAATCAAAAGGGCAGCATGGGCTTGACTTAATTCTCCATACTTTTCAATTCTGTTGGCTAATTTGACGGCAACCCAAAGTTTTAAGTTAGCGTTTTGAGTTGCTTCGGTACAGAAATCAGCCGCCAAAATCGGCGATGTCAAAATGGCTACCGTTGATTTTGCATTAGTTTGATTGATAAACCTGTTCAGTTCATTGTAAAGAACTTGCTTGTTAGATACTTCTGCCAAATCATTAAAATATGGCAATACAATAAATTCCACATTCGGCATTGCCGTTTGTGAATTGAGCAATCCGTTTTCGGAGAATGTAAACGCTAATCGGGTTGAGTTTTCGCTTAAATGTGCCATTCCTATTTTGTTTTAGTTTTCTCGAATTTGAGGAGAAAGTCAACGAGCAAATCCAACTCGCTGTCCTTGTAAGTTACCGTGCAATCACTGTACTGACAAAGTGTTCTCAAAGCCGACTGGCGTTGAAAGTTCCCCGCTCCGTCAATGATGTAGGCGATTTTGTGCCCTGCATTGTGCAGTTGATTTTGCCTCGCTTGTGCCTGACCCGCTTTTCGCTCAATTACGCTATTCGTAGTCACTTGAAAACTTGCCTCAATAGCACAAAATCTGCCTTTTGGCGATGCTGCAACTATGTCAAACGAAGTCGAAGTCCTATCGTTTTGAGAAATTCCGGGAACTTTCTTTTTTGAAAAATCCCAATTGGGCAGTTTCGCTTTCAAGTATTCAATCACATATTGCTGCGCTAAATTACCCAAGGAATTGGAAGTCGCTCCACCTGTAATCCTGCTCACCCAAATATATCTTTGTCGAACAAAGGCATCCAATTCCTTCTTACTTCCAATCAGGCTTCCAACCATACATTTTTCCTCAATTTCTTTGGGTAAGCCGTTGGCAATTGCTGTACTGCCAAATAAAATTAGCATTATTATATCCTCCATTTGGTCGGACAATTCATGAGATTTTGCCAGCCCCAACCCGTCAACTCTCAATTGAGTGTTGCTCCAATTTTTTGTTTCATTCAAGGATTTAAAAAGGTAATCCCGCTGTTTCTCCTGCCACACAAACGTCATTCTCTGTTTAGGAAAAACTTTCGGAAGTTCCTTTTTGAACCGCATCAATTTTTCGCCTCCGATATCGGAAAGCACCAAAAGGTGCTTCAAAAACAGGTTTGCAGACATCGAACCCGAAGTTTTCAAAGCATCTTTCCATGCAAGCGGCGAAGCATCAGCAATGTTCAACAGGCTGATAAACTTGTCTTGTGTCTCAATTAATTTCGGAATGATGCTCGAAGTCCGTTCCCTTTCTGCAATCTGCTCGGGCCAAAACTTCAAGGCATTCTTTTCCAAGTCTTCTAAATTTCGCATACGTTTCTGTTTCGGGCTAAAATGAAAAATTCGCACCGAATGTCAAAGGTACGAATTCTTCGTTTACAAATTATTTGTTTTATCTTTTTTGTCTCGTTTTATTTATTTTTTATCTTTTGTTTTATTTTTAGTTGGTGAGAACGGTTGGCATCTGCGCTGTTTGCGGCTGCGTTGGGTTTGCGGGTTGGGGTTTGCCGCAAATAGGCGCTGATGCTTTGTTCTCTGAATTTACAAATTAATTCATCAACCATATTTTCAGAGAACTATGGAATACACGCAATCAGTTGCGTAAATCCCTACTTTCCTTGCAGCGCAAATCTAATGTTTTATTCTGCACTTTGCTAGGCTAACTTGCTTTTTTTCAACCACTTTTGCTTTCGCATAAAAAGTACTTTAAAGTGGGCAAAAAATTAGCTGGTCATCACTTTTCGGTTATGCGCCTGGTTCAGCGGCCATGCCCTCCTCACATATATATTGGCCTGTCCAATTTTCTTGAAATGGCAAAGGCGGCGTTGATGAGGCCGACGTGGCTGAAAGTCTGCGGGAAATTGCCCCATTGGCTGCCGGTTTTTTCATCCACGTCCTGGCTGAAGAGGCCCAGGTGGTTGGCGTGTCCGAGCAGGTTTTCAAATATCATGATGGCTTCGTCGGTTCGGTTGAGTTTGATGAGGGTTTCCACATACCAGAAGGCGCAGAGCAGGTAGGTGGATTGCTGTGGCCCGAAGTCGTCTTCGTGGTCGTAGCGGTAAAACAGGCCGCCTTCGGCCATGAGGTTGTCCTCCAGCACTTTGACGTGCGTCCGGGCCTTGGTGCTTTGGGGTTTGAGGTAGCCCATGTTCACGAGTTGCAGCAGGCTGGCATCGAGGTGGTCGGAGCCGACGGCCTGGGTATAGACGCCCCGCTTTTCGTCGTAGCACTTTTCGATGATTTCGGCGGCCCGCTTGATGAGGCTGTTGGCATACAGTTCCATTTTGCGGTCTTTGGTCATCCGGGCGATTTTGCGGGCGGCGTGGCTGCCCGCCCAATGGAACAGTGCCGTGTAGCAGTGCAGTTGGAAGATGCCCCTGAACTCCCAAAGCCCGTTGTCGGGTTCTTCCAGCGTTAGTTCAATCATTTCGAGGCAATGCTTCACGGTAGTGAGCAGGGTGACGTTGCCCTCGTGCATCAGCCTTGCATCGGTGAAAAAAGGGAGCAGGGTGACGAGCACCTGTCCGTAAACATCGTTCTGTACGTGTTCGTGGGCCTGGTTGCCGATGCGCACGGGGCGCTCGCCCATGTACCCTTTCAAGGGCAGGATTTTTTCGATGGGGTCTTTGTCCAGCCCGATGGGGTAGAGGGGTTTGAAACGGCGGTCTTCGTTGAGGGCGATGTTCTCGACGAAACCCGCAAAATCCTTCAGGATGCTGAAATGCCCCAGATCGTGCAGGGATTTCAGGGTGTAATAGGCATTGCGGAGCCAACAGTAGCGGAAGTCCCAGTTGCGGGTGCTGCCGGGATATTCCGGCAGGCTGGTGGTGGGTGATGCGATGATGGCGCACGTGTCCTGGTAGGTCATCAATTTGAGCGTGAGCGACGAACGTATGACGGCCTCCTGGTGAAACGATTCGATGGCGGTGTTGCGCACCCACCCTTGCCAGTATTCGATGGTGCGTTCGAGCATGCTTTCCACCGTGGATTCGAGGGGGCCTTCGAGGGGCACGCCCCATGCGAGCACCATGTATTTGGGTTCGTTGAGCACGAATGCCTGTTCCTGGTGGATGTAGGTGAGCGGGATGTTGGTTGTCAGGCGCAATTGGGATTCCAGCCCCTCGTAGCGGATGTGGCTGCTGCCGAAGGTGGGCGTCGGTTTCATTTCGCCGTAGCTTCCCATCGGGTTGCACCGCACCCGTATCCTGGGCCTGCCCTGCAGTGGCACGACTTTCCGCACGAGCATGAGCGGCTTGTAAAACCGTTCGTATTTTATCAAACGGGGTGCGAAATCAATGACCTTGTATTTTCCGTCCTCACAATCAAAGACGGTTTCCAGCACGTTGGTATTCACGATGTACTGCTGGCTGGAGGTGTAGGTGTCCCATTCCGGCTTTACCGAGAAGCCACCTCCTTTTTCCAGATCGAGCAAAGTGCCGAACACGAAGCTGCTGTCGAAGCGGGGCCAGCAGAGCCAGCCGACATTGGCGTGGCTGTCCACCAACGCTGAATAGGCACAGTTGCCGATGATTCCGTAGTCGTATTTGTGTTTCGTCATATTTAGCAGGGCTTTGGTAACTGTTTAGGAGGGTGCGGGATGAGAGAGAAAAAATTTCATTTTTTCTCGCATTTTGGGGGTGTTTTTGGAGAAAAATTTTCAATTTTTCTCCAAAAACACCCCCTACCAAGTAGTTACGAGTTTTGTACGAGCGTGGAGCAAAAATAACAAGACCTTTGGAAGTTTCTTGCTTGTGTTTGGTTCTTTCGTGGGCGAAGCCGTACTTTTGCCGTCGCTTTTAAAAACAGCAGGTAACTACTTAGCAGGGGGCGTGTTTGGGGAAAAATTGAAAATTTTTCCCCAAATACGCCCCCAAGACGCGGGAGGAGAGAGGAAAAATTTTATTTTTCCTCTCTCCTCCCGCACCCTTCTAAACAGTTACAACAGCAGCTATGAAAAATTTTGTTTCGATAAAGGCTTTCACATTTTGCGCATTGGTGGCGGCGAGCTGCTGGTGCTGCCAATCCGACAGCACATCCGGGAAATCGGTTGATGAAATTCAGGCCGAGGGTAAAATCAGTTCCATCATCCGCAGTCCGATCACGGCAGAAGGCCCGATTGACACGGTGAACGTGGCCAAAATGGTTTTTGATGAAATGGTACATGATTTCGGTGAAATACCAGAGGGCGAATTTGTAAGGCACGCATTCAAGTTCACCAATACCGGCAAAGTGCCGCTCGTGATCAACAACGTTCATTCCACCTGTGGCTGCACCATTCCCCAATGGCCGAAAGAGGCCATTGCCCCCGGAAAAGGTGGGGTCATCAATGTAGAGTTCAATTCCAATTCACGGCAGGATTTTCAGGAAAAACCCGTCGTCATTTCCGCCAACACCTATCCGTCCAACACGACGGTTTACCTGAAAGGATACGTGAACCCCAAAAGGGAACAGCGCTAAAATATTCACAACAACTTTCCACTGGTTGCGAAGCAATCAGATAAATCACAACAGACATTCAACATGCAAACATTCATTTTCATGCAAGCGGGCGGGGGAGGCAATGCGGGCCTTATTCAGATGCTCTTTTTCGGTGCGATTATCATGGTCTTTTGGTTGTTCATACTGAGGCCACAGTCCAAGCGCCAGAAGGAGCAGGCCAAATTTTCCGATTCGCTGGAAAAGGGCCAGGAGGTCGTCACGGCGAGCGGGATGCTCGGCAGGGTGAACAAGATCGAAGGCGATATCGTGACGCTGGAAGTTGGCACGAAATCATATATCCGGGTGACAAAAAGCGCCGTTTCAAAGGAAATGACGGAAGGCGTATATGGCTCGGAAAAGAAAAAAGGCCCAGTAGAAGCAGCCAATTGAGCCGACCTTGTGATGGTGTCGTGTGCTTTTCGGAGAAGTAACACCCCTTTTTTTTATGCTCCTGACTGGCAGATTTTCCTGGTTTTCGGTACAGATGTACATTTGGGACAGGTAATGTTGTAGGTTTGAACTCCTGCAAAAACGTTGCACCACAACTCCAGGCACCCTTGCATGTAAAGCTGGTGCCCAACGAGCAACGAACAACTGACAACGAACAACTGACAACGAACAACATACGATCATTCCTTAAAGGGCGATGTGGCATAAGTTCCTCGCAAATCTTATTGCACTTGCAAACAAATTGCGCCCCTCGTTACGCAGGGACCGGGTCGTACTCTTGATTTGCATGGGCATAGCCCTGTTGTTCTGGCTTTTCGTGAAACTCTCCAAACCCTACCTTGCGGAGCGCACGGTCAGGTTGGAATACAAGGTGCCGCTCGGTTTTCAATTTATGGATGTGCCCCCCTCCTCTCTGGCCGTGACGTTCAGTGGAACGGGATGGGATTTGCTGGCCAGTTACCTGGCCCGGCGGCGGCCGCTCGTCAGTTTTGAACTGGAAGCCATACCCAGGCAAGAAATCCAACGGCCGGAACTGATAAGCAAAATAGAAGAAAAAACGGCCATAAAAGTGCAAGACCTCAGCAGGAATTACCTGCTTTTGGTGCTGGATTCGACGGCCATGAAAAAAGTCCCGGTCGTGTTGGACGGGCACATCCATTTCAGCACCGATTTCGGCTACCGGGATGCCGTGCAGATAGTCCCCGACAGCATCACCGTCTTTGGTTCCGCTGCCTTGCTGCACAATGTCAATGTGTTGCTTACCGAAAGCCTGGTATTGAACAACCTCGAAGTAGATGCCCGACGAACCCTTTCGCTCGTCAACCCGCATCCCGACTTGCTACGTTTTTCTGCGCAAACGGTCCATGTATATATTCCGGTCGAACAATTTACCGAGAAGTCGTTTACCGTGCCTATCCTGTCCGTTGGCACAAAAGACAGCGTAAACATTTCCCCCCAATTTGTAGAGGTGAAATGTGTTGCCGGTTTGAGCCGCTACGACGAACTGGACGGCTCGGACTTCGTTGTCGAGGCGAATTTCGAGAATGTATATAACCTAAAGGAACAGAACACCGTCCCCTTGACCCTCTCCCGCCATCCCGATTGGCTGCGTTCTGTTGATTTTTTTCCTAAAGCAGTGGAGTATTTGATTATACAGTAATGCAAATAACGAGTTTTAATTCTGCTGAATAGATTGGCAATCAGGTGATTCCGCCGTTGTTATTTAGCACTCATTTTGGACTGTCCGACATCCGTCGTTGCAGTAAAGCGCTCCCCCTTTAGAGCCTGTCCCGAATTTACTTCGGGAGGCCGGGGGTGTGTGGCGGACGGACAAATCCTGGCTTTCGGCATACCTGTCCAACATTTGGCAAAAATCATTTACATTCAGCAAGTTATTGCTTGGCGGGCTATGGGCACCACCAAAAGCAAGGTCAAATCCATTATCGCTTCGGGAGGAAAAACGGAAAAGCCAAAAAAAGCAAAACCCAAAGTGGGTTGATGCGCCTCATCCCGCTGCCCGTTTGAACCACAGCCATTCCAGCCTGCCCAATTCCCGGTCTGGTTGGCTATTGTTTTTGAAAACGACATAGACATCGTTCTTTCCTTCCGTGCCGGACAGTTTTACTTCTATTTCCGTGAACTTCCCTGATACATCAAGTTGGCCGACGAGTTTCCCGGCAGGGCTGCCAGTGCGTATTTCCAATGCTGTGCCCGGCGGCAATTCGGTTTCCTTTTCAAAACCCAAAAGGATGCTCCCCACACCTGTCAAATCAATTGCCTTGAAACCGATATGCCTGCCGTTGACGATACCCGTCACGACCGTGCTGCTACTGTTCGGGCTTTTCGCTCGTCGGATTCCCTTTGCAGCCATGTCGTAACTGCCCGCATCCAATTTGGGATAGCGCAGCAAAAAAGTCTGCTTGGCGTAGAGCGACCCCTCACCTGCGCCGTTCCTTCCCAAATCCCGGTAGCTGGCCTGGAAAATGTAAGCACCTTTTTCTTCCCTGTTGAGGTGGGCTTTGGGCAGGTATTTTCCCTGATAGGGTAGGGGAGCGCCTGCTTGCACCTCACCTGCCATGGAAAGGATATACCGCACGATTTGTTGTGCTTCTGCCTCCGTCAGGTCGGGGTGGGCGCTCATGGCCGTTTCGCCCCAATTGCCGGCACCGCCTTTTATCACCTTTTCCGTCAGTTGAGAGACGGCGAACTCGCTGCCATAATAGCGGTTGGCGATGTCAATGTAGCTGGGGCCATTGATGCGCCGGTCGGTGTCGTGGCAGGTTTTGCAGTCGTTATTTTCGATCAATAGCTGCCCTCCGGCAAACTGCAAACTGCCGCTGGCCGATTCCTTCGTCTGGTGCCCGACAGTAATGGCGGCGATGTCCTTGCCTTCTGCCAAATAGTCAATGGAGATTTTCACCCGACGGGGGTCAAGTGTTCCTGTCTGCAAACTGCCGTCTTCGGCATCCGAAACATCGAGGCGGTAAGCGATTTCACCTTCGTCCCAATAGAAGGTTTGGTTGCCTTCTATTTGCCATTGGACGACGGGCGGAGCATTGCCTGCGGCAATTTCCGTTCTTGCCCTCGACACGGCCCCGTGGGGGTCTTTCACCCTCAGTTCTACCGTGTAATTGCCCGGCACATTGAAAGTATGTTCAAAAGAAGGCCCATTGGCCCGCAGTGCGCCATTTTTCAAAATCCACTCAAACTGGAGCGGATCACCGTCATAATCAACAGAGGATGCTGCTGAAAACTGCACTTTGAGGGGGGTGGCCCCGGCCAGCGGTTCTGCATCCATCCGGGCGATTGGCTTGCGGTTGCCGGGAGCATATTCGATTTTGCTCAAACGGGCATCGGGATTGGAGGAAAACCATTGTTCGCCGTACTCGAGCAGGTAGAGTGCGCCGTCAGGCCCGAAAGCCATGTCCATTGGGCGGGAGAAGGACTCGTCCGGCAAAAAAGGGTCAGCTTGCACGAAGCGTCCTTCCTCATCCAGCGTCACCACATAAATCCAATGCCGCATCCATTCATAGATGAACAACTTGTTTTCAAAATAGGCTGGGAAAGCGTTCGTGGCCTCGCCAAAATCGGAGGCATGGAAAACAGGCCCTGCCATGGGGTTTTTACCGCCCGTTCCAAGCCACGGGAATTCAAAACTCTCGTCGTAGGAGTACCAGATCAGGGGTGTTTGCAGCGGGGGCAGTTCCCGCAGGCCTGTGTTGAAAGGCGAGACATTCAGGGGCTGCAATGGGTCGAACAGTGGCCCGGACTTTTTTGTGGCAAAATCATACTTGTAATAAATGTGGTTACCCCTGAAATGGGGCCATCCATGGTTGCCTGCCTCACAGGCCCGGTTCCAGGTGTCGTAGCCTTTTGAGCCTCGCTGCGGGCCGTCCTTTCCCGCATCAGGGCCTACATCGCCCCAGTAAAGGCAATCCGTATTTTTATCAACAGCGATGCGGTAGGGGTTGCGGCAGCCCATGACGTATATTTCCGGGCGGGTGCCCGGTGTGCCGGGTGCAAACAGATTGCCTTCTGGAATGGAGTAAGTGCCATCGGGCAGGGGCGTGATGCGCAGTATTTTCCCGCGCAGGTCATTGGTGTTGGCAGAAGATTTTTGGGCATCCCAGAGCGACCGCCCCGGACGCTGGTCAATGGGGCCGAACCCGTCCGACTCAAAAGGGTTGGTGTTGTCGCCGGTGGAAAGAAACAAGTTGCCCCTGGAATCAAAGTCAATCGAGCCGCCGGTGTGACAGCAACCAATGAGTTCCGGCACGGTGAGCAGTACCTTTTCCGTGGAGAGGTGCAGCATTTTACCATCGAAAACAAAGCGGGAAAGGCGGTTGTAGCGGTCGAGGTGGTAACTCCCGTCAGCGACGTAAACGGGCCGCTTGGGGCCGTCATAGACCGAATAGAAAATATAGACCCACTTGTTTTTCTCCCAATCGGGATCGGCCTGCAGTCCCATCATCCCTTCTTCGTTCTCGTGATAGACGGGAAAGATGCAGATGGTCTCCACGGTGTCCGTTTCGGGGTCGTACAATTTGACGGCACCTTTTCTTTCGATAAAAAGCACCTTCCCGCCGGGGAACAGGGCCATTTCGGTAGGCTCGTCGAGGTCAGTGGCCAGGATGGTGCGCACGAAACGATCCTGTTTCGGGAGGCGGTGGGTTTTCGACCTGGAATAGTCGAGCGTTCCATTCCCGATGGCGTACTTCATTCCGCCGAGCAAATGGAGCAGGAACAGCGAATCCTGATAACTTTCCACCGTGTGTCCCAAACCCGTGTAAAAGGAGCGCCCCCCTTCGTACTCCTGGCACCAGGCGATGGGGTGCATCGGGCCATGTGTGCCACCCTGATAGGTCGTTTCATCCAAAGCCAACAGAATGTGGGCACCGGTCGGCAGAAACGGCTCGTTGGGAAGATAAGTCCAGGCCGAGGCGGGCACGATATTGTTGACGAGTTTGGCCAGCGAATCTTTTTCGGCGGGTTGTCCGAAAGAGCGGGGCACATCGGCCAGCACCTTCCCGGAAGGCGGCACGGGCCGGAAGTTGTACCACTCGTCCTGCCGCTTCCAGGTGTCGGGCAGCAATTCCGTAGCGGGATGTCCTTTGTCCACTACCCGCAAGGTAGCTTCCTGGATCGCCGGGTGGTGGTCAAAATAGGCCCCGACCAGTTTGCCGTACCAGTGCCAGTCGTACTCCGTTGCAGAGGCCCCGTGAATGCCCACATAGCCGCCGCCTGCTTCTATAAAGCGCTGAAAGTCAGCCTGCTGCCAATTGTCCAGCACATCGCCGGAGGTGTTGAGAAAAACGACGGCAGCGTATCCGCCAAGTTTTTCTTCGGTGAAATAAGTTGCATCCTCGGTCGCTTCCACCCGAAAGCCATGCGCTGCCCCCAGCTTCCGAATAGCTTGTATTCCCGCTTCGATGGAAGCGTGGCGGTAGCCTTCTGTTTTTGAAAAAACAAGAACCACCGGGTGCGGGCCGCCAGGGTTGCAGTTTTGAAAAAAGAAAAGAGAAAGAAAAATGAACCAATACGGACTAAACCTTGACTTCATACCTGTT
>JRYF01004723.1_pt1 | contig 13692 bp, 11 predicted proteins | sample 235331 | NCBI WGS metagenome assembly JRYF01 (sample SAMN03074217, study PRJNA261475) | activated sludge metagenome | biome: Wastewater Treatment Plant; feature: Wastewater; material: Activated sludge; isolation source: activated biomass of a wastewater treatment plant treating hydrocarbon... ...
CCTGCAAAATCGCTCCTGCGCAGCCTTGCAAGTTGCAAACTTGCAACAACTGGGGACGTGCGTCCCCCCCTCCTTTGGAGGGGGCCGGGGGGAGGCTAAACTTGCAACAACTGGAGTGGACCCAGCAATAAAACAATCAATCACCATGCGAATATTCAACAAAACAGCATTGATAACGGGCGGTGGCAGCGGAATTGGTCGCGAAAGCGCCATTCTGTTTGCGAAAGAAGGAGCCAACCTGGTCGTGGTGGACGTAAACGAGGCGGGAGGCAACGAGACCCTGGAAATCATCCGGCAGCAAGGCAGGGAGGCCGCTTTTTTCAGGGCCGATGTATCCCATGCTGCCGACTGCGAGGCAATGGTGGCTTTTTCGGAAAAAATATATGGCAACCTGCACATTCTGTTCAACAATGCCGGCATCATGCACGGCGGCGACGACGATGCCGTGACGACGGACGAAGCCGTGTGGGATTTGACCATGAATATAAATGTAAAGGGCGTGTTCCTGGGCTGCAAATACGGCATACCGGCACTGCGCCGCGCAGGCGGCGGTTCCATCATCAACACGGCATCGTTCGTGGCACTGCTCGGGGCCGCCACTCCGCAGATAGCCTACACGGCCAGCAAAGGGGCCGTGCTGTCCATGACGCGGGAACTGGCCGTCGTGCATGCGAGGGAAAACATCCGTGTCAATGCCCTTTGCCCCGGCCCGCTCCGCACGGAGCTTTTGATGAAATTCCTCGACACGGAGGAGAAAAAGCAGCGCCGTTTGGTGCATATCCCCATGGGCCGCTTTGGCGAGGCGAGAGAAATGGCGCAGGCTGCCCTGTTCCTCGCATCCGATGAATCTTCCTTTATGACCGGGGCAGAATTTGTGGTGGACGGCGGTATCACGTCGGCTTATGTTACGCCCATATAGAGCACGCATAAAAGCCGCTTTTTGGCAACAGCCGGAGAAATTGTCTATGGAGAGAGCAAGAGGAGAAATGAAAATGAATTTTTTATTTCTCCCCTTACTCCCTCTGAATGTTGTACTTTTTGTCCTAGTGGGAGCCACGCAGCGCTTCGGGGTTCCGCAACCACAGGTCGCGTTGCGGGAAGGGAATTTTAACCCCGTTTTCCCGGAACTGCCGGTCAATTTCCAAGCGGATTTCGCTCTTCACGACTTCGATGCGGAAGAATTCCTCGCTAAAAAAATAGAGTTCAAAATCGAGGGAAGAATCGCCAAAGTTTTTGAACTGGAAAGACGGCGGCGGGTTTTGGAGCGTCTTGGGGTGCGATGCTGCGGCACGGAGCAGGAGTTCGCTCACGAGTTGCAGGTTGGAGCCATACGCCACGCCTACTTTTATGCTGAAACGGGTGGGCGAGTCGTTGTGGCTCCAGTTGACCACCTTTTCAATGACGAGTTTGGAGTTGGGAATGAGAATGACCACCCGGTCGCGTGTCTCCACATGGGAGGTGCGCAGGCCGATGAGGTTGACTTTGGCCACCACACCGTCCACTTCCACGATGTCGCCCACCTCGACCGTGCCTTCTATCAAAATGACAATACCGGAGATGAGGTCTTTGAACGTATCCTGCAAGCCAAGACCGATGCCAACGAGCAAAGCCGCAGAACTTGCCCATAGCATGGAACCAACACCGATGATTTCCATGATGGTCAGAATGACCAACACCCATATTATATAGTTCAAAAACTGCTTGAGGGCATACTGCCGTCCAAGGTCAATTTTTTTCCTGAGAAAAAATTTCTCCAGCACGACGCTGTTCACCAGCCATATCAGGAATTTTCCGGCAAGGAGCACTAGCACTGCCACCATAATGCCTGCTATCGTTATCCGGTGGCCCCCCAAGTCAATGTGCCAATCGAGTAGTTGTTGAAAATCCATAAAAAAATTGCGTTTTGTCAGGGTAAAGATATAAACTTGCCTATTGCACAAGCTGCGGAAGCAATAACTTTCCCGTTCGTTTGGGAGTTATACTTAATGCCGGCAGGTTTTGTACAGATAAAAAAATGTTGAGAAGGGTTGAGATGGTTTAGATGGTTGAGCCGAACCCCATCAACCATCTAAACCATCTCAACTTTGGCCCTTGCATTACCGGGTTTGCGTGTTTCACAAAATAGGGAGCAGCGTGTTTCTCCCCGATGTCCAATGGCGGCTACTGCCTGCAGCACAAAACCTCCTTCAAATTCTGCAACATGAAAAAGCTATTCGTATTGTTTGCCTTTAGTCTCCTGTCCATCGGCAGTGCTTCGGCACAGGATGCAAGCATTTCCTACGCCACATTCAAAAGCCCGACCGGCAATTACATTGAGGTCTATCTGCACGTGGCAGGGCAGACGGTAGCTTTTGTGCCGGTGACGGACAGCACTGTGCAGGCCGTGTTGAATGTGGTCATCCTGTTCAAACAAGGAGAGCAAATCGTAAAATTCGACAAGTACCGGCTCAAAAGCCCTTACTTCTCACAGCCTGACGATTTCGTTGACCTGAAACGCTATCCCCTCGAAAATGGCGATTACCAGGTCGAGGTTTCCGTGGAGGATGCCAATCAGGAAGGCAATGCAAAAACATACAGCGCCGACTTCACGGTGGATTTCAGCGAAACCGAACTGTGCCTGTCCGACATCCAACTGCTGGCCTCTTGCAAGCCGGTGGAACCTGACAGCGACAACCCCATGGTGAAGAGTGGTTTTTGTTTCGAACCGTTGCCCCACAGTTTTTACGGGAAAAGTTTCAGTACACTCGTTTTTTACAATGAAATCTACAACACCGACCAAGCCATCGGCGAGGATTACATGGTCAGTTATTTCATTGACAATGCCGACACGAAGCAAAAAATCGAATCGTTCGGCACAGGCCACAAGCGCAAAAGTGCCGAACCCATTACCCCATTCCTTGCACAGATTGACATCAGCGCCCTGCCGAGCGGCAACTACAACCTCATCGTGGAAGTGCGCGACCGCAACCGCCAGCTTTTGGGAACCAAGTCCACCTTTTTTCAAAGAAGCAATCCTTTCCTCCAAGCGTCTAAAGAAGAAATATCATCAAGCGGTGGTGTGGTGCTGGAAAACGAGTTCATCGGAAAACTCAGCGAGGCCGAGTTGACTTACAGCCTGAAAGCCATTGCCATGCAGGTGGACAAACAGGATGGGGTGCAGATCAACCTTTTGGTCAAGGAAAAAAACTATGATGCCATGCGGCTGTACCTGTTCAGCTATTGGGCAAAGGAAAACCCCAACAACCCGCAGGGTGCTTACGAAGCCTACATGGACGTGGCGCGCAAGGTTGACGAAAAGTTCCAGAGTGGTTTCCGGCATGGTTTCGAGACCGACCGGGGCTATGTTTTCATGAAATACGGCGCACCAAACGATTTGGTGACGATGGAAACCGAGCCGAGCGCCCCGCCTTATGAAATCTGGTTTTACAACCACTTCCCCCAGACCGGCCAAAACAACGTCAAGTTCCTTTTTTACAACCCGAACCTCGTCACCAACGGGCACGTACTCCTCCACTCCACCGCTCGCGGCGAAATCAACAACCCCCGTTGGGAAGTCGAACTGTACCGCAACGCACCGACAGAAATGGACGGCAACAACTTCATTGACTCGCCGAGGATGAAGGACAACACCGGCCGCCATGCCCGTCGGCTGTTCGAGAGCTTTTGACCGTACCAGTGGCGGACGAACGCAATCCTGTCTTAACCGAAAAGGAAAGTGGAAAAGCCTGCACACACCCCCGACCCCTAAAGGGGAGCAGCCAGAAGCACCGGACATCCGTCTTTGCCGCCAAGCACTTCCCTTGAGGGAACTCTCAACCATCCAACCATCCAACCATCCAACCATCAACCATCTTATTTCGCACATGATACTTGGCATCCCGTAAAAGAACTTTTCACGGAATCCGTTATGTTTGCCCGGTTTTTGCCAAAAGGAAAAATCAAACCCAATCGCCTGCTCCGGGCATCACCAGTACCGCTTTCGTTTTGTCAAAAAATTTAGTCATCATACCTACCTACAACGAGCGTGAAAACGTCGGCAAGATGATAACCGCCGTGCGCTCCCTGCCCGTGCCTTTCCACATCCTGGTGGTGGACGACGGCTCGCCCGACGGTACAGCAGAAGTGGTCAGGGAAAAACAGCGGGAACGCCCCGGTGATGTACATTTGATGGAAAGGAGCGGCAAACTGGGGCTGGGCACGGCCTACATAGCCGGTTTCCGGTGGGGATTGGAGCAGGGATACGACAACATATTCGAGATGGACTGCGATTTTTCGCACAATCCCCTTGACCTGCCCCGTCTATTGCTCACCCTCGAACAAGGGGCCGACGTGGCCATCGGCTCCCGTTACGTGAAAGGAGGCAAATTGGTGAACTGGCCGAACGACCGGAAAATCCTTTCTTACGGAGCCTCCCTCTACGTCCGCCTCATCACGTGGATGTGGGTGAAAGACCCCACCGCCGGCTTCGTCGGCTACCGCCGGGAAGTGCTCGAAACCATTGATCTGGATAAAATAAAGTTCATTGGTTATGCTTTCCAGATCGAGATGAAATTTGCCGCCCGCTGCCTGGGTTTCCGGCTCAAGGAAATCCCCATCACCTTCACCGACCGCATCGAGGGCGTTTCCAAAATGTCGAAAGGTATCGTGAAAGAAGCCATTTTCGGCGTGCTGCAGATGAAATGGATGAGTTTCACCGACGGATTTCGAAGGAGCGAACGCTGGAACTTTGCATCCAAAAAAACATCCTGAGTGGTTAGTCAAGTCAATTCTGACAAGTGCGTTCCATNNAACTCGTCAAAAATCACTTGATTGACTACTGAGTTTTTTTTGTGAAACAACAATGGCCCCTCACCCTTCCTTTTTCCCTGCCAAGTGTTGATCCCCGCCCGCCGATAGACCGCCCTTTACCGCCTTTCTGATTAGAAAGTGTAAAAAAGTGGAGACGATCAGAAAAAATTTTGGCCCATCCTGCCGCCCTTTTTCCAACACATCAATATTTTACTTTACTGTGTTTTCGTATAGTTTAAATTCATGCAAACTATCTGCTTACAAATAGCGCCAATCTATTATAGCTGAAAAAATGTTGAAAACTTTTTCTTGTTTGTTGTGGGAAAAAGTGGAGATTTGTGTCAGAAAGTAGCTAATTTTGGAGCAGAAATTGAATCAGACAGAAGCATGAACCAACTCCTGGGGGAATATCCATGCAAAATTGACCCAAAAGGGCGGCTCCGGCTGCCTACTGGCTTGCTCGAACAGTTGCCTGTTGACGAGCGGGATCATTTTGTGGTCAACCGGGGTTTGGAAAAATGCCTCATGCTTTATCCCAAAAAAGTTTGGGATGAAAAATCTGCACAAGTCAACGAGTTGAACGACTTCGACATGTTGGCCCGGCAATTCAAACGCGCTTTTTACCGGGGGGCCACCCCGCTCAAGCGCGACACCGCCGACCGCCTCAATTTCCCCAACCAACTCCTTGAGTGGGCGGGCATCTGCGATGGCGAGGTAGTGCTGGCTGCCGTGGACGACAAGATCGAGGTATGGGCCGCTGCCCAATACAACGAACAACTGGACAAGGAACTTGACATGGCCCAACTCGCCCAAACCGTGTTGGGCAACAACCCGTTGCCATGATTTACCACGAGCCTGTCTTGGCAGAAGAGTCCATCGAGGCGCTGGCCATAAAAAAAGACGGCGCTTACGTGGATGCAACCTTCGGCGGCGGAGGGCACAGCAGATTGATTTTGAATGAATTAGGCGACAAAGGGAGGCTTTACGCCTTCGACCAGGACGACGATGCGCTCCGCAATCTCATAGACGACGAGCGCTTTGTGTTCAACCACCACAATTTTCGGTTCGTGCGGCAATTCCTTCGGTTGCACGGCGTGAAACAGGTGGACGGCATCCTGGCCGACCTCGGCGTTTCTTCCCATCAATTGGACGAGGCCGAACGGGGTTTCTCCTATCGCTTCGACGCTGAACTGGACATGCGCATGAACAGGCAGGACGAACGCACGGCTGCGGATTTGCTCAACAGCCTCTCCGCCACGGAATTGCAGCAAATGTTCAGCGAATACGGAGAAGTGAGAAACGCTCGCACACTGGCCCTGAAAATCGTGCAGGAGAGGGATGTGAAGCCTATTCGTACGGTCGGCGACTTCCTCCTCTTGGTCGAACCGCTGATCAGGGGCTTTAGAGGGCGCTACCTGTCGCAGGTATTTCAGGCGCTCCGAATTGCCGTGAACGACGAGATGGGGGCCTTGCAAACCCTCCTCGAAGCATCGCTCGACCTTCTAAAACCCGGTGGCCGGTTGGTGGTCATTTCCTACCACTCCATCGAAGACCGCCTGGTGAAGAACTTCCTGAAAACCGGGAATGTGGAGGGTGAGGTAAAAAAGGATTTTTACGGACAAATCGAACGTCCGTTTGACCATATAAATAAAGGTGTAATTACCCCCTCGGAAGCAGAAATCGCAAGGAATCCGAGAGCAAGAAGCGCTAAATTGAGAGTTGGAAACCGCAGATGACAGGAAAGACCGGGCCGTCATTTCACAATGAACTGTCAACTGTCCACTACAAGTATGATGGCAAAAGAAAAAAAATCAATCGGGAACTATTTTGAAATCGGGAGTATTGGCGCCTCGCTCATACTCAAAAACCTGCCTTATGTGTTGTTCCTGAGCTTTCTCACCATCATCTACATTGCCAACGCACACTATGCGGAAAAACAAGTCAGGCAAATACAATCCCTGCAGCAAGAAGTAAAAGAATTGAAACGTCAATACAATTCGCTGAAATCCGAGATCATGTTCAAGAGCCGCCTGTCCGAAGTCGGGGAAGACGTAGGGTCGCTGGGGCTGAAAAAAACATCCGGACGCGTGAAGCGGATTGTTCTGGAAGATTAAACAAACAGCAGACTTGACTGCGGTTGGTGAACGATGAACGGCAAAAGCCGATGGTTCGTGGTTCATCTTTCGCAGTTGACAAAAGAAATGGCTTTCAACGTAAAAAACGAGGTTCTGATCCGGGTGTACGTCGTGTTGGGCGTCATCGTGCTGGCGGCGGCGGCCATTTTCACCAAAACCGTGAGAATCAGCGTGGTGGAAGGTGAGAAATGGCGCTCCAAAAGCGAGGAACTCTACGTGAAGGAAGTGCCGTTGGAAGCCGAACGGGGGAATATCCTCACGGAAGACGGCAGCATGCTCGCCACTTCCATGCCGTTCTTTGACATAGCATTCGATCCCAATTCGTCAGCCATAGATACCGCCGATTGGAACCAGCACCTCGACAGTTTGGCCTATTGCCTGGCCACTTATGTCAACCCGGAGTACACGCCCGGCGGCATGAGGGAATACCTCCTCCGTCAGAAACAGGAAGGCAAGCGCTACGTCACCATCAAAAAAGATGCTTCCATCGCTGAAAAAGAGATGATAACGTCTTTTCCCCTGTTTCGCCTGGGCCAATTTCGGGGCGGTCTTATCGTACAGCAGAAATTCAATCGCGAGTATCCCTTCCGCCTGCTCGCCCGCCGTACCATCGGCTACGTGAGCGGCGACACCATCGAGGTGGGTCTTGAGGGTTATTTCAACAACGAACTCCGGGGAGAGGCGGGCACTCAAATCGTCTATAAACTCGGCGGCGGTGTCTGGATTCCTCTCGAAAACCTGGCTAAGATAGAACCCAAGCCGGGCCGCGACATCGTAACGACCCTCGATGTAAACCTCCAGGACATCGTGGAAGGCTCACTTGCCAAAGCCATGGTGCGCCACCAGGCCGAATATGGAACGGCCATTTTGATGGATGTTAAAACAGGGGCCATTCGCGCCATGGCCAACCTCGGCTGGACAAAACAGGGCAAATTGATCGAAACGTACAACTATGCCATCGGGGCAGCTACCGAGCCTGGTTCCACCTTCAAGTTGGCCTCCCTGCTCGCCCTGCTCGAAGATGGCCACGTGGACCTGAACGACAGCATTGACCTTGAACAGGGCCGCACACTCTACTTCAATTCCGAAATGCAGGACGCATACCCTCACACTTTGAACAACGTTTCGGTCATAAAAGCCTTTGGCATGTCCTCCAACGTTGGGGTGTCGCGTTTGGTCAACAAATACTACGGCGAGAAAAACAATGCCGACCGTTTCATCAAACGCCTGCAAGATTTTTACCTCGATGCACCCACTGCCGTTGAAATCAACGGGGAAGTGTCGCCATACATCAAACGGGCATACAGCAGCGAAGACAATTGGAGCGGAACGACCCTGCCCTGGATGGCCACCGGCTACGAACTCACCATCACCCCCCTGCAATTGCTGAGTTTTTACAACGCCGTTGCCAACGATGGGGTGTATGTGAAACCCTTCCTCATTCGGGAAGTGCAGCAGTATGGCAAAACGCTCCGCCGTTTTCCGGTCACGGTGGTCAAAGGGCGCATTGCCTCGAAAAAAGCCATTCGCAAAGCGCAGATACTGCTCGAAAGCGTAATTGACAGCACCTGGGGAACGGGGTACGTCCATCGTTCGGAAGCGTATCGTTTTGCAGGAAAAACAGGCACGGCACAGTTGGGCTACCAACGCCTTGAGAATATTACCAAGATAAAGGGCTACCAGGCTTCGTTCGCCGGTTACTTCCCCGCGGAGGCACCGGTCTATTCCTGCATCGTGCTCATCAGCAAGCCGAAACTGGCAGGCACTTTCGGCGGCCAGGTTGCATTGCCGGTGTTCCGTGAAATAGCCGACAAGGCCATTGCCACCCGGCTGGAGTTGTATCCTGTGATGAATGAGGAGAAAGCCGTTGCGCTCGAACACCGTGCCCTGCCGACCCACGATGCCGGCTACTTGCCCGACCTCCAGCGCGTGCTCAAAGAACTGAACATCAAATACCACAATCGCACCGAGGGCGATTGGGCCATCCTGAAAGCAGAGGCTCCCGATTCCCTCAAACTGCTCAAACGCCCCGTCGTGGAAAACCTTGTGCCCAACGTAGTCGGCATGGGCCTGCGCGATGCGCTGTTCTTGCTCGAAAACCGGGGCCTGAAAGTACAAGTGAACGGCAACTATGGCAAAGTGCAGGCGCAATCCGTAACGCCGGGGACAAAGGTGAACGGGCAGACCGTTTGGATCCGGTTGGGGTAATTGACCCATTTTTAATTTAAAGGTAGCGCCCAACAAACAACTTTTGTCACCCTGTAAGGGAACAAACAACGAACAACGAGATAAGGTGAAATCAATCAACTCCCTACTTGAAAACATCAACACAAAAAAAATCCTCGGCTCAACGGAGCCGCTGATTAATGCCATTACCCTTGACAGCCGAAAAGCAACCCCCGGCACCCTCTTCGCCGCCTTGCGGGGCACCGCTGCCGACGGCCACGCCTTCATCGGCAAGGCCATCGAAAACGGAGCAACTGCCATACTGTGCGAGGATTTGCCGGAGGCCATACAGGATGGGGTCGCTTATGTACAGGTCGGCAACAGTGCGGAAGCCTACGGGCAAGTTGCTTCCAACTTTTTTGACCGCCCCTCCGAAAAGCTGAAGCTGGTGGGCATCACCGGCACCAACGGCAAAACGACGACGGCGACCCTTTTGTACGACTTGTTTATCGCATTGGGCTATAAAGTTGGCCTGATTTCGACGATTGAAAATAAAGTGAACAAACGCAGTATTCCCTCCACCCACACAACACCTGATGCAGGAGCCATCAACTTACTGATAAATGACATGGTGGAGGCTGGCTGCGATTACGCCTTTATGGAGGTCAGTTCCCATGCTGCCGCACAAAGGCGTATCGCAGGACTTTTTTTTTCGGGAGGCGTTTTCACGAACATTACGCACGAACACCTGGACTTTCATAAAACCTTCAAGGCCTACATCGAGGCCAAGAAGATGTTCTTTGACAGATTGCCGAAAACGGCTTTCGCCCTCGTCAATGCCGACGACAAACGGGGCATGGTCATGTTGCAGAACACGCAGGCAGCACAACACACGTTTGCCCTGCGAAAAGTGGCCGATTTCAAGGCCAAAATCCTTGAAAACGGGCTGACCGGACTGCACCTCGATCTCGATGGCGAAGACTTTTACGCACATCTCATCGGCGAGTTCAACGCCTACAACCTGCTCGCTGCTTATGCGGTCGCCGTGTTGTTGGGGCAATACAAGCGGGAGGTGTTGCAGGTCTTGAGCACCTTGAAGGCTGCCGAAGGCCGTTTTGATTACGTCGTGGACAGGAAAAGGAACATCACCGGCATTGTGGACTATGCCCACACGCCAGATGCGCTGGAGAAGGTGCTTTCCACCGTTCATGCCCTGCGCAAAGGCGGCGGGCGCATCCTCACCGTCGTGGGATGTGGCGGCGACCGCGACCGCACCAAGCGGCCCCTTATGGCCAAGGTCGCCTGCGATTACAGCGATCAGGTCATCCTGACAAGCGACAACCCCCGCTCGGAAGACTCCGCTGCCATCATTGCGGAAATGGAAAAGGGAATCCCCCCCTACGCCGTGATGAAAACACTGTCCATCGCCGACCGAAAAGCGGCCATCCAAACGGCTTGCCGTATGGCCACGAACGGCGACGTGGTTTTGGTGGCCGGCAAAGGCCATGAAAAGTACCAGGAAATCAAGGGTATCAAATACCCGTTCGACGACAAAGAACTATTGAACATGGAGCTGATAGGGCAATGAAAATCACCTTGCCCTGCTGCGTTGCAGAGAAGCTACTCAACATCGAAACGAATGCTGTACGAACTCTTTCAGTGGCTTGACACAAGATACGATCTGCCGGGAGCGGGGCTGTGGAGTTTCATAACGTTCAGGGCGGGTGCAGGCATGTTGGTTTCACTGATAATCAGCCTGATATTCGGTGGACGCATCATCCGCTTTTTGCGCAGGTTGCAAATCGGGGAAGATATCCGGGACCTGGGGCTGGAAGGGCAATTGCAGAAAAGAGGAACGCCGACAATGGGCGGCGTGATTATCATAATGGGCATCGTTATCCCGGTCTTGCTCGTCGCCGACCTGGAAAACATCTACATCCTGCTGCTGCTGCTTGTCACGACTTGGATGGCCATCATCGGTTTTGTGGACGACTATATCAAGGTCTTCAAAAAGAACAAAGCCGGGCTGAGCAGCAAGTCAAAAATCGTGGGGCAAGTAGGTTGCGGCTTCATCGTCGGACTGGCCATGATGTGGAGCAACGAAGTGGTGGTACGCATGGATGCGGAAAAAGCAGACTTGCTGGATTATCCGGTCGTTGGCAACAGCTACGTCGTGAAAGATGCAAAAGGGGATTTCACAGAAGTTGTCAATGCGAAGGCTTATGTGACGAACATGCCTTTTTTCAAAGACAACCTTATTGATTATGCTAAAATATTGCCACTCGAAAGCGATTTGGCAAACCGATATGGCTGGATCATTTTCATTCCGCTCGTGATATTCATCATCACGGCGGTAAGCAACGCAGCCAATTTGACAGATGGACTGGACGGCCTCGCAACCGGGGTCAGCAGCGTGGCGGCAACGACGCTGGGCGTTTTTGCCTACGTCAGCGGCAATGTCATCCTGGCCAGTTACCTGAGCGTGCTGTACCTGCCAGGTGCCGGTGAATTGGTCGTTTTCACGGCCTGTTTCCTCGGTGCCTGCACGGGGTTCCTGTGGTACAATGCCTATCCGGCGCAAGTATTCATGGGCGACACAGGCAGCCTGACCCTCGGCGGCATCATTGCCACCCTGGCTATTTTGCTGCGCAAAGAATGGCTGTTGCCCGTGCTGTGCGGTGTTTTCCTTGCGGAAAACCTCTCGGTGATGCTCCAGGTGGCGTATTTTAAATATACCAAACGGAAGTACGGCGAAGGTCGGCGGATATTCCTCATGTCGCCTTTGCACCATCACTTCCAGAAGCAGGGAATGCCGGAAGCAAAAATCGTCACCCGTTTCTGGATTGTGAGCATCCTGCTGGCCGTATTGGCCGTGCTGACTTTGAAAATCAGGTAATATGGCCATGATTGAAACGGCGCATTATTCAATAGACTTGTTCAGCGGGGTCATCAAACGGCTGCAAGCGGCAAATTTTATGCTGCACTTCGTTGAAAAGCCTCGCCGATGCTAAGGCATCGCCTGCGTTTTTCGCCTCGTTCAGCATAAAATTTGGCTCGCTTTCGCTCGTTCATGACCCGCTGAACAAGTCTAATATAAAAAGAGCCGAAAGAAGCGCTCTTTTCCAAACATATTGTACAACCGGAATATAGAGAAAACAAACACAACAAAGTTCATTCAAAGAGAAGGGTACAAACATACACGGACAGACCATGAAAGTTACCATCTTGGGGGCAGGCGAAAGCGGCACAGGCGCTGCGCTTTTGGCAAAAAAGCTCGGCTTTGTTGTCTTTGTCTCCGACTTTGGCAAAATACACGACAACTTCAAAAAGGAATTAACGGATAAAGGCATTCCATACGAGGAAAGCAAACATACATGGACAAGCATTTTCGATGCAAATGAAATCATCAAAAGCCCGGGGATTCCCGATCATACCCCCCTCATTCGACAACTGCTCGACCTCGGCAAACCGGTGATTTCCGAAATTGAATTTGCGGGCCGCTACAATGCGGCTCCCATTATTGGCATTACGGGAAGTAACGGGAAAACTACGACTGCCAGGTTGACCTACCACCTGTTCAAATCCGCTGGACTGAACGTGGCGCTTGGAGGGAACGTCGGTACCAGTTTCGCCCGGAACATTACAGAGAACAAGTACGATTTTCACGTGCTGGAGCTGAGCAGTTTCCAGTTGGACGGCATTGTCACCTTTCGCCCGGACGTGGCCATTTTGCTCAATATCACACCTGACCACCTGGACAGGTACGAGTACAAAATGGAAAATTACGTCCGCTCGAAGTTCCGCATTGCCATGAACCAACGAAGTTCGGACTTCCTGATACTCAACGGGGGAGACCCCGTCATCCAGGATTATTTGAACAACAACAGCTTGGTCCCCCGTCAAATCCACGTGCCCAACCACTTTGGGGATTCCCATTGGCTGCGCGTCCCCAATGCTTTTGCGGGCGAGGAGGACGAGGCCATATTTGACATGTCGGGCTGTGTGCTGAAAGGTCAGCACAATTTTTTCAACGCAGCCTGCGCTATACGGGCCGCACAATGGGCGGGCATTGGCCAGGAGGCCATCCAACAAGGGCTGGATACCTTCGTGAACGACCCGCACCGGCTGGAATTTGTCGCCACTTTGCATGGCGTTGACTATATCAACGACAGCAAGGCAACCAATACTGACTCGGTATATTACGCCTTGCAGGCGATGGAAAAGCCCGTCGTCTGGATAGCCGGGGGCACGGACAAAGGCAATGATTACCGCCCCCTGGAGCCATTGGTCAGGCAAAAAGTGAAAGCACTTGTCTGCCTCGGCGTTGACAACACAAAATTGATAAGCGCCTTTTCACCCATTGTACCGAACCTCGTAGAGGTGAAAAGCGCAAAAGAGGCCGTAACAGCCGCCGCCCAATTCGCCGTGAGCGGCGACGTGGTACTGCTAAGCCCCGCCTGTGCCAGTTTCGATTTGTTCAGAAACTATGAGGACAGGGGAACGCAGTTCAAGGATGCGGTGAGGATGGTTGGATGGTTGGATGGTTGAGGATGGCTGGATGGTTAAGATGGTTGAGGTGCCCTTGTCATTCCCGAAAAATCGG
>JRYF01001370.1_pt1 | contig 13677 bp, 6 predicted proteins | sample 235331 | NCBI WGS metagenome assembly JRYF01 (sample SAMN03074217, study PRJNA261475) | activated sludge metagenome | biome: Wastewater Treatment Plant; feature: Wastewater; material: Activated sludge; isolation source: activated biomass of a wastewater treatment plant treating hydrocarbon... ...
ATTAGACTTCTCCTTTCTGGTCAGAGGATCAAGGAGGGTCCAGGCCTGAACGCCGCAATGTGAGACACACATCGTGTCTCTGTCGATAAGATGACATCAAGAGCAGCGTGGGCGCGCCCATGGGCCGCCAATTGACCACTAAACTGCGGAATTCAACAGGCAATGGCCGACGTTAAAATTGACCTTCGCGAGGCGTGTATCCAGCTCGCAGAGCCGGCCGTCCGCCTCGTTGCTCAAGGGGAGAGTTCGCGGTTCTACCTCTACTCAATTGCCCTCGTCGCCCACGAGATGGCCCGACTTGCGGCATCAGAAGCCTCGATGCCTTTTGTTCCTTTTTCTGCACTTTGCAACCGTCTTAAGCGTTGTGCTGACTTACTTCAGGTGGGCTTCAAATCCACGGAGTCAATGGCAGAGTCGCTCTACCATACTTGGCGCAAGCGCCTTCACGCTTCGGGAGGCGGAGCAAAATTCACGGTATCGCGAAGACTGTTAGATGCCGAGGAGTGTGACGTCGAAGCCTATTTTGAGACTATGCCTGGAAAGGCCGGCGTTCGTGCCGGATACCGAATCCGCGCGTTGCCTTCGGAGACTATTATCGTCACAGATGCTGACTTTGAGAGTCTCCTTGAAGCCGAGAACCTGGCGGCCCTAGGCCAAGATATATACAGGCAAACAGCTCTGTTGAATCACCCGAGCAGGCTGGTACTTGATCTCGGGGAAGTGATTCAACCCGAGGTTTCTCGTTTTGGCGCACTTGTTCGGTTCACTTTGACCGCTTTGTCAGACCGCCCAATAAAAACAACATCGCTCGCGCTGGTCGTGACTGCAAGTACACCCTACCATGTATCGCCGAGACTCGCGGCTAAGACCTTCGTGGCGGAGACCTCTCGCGCAGTCGCAATAAACACCGACACGCCTCGCTATGAACTTCTTTCGCGGCATTGCCTGTTGCGCCCGCACGACACTGACGGCTTCTCCTTGCGAATCGACGGACAAGATGGATTCGCGCACACGATTCAACTGGTCGCACGGTGGCACGAGCTTGAAGCTACCGATGAAATGGAATCGGTTTCATCGCCCTTCGTTCTTCGTTTTCCATCCCGCTCTGTACCGATCGACTGATCTCAGGCACGGTAGCTATGTGAACGCATTGGGAAGTGGCCGCGATGTAATTTCATTGTGACGCGCTGCTTCATACCTCAAAGAACTTCGCTAATAATTCCCCGAACAAAGGCAGTCACAAATAATACAACTACGGCCAGGACTACAGGCAATACGAGTGCCGCTAAGAGAATTAGTGCAAGGCAAACTGCCGCACCAAAGCCGTGGGCCCCGGATAACCACATCCAAGCAATCAGGCCCGTAATTAGCAGTGAGACGATCGCAGCGTCTCCAAGCAACCACACGGCAAAGCGCGCCAGCCTTTCGTACGCATAGGGCGTGTATTCCATTAATACAACGATTGCAGCCAGAAACGACGCGGCCGTTATTGTGTAAACAGCGGTCGCAATGAAGGTGGAGCATCCAAGCTCGGCCTGTATTTGCGGAACTAGATTCGTATGGATCCATCTATAGGAGTAGAAACCGGCGACCGCGATGCCGATCAAGAAGACTCCGACGATCGAGTATTTTATCAATCGCTGCTTCTCGTTTTTATGCTCCCAAAAGGCAGTGCGGCGCTGCCAGCGAATAGCAAGACTGGGATTAATATTCCACTTAAGACGCTCATGTAGGAATGACTCACGCATTCGACACATGCATGCGACGCAAATGCAAAATGCACTCGAAAGCCAAACGACGGCGGCGAAAGTTTCAAGTATCCTTGGGCGCTCGACAAACCATGGCCACACGTCTCTATTGCAGAATGTTATCAGCTGCGAACCGCAATAATACCCTCCAAGGAAAACAGTCGCGATCGTACACACACATCGCAGGAGTCTCGTTCGGCGCTTATGACGCTCATGTTTCTGGCATGCCTCTTGAGCTTGTTTGTCGAGATACGATTTCGCCTTGCGCGAAATGGCCAAAGCGCGCTCGCCTCGCCGACAGATTCTAAGTGCTTCCTGGGAAGCATCGTACGAAGCGTTATTGTTGGCGTCCTCCAGCGCCTGCGCCGCCTGTGCTACTAGCCTCTCGTACCGGTTCTTGGCGTTGGAAAGCTTCGTATCGAAGCCAGAAAGACCTGGTGCGTTGTACCAAAGAGCCAGAGCAGTATTGGCCGCCTCGCATGACTCATCGAATTTTGCCTCAGAAAGGGCCGCAAAGGCCCTTTTTATCCACTCATCCGCAAGCGCGCGGTCCTCAAGTATCCTGACATTAAGTTGTTGGGACTCTTGTGCCGTTGGACAAAGCTGAATAGCTGCATCTATTGCTGTATGAGCCGATGAGAGCTCGTGCTTTTCGAGTGCGCTTCGTGCGTCCTGAAGCAGTCCCGGGAATGCAGCAGATACGGAGGCCAAGCGATCGCTCAGCCTCTCTCTCTCAGAAGCTAACCATTCGAATCGACTTATTGTCTGAAGACAATTTGCCGCATGTGCGAAAAGGCCGCCATCAATGAAAATCGCACACTGCGTAATCGCATCGTTTGCCTCTATCCGAATTTGACGGATTCTCGCCTCTGCTTCGGCACACAGTTTAGCCTTGAGAACACTGATGTCTTGTGAGACGAGGTTGGATTCTTGCACAGTGCCACATGCAGTTGATAAAGATGCGATGTAACTTTCGTAACTAGCAATGGTGTCCATTTTCTGGACGTCACACCATCGCTTTTCCTCTTCATCCTGAAGAGCCTGACTCCTAAGCGCCATGATCCTCTCTTGAGCGATCTTCTCGTGAAAGCGCAAAGGCGCGTTCGACAAGTAGTGTTGATAAACCTGAATTGTGTCAACACATTGTGCGCGTTGCCAAAGCGACTCCTCTCTGTGGTGCTGCTCTTTTCGCGTATTCTGGATGTCACGGAGTTTTTGTCTTGCCTTGGATGCGTGCGCCTTTACTCCGCCTCCTTTGATGTACAGAGAATAGCTCTCTTCTGTATCAACCGTTGCAGCGCGTGTCCAAGCATCATCATCTGATATGATTGTTTGTGCGTCCAACGCCAGTGCATAAAATTCACTTGGTTTGAGGCCGTGCACTAATTCGTTATTCTTTTCGGCCCATTCGTTGTATAAACGGATCACCTCATCGTAGATAAGTTCTTTTGTCTTGTGCGTCTGCATCCATGCAATGAGTTGATCGCGTGTGTATATCCTATTTGGGATTGGCCCAACAACACGACCAACATGCACCTTCTCGATACCGGGACGACGAAACGCTGTTTCATTGCCGGCAAGGATGAGTGGTTCTCCGCTGCCGGACTCTTCATACCACGGCTCTTGGGGGGTCGGGTGATTTGGTGTCTGGCTAACCCAGTTGCGAACGCGATCTAGCGCGAACAGATGCAGCTCCTTGACTTCTAGCCCCGCCTTGGTCCATGCGGCCCCTTCGAGTCCCTGTAAGACAAAGTAAGTATACAAGCTGTGGCCCACTCTTGACCATTCATATGCACGTTGCCCAGGTCGGCACGCCGAAAGCACAGCCGTCCTCGTTCCCGATGAGCGCCTTGAGTTTGCAGTCGTAATGAGGGCTTGAGCGAGGGAGTCCCGCATGAAGTTTCCGGCGCCTCCTTTTCCTGCGAATGGATCGTTTCGGCAGGCGTCTATCATGAGTATCCGCCTACGGGCAGACAAGCAATCGAGCACTTCGCGGAGATGACTCAATGACAAGCTTCCGTCGCGAGGAGAAAGTGGGTGGGTGTTGCGTGTCAATAAATACGCGTGGCCATCTTTTTCAATGCCGTGACCTGAAAAAAATAGAAAAAATAAATCGTCCTTGTTAATCTCTCTAGAAATCTCTTCCAAAGCGCGCTGGATGTTGAAAAGATCAGGCCTTTCCTCTCCGCCTTGCTCGGTTAGTACGACGGTTCGATCAAATCCGCAGAATTCGCGAAGCCGCTCGCCGATCGCGATTGCGTCTGCCGCGGCAAATCGCAGAGGGTCTATTCGCTCGTCGATGTAGCGTTCAACGCCAATAAGTAGTGCAACTTTCCTCATGGTGAGCCTGCTTCATGGGTCGGGACGAAATCCGCGGCCAGTATTTCTTGCAATTTTATCGTGTCTTGCGCTTTCAAATGCAAGACCACCCCCGCACGAAATTCCGGCCCTCTTCTCACGCCTGCGAAGAGGCCCGTCACAGAGATGATGGAAACCCTCGGAGGTAACAGCATGGCAAACCAGAAACCCGTATGGAAAACACAGGCCGGCGTGATCAGCGTGGCACTGTGGCAGAATGAGGCCGTCGTCGGTGGCCGGAATGTGAAGATGCTGAAGGCGACGATTGAGCGGCGCTACAAGGACGGCACGGAGTGGAAGTCGTCGAGCAGCTTCGGCCGCAACGATGTCCCGTTGGTCATCTGGTGCCTGAGCCGGGCGTTCGGGAAGATGCTCGAAAAACCCGAGGGCGGCGAGGGCGAAGCATCCGACGACGTGGTGATGTAAGTGCCTCGGAACACACTGATTGGCTAGGCGGCTCCGGTGCGGGCCGCTTTTTTTCTTCTTCAGCGGGCCATTGCCTCGGCGCCATACGAGGAAGCTGGCAGCCACACGAGCGGCGGCTGGTGGCAGTGCAACGGAGGCAGGCATCCTATCGCGCTGAGATCGAGACGGCGATCGACCAGGTGAAGGAGCGCCGGTCGGACGAGTGGTTCCGGGCCCTTTTGCATCAGTTCATCCTGCGCAGCATCAATGTCCGCCGCTCGCCTCGGATTATCGACGATGACGGCAACATCCGCCTGCCGCGTTAGACTGCTTCGCAACCGCGCGACAGAATCCGGCAATCGGAATCGTCAACCTCTCCCCGCCCGCGGAAGTGGGCCCGATGACTTCAGTCCGCACGCTTCTGCTCGAGTCGGTGGATGCCCAGGAAGCCCCACCGATCAAGCATGAGTACTGCGTGGTGTTCAAGAAGCCGAGGGCGGCACACAAGGCAGACTCCGAGCATCGCCGTTTTCTGAGCGATGCTCGGAGGTGATTCATGTGTTGCATGAGCGAATCTGGAAGGGCCCGGGCGGGTGCATTGTTCGGAGGGTCGAGGAACAGCTCGAGCTGATGGCGTGGGAGGCGGTCGATGACCGACGCTGGCGACGGGTGCTACGCACGTGGCAACCATCAGGCGGACGAGTGCCGGCGCATCAGGAAACGTCCGCGCTAAATGCGCGGCAGCGCGCCACTTACGATGAAACGGTCGAAGAGGATGGCGCGCTCGCGACGGCGGGGCTATCATGGTGAGGGAGGTTTTGCGTCATGTCGCTGATCGCGAGAAAAGTCTTCGTCGCCTCGGTGATCGGTTTCGTGTTGCTTGTGGCCAACCTGGTGGCACTCGCCGGCTGGCTTGAACGGTCCGGCGTCATTGCAAAGGCTCAGCGCATCCGCGAGGAGTACCTGACCGGAACGGCGATCACGGTGATCGTTGCGATGTTCGTGCTGGTGGCGTCGCCGGCAATCATGCTCGCCGTCCGCCGGTGTCAGGTTTGTGACGCGGCGCTCTTTCGTCGCGGGAAGTATTGCCCGCGGTGTGGGAGCCGCGTTGACTCGAGCTTCACGGCGCAATAATCGAGTTCACGAATAACTGAATGTCCAGCCCATTGGCTCGCCCGTCGCCGTTCATGTCGCTCGCCAACAAACTCGCCACCGGAGCGCCGCACTGATAGAGCAATATCTCCACAAACGGGATCATGTCGTCATAATCCAACATCCCATCGCCGCTTGTGTCGCCGAGCACAAAGCCGGGCGCGTCCGGTCGTTCGCACGCGTCACCGATGCCGTCATCGCTCCCATCCGCCTGATTCGGGTTGGCGATCTGCGGGCAGTTATCACAGGCGTCGCCAATGCCGTCGCCGTCGCAGTCCGATTGACCAAGGTTGAGCACGAACGGACAGTTGTCGCAGGCGTCTCCGATGCCATCGCCGTCCGTATCCTCCTGAGCTGGGTTATGCGTGTTCAGACAGTTATCAATACAGTCCCATACGCCGTCTCCGTCAGTGTCGTCGTCGAGGATGACATAAACGCACTCGGCGGTCTGCTGATTACACGAATCAGCCGTACACGGGTCGCCGTCATCACAGTCCAACTGACTGCACGAGCATCCGTCGGCGTTCACCGCCTCGCCCTCCGAAGTGTCAGGACACATATCACAGGCGTCGCCGATTCCGTCGCCGTCCATGTCTGATTGATCAAGATTAGGCGTGTACGGGCAGTTATCAATGGCATCGGGAACTCCGTCCGAATCACTGTCAATTTCAGAAACCGGCGCAAAGACTAGTGTGTACATGCCCGGCCCATTGTAATCGAGCAGGTGCAAAAGGTCCTCGGAGTACTCAGGCTGGTTCTGGGGTCGTACAATGCGGTGCGTCGTCCATGCGTTTTCGGGCACGAGCAACTGTGTGCCATCTGGACGGCGGACCTGCACAAGTCTGAAATCGGGCCGGCCGGGGTTGGGAGTTCGCACGTAGGCCCATCCGGGCGGCATCTCAACGACCAGTTGGACTTCGAGGTCAGTTATTGTAGGCGGCCCATCACTCGTCCCCCCCACGACAGCAGCAACTGCGATCACCGATCCATCGCTTGAGTGCACCGCGTCCGGCAGGTTCTCTATATCAGGTAGATCATTCGTCAGGAAATCTGGTAGTCCGTCGTCGGTCGGATAATCGATCCGAACGACGTGGTTCATCTCGTGAATGGCTACAGAGTCGATGAGTGCTAAGCCCAGCTCCCCAAGTGGCCCGGTCTGAGAAAAAGTAGCGGCATACGAGGTGAATTGCCCCTCCAAGCTGGCCGACATTAACCATCTGGCTACCTTCGATTCTCCCGAATCCAATCGTCCCAAATCCACAGTAAGCGAAGGGGATAACGGCTGAAGTCCGACTTGAGTTGCCAGAATCATGAAGTCGATTAAGAGGCCCTGTTCATTATTCATAATTTCAGGTTGAGCGGAAGTAATCCTGAGATTTCGTGCTTCGCCAGCCCCGATATTCTTGACCAGGAGCCCGAGTGTGAAGGGAATGCTGGGTTCAATCTCCTCGGTAAATGGATCGTCGGCGTACACGGTTTTCTCCAGGAAGTACCTCATTTCCAATCGCGGATTGGGGTGCACAGTAATCGCCACAGGAAACAGGGGCGTCACGACTTCCTGAGAGTCCATGGAGTAACGAATAAAACCGCTCACATAGTAAACAGTCGGCCCAGTAGTCGCAGCCAAATCCGCCGGCACGATCGTCCATGTAGCCGACGCCGAAGTAGTCGCGGCGAGCGATTGTGATCCATCAATCATGCTAAGGCCGCCCGAAACCAGCGGCGGCAGAATACCGAATCGATCGGTCGCCAACTGCCCTTCGGAGTCTCTGACAATGACTTCGACAGACACTCCCTCTAAAAATTCGGTTTCATGATTATTAGATAGGAACAGGACGGCATCAAAAGCCGATCGGGCGATGACCGCTTGCTGGCTGATCTGCATTGTAACTCGTGCGCAGACACCCTCACCAGCGTTTTCGCGATCGGCTACGAGCGTTGTTCGTGAGTGGTGCAGAGCGTCGAGAATACTGCTATAGCCCTGTGCGTGAGCTCTAAGTTCACCTTCTAACACGATATCATGCATAGCTCTTAGAGCATCCAATGCTATAAAATCGTGATCGTATCCCGGCGGCAAGTCTTGATGTGTGAAGATTCCAGCGGCCCAATACTCAACCGAGCGATTCCACCTCATGACAAAAGATTCGATATCTGAATGAATGACTTGTTCAGAATATGGTGTAGCAGTGAGCAAGATTTCCTCTGTGTAAGAAATCAAAGCGGCATCATCACTCGACTCGTCCGTCACAGAATAAAACAGCTCTAGCCATGATCCGTGTGTTTCTCGATCTGAGGGCGTGAGGTTTACCCACTTGGGATGTCCAAATATGTACGCTTGAAGTGCGTAATAGGTAGCTTCTAGAACTGACCATGATTCAAATGCAGAATAGATCGGATTGATTGTGTCAGCCGGTGCTCCACGACTTCCGAGTGCATCCGTAATGATGTTTGCAATAATCTCACCCGCAGAGCATGGCGGAAAGGAGTCTTGACAATTGGGGCGACACTCCTTACGCAGGCTGCAATCGCATGACAGTCGTGAATAAAGTGTTAAAGCGGGTCCAAAAATCTCTAGGGCGCAATCAATTCCAGTTTCTACGCATTGACTAATATGCCTGACCGTCTCTGAGGCTTCTAACTGATCAAATCCAATGCCACACTCAAGAAGGCCATAAGCGCAACCAAGGTACGGAATGGCACAACTGGCGTGTGCGAAAATACAACTACGGACGCAAGGATCACACAAAATCGAGAGAGTTGGGATGATAGGCGGGTAATACCCGACATCTGAGCCTGGATTGGGAGGGATTGGAGGATCATTGGGCCCCCAACCTGACCAACCCGAGTCAGATCCAGAGCCAGAGGAGTCACCACCCTGTGAGCCGCCACCAGAAGAGCCGCCCGGCAACGACGGCGGAATAATGATGACACCATCATCTCCAGAACCTATCGAGCCATTTGGACAATCAGCATAAGGCGTGACGAAATATACCGGAACGTATTTAGGTATGACGCCGCCGCAATTTTCCTCGAACCTCAAGACAAATCTTACAGCCGTACACGAATTGCGTGCGTTTCCAGCCCTGTAGAATTCAGTATCAACGAAAAGCACAGGGACCACAATCGACTCAAGGGCACCCAAGTTGCCCAGGTCTTCAACAAGTGGAATTATTTGAAACCGCGCTTGCTGATCAAACAAAAATGAGAGGTTGTCCGCCTGAACGAGGCCGTGGTTCGTAATCGTGAAATCGACTTGCAGTTCGGGTGCTTGCAGATGTGCGAGATCGACAAGCATCGGCTCCATCGTGACGACGGGCATAGGCACATTGGTCTCGAAATCGGCCACAATGTCTATATCGTAGGTGTCATCATACGATGTTGGCACAACGTCCCAATCATAAGTCACGGCCTGACGGGCAAGAAATGCCTCGACGTAAGTCTCCTGTCCTCCGCCTATCAAGATTGTCGCCGAGAACTGGTAGTGGCCCTCCGCACTTACAACGAGTCGATAAAACGACTCGGTAAGCCCGGTGAAAACGGCGATCCCGTTTTCATCAGTCGTTGCTGTGGCTATCACTGCGCCGGTACCTAAATTGCGCACACTGACGCTTGCACCGCTGACTCTTGGACTGCCTTCGGTATAATACGTGTACTCATCGGTCGCCTCAACGCGAAGACTGCCGACTGCAGTTGATAGAGCAATGAATTGAAATGAGACGGATGCTCCCGTCTGCCCATCGCTTACTGAAAGCGCGCCTGAGTGCATACCCAATGCAAGATCGTGAGGAGGATTGAGCTCAAGGGTAACGCGGCTCGACTCGCCAGGACCAAGCGGCCCGAAGGGCATGGCGGACACCGCACGCAGCCAGGGGATGTTAGGTAACTGTACATTCAACAAGCCCGTTGCTGCGCCGCCAGTGTTTTGAACATTGAACTCAACATAGCTGCGTTCACCTCGCACCATTCCGGACTGCAGTAGACTCGGATGCGCCGTCAGCTGAGCAAGCGGCACACGAACACCCACATTGAGCGAGATCGCCGCAGTGGCGCCTTCTGCTGTCGTGAAGCTGACAACCGGGTTTGATGCAAGCACGGAATAGTCAGTCGCATTGAAGGTGATTTGTACATCTCGTGCTTCAAGCGGCCCAAGCGAAGTCGGCGCATCGACCTCGATCAATAAATTTGCCGGGAGACCCGTCAGAGCGAATTGAAGGTTAGAGAGTGGTGCGTCGCCCAGATTTCTCAGCTGCGCTGTGCGATACGACGGCTGGCCAACATTGAGGGTAACTGCCGCGGATGTGGGTAGTGCCCTCATTCCGTAGATCGTAAAATAGTCTTCTGGTTCGTCGTCATGCACGGCCGGATGGTCAGCGGATACCGAGAACATCCCCGCCTCCTGCGGAAGTGGCGTGAAAACGTACGAAAATGTTCCTTCGGGTGAGGTCTGCACCAGCGCCGTCCGCCGGATCCCACGGACCGTAAAGCGAAGCTCAACAGGTACGTTTGCAGCTGGTTCGCCGTTGGAAATATGAGTGGCCAGGCCCTGACACAAGAAAGGCGTTCCAAGGACGCCGCTGTCCGGCTCCACACTCACGAGAGCCGTGTATTCGGGGGCGAGCACTGTAAACGGTTGCACGGCAATGTTGTCCGTCTCAATCTCCTCCGCAATGTTGCCTCCGGCATCTACAACTACGAACGCCCAGTATTCTCCAGGCGCGGACGGCAGCGAAAGCGAAACGCTCCTCTCGTAGTAACTGCCGACAGGTAACGTGCCCGATAGAGTCAGAATTCCGACGAGCAAGTCACCGCCCTGCGAGGCGGTATCCAGATGATCGTCAGTCGACAGGTAAACGCGATCGACCCATACGCCGGTGGCACTTCCCGGTCCTTGGTTCTCAGCGCGCCAAACCAGCGTTGCTTGCTGCCCTGGGTAATTACCCCCAGTCCTGGAGAATTGAGTTGGCTGAAGATTGGGCAACGGTTGGAGTTCAACGACCATGGGCGCCTGGGCCACGACGGCGTTATTGTTCTCGTTTTCTCCCTCATCGATCTGGCCATTGGCATCCGCCACGACGATGATCCAATACTCTCCGGCAGGGACTTCGCTGCCGATCGTTACCTGCAGACTCCGCTGATACGATCCGAGTGGCGAGAGTTGAACCGGGTTCGAGGCACAGGTCAGCAGCGTATCGTTTCCAGCCTGGTCATCGCTGGACAGGTAAATGCAATCCTGCCATGGGCCGCTCGTTGGAGCATCACCGAGGTTGCGCACGCGAAAGCCGACTGAGAAAGGAACACCAATGGTTGCAGCCGAAGGGGCCGTGAGGTTGGTTACGATTAAGTCGGGCCGTACGGTCGGTTGCTCACAGGCATCCCCAATTCCGTTGCCGTCGGAGTCGGTCTGGTCGGGGTTGTAGGCGCCGGCACAGTTGTCGCAGTCGTCGATGATCCCGTCGCTGTCGGTGTCGATTTCGCAGTTGTCGGGGATGCCGTTGCCGTTGCAGTCGGCGCAACTCGGATCGCCAGGCGGACAGTTGGCAATCACGCAAGCGTCACCGACGCCGTCATTGTCGCAGTCAGCCTGATCCGGGTTATAAACCAAAAAACAATTGTCGCAGGCATCGCCGATGCCGTCCCCGTCACTTTCGAGCTGGTTGGGGTTGAAGACGAAGGGGCAGTTGTCGCAGTCATCGAATATTCCATCGCCATCGCTGTCGACTAGAGCTAATTCACCTTCGAGCATAATTTGTGCAAAGTCTGGAGCATCTCCTGTGTCATTTGACACAAGTTCGTACTCATAATGTACATGTACACGTACATGTAGCGCCGGATCGAGGACTCTCACTTGCCACGCATCTGGGTATGCATTTTGAAATTGCACATCGTTGACCATTAGCGTAGGCGTGACGCTAAAACTTATGGAGTCCGGCACTGGCGTCGAATACATTGCAGGCGGCGGAAAGTAACTACCCTGTTCGAGATAGCTGTAGTACACCAAGCCAAAATCAACGCCATCTGGAGGCGTGGGATCAAAATCGAAATCGTCGCCGTTTTCCGGGCCAAGTGCTACAAAGGATGTGATTACTGTATTTAAGCCAGAAGAAACGACACCCGGTCCTGAAAGCGACCATGCCCTTATCATGTGAGCTCGAACCGTTGGTGACGTGATGGTGTCGTCATTATCAAATGCTATATACACAAAGCCAGTATGAGAAACTTGTACAATTACGCTCTTCAATACACGTGCTCCGTTCATCGTATTGAATGTAGGAATCACAATATTCTGTGACGGTTGCAGGTCGCTGGGAAAAGATACCACTCCGCAATACCTGATAGTCGCCGCCTGGAGTGAAACCAATGTGCACGAGAGTACAGCCGCACAAATGAGGGATGTTTTCATCGCACGGACTGCTCTGAAATGATTCATTCGCATGATGGCCGACTCCTGCTTATAGTTCAACTGGGTGGCACTGGGTGCCGGTATGAACCGCTCGGCTGAAAATCGTGCCATTTCCCATTGCCTCCGATCAGCGCTGGATGTCCGTGGCTCCGCCGGTGAATAATGCAATGCGGGGTCCTGTCTCCGGCAGCCAGTTCCTCTCGAAGGGCATCCATAAGTTACCCAATTAATCTGCCTATTTCAAGTGACTGTATCCTGGCAGTACGATTCGGCCGGGAGGCGGCTGCAAAAAAGATGGCGGATGGGGCCTGGCCCTTCGATGCGAGGTCTGGCCGCTGGCACCACCGAGTCCACGCTAATAGGTGAACCGCCTGCCGGTCCTGTTACTGTTGATTTTGGGGAACATCATGGGCGACTTAACTAAGCGCTCGCTGAGCCGGCCGACTCGCAGCTGTCGCAGCGTGCGTATCCGATCTGCAGCATTCGTGTGAGCGACGGCCGATCGGATCGCGCAGTCGCAGAAATCGTCACCCCGCCTACCGTTCGTCGCCGGACCAGGTGCGTGAAAGACACCACCAGTCCGACAATCCAGACGACGTGCGGATCGAGGACTTCGTCGCCAGCACCGACAAGTCAAAGTTCCGTCGTGGCGGGAACGCTTGCCTGTCCATAATCGTTCTTTCCCCGCGCCACGACCGCGCCGTCGTCCGCAATGGCTTGCGCAGGCCGTTGCGATGAAACTGGTGTCAACACCATCGCCAGTACTCCACAAAACGCGGGCCAGAAGTTGCCGCAGGAGTCCTTCGTGTTCACCTTGAGCCTTCCTCTGACCGTGACCTGCCTGCGCAGTCGGATGCGATCACGCTACGCCGAGACGAAACAGGCTCGGCTACCTCCAGTAGGTATCGAGTTAGACTTGCCAGCCGCCGCATGACAGACCTGACGTCTTCGGCTCCCCGAGACAGGCGGCCCGTCAGATTGGCCCAAGGGCCCCGGAGAAAGGCCACTGGCTGACAGTATAAGAGAATCCATGTCTCCAAACCAAACGGAAAGGCCCGGCAGTTTCGGGTGAGATTCGAGGAGGCATGGCAGCCCCCTGTGAACCTTGCGTGGCATATTTCAAGGGATGCCATTCGTGTGCGTAAAGCCCGCCCATTGCTCGACATAGCCGGCGTGCTTCCCTCTGCCAGGCCACACGATCCTACCTATTACGAATACCCATTTGGCCGGTTTCTAACGATGATTCTTGAGATTTTTACCAATCTCCTGATGGCCGGTCCTGTCTGGTGCCGCGGCAGACGGAGGCCCGCGTCCCACGCAGACCCGCCAACTTAAATCAGCCGGTCCCGGACCGTCAGCTTTAAGAGCGGGTCCGCTCAGAGGGCCTCCGCGTTAAACGTCGCTATCGGTTCGCTCCATACTGGGCGAACCGTCACAAGCGGTTGCACCGGAGGCACAGAAAATGAGAAGCGAATACAGAATCGAAGAAGAGGATGTCGAAGGGGTGCCAGTGTCGGCACTGCTGCACGAGGAGCGACGGAACCGTTACGGCAGCGTGCCGGGACTCGACGACGACGAGTTGGCCGACCCGGCGGAGCTTGAGCGGCAGGTGTT
>JRYF01009062.1_pt1 | contig 13647 bp, 19 predicted proteins | sample 235331 | NCBI WGS metagenome assembly JRYF01 (sample SAMN03074217, study PRJNA261475) | activated sludge metagenome | biome: Wastewater Treatment Plant; feature: Wastewater; material: Activated sludge; isolation source: activated biomass of a wastewater treatment plant treating hydrocarbon... ...
TTTGAAGGCTTCGTCCATGCGTGCCGAAGGTTTGGCAAGATCAGCGGAAAAGGGACGCAGGTTGACGGCGATATTATCATGCGGGCAGGTGCGGATACATTCCATGCACAAGCCGCAATAGGTGTTCCTGGTCAAACCGCCAGGGAAGACATCCCACGGACAGCCGTACCCTGCTGGTGAACCGTTATAACAAGGCTTGCCTTCACAAGTGACACAGACCTGCTTATCTTTGATGCGCAATTCGATGGGAGCGGTTTGGGAATACAGACCGATAAATCCGCCAACCGGACAGAGATAGCGGCAAAAGGCGCGGCGTTCAAAGACTGTGCTAAGTCCAATGGCGGCAAAGAGCATGGCGGCAAGCACAATGCCTGTGATGTTCGGGGTGGTGAGCAGAACACTGCTGAAGAGAGCCAGAAGCAGAAATGAAATATTTTGCAGCCAGATATTGCGGAACATCTTCGGCACACGCAGATTTAGCCATTTCGGTCTTTTCTCTGGCGGACTCAATACTGCGCCGCGCTGTAACCATTCGCCTGGAAGCGGGATCGGGCAGACTGCACACCATCCACGCCCAAAGAATGGGACAGCAACCAGAATAAGAATTGCCCACCAAGCGATCCATACGAAGACGATGCTAAAGTTATGACTCCCAACTGGCGTCCCGATGAGACCTGCAAGGATGGCAAAGATGTAACCGATCAACATGACGATAAAGACCGCCAGTTGCGGGTAACGGCTTTTGAGAGCGTTCTTTATAAAGGGGATACGGGTCAGTTCGATCTTCGCCATGATAAGACTACATTTTTTGTTTTCTGGATACAGTTATTACACCCAGCACAGCCAGCGCTGCCAAACCGATGGAACGATAGAGCCAGTTGTTTGTGCCGACCGTCAACTTGCCGATCATGAACGGATGCATGGCACCGCAGGTGATATTGCAGCGAAAGCGAAAGGAACCGGGTTTGTCGGCAACGAAGGTCAAGGGTGCGGATTGCCCCGGATCGGCTTCAACGGAGATGTCGTAGCCATCTACAAAAAGACCATGAACCACGTCCGTGCTGACGAGTTGGATAATCACGGTGTCGCCCTGATTGACTTTAAGTTCGGAGGGAGAATAGGCAAATTGTCGCGCATCAATTTCAAAGATCCGCTCTTGAGGCGCAATGGCTGGAACTGGCAAGGGCACGAATGCCACCACCAGTCCAGCCATTACAAAGAGAAGAAGAGAGATACGAAAACGCATGAGGTTAAGGGATGTTTGAAGGTCCGTATTTTGAGTAGGTGTTGTCTATGTACGCCCTGGCATCCTGTGGAGTTTTTCCATCCCGCAACATGCGTATCACATCCTGGGTAATATCCACACAGATCGAGCAGCCGAGGGCATGATTGTCGAAGATGATATCGCCATTCGCATCTACATCAGAAGCATAGCAATCGTAATTAGAGGTGTGACCGATGTCGCCGCATCCGCAATAGCAGGGAATATCCTGCATGATACCGGGATTTGCAATGTTGAATTGATAGGCTTCCTGCACCGCCACAGGCGCAGTCTGAACATCCATAGGCATCTGATCCATAGGCGCCATCACAAGATGGACTTCATTTGAACTCGATGTGGAACAGGCTGATACTGTGGTGCTTACCAGCGCCATAACGATCAACAGGAAAATAAATTTATGTGATTTAGAAAACATATTGAGCCTCCGTGTTCGGATGGCTCAATAGTAGTCTGACAATCAAGTTATCTCCAGCGCAGTACGGCGGATGGGGACATGCGCCAAATGGCTTATGATGAATGTCATCTGATGGTTAAGATCAATTACGATGTGATCACCTGCGCCTGATAATTGTGGCGTCCATCGTTTCCTGCCCCAGCCACTGCCTGAACAAGCATCTCGATAGAGACCTTTTTCTCGTCGAAGTAAACCTCCGCCATGCGCATGTTCAATAGCACTTCGGCGTCATGGACGCCATCCAATAACAGCAGACCGTTACGTACCCGCGTGGCGCAGTTGGGACAACCCATCCCTGAAATGGACAGCAGGATTCGGTCGGCTGACTGGATCACATGATCCAGTGCAGTCTTTTGGATCGGTTCAACGTGGCAATTATCGCTCATGATGGTTTCCTCTCAATTGTGTTGTTTTACGGGATAGTGTTGGACTTTCCTTGCCTTCTCACCCAGTTCAGGCTTGGCAAAAGTTTTTGGGGAACGCTCAAACTGCGCCTGGCACTGCGGACAGCACAGGAAATAATTTACGCCTTCGAACTCAATGGTGATATGAGCTTTGCCGCGATGGATACGTTTTCCACAGACGGGGTCTTTGAAAGTCATTTGAGTTACTCCTATGTTGTAATCTGACAATTGGATTGTAGAGTCACAACGTGAACTTACGAAGCGCAGAATCGCCCGAATCATGGGTAAGCATTTTTGCCTATTGCCATAAAAAAGAGGCTCTGATTTCTCAGAGCCTGTCTCATCTCACCCTTCGATTCTGTAATTCCGCATCATCCCCGCATCCTCGTGCTCAAGATTGTGACAGTGATACAGGAACATCCCTGTGTAATTCTCAAACCGTACAAGCACCTGCACGGTTTCGCCAGGCATGACCAGCACGGTATCCTTCCAGCCGTCGTCCACGAAGCCGCTGCTGAGTTCCCGATACGCGGACTCAAATCCGCGCGCAATTTGCCTGTCAAGTATCTGGAACTGTACGCCGTGCATGTGCATCGGGTGAGGCATGTCCATGTTCATCCCGCCCATTCCCATGCCCCTCCCGCCCCCGCCGCCTTCGAGATTGACGAATTCCCAAACTTCCAAATCGCCCAGCCGCACAATTTCATCCCGCGCGACCGCATCCATTTCGAACAAGCGGTTGTTGATGGTGTGAACCATGCCCTGCATCGCCAGCCTGAACGAACGCGGGGTGTTTCGATTGACCGCATTGTTTACATCATGCCGTTCAATCGTGGAGAGTTGCGACGGCAAGGGAGTCACGTCCGCGCCCTTTTCACCGATCCTCAAACGCACGATGTCGAGCGGTGTGCCATTTGGCAAGCCAGCCCCACCCATCATGCCTCCTCCCATCATTCCACCACCGCCGCTGAAATCGGTGAACGGCAGGCTGACAAGATTCATCTCGCTGCCTGCATTTCTTCCGCTGAAATCCGCCCACAGTTCCACGCGCTCGCCAGGTCCCATCGTGATGTATTCGCGGGTCACGGGTTTTTCCAGCAAGCCGCCGTCGGTGGCGATCACGCTCAGGGGTGTGCCGTCCTGCCAGGCGAGTTTATAGATGCGCGAGTTCGAGCCGTTCAACAAACGCAAACGGTAGGCGCTGGCTTTCACATCCATGCTGGCGTCCGGCGCGCCATTGACCAGAATCGTATCGCCCAGAAAACCAATCATCGCGTCCATCATGCCGTTCGCCCCATAGACCATCTGATTTTGCGAATCAAAAATGCGGTCCTGAATCACCAGCGGCAGATCGTACTCGCCCGCGGGCAAACCCAGCGCGGCTTCCTCTTCGTCACTGACGATGAACAGACCCGCCAGCCCGTAATAGACCTGCGGGGCCGTCAACTGGTGCGGGTGCGGATGAAACCAATACATGCCCGCGCGGTTGATCACCTGGAAATCATAGTCATAACTTTTTCCGGGCGCGATGGCGTAGCGCGGATGTCCGTCCATCGCTTCGGGAATTATCAGCCCGTGCCAGTGGATGATGGTCGGGTCGGGCAGTTCGTTGTTCAACCGAACCTGGACGCGCTGTCCCTGCTTCACTCTGAAGATGGGACCCAGATACGAGTCGCTCAAAGTCTGGATGGATTCCCCGCCTCCTTCCTTGACCTCAGCCTGATACTTCAAAATGGAAGTTTCCGCCCCTGAGAAGATGGGCAGCGCGCCGCGCCCAGCCGTCAGGTCAACGGACAGGAGGGGAAGGTCAGAAGCAGGCGTGAACGGCGTCGAGAAAACGGGAGCCGCTGTCGGGTCGGCTGAAGCGGAGGGGAGGAGTCCGCAGGCGCTGAGATATAAACTTCCCGCGCCAAGTCCCATCAATTTAAGAACGTCTCTCCGCGAAATTTGATTCAAGTTGGTCATTGTTTATGCTCCAAATGTAAATTCAGGTTGGCAGTATAGTTTGCGTTTGTAAAGGAAGTATGTAGATTGCAATAAGAGATTATCAAGAACGACATCCGAAGACACCTTCGGATGTCGTTTGAGGAGGAGAGATGTGTCGAACGGGGATTTACTTTTTCTGGAAAATCAACCCAGGTTGCCAGGGCGTGCCCACCTGCACCAGAAGCCAGCGGTCGAGACCGATCCAGCCCGCGGTTTTCCAGGCGAGGATGAGCAGGATGGAGAGGATCAGGAACACGGGGTTGACGGAGGCGGAACCAGCCATCATAAAGTTCCAATTCATGAAGCCGCCGATGGAGGCTGAGAACCAGACGAAGATGCCCAGGATCAATGCCGCGCCCACCAGCAGTTCGCCCACTACCACAAGTTTGGCGAACCAGACGTAATTGCCGCTGTCCAGCATAAACTGGATGAAATTGCGATACCAGTCGAAGGCGATCAGCGGACGCGCAGGCGCATCGGGAATAAGGACGGCGCGCTCCCAGAAGCCTTTCAGTGCTTCGCCGCCCTGCATCCAGGCGGGGTTGGTGATCTTGCCCCAACCTGATTCGATCCACTGGTATCCCAAATACAGACGGATGGCGAGCCAGAGCCAGGCAAACGCCTTGCCTTCGAACAGGCTCTTGGTGAATGGAATATCGGCAAGTGGATATTCCCTGGACATGGTTTGAGTAGCCATTTTTGCTCCTTTGATGATAAATTTTGTCTTGCTGTGACCCCATCTTACAATTAACATAAAACAATCGACAGCGCATTTCGACCTGATTCGAAATGCGCTGTTCTGCTTATGGGTTTTGGTACCCAAAAGCTATGCAGGTTTGTTACAACTGTCACCCTCCCAAAAACAGACCCTCGACAAAGCCGACATTGACCATCACAAAGATGCCCAATGCCACGCTGAGAGTTCCCGCCGCAAATTTGATGACGTGATTGATGGATGTAAACCGTCCTGAGGAAAGCGTAAACGGCAGACCGATCAAGGTGCTGATGACCATCATCCCCAGGATGGAACCGACTCCGAAGATAAGGATGTAAATGACCCCTTTAACGGGGGATTGGATGGTGCTGAGTACCAGCAGCATCAGCGCGGCGCTCCCAGCCAGACCGTGAATCATGCCGATCAGCAAGGACTTGTGCTGGCGGAGAGCATGATGTTGAACGCTTTCTTTTCCATCGGTTGGAGGGTGTTTATGCTCATGAGTATGCAGTTCATTGCTGTGATCGTGGATATGGGTATGGGCATGGCTCTTTTTGGGAAGGAACTGCCAGAGAGTTTGGAGACCCAGGATGACAAGCACGGTCCCCACCAGAAACTCCATTGAGAGGGCGAGTTTTTCGGGGATGACCAGTTTGAAGGCTATCACAGCGATTCCCACGAGCAGGAGCGTCGTTGTATGCCCGATCCCCCAAAAGACCCCTGCCAACGTTGCCCTGAACGGGTTTCGATACTGGCTTACGATAGTGGATACAGCCACTACATGGTCGGCATCCAGCGCGTGCTTGACCCCAAGGGCGAAGCCAAGCGCCAGCGTGGCGAACAAGGTTGTATTCATGTTGCCTCCTCATATCTCTAAAGCAAATTTATCTGTTGATGTAGGTATTGAGATGACGCCATCTCCTTATTGCTTACTCGTCCTCTTCATGGATTGGATGCTCGATCTCCCCTGCCATGAACAAATCAGGGTCCTGCTCAAAAACGCGCAGGCAGGCGCGGGTGCAGAAATAGATCCGCTCGCCGTGGTACATGACGCTGGGATGGTTTGCCGGGTCTTTCAGTTTGCCGCCGCAGGCGGTCTTTGGGTAAACCTGCTCTTCCTGTTTCTCTTCCATACTTCACTTTGTTCCTATTCAGGGCGGGCGCTGATCCACCATTGGAATTCACGCGCTTCCACACTCCATTTGCTCTTCAAAAACTCAAGGATGGGCACGACCTCATCCTCGCTGAGTCTGTCGCCGAAGGCAGGCATCTTCGAATTGTAATTGGGATCACCTCCGTTCTGGATGATCTCGATCAATTGCCTGTCGGGATGATGCCAGGTGTGACCCGAATCATCATGCGGCGGCGGAGGAAGCGACCCGTCTGCCAGCGGCTCTTTCCAGGTGGGTGAACCTTTCAAGTCCGCGCCGTGACACTCCGCGCAATACCGCGCGTAAAGGACTTCCCCTTTCGCTACCTTGTCCGCACGAAGCGCAGGCACGGGCGGCACAGCCGTCTGGTTGATGACCACGGGATTGCCAGACTCACCTTTGTTGTTCAACAGGATGACAGCCAGCACAGCAACGGTGATCACAATGAAGATCAAAGTTCTCAACTCGATTTTCAAGTCATTCCTGCTTTCATTGGACCAAATCGCTTCTCTCCTACAGGGGTGCTGATTCCTGTTTCGGATATATTCGCTCAGCGCTACCGATCCGACTGCTCCAACAACGAACAATCCGTCCAAGTTGGGGGGATGCATGGTGTAATGGAAAAGGTAAATAAGCCCAGCAGCGGCAACGAGAGCAATGTGACGCTCCATACGACGACGATCGGTCTGCATCTTTCAGCATCCGCTTGGAAAGATTGGGATTGAAAGATGTCAACACCGCCGCGCCCAATGCAAGCGCGCCCACATATTCAGCTTTTCAACACTTCAAGATCTTTGCTAGGGCGGCTTCACCGGCTACCGCCGGGCCAGACCAGGATCGGCATGTTCACCACGATGCCGGGCTGTGTAATGGTCACCTCGCCGCCCCTTTCCGCAGTCTGGAGTTCTGCCAGCGACCGCAGTTCACGCGGCGAATTGACTGCTACCCATTCCACTAGATTGACGCGCCGCAGTGGACGGTAGGCTTCATCTCCGGGTACCGAATCGAAAATATCTGGTTGGAATCCAAAGGGACCCATTCCCGCGCCGCCGTTGGTGAAAACATAGACGTTTGCCAGCAGTTCATCCGGTGAGTCGGCAAGCTCCGGGACCAGTACCACCAGCGGACCACCCATCATTTCGGTCAACATTTCGGCGACACCTGCATCCGACGCTTCGGTATGGATGAATAATATATCTCCGCCATTGTAATAACCGCCTACCATTGGCGCATATTTCCCGGTGGGTTCGGAACCCACGCCGGTCATTTCATCCATGTCCATCGCATCAGCCGCTGGCGGCTTAGTCGGAGCGGGGATCGGAACAGCCGAACTACATGCGGTCAGGACTATTGTGATGACTGCCATACCAATAATCTGTTTCATTCTTGCCTCTTTTGAAATCGTATCCTAAAAAACATCGCCGCGCCAGCGATACCACAGCCAGCCGACCGGGATCCCAACCGCGGCGGCAATCACACCCGCGAGCCAATGGATCGGATGCGGTCTTACCTCCAATATACCTTCCCCTACAATCAAGTAACCCAGAACGCCCAACCCAATCGCCCACATGTAAACGACCACGGGCCATTCTTTTTGTTTTTTCTTTTCAGGCTTCCTTTTGATCTTTGTGGATTTCTTACTCATTCTTCTCTCCTTCTGCATTTTTTGATTTCGCAGCCTCATAAAACCAAATGGATCTAATGTCATACCTCTAAAAATTTTCTGAGCGCATCTCGAAGCATTGATACAGTGGGATATCCTTTCAAGCCTTGAGGGGTCTGATAGATCCGGCAACTCAACGAATAGTTTTCGTGCTCTTCGGGCCAAAAGTCCCGCCTCTGAGGCAAAAGGAGGGTGAGCCAAGGAGTTTCAACCGGTTGGCATCGGCATTGTCCATCACCTTGACCAGTTCAACAGTCCCTTCAATCCCTTCCTCTTGCAGAGCCGCCTCAAGATTTTTCAGACCGTTTTGCCAGGATGGGTAATCATCAATGTGAAGCAGTTCGATTTTCATCATTGTCTCCACCATGAACAAGGCGTTCAGGAGGAATCCTCAATTGCCCCAATTGGAAGCAGGCGCGGCAGGAAGGCAGGCGTTTGAGCGGCGTACTTTGCATACGTCTCCCCAAATTCTGCCAGGGACTCACGCTCTTCCTTCTGTGACAGGCGAACATACATCCATACGAGCAGAGGGAACATAAGCAGGGTGATCAGGGTGGGCCACTGAAACAGGAAGCCCAGCATGATTATGATGAAGCCGGCATATTGCGGATGCCGCAAACGTGCATAAGGTCCCTCCGAAGCAACTTGATGAGCACGCTGGGCTTGATACAGCACTTTCCACGCTGAACCGATCAAGATGAATCCGCCTGCAATGAGCCCTTCGCTGAGCCAGTGTAGCCAGGTGAAGTGCGGATCGCCTTTCCACCCGAGAAGCGTTTCCCATAAATGCCCGGCGTTGTGTGAAAACAGGTCAATACCCGGATAGCGGTTCAACAGCCAGCTGGAGAGCAGGTATATGGTCAATGGAAAGCCATACATCTCGGTGAACAGCGCAACCAGAAAGGCGGAGAAGGCTCCGAACGAACGCCAGTCACGCGCGGTGCGCGGCTTATAGAAACTGAGCGCAAAGATGACGAAGATGGCTATGTTGATAATCACCAGCGACCAGAGGCCATACGCGGGAACATCATTACTCATTTTCCATTCTCCGACTGACGACCATCATCTTTGTTGTCCTTTTCCTGCCCGCGGCGAATCAGCCAATACAGCAAAAGGGACATGACCAGCAACGCATAAGGCAGAATACCGTAGAGGTGCGCCTTATGTTCAGTAATCAAAAAGAAAGCCGCGATCGCCAGAAAGGTAATAAAAACCAATCCGGTTCTTGAGAACAGCCATTTGCCAAATCTGAATTCTCCTGAGTTATCCATATATTTTTCGCTTTGGTTTGTTCGCATTGGGCATGATGCACAATACCAGACCAGCCGAGGACCAATCTGGCGCGTGCATCATGTCCATCTATTGTTGGAGTTCAAATCCAGCGATCTTTATCGGGCTGGATTTGACAGGCGCGGCTTAGTGGTGCGCGCCATGCTCATCGTGATGCTCGTGCTCCTTTGGGTGACCATACTTGTGCGGATCGGCGTCGAATTTGCTGACGCAATCCTGCGAGCAGAAATAGAACGTCCGCCCTTCATGTTCGCGCTTGGCGAACGCCTTCTCTGACTCGATCTCCATTCCACAAACCGGATCTTTGACTTTCATATTAATCTCCTTTCTTATTCAACGATCAATTTGCCGCGCAACATGCCCATCTGACACTGGAACTCAAATTCGCCGGTCTTATCAGGCATGAATTCGACAGGGATAGTCTCGCCTTCGGGGAGTTTCGCGCTCTTCTGGAAGTCCGGAATCAGCACCATCTCGGAGCACGAAGCGGACTCTGAACGAACAAAGTTCAAACGCACGGGCTTGCCCTTTTCGACAACGATCACATCGGGCGTGTAACCGCCTTTTACGAGCACCATCAATTCCTGATATCCACTGCTGGATACCGTGGCTTTTACACCGGGCTTTTTCACCATCCAGAAAAACCAGACAATGAAAGCGATACCGGCCAAACCAAGTATTGTCACGAAAATTTTGTCGGGGGTCATAGTTATTCTCCAATCTTGATAGTAGAGGTTAATCTGCGAGTTTCCTCGTTTTGTACAATGACATCGTGCCGAAGGCTGTCGCATAACGCGCTGTCTCCTGCGCATCCTGTAAACCGGCTTTGCTGAAGAAATCCGGCAGCAATCCGTTCACGTTGTCCGTGGTCGTCTTGAAACCATCCAACAACTGGACCAGGAAGAAAGCCAGGCGCATGAGCGGATTACCGGCTTTGCCCCAGTCCGTCACATGTAGTTCACCACCAGGCGCAAGAACTCGATACCCTTCTTTCAATGTGCGTTCCTTATCCTCACTAGTCAGGTGGTGGAAGAGCAAACCTGAAAATACACGATCAAACGAGTTGTCTGGATATGGCAGATCGAACGACATCCCTTTGTCAAGCCCAATCGAAAGTCCAGACTTGGCGACCTTATCTCGCGCGATTTCAAGAGCCTTCGGGTCACCATCCAGCCCGGTCACTTCTGCTTCAGGATGGGACTGCTTGATGAGTAGCGTAAGCGTTGCAGTTCCACATCCAAGATCAAGTACCTGGTGACCTTTTTCAATCCGAGCCTGCCGGACGAGTGCCTGCTTGAAAGTGGTCTCGCGCATCAATTTGTCCATCACCGTGTCATAGAAACCGGTCAGCCACTCATAGCGCAGGGCAGGGATATAGTTGGTACGATCTTCGCTCATGTTCTTTTCTCCATTACTGATAAAGTAATCATATTATGTTGATAACTACCAATCAAGCCGGTTTCCACTTCTTGAGACGGTTGGCGTTACTGATCACAGTCACACTGCTAAATGCCATCGCCAATCCTGCCAGGATGGGGGAAAGCAGGATGCCGAAGAACGGATACAGCACGCCGAGCGCAATCGGGATGCCTGCCGAATTGTAGATGAACGCACCAACCAGGTTTTGATATACATTTCTCATCGTGGCGCGGCTCAACTTGATGGCGGTCACCACACCCATCAGGCTGCCCTTGATCAATGTAATGTCCGAGGCTTCGATGGCAACATCCGTGCCGGTGCCGATTGCCATACCGATGTCAGCCTGGGCGAGGGCAGGCGCGTCATTGATGCCATCGCCGACCATTGCCACTTTCTTGCCTTCGAGTTGCAGTTTCTGCACGTTATGCGCCTTATCCTGTGGCAGGACTTCCGCCAGCACACGGTCCACCCCAACCTGACGGGCGATGGCGTTTGCCGTACGTTCGTTATCGCCGGTGATCATCACCACTTCCAGTCCGATCTTCTTCAATTCGGCAATGGCGGCTTTGGAGTCCTCCTTGACCGTATCCGCCACGGCGATGATGCCTGCGGCTTGATTATCAAGCGCGATATACATCGGGGTCTTGCCATTGTCAGCCAACGCCTTCGACTTTTCCTCAAGATCACCAAGCGCGATCCCCTCGCGGTTCATCAATTTCAGGTTCCCGATCAGCACGCGTCGCCCCTCGACTTTGGCAGAGACGCCGTGGCCCGGAATCGCGTCGAACGTTTCGACATTGCTCAACTTGATGCCGCGCGCCTGCGCGCCTTCCACAATTGCCAGCGCCAATGGATGCTCGGACGACTTCTCGACCGAAGCCGCCAGACGCAGTACGTCTGCTTCATTCTGACTCGGAGCCAGCACCACGTCCGTGAGCGACGGTTTGCCGAAAGTGATCGTGCCGGTCTTGTCGAGGATGATGGCATTTAATTTTTCAGCCGTTTGCAGCGATTCGCCGGATCGAATAAGGATGCCATTCTGCGCACCCAAGCCAATACCTGTTGTCAGGCTCATGGGTGTCGCCATGCCAAGCGCACAGGGACAGGCGATGATCAAGGTCGTGACTGCAACGATCAAGCCGTAGGTCAAGGCGGGAGACGGACCGAAGTCGTACCAGATCATGAAGCCAATGATGGCGAGAATCATCACTGCGGGGGTGAAGTAGGTTGAGACCTGGTCCACAATCCGTTGGATCGGGACTTTACTTCCCTGCGCATCCTGCACCAGGCGGATGATATTCGCCAGCGCAGTATCCTTGCCGACTTTGGTGGCGCGGAATTTGAATGCGCCTGTCTTGTTGATCGTCGCGCCGATGACTTCATCACCCTTCTTCTTCGAGACAGGCAAAGACTCACCCGTCAGCATGGATTCGTCCACGGCAGAACTGCCCTCGACGATCACCCCATCCACGGGCACCTTCTCGCCGGGGCGGACTTGGATCACGTCACCGACCAGAACTTCTTCAACAGGCAAATCCATTTCCTTGCCATCACGGATGACGCGGGCGGTCTTGGCTTGCAAACCCAGCAACTTTTTGATCGCCGCACTAGATTGTCCCTTGGCGCGTAGCTCAAGCGCCTGTCCCAAAACAACAAGGGCGATCACAACTGCGACCACATCATAAAAGGGTTCGGATGTCCCTTCGGGAAATACCGCTGGGAACGCAATCGCAAACGTCGAATACAGCCATGCCGCGCCCGTCCCTAAAGCAATCAGCGTATTCATGTTCGCAGAACGATGTTTGAACGCCGCCCACGCGCCCGTGAAGAAGTCCCTTCCTGAATAAAATAACACTGGCAAAGTTAAGACAGCAGAAACAATCCATGCCCATCTGATCGTCTCCATTGTCAAGTTACGAATTACAGGCACGTATTGTGGATACGCAAACAACAACACAGGCAGTGAAACAATCGCCGCATACCAGAACATCTTCATCAACCTGAGATATTCCCGCGCATGCGCCTCTTCCTGTTTGTCTACGGGCGCGTCGCTGGTGGCGGGTCGCGGCTTATAGCCCCAGGTTTCAATTGCGGCGCTCAACTGTGAGAGCGTTGCCTTTTGCGGAAGGTAATCCACTGTCGCTTCCTGCGTGGCGATATTGACAGTTGCATCCAAAACACCGGGTGTAGATCTCAACTCCTCTTCGATGAACTGCACGCACGAGGCGCAGCGCAGGTTTTCGATGCCAATTTTGACTTTTGTCCCGCCAACCTGGAGACCAAGCGATTCGACCTCCCGCACGAGACGCGCCACGTCTACTCTTCCCGCGTCATACTCGACTTCAAGCCTGTCCGCCACTGAATTGATCTTCACCTCACTGACGCTGGGAAGAGCACGCAGAGTAGACTCAAGGTGAGAGGACTGTCTATTTGACGGCGGCCCGCTCAAGGGAAGCTCGATACGGGTAAGACTCCGCTCAGGGTTAAAGCCTGTCGTCGCAGAAGTCGTCATATAACGGTGTGGATCCGCGTTGAATTGATCCACACAGGATTGAGAGCAAAAGTAATATGTCTGTCCCATGTGTTCGCGTTTGGCGAAAGCGCTCTGGGGTTCGATATTCATTCCACAAACGGGGTCCCGGACGGTCATAGGTACCTGCCTTCTAAGAGAAGCACAAAGTTAATATTCATTGGACGAGTCGTGACAGCGCTTTTCAGCCCGAATCGATATGAGCATAATGGCCTGCGCGAGAATAACTTCGGAAGTCTGCCCAAGACTTCCGAATTCTGGAAAAAGAGAAATGGTTTAGTGTTGGTGCTCGTGTTCTTTGCCAAGATACTTTTCAGGGTCCTTGTCGAAAGCCTTCTTGCAGCCGAGCGAGCAGAAGTAGTAGGTCTGTCCCTTGTACTCGGATGTACCAGCGGCAGTGGCGGGATCAATGTCCATGCCGCAGACAGGATCATGTACGGTGGTTGTCATAGGTTGTTCTCCTTTCCATAAATCATGACTTTCCTGCATTTGGATGACGAGCGCCAGCCAGCTTATGGAATGTCCGTCAAGGTTCTTCCAGCCACATTCCCATCCATTAATCCCCTGCGGACAACATCCAGTGTTTGTAAAGCGGTGAGGTTGCGCCAGGGCCAGGCGCTCTGCATTCGAAGGGGATCGTCGAAGAAGTTACGCGCGAACGTCAGATGGAATCCATCGGGACTAAGCCCGTGATTCGGCAGGGGCTGCACTGCCGCCCAGAAGTTCCAAAGCGGAATGTCGTAATCATTGGCG
>JRYF01006386.1_pt1 | contig 13626 bp, 13 predicted proteins | sample 235331 | NCBI WGS metagenome assembly JRYF01 (sample SAMN03074217, study PRJNA261475) | activated sludge metagenome | biome: Wastewater Treatment Plant; feature: Wastewater; material: Activated sludge; isolation source: activated biomass of a wastewater treatment plant treating hydrocarbon... ...
TTTTTTTTTTTTTTTTCAAAATTTTTTTTTCCCCTCTTTTTTGCCCTTTTTAAAAAACAATTTTATTTTTTTTTTTTTGCCTTTAAATTTTTTTTTTTTTTCCCCCCCCCCCCCCCCGGCACGGGACGGGAACGGTGGCAAACTAACCTTTCAGGCAATTTTAAGATAGCAAAGCCGCTGTGATGTTTTGCCATTGCTTTCAACAAACAGACGGCTACCCACCAATCCAACTTTTTTCGGTTTTTTTGCGGCGGCATCGAAATGCCGTTTTCAATCAAAAATCGCAACTACTTGGCAGGGGGTGCTTTTGGTGAAATTGAAAATTTTCCCCAAAAACGCCCCCAAATTAACAGTTGCCAAAATCAACCAAATGTACGTCAAAAGGAATTACAGCTTCAGGATGACCTTCAACTGGTCGAAAAAGCCCTTTCTGGTGGGCTTTCTGTATGCCGGTATCGTCACATCGGTATTTTGTTTCCTGGAATGGGATGTTTCGTTGCCCTGGCAGGCGGTCAGCATTATCGGTATCGCCGTGGCCTTTTATTTGGGTTTCAAAAACAACAGTTCTTACGACCGGACGTGGGAAGCCCGCAAGATTTGGGGCAGCATCGTGAACAACAGCCGTTCGTTCGGGGCGGCGGTGACGGCGTTCTTGCACCATGTTGGCAGCGTGGACGAAAAAAAGGAACTGATTTACCGGCACATCGCCTGGCTCACTGCCCTGCGCTACCAGTTGCGCCTAAGCCGCCCCTGGGAACACACCGAGGATCGCCTGAACGGCCTCTACAACCCGGAAATCTGCGAGGCATATTTTGACCAGATGGACAGGGAGATCATTCATTTCATACCGGATGAAGAGTTTCAACGGTACAAAAAACAAGCAAATGTCGCCACGCAGATTTTGGCCAAACAATCCCTGCGCTTGCAGGAACTGCGGGACACCGGGCAGCTCAACGACTTCCGCCATATTGCCCTGCAAAACCTGATCACGGCCTTTTACGAAGACCAGGGGAAATGCGAGCGGATAAAAAACTTTCCTTTTCCCCGGCAGTACGCCTCGGCAGGTCTTTGGATTACTGTGATATTCAGCGCTGTGTTGCCGCTCGGCTTGCTGGATACCTTTGCCAAACTGGAAGGTTGGGGCATCTGGCTCACCGTGCCCACCAGCGCCCTTGTGACGTGGGTGTTTTTTCTCATGGAAATGATCAGTGACTATTCAGTCAACCTTCGAGGGCACTTACAACGATGTGCCCATCACGTCCATCTCACGAGCCATCGAAATTGACCTCCGGGAAATGATCGCCGACACCGACATACCGCAGCCGGTACAGCCCGTGAACGGCTTTTTGATGTGAGCGGGCTTGACTTGTCGTCAATGCCCTGCCGATCCGCTGCTGCCTGTGCCGATTTCTGCGGAAAATTGGAGCTTTTTTTCAAACCCATCAACCCTTGTGATCACTCCGAAAAGTCATTTCAAGCTCTGGCACATGGCACAGGCAGAAGTATATTTGGACACGGAATTTTTTCAATTAAAATTCCATGTCTGCCCGTTTTTTTTCTCCTGTTCCGGCTTTTCGGAGCAGACTCAACCATATAACCATCCAACCATCCAACCATCCATCACATGAAAATCGCAATAGGAACAGACATGAAAACCCACGTCGCCGAGGCAGTAGCGACGGAACTGGAAAAAATGGGCCACGAGGTCACGCCGTTCGGGGCGTTGGTGCAGGAGCCGGCCCCCTGGCCGAAAGTGGCTCTCGAAGTGGCCCGCAGGGTGGCCGCAGGCGAATTTGACCAGGGGGTGCTGTTTTGTTGGACGGGAACGGGCATCAGCCTGGCAGCCAACAAGGTCAAGGGCATCCGGGCCGCCCTTTGCTGCGATGCCGAGACCGCCGCCGGTGCCCGCAAGTGGAACGATGCCAACATCCTCGCCATGAGCCTACGCTCCACTTCCGAGGCCGTTGCCAGGGAAATCCTCCAGGCGTGGTTCGCCAACGGCCCCAGCACAGACCCCGAAGATGCCGGCTGCATCGCCTGGCTCAAGGAGGAGGAGGAATGGATTTTTCGTTGAGGGGCAACCCAACCGTCACCGGTATCATCCTACTTGTTCAAAAAGGGCATCCATTCTGATATCGTTATTGGCCAAATACGAGTACTGGTTTTGGAGCAGTCCGTAGGTCGGTATTTGTTCAGTCGCTCGATTTCTTTTTGTCTGCCTACAACATGCTCCATGATCCAAATCATCCTTTAAATGATTGTAAAAAGCTATAATTGGCCAAAACTATCTTTTTTGCATGAGTTTTGGCCAATTATAGCTCGATAATTGACTAAAATTGTCTTTGTCGCAGACAATTGGCTAAATCTTCAGTGCGAACGGCCCCCGGCTCCATCTAAAACCTCAATGTTCGGAAGTGATTCAGGTTACCGGCCTCACGGCAATTCCTCATTTTCCGGCAAACATTTCCCGCCGCTTGTTCTCATCATACATAAAGCCGTCGCTCTCTTGCCCTCTCGGCTACCCTCGACGGACTTTCACCATAAAAATACACCCGCCATCTGTTTTTTGCCCCTTCATACGAGACAAGTTCCTTACTTTGCGCAACGATGCGCAACCATTCACTTCATAGCAGGACAATGAGAAAAATCAGCTTGTGGGCTGCCCTGCTTTTCTTTGCAGGGCAGGTGGCCGGGCAGTGCGACCCTCGCTTCGACCCGCCGCTTAGCGCCCGTGCGGCCAATTACTTCATCGAACTGACGCTCGACCACGTCGCCAAGACCATCGCTGCCCGTGAAACCCTTACCTGGGTGAACAACTCCCCCGACACCCTGCGGGAACTGCGTTTTTACATGTACCTCAACGCCTTCAAAAACACGGAATCCACCTTCCTGAAAGGAGCCACGGAGATTTTCGGGCAGGATTTCACCAAAAGAAAGGCCCACGAATGGGGATGGATTCATGTGGACAGCATCGGACGGCAGGGTGGGGCCGACCTCACCGCAGGGCTTCGCTACATCCAGCCTTTCGATGGCAATACGCTCGACCAGACCGTGCTGCAAGTGCCGCTCGACCGGCCGCTGCTGCCGCAGGATACCATCGTGCTGCATATCCGCTTTACCGCCAAACTGCCCAAAATCATCGCAAGGGCCGGTTACAGCAAGGACGATTACTTCCTCTTTGTCCATTGGTTCCCCAAAATCGGGGTCTATCAAATCAACATGGACGGGCAGTGGGGCTGGAACTGCCACCAGTTTCACCGCATGATGGAGTTCTTCGCCGAGTTCGGCACCTACGACGTGGCCATCACTGCGGCCAAACACCTCGTGCTGGGCGCAACGGGCTGCCTGGTGGAGGAAAACGACAACGGCGACGGAACCCTGACCCGCCGATACCGGGCCGAAGATGTGATTGACTTTGCCTGGACGGCATATCCCTTTTTTGAAATTTACGAGGAAAAATGGGCGCACGTGCATATCCGGCTGCTCATACCGCCGGAGCATTGCTCGATGGCGGAGCGCTACATCGGGGCGGTGAAACATTCACTGGCCTACCTCACGGAGCATGTCGGGCCGTATCCTTACCCCTCCATCACCATCGTTGACCCACCGCTCCACGCCCTTCGCTCCGGGCTGATGGAATACCCCATGCTCATCACGGTCGGCACGTTTTACAACATGCCGGGTTGGCTGCGCAACTCCGAGTCGTTGGCAGCCCACGAGTTTTCGCACCAGTATTTCATGGCCATTGTGGCCACCAACGAAAAGGAGGAACCCTGGCTCGACGAGGGTTTTGCCACCTGGTTCGAGGACCGCATCGTGGATCACGCTTACGGGAAGAAGCGATCGTTGGTGGACTTTTTCGGGTTCCGCTTCGACAGCCGGGAGCTTTCTCGCATCGAATATACGGGCATGTCCAACCCCCGGCTCGGCATCACGGCCCGGCCCAGTTGGGAGTTCGTGGAGGGCCGCAAAGAGTTGATATACAGCAAAACGGCCACTGCACTCGAAACCCTCCGCCAGCTAGCAGGGGATCCGGTGATGGACAAGATTGTGAAAACCTATTTCGAACGCTGGAAATTCCGCCACCCCAAAGGCACGGACTTCCTGGCCCTCGTCGAAGAAGTGGCCGTGCGGGAACTCGGCGGGGCACAGGGACAGGCACTGCTCGATTTTTTCAAAAAGTGCATTTATACTACCGATGTTTGTGATTATGCCGTTGGCAGCATTACCCACGCCCGCATTTCCGGGCCATCGGGCCTCTTTGGTGACGGGAGCAGCAACATCACTTTCAAGGAAGGCGACCTCACGGGCGAGTATTTCTCCGAAATCATCCTGTACCGGAAAGGCGATATCATATTCCCGGTAGAAGTGGAAATGACATTTAACGATGGCGAAAAAATTAGGGAAATATGGGACGGTTCCGACCGGCGGAAAGTGTTCGGATATACCGGCAAGAAGCGGGTCGTTTCAGTACATATTGACCCGGAACAAAAATTATGGATTGACCTCGACCTCAACAACAACAGCATGACCCTCGAACCCCGAAAACTCCCAATAGCAAGATATGCAACCCGTGCCGTTTTTTGGATACAAAACGTATTGCAAACGGTAGGCTTTTTTGTGTAAAACGGATTATGATACCTGCATTTATATATGGCGTATATTCCGGCTTGGCGCATTGGCGAGCGGCGCTTATTGCGTATATATTCCAATTGCTGCTGGCCATGGCATTGGGTGTGCAGGTATATCACGTATTGGATGCCTCTATCGGCAATTCATTGGAAATCAACAAGTTGTTGGGTAATTACGATCACACCGTCATCAGTGACTTGTTGAACGTACACGGTGCTTCCATCTCGCCCCTGTTGGGCCAATTGCGCTGGTTGGCGTTGACCTATATCCTGTTCAGCGTGTTCATCCATGCGGGCATGTTATATGCGGTCGTGAAAAACGAGCGGACATGGTTGGCATTTTGGAAAGGCGGGGCCACTTATTTTTTCTCTTTTTTTAAAATAGCGATACTGTTCATTGCAATGTTCGGCATTGTATCGGCGGCGATATGGTTGCCGTTTCTGCCCTTCTTTTTCACTTCTCCCGAATATTTTTCTTCCGAAAAAATATCGGTCTGGCTGCTGCTGCTGGTACTGGCTTTTTACCTGATCGTATTGTTCTTTTTGTATAGTTGGTCGGTCGTTGTCCGCCTGCATGTCATGCAGGACAACAGCCGGATATGGCCCGCCTTGCGGAGCGCTTTTATGTGGATGGTTCGCCGCTATTTTTCAGTCACCGGCCTTGTGCTGCTGCTTTTCCTGCTTCATGTCCTGTTGTTTTTCATCTATTGGTTGCTCAACGACACCGGCACCGTGTCGCTGCTTTCAGTGCTGGCTTTCATCCTGTTGCAACAGGTGGCAGCATACTTGCGGGTCATGGCAAGGGTGATGGGATATGGTGGGGTCTGGAAGTTGTGGGCAAAAGAAGATACGCTAAAACCTTAAAAACTCATCCATCTGCTTCTCGATAACCTTTAGCGTACCTGGGTCAGTGACATTCCCTTCATTGTCCATCAGTTTTTCGATGGAGGAAATGGGCAGGCGATTGGGCAGCACGACCGTCCCGACGTGGTTGAGGATGCCTGTGAAATGATCCAGGCCCCGCAGGTTGCCGGCCCGGCCAGTTGCAATACCGACAAGGGCGGCTTTTTTGCCATGAAAGGTCTTTTTGTATTCCCGTATCGAGCAGGCATCGAGGAAAAGTTTCAGCGCACCGGGGAAGCCGCCATTGTATTCGGGAATGACATAAACGAACTTTTCGGCAGGCAGCATAAATTCATCCTGCAAGCTGGCCAGGCTGGGCGATTGCATACCTTTTTCGTACATGTCGGGATGAAACCAGTCGTGGGGGATATTCTCCAGTTCGAGCAATTGGATTGGCTCGGAGGTTTTGGAAGCAAGGACTTTGGCATAGTGCCGGGCAAATTCCAACGCACCACTGTTGCGGCGATTGGTGCCTGATATAACAGTAATCATGCAGAAAATTTTCCCCCTCAAACAAGGGAAGGGCAAGATAGTTTTGGCAAAAAATGAACTGCCTTTTACGCTCCAGGCCGGCAGGTTTTCCCAACAACTTTTGTCACCCTGTAAAGGGAACGAACAACGAACAACCCCTACCACTCCTGCCCCGGATAAGCCCTCTGCAGGAACTGCATATCGGCCAGGATATAGCCCAAGTGCTCGGAGTGCCGCCCTTCCTTGCCACCGCCCTGCATCCAGGAGCCGCTTGGCATTTTGAGCGTGGCATTGGTGACGACTTCCTTTATTTTTTCGTCAAAAAGCGGCTTTATCATGCTCAAATCCGGGGCGATGCCGTCGTTGGCCATGGCCGTGTCGGTGGCGTTGGGGGCAGTCAGCTCGCCGGAGAACATCCACAGTTCGTCGAGGGCGGTTTGCAGTTTTTGATGGCTGGTTTCTGTGCCGTCGCCCAGGCGCAGCATCCACTCGGAACTGAAGCGGAGGTGATAAGTGATTTCTTTAAGCGATTTTTCGGCGAAGCCGGCCAACCAAGCATCATTGCTTTTGGTGAGTTCCCGGTGCAGGTAGTAATTGAAGGCATCAAAGAAAAACTGCCGCACGACGGTATAGGCAAAGTCATCGTTGGGTTGTTCCACCAGCAGCACATTGCGGAAGTCCCAGGCATCGCGCAGGTAGGCAATGTCGTCCTCCGTCTTCCCCAGGCCCTCGATGAGCGCTGCCTGTTGATAAAGATTGCGAGCCTGTCCCGTCAGGTCGAGGGCAATATTGGTCAGGGCCATATCAATCTCCATCTCCGGCGCATGGCCGCACCATTCGCCGAGCCGATGACCGAGTATCAGGGCGTTGTCGCCCAATTGCAGCAGGTAATTGAAGAGTTGACTGTTCATGCTGGATGGGTTGAATTAGAATTAGTTCCCTAACTTGGCAAAGCCTGCATCAAGGTTAAGATGGTTTAGATGGTTGAGGGGGTACTGCTCAACCATCTAAACCCTCTCAACCCCCTCAACTTTTTGTAAAAAGCAAAGGAATTGATCGAAAAGCCACTAAATATGCGTGACCTCGTCGGGCACTTCATAGAAGGTAGGGTGGCGATAGACTTTGTCCCTGGCCGGTTCGAAGAACGGGTCGGCATCGTCGGGGTCGGAGGCGGTGATGTGCTTCGATTCGACGACCCAGATGCTCACGCCTTCGTTTCGGCGAGTATAGACATCGCGGGCATTTTCCAATGCCATGTCCGCATCAGCGGCATGAAGGCTGCCAACGTGTTTGTGGCTGAGACCGCTCTTGCTGCGGATGAAAACTTCCCAAAGTGGCCAGTCTTTTTTCATGCGAAGAACGTATTAATGGATAATGGATAATGGTTAATGACCGCTTTTTAAGCGGCATCGGCAATTGGGGTGGCATTGGTCAGTTTTCGCTGGGCCTTTTTTTCGGAATAGGCCAGGGCGGCTTCCCTCACCCAAGCGCCGTCTTCGTAAGCTTTGATGCGGGCTTTCATGCGCTGATGGTTACAGGGGCCGTTGCCTTTCACCACGCTCCAGAACTCGTCCCAGTTGATTTCACCGAAATCGTAGTGGCCACGTTCGGCATTCCACTTGAGGTCGGGGTCGGGTACAGTGAGGCCGAGGTATTCGGCCTGGGGCACGGTCACGTCCACGAATTGCTGGCGCAGTTCATCGTTGGATTTGCGTTTGATTTTCCACTTCATGGACTGCTCGCTGTGCGCCGAGTCGCTGTCTTTCGGGCCGAACATCATCAGGGAGGGCCACCACCAGCGGTTGAGGGCATCCTGCGCCATGCGCTTTTGTTCGGGCGAACCTTTGGCCATGGCGATCATGATTTCGTAGCCTTGCCGCTGGTGAAAACTTTCCTCCTTGCAAATACGCACCATGGCCCTTGCATAAGGTCCGTAGGAAGTACGGGTCAACATGACCTGGTTCATGATGGCTGCCCCGTCCACGAGCCAGCCAATGGCCCCGATGTCGGCCCAGTTGGTGGTCGGGTAGTTGAAAATGCTGGAATACTTGGCCTTGCCGGTCAGCAGTTGCTGCACCAGTTCCTCCCGTTCGGCACCAAGCGTCTCGGCGGCGCTGTACAGGTAGAGGCCATGACCGGCTTCGTCCTGTACTTTGGCCAGCAGGATGAGCTTGCGGCGCAGGGAAGGTGCACGGGTAATCCAGTTGCCTTCCGGCAACATCCCGACGATTTCAGAATGTGCGTGCTGGGCGATTTGCCGGATGAGCGTCTTGCGGTAGGCCTCCGGCATCCAATCTTTCGGCTCGATCTTGATTTCGGCATCAATCCGGGCCTGAAACCTTTCTTCTAAATTTAATTGGTTCATAATCTGGCATGGTTGGCTGATGGTAGGGAAAATTCCGATTTTCCGCTACAAAGGTAGTAATTTTATGAAACAACATACGAACAAGTGTTCGTAAATTGTCTCACGTTTAACAAAGAAAAAGGAAAAAGGATTTTACAAAAGGAAGGCGGAATTTATTTCGCCATAAAATCGTCGTAACTGTTTAGGAGGGTGCGGGAGGAGGGAGTGAAAATGAAATTTTCCCTACCTCCTCCCGCAATTTGGGGTACTTTTGGGGAAAAATTTTCCCCCAAAACACCCCTTGCTAAGTAGTTACCAAAAAATACAATGGCACACCCCGTCTTCGTCGGCAGAAAGGCAGAAAAAGAAATCCTGGAAGAGGCGCTTCTTTCGGCAGAAAATGATGCTGAAAACGCAACCCCGGCATCTGGCTTTCACCTCCGGCTCATCCGCCCGCAAGACAACGCACAAGTGGCCCGCCTCATACGAACCGTTATGACCGAGTTCGAATGTACGGGCGAAGGCTACTCCATCCTCGACCCGGAAGTGGACGATATGCACGGCGCATATAGCGGCAGCCAGTCCGTTTTTTACGTCATTGCCAATCAGGGAAACGAAACCGTGATGGGCTGCGGCGGCATAGCACCGCTTGCGGGAGGCGATCCGGCAATCTGTGAACTGAAAAAAATGTATTTCTATCCCGAACTCCGGGGGCTTGGCTTGGGTCGGAAGTTGGTGGACCGATGCCTGGAAGATGCCCGCAACCTGGGTTTCCGACAATGCTACCTCGAAACCGTTGTCCGCATGGTGCAGGCCAACGCCCTTTACAAAAAAATGGGTTTCATGCAACTTGACGGCCCGTTGGGCAGCACAGGACACAACAGTTGCGACGCATGGTATATGAAACGCCTATGAAAAGGCGGTAGCAGGCCCTACGGTGTTACCCGTCGGTTTGTGCCTCGAAATCAAATGATTCCCCAACTTCCCACCTTCCTTTTACGTGCTCCAACAGTACAAGGCGATCAGCATAAAAAGTGCGGCGGTATTCCATTTTTGAAAAATGCGCCCAGGCCATCGGGAAGGCCGAAGGTTTCAGGTCGCGGTGGGCGATGGTGACGTGCGGGTGGAAACGACGGCCTCGCTCTGAGGAAAGCTCCGCTTCTTTTTCCAGGTGTCCGAGCAGGGCCGACTGCATGGCCTCAAGCGCCGGGTTGTCTGGCACGCCGACGAAAATGACGCGACTGCCAAAGTGGTCAAAATCATGCAGCACCACCTCGAAGGGCGCGATGCCCCGTGCAAAACTGGCCAGTGCAAGGGTCAATTCCCTCAAACGGCGGTGAGGCCAGGCAAAGGGCGGCACCAGGGTCAGGTGCGGAGGAGATTTCAGCGCATGACATGCATTGGCCAAACGGGTGCAGTCGTGTTTGAAGTCCGTGATCTCCTTTGCGATACCCTCATCGGGCAGCAGGGCGATGAAAAAGAGCGGTAAATTCATTGCCAAAGGTCGGTTGATGCCAATTGGAGATGGTATTCATTCTTAGGTCTTCATTACGGTAGCGGACGCATCCTTCGTGTGCGTCACATCCAGGGCCGGCCATCGGTTTCGATTTTAAACAAAACAAAATCCCGGAGGGCGTTTGCTTTCTCAATGGGGATGTAGGGAATGTTCACGGCCCCGGCGGCGGTATAAAGGGTGATGTGGGCCAGGCCAAGCCGTCGCAGGAAGATGCTCTGCCGCACGGTGACGGCCTGCACTTTGTACCACTGCAACAGCGTGGTTGTGCGGTTGATGACACCCCGCTCCGCCAATATGCCTTCTTCGCTGACGTGCCAGCGCCAGGTGCGGCAATATTTCACACTCAGCCAAAGGGCAAAGGGCAACCAGAGCGGCCATATCCAGATCGAACTGCCCAACAAAGAACGGGTCACGAGCATTAGCAAGGCGACGGGCAAGATGCCTTTCAAGAGAAACTGCCGCCTGGCCATGCGGCCATCCACACCGTGTTCTTTTGTTTCCAATTGCTTTTCTTTTGGAAAATATGCCTCCCGCACGGCATCCAGTTGGGCTTGGTAACAGCCGGGCAGCCCGACGGCCATCTTGCGGCTCAATTCTACGCTCGCAGCCTGTGGCATCTGCACGGACACCATGCCGAACAGTCGCATCAAAGGGCTGCTGTCCCAGCGCACGAACTGGATTTTTTGCAGATTCGCCGATACCTCCTGCCGGGTGAACAAGCCGCTCACGATCTTGAATCCCCGCTCCGTCCGCCAGAAGCGAAGTTCGAAATACTGGAGGCTGGTGCGCACGAGCGTTATCAGGAACGAGACGACCAGCAGGAAAGGGATGCCTACCAGCAGGTAGGAAAAGAGTTGCGCTCCTTGTGCCGAGCCGAGAAAGTTGCCCAGCCTTTCGGTGAAATCAATGTTCAGGGCCTGCTCCACGTCGTCGGCAAAGCCGAGGAAAAATGCCATGATGATACCCGCCGTGCGGAGATGGTTTTGGCTGACACCGATTTTCAGCAGATCGGACAGGGTGAGGCTGAAGAGGAGCCGGCCATTGCCCGCTGCCGCCCGTGCGGGCTGTAGGGTAGTCCCTTCGCCACTTTCCGGCGAAACAGTCGAAGTAAGGGCCTGATCCCTTGCATTTTCCAAATATGCCCGGAGGGCCTCTGCCTGCCCCCTGCTGAGTGCCTGCAAACTGAACTCACTGCCCACCGATCCGGCTGTGTCTATGTCCACCGCCACTACATTGAAAAAACGGTGCAGGATGCCTTGTTTGAAATTCACCGTCTGGATGCGGTCGAGCGGCACATTGACCTTCGTTTTTCTGAACACACCTTTTTCCATCACCAGTTCATCTTCGCTGATGTAGAAAAAGTGCCTGAAATAATTGAGAACAGAAATGCCTGCCCCAAATGCGGCCATGGCGATGATAAACAGGGTAAAGTTGCTGAATACCTGCCTTTTGGGATTTAAAACCAATACGATGATAACTACCCACAATTGCCTGACCAACAACCGCAGCACGTTGCCCAGTATGAAAAGGATGGCGACGGAGGCCTGGCGGGTAGGCTGTGGGAAAGGATTTTGAGCGGTCATATTTCGCTGGAGGCTGGCTGGTTTTCGCTTTCGGTGGCAAGTGGTTCGTCGCCGGTTGCGGCATGACCGGCAACGACCGTTTTTCGTTCACCGATCTGCTGGGTGATGAAGTCTTTGATGCGTTGGGCTTCCTCGAACGGCAACCCTTCGATACTCAAATCGCTGCTGCTACCACCGGCTGTGAAAACGCGAAGGGTTGCCAGTCCAAAGGAGCGTTCGATTGGCCCACGGCTCAACTCGACATGCTGCATCCGGTTAAAAGGGATGGTCGTCACGCTTCGGAACAACACCCCGTGCTTGTGGATGATGTCGTGTTCGCGCAATGCATACCCTGCTACCTCCCAACGCTTCCAGGCCATATACAAGGAAATCGCCGTCAGCACTGTCCAGCCAAACAGGGTGGCCCACACGAGCCATGTTTCTTCCAACTTGTTCAGGTGATAAAACGCCCCCCACCCCAAAAAAAGAATGCCGAACAGGATGGCCGTGCTGATCAGTTCCACCGTGCGGTATGACAGTGCCAGTCGGTGATACACAACCGTCTCGGCCTGCGGGAGTGCCGTGGTGGGAATTTGGTTGTTTTGAAAAAGCATCATGTAGTGTCCTTGTCGAAATAGTTTTTCCTTTGCCAAAAAAAAATTCGCCGTTAACCGGTAAGATATGCACCCCTTTCGGGTGGAGCAATTGCAGTCAAAGCAAGCAGGCATTTGTTTTGAAAAACCTGCAAGGCTTTGTTTTTTCTCACTATAACAGATTGTAGTGCTGAGGTAAATCCTTGTTTGGCCTCCCCCCGGCCCCATCCAAAGGAGGGGGCCGGGGGGAGGCCAAATTCTCAAATTCAACAACAAATTGCCCTGTCACTACGATCCCTAAGTCAGGAATTTTTTTCAAAAGTACGACATTTAACGCGTGGAAAAAGTCGGGGTTTAGGCTTGGGTACTTTTTTCAAACAGGCAATTCCAATGTTTAATGCATAATGGATAAAGCATAATGCCCCCCAATGACCTCAATGACCTCAATGACCACCAACCAATGTCGCAAAGCAAATTAAACATGCTCAAACAGATCACCAGCCCGCAAAATCCTTTCATCAAAAATACCGGCCTGCTCGTGACCAAGCGGCGGGAACGGGAAGCCCAGGGGTTGTTTGTGGCGGAGGGCTTGCGCGAGCTGGAGTTGGCGTTCCGCAATGGCTTTGAAGCCCAGGCCGTGCTGTTCGACGAATCCGTAACGCGCTTGGCCCAAGTCGAAAACCTCCTTGAACAAGCCGTCGTGCCACCGGGAGAAATCGTGGCCGTCAACAACGCTGTTTTTGAAAAGATAGCCTACCGCACCAGCGTGCCCAACGTAGTGGCTGTATTTAAAATAAAAACTACCACGCCGGAGAGCCTTCCGTTATCCGGCTGCCCTTTGGTGCTCGTGATGGAGCATATAGAAAAACCGGGCAACCTCGGGGCCGTGCTGCGTACCGCTGATGCCGCCGGGGCCGATGCCGTATTCGTTTGCGATCCGGACGTGGACGTGTTCAACCCCAATGTGGTACGGGCAAGCCTCGGTGCTATTTTCACCGTCCCCGTCGTCGTGTCGCCGCCACAGGAAACTTTGGATTTTTTGAAACAAAAGGGCATCCGCATCTTCGCTACATGGCTCGAAGCGGCCAAACCCCTCTACGACTGCGACTTGACGCAACCTGCTGCCCTCGTGATGGGCGCTGAATCGGAGGGCATTACCCCCGCTTGGGTCGCTCAATCAGATGAGCGCGTCATCATTCCCATGTCCGGGCAGGTGGACTCGCTCAACGTGTCCGCATCGGCGGCGGTGGCACTGTTCGAGGCCGTGCGGCAACGGCGGCAAAAAAGGATATGATTTTCTACGCCCGTCCGCCAATCATCTATACATTCCTGCTTTCGGCATATCTCATTTTCGGTTGTGCGATCAATAGACCCATCTTTGAAGCAGAATAATCGTTTTTCTGTATTTCTTAGCGAATGAATGTAAATGGAGGACGCTGAACGAAGCGCCCTCCATTTTTTTTTATCTATCTGTTTGTACTCACCTATCAAGGTGTCCACACCGAAAAGTCATTTCAGGATGTAGCACATAGCAAATACAGAAGAATATTTAGAGAGAGAATTTTATGTGAAAGAAATTTTTTTCAAAAAATTTCTTTCACATAAA
>JRYF01008006.1_pt1 | contig 13618 bp, 11 predicted proteins | sample 235331 | NCBI WGS metagenome assembly JRYF01 (sample SAMN03074217, study PRJNA261475) | activated sludge metagenome | biome: Wastewater Treatment Plant; feature: Wastewater; material: Activated sludge; isolation source: activated biomass of a wastewater treatment plant treating hydrocarbon... ...
ATGAGCCAGGGATAGGCGCTGTCGTTGATGAAAACCCCATCCTTGCTGATAAAGGCAGGATCGGCACTGTCCATCGTGACCACGCCGCCCGGGCCAGCGTTCATCACATAAGCCACGATACCGGGAATGACGACGATGAGCGGCATCAACAATTTCAGGAAAGCAGCAAAAGCGATACCTTTCTGCGCCTCTTTGAGGTTCTTGGCTGCCAGGGTGCGCTGGATGATGTACTGGTTGAAACCCCAGTAATACAGGTTGGCGATCCACATGCCGCCGAGCAGCACCGTGAGGCCCGGCAGGTCCCACCAGGCATCTTTGCCATCAGGAGTTATGATTTCGCCTTGTTGGAGTATCATGGAAAACTTCTCCGGCACTTTTTCATAAAGCACCTTCAACCCCGCCCAAACGCCGTTGCCGTCGGACACGTGCGACAGGGCGATGAAGGTCGTAACCAAGCCGCCGCCCACCAGCAGCACCACTTGCACCACATCCGTCCAGGCCACTGCCGACAGGCCGCCCCAAAGCGAATAGGCCGCCGCAAAAAGCGCCAGGCCGATGATGAAATACATCAACGTAGAGCCATCGCCAGCCCCGATAATGGTATCGAGGGCAGTTGCGCCCAGATAGAGCACCGAAGTCAGGTTCACGAAAATGAACAGGCAAATCCAGAATATGGCGAGGATGGTTTTCAGGTTGGTGCTGTACCGTTTTTCGATGAACTCCGGGATGGTATATAGCCCTTTTTCGATGAAAATGGGCAGAAAAAACTTGCCGACAATGAGCAGTGTCAGGGCCGCCATCCACTCGTAAGAGGCAATGGCCAACCCGATGGCAAACCCCGAACCCGACATGCCGATAAACTGCTCGGCGGAAATGTTGGCGGCAATGAGCGATGCGCCAATGGCCCACCACGGCAGCGACTTGCTCGCCAGGAAGTAATCTTCGGCGGTCTTTTTACCCTTCCGCGACACCCAAAGACCGATGGAAACGATCAGGAGCGCGTAGCCGGCAAACACGACATAGTCTAAAGTAGAGAAGTGCATAGGTTTGAAAGTTGGTGTTTTGTAAAAAATGTGAAACGCAAGGTTAGGGAAGCGGCCCGAAAAGTACGAATTGTTCGGATTTTCTTGCGAATGGAGAGAAAACAAACACAAAAAGTGCATCCCCACGACAGGAGGATGCACTTTTTTGTAACTTTTTAAGGGTGGTACCAGGGAGTTGTTCTCATTTTTCCCCAAAAACACCCTGTGCTGATTAGTTACCTTTTTATGAAAAAAAAGCCCGGAAAGGGCAAGCGGTTAGGCCATATTGTTGACGAAGTGCGTCAGTTCGCTTTTGAGGTTGGCCGCTTTGTTTTTGTGCCAGGTGTTTTTCTTGGCCAGTTTGTCAATCATGCTGACCACCTTGGGCAGGAACTGGGAAGCATCTTCCTTGTCCGTCAGCGAGCGCAGGGCTTTGATGGCTGTCCGCGTCGTTTTCTTGTGGTAGCGATTGCGGGCGCGCTTCTTTTCGTCTTGGCGGATGCGTTTTTTCGATGATTTATGATGTGCCATATCTTAACTGAAAAATGTATTTTTTACAAAAAAAACCAGCCTCTGTGGGGCTTTTTTCAAATGGACGGCAAAGATAGGGCAATCGTCCTGAAAAATCGAAGCCCCTTGCGAATATTTTTTCTGAAAAAGTCCCCAAGCAGGAAACACGACTACTATATCATCGCCAGCGGGGGAAGTTAGTGGTTGTGTAGAAAGTTGCCGTTGACCTCGTAACCGCCAAGACCTGTCCCGATTTTCGGGACAGGTCTTGGTCGTTACGAGCTTGGTCTCGACTTTTGACAAAACCCCAACCACAAGAAGTTATTTTTTAATCATTACAAAAGTGTTTTTCTGAAAGGCCAAATGTAAAAAACAAAACCAGAAAGGAAGTTACCAATTGGTGAAAGCCCTGTTGAATATCCTGTCCGCCAATTCGTTGTTGATGGTTTCGATGAGTCCATCCTGCACGTCGAGCAGGTTTTGGTTGGCACCGAAGAAGTCCTCGAAGGAGAACTGTTGCTTCCAATTGGCCTTCTCGTTTTTGTTGTTGGTAAACTCGACGAGTACGGTGATGGTGAGTTTGTTGAATCCGATTTGCTCCCCTGCTTTCGGTGCTTCGGCAGTTACCCTGAAGTCGGTGACAGCACCGGAGAACTCGATATCAGGGTCGGTATCGGAATAGCGCAATCTTGTCTCCCGCCGGATTTTATCTTTCAGGAGTTCAGTGAAATCACGTGGCAGGGTCGGGACTGACGCAGGTGCCTGGTTTTCAAAAAGTTCTATGTAATACGTATCCACATCGGGCGGGATGCTGATGCCCTTGAAGGAGTAGCCCATACCCCTAATGGTGCAGCCCGAAATGAGTAGGGCGATGCCTGCAACCAAAATGACTGTCAGGATATTAATGTGTAGGAAACTTTGCCGAAACATGCTTCGAATACCTTTTTGTGAAAAAATTTGCTGCGCCGAAAATAGCTTGATTTACGGAAACAACGAATGGGGTAGGGTAGGAGTCTATTGATTTTGCAAAACTTTATGAAACAACATGGTCGCACTAACAGTAATCGTCCTCATTGTAACCGTTTGGTGGCTGGCATATCAATACCTGCCCAAAGGCAATCTTTTTTACGATGGTATCCATTTGCTGAGTTGGATATACAGGCTGGAATCGGCACCGAAGAAAAACCTCCGCAAGGCCAAACACCGCTATGGTTCCAATTTCAGGCAATATATTCTACATTATCGCCCCAGTGACGGAACAGAAGAGCGTAACCATGTCATCATTTATTTTCACGGCGGCGGTTGGCAATTTGGCAGGCCGGAGATGTTCAGGGGCAATGCCAACACCTTGACCCAACTTGGGTATCATGTTTTTATGCCGTCGCACAGGAGGATTCCTTTTTTCGATATAAAAGACTTGCGAACGGATGCCTTGAAGGCCGTGCTTAAAGTGCGGGAAGTCATGCAGTCGGAAGGTATTTCAAACAAAAAAATCATCCTGGGCGGGGTATCATCGGGAGGCAACCTTGCTGCGCTTTTGGCCTTTGACCGGACTTTGCTCGGCTCGCAGGAGTTGTTCGCCGGCCTCTTTTTGCTGGCTTCTCCGCTTGACCTAAACTATATGTGGGATTCACCGCCCTTGCTTATGTTGGCGGGCAGGCGCACCGGCAACCGATTTCGCATGGCGAACCCCGCCGAACATTTACAACATGGAGAACAAATCCCGACCCTCATCCTGCACGGCGATATGGACGGCATCGTGGAATATGCCAACTCGGTTTCTTTTTTTGAAAAAATGAAAACCCTGGAAGCAAGGGCCGTGCGAATGGAGACCATTACCGGCGGCATCCACCAGGATGCTGCAAGCTGGTGTTTTGAGGGTCATCCGTCCAGAAGAATCGTTTTGGGTTGGCTGGAGGAGCATGAAAAACAGAAAGAAAACCCTTGTTTAGGTAGTTTACAATAACTTAACACCCTTTTAATTGGCAGTTTATTTAGCCTCCGTTGCTTTGCACCCGATTTTAAAATACTATCATTCATGAGGCTAAAGCTGATTCTTTTTTCTCTCACTATTCTTTCCTTCTTTGCAATTACCGTCTCTGCCCAAAATGGTTCCCTTACGGGGGTCATCGTGGACGGAGAATCCAAAGAAACGCTTATTGGTGCCAACATCCTGCTAATGGGAACAGACTACGGCACCGCTACCGACCTCGACGGATTTTACGCCATCAACAACATTCAACCCGGCACTTACGATGCAAGGGTATCTTACACGGGCTACGAGGATGTACTTTTTAAGGATATTGTAATCAAGCCAAACGAGAAAGTCAAGTTGGATGTGGTGCTGTCCAATAGTACCGTTGACCTTCAGGAAATAACGATTACCGAATATAAAAAGACCAATACAGTTGCCCTTGTTTTGTTGGAGGTGAAACAATCCAAACAAGTGGTGAGCGGCGTTTCCGGGCAGCAAATACAGCGCTCCCAGGACAACAATGCCGCCCAGGTCATGCAGCGCATACCCGGCGTTACCATCGTGGACAATCGCTTCGTGATGATTCGGGGCCTGAGCGAACGCTACAACAATGTGATGATCAACAACGTGGTGGCGCCAAGTACGGAAATTGACAAGCGTACCTTCTCTTTCGACCTTATCTCCAGCAGTTCCCTTGACCGGATGCTTATTTACAAGTCAGGAACAGCCGATCTGCCGGGTGACTTTGCCGGTGGTGTCATCAAACTTTTCACGGTGGATGACGTGGAAAACAATTTCACCAAGCTGAACCTGGGCATCGGTTATCGTGCGAACACGACCTTGCAGGACTACTATCAGAGTGAGGGTTCACCTACTGATTTTTTGGGTTTTGACTCTGGCTTTCGGCAATTGCCGGGCGGCTTTCCCAATTCCAACAGGTTGAAAGATTCCCCCCGCAACAGCGAAATCAGGAGGGATGCCGCCCATTCGCTGCCCAACAACTTTCAGCCCCTTCAAAGCACCGCCATGCCTGACTATTCCGTCGGTTTGAGCTTTGGAAGAAACTTGACGCTGGCCGGCAAACGCGTTTCCACCATCACCACGGTCAATTACTCCCAAAGTTATCAGCATTTCCGCCGCGACTTCTATCGCTACTTCGAGTGGGTGGACCAGACACAGCCCATCCTCCTGCGCTTCCAGTACGACGACGATACCTACGAAAAGCAAAACCGCATCACGGTAATGTCGAACTGGAAAATGAGGCTCGGCCAAAACAGCCGCATCAGTTTCAAAAACCTCTTTAACCAAATAGGGGAGAACGAGACCATTATACGGAACGGCTTCGACTTCATTCAGCGCCCCGGCGACGACCTTCGCAACTATCTGCTGGGATACCGCAGCCGCTCCATTTACACGGGCCAATTGGAAGGTACACACGATCTTTCTGCTGCCTCCAACCTGCGCTGGGTAGCTGGTGGAAGTTTCCTGAGGGAGTTGGAGCCTGACCTCCGGCGCTTCCGGACGTTTTTGCCTGTTGGACAATCCGAGCAAGGTTTTACCATGCAATTGCCCCCTTCCTCCAACCTGTTCGACACGGGCCGCTACCATGGTGATTTGTTTGAGTACTCCTTGAACCAAGGGCTTGACTATTCCTATAAGTTGCCAGTCAGTGGCAACAGGAAAGTTACCTTGAAAACAGGATACCTGGTGGACTACCGCAACCGTGATTTTAGTTCCCGTTACTTCTCTTATCTGTATCCGGGCTTTTTCGACCCTATTGTAGGTCAGGAACTTTCCCGGCTGCCGCTGGATAGGATATTCAGCAATGAAAACGTTCGGACCAGGGATGGATTCGTCTTGGAGGAAGGGACTCGTTTGATTGACTCCTATGATGCCTCCAGTTTGACGGCTGCTACTTATGCAAGTGCTGAAACTTCTTTAGGAAATGTTGACATAACAGGCGGCTTGCGCATGGAATACAACGTGCAAAAACTCAACACACAAGACGATTTCCAGGTCATAAATGTCAACAATCCGATTTATACATTTATGCCTTTCCTCAATACGGGCTACAATATCAATGAAAACTCACTGGTTCGCCTAGCTTACAGCAAAACCATCAACCGTCCAGAGTTTCGTGAACTTGCTCCCTTCCTTTTCTACGACTATAAGTTGGACGCAGGGCGCATCGGAAATCCTGATATCAAACCTGCCAATATTCACAATATAGACTTGCGCTACGAATTGTATCCTCGCATAGGCGAAACATTCAGCATCGGGGCGTTTTACAAGTATTTCAACGACCCCATCGAGAACCGCACCATCATCACCAACGAACAGCCTCAGTTCACATATTTCAATGCTGATTTTGCTCAGAATTACGGCATAGAGGTGGAAATCCGCAAGTCGTTGCGGGGAGTCACCGGCAGTGAATTTCTCGATCGTTTCTCCATCAATGCCAACGGCTCTGTCATCAAGTCAAAAGTGGACCTGGGCGAAGGAATCATCGTACAAGACAGGATTCGCCCGCTTCAAGGCCAGTCGCCATACATAGCAAACGTAGCCATGTATTACGAGGATGCCGACAAGGCACTCACGGCGGCCCTTATCTATAATGTATTCGGCAACCGCATCTATTCCGTTGGCGATGTTTTGTTCCCGACCATTTATGAGCTTTCAAGAAATAGCCTTGACTTTACCATTTCCAAAACCTTCAACCGTGTAACCTACAAACTCGGAGTGCAGAACATCCTCGACGCACCATTTAGATTTTACCAAGACTCAGACAGGAACGAAAAAATTGATCTTGATCGGGACGACCCCATTTTCACCTTTCGTCGTGGTCAATTGGTCTCTTTATCCTTGTCTTTCAATTTGAATAAATAATCATCCTGTAACTAACAGCAAATGCCATAGACAACCTTCGTCTGTATTGTTTCGGTGAAACTTGTTTTGTGGCCGGCCAGGTGGTGATTCAAACACCATGCAGCCTTGTGATTGCTTTGCCTGAATTTTGCCGGCATCAAAACAAGCAGGGGCTTTACGGACAGTTGTTTCTGACTATTTGCCAAACCTATTTATGACATGAAGAATCTTTGGAAATTCCTTTTTCTTGCTTCTTTTTTTGCTTTCGCATCCTGCGGGGATGACGATACCACGCCAGATCCAGATCCAGACCCCAACGACAATTTGGTTAAACTTGTTGGCGATCTGACTACACGGACACTGACTGCAGACAAGAAGTACCTGCTCGAAGGTCAGGTATTCGTGCGCAATGGCCAAGTGCTGACCATTGAGCCGGGAACTGTTATTTTTGGCGACAAACGCACCCGTGCTACGCTCATCATTGATAAGGGTGGCAAGATAGAAGCCAATGGTACGGTGGACAAGCCCATCGTTTTCACCTCCAACCAGGAAGAAGGTATCCGCGACCGGGGAGACTGGGGCGGCTTGGTCATTCTTGGCCGCGCAAATACCAATCAGTCCGAACCTGCAGTAGAGGGCATCACGCCCCCGGTTACTTTTGGCACCTTCCAAAGCAATGCTGCCGACAACGAAAGCTCTGGCACACTTCGCTATGTGCGGGTTGAGTTTGCCGGTATCGAATTGACCCCCAACAACGAAACCAACTCTATCACCATGGGTGGTGTGGGTCGTGGTACGGTCATGGAATACTGCATGGTATCCTTCGGCGGTGACGATGGTTTCGAGTGGTTCGGTGGCACTGTTAATGGTAAATACCTCATCTCCTTCTGCATGTGGGACGACGACTTCGACATTGACTTTGGCTACTCCGGCAACGTGCAATATGGTCTTGCCGTGCGTTACCCCGGCTTTGCTGACCAGTCGCAGTCCAACGGTTTCGAATGCGATAATGGCCCGAACGACAACGATGTGGAGCCTTACACAACGGCTACCCTTTCCAACATCACCATCATTGGCCCCATCAAGACGGGTACCAGCACGGGCAATGCCAACTATGCTCATGGCATAGACCTGCGTCGCCGGACGGCTGTTTCCCTCTTCAACTCTGTGATAACAGGTTTCCCACGCGGTCTTCGCATGAACCAGCCCTCTGTGCTTGCACAATATCAGGCTGGCCGTGGTGTGTTGGCCAACAACATACTCGTGGCTCCTGCGGTTGCTACTAAATACCAGGCTGGTACTGGTGTTGATGTGGCTGAAGTGGGTGCTTACTGGGAAGCTGCCAACACTTCCATTGACGGGCCTGCTTCTGATGCCATCCACCAGGCACTGGGCCTCAACGTGGATGTTTTCTTCGGTAGCCGTCTGCCCGACCAATACCCCTCTGCTCCCGACTTCCGGGTGACGGGCGGTACGCTTGCTTCCGGTGCCAAATTCGACAACCCTAAATTCTCCGAGTCGAACCGTACAGGTTTCTTCGACACCTCGGTTAACTTCATTGGAGGTTTTGGCGCAAACAACTGGGCTGCCGGTTGGGCCGAGTTCGATCCGGTGGACAGGAAATATTGATGTTTCTTCTTTCTGCTTTGTTAAAATATCCATGGGCCGTCCTCTTGTCGGGGATGGCTCATGGCCGTTTTAGTACCTCATCAATCATTTGCATTTTTGTAAAAAGTTGAATCCAATCCGAAAAGTCAGCACTGCGGAAAAAAACAAACAGAGAGAGAATTTTATTTGAAATAAAATATTTTAGAAAAATTTTATTTCAAATAAATTTCTCTGTCTAAATATTCTTCTGTCTGTGCAATGTGCTACAACTTGAAATGACTTTTCGGAGTGTACTCAAAAAGTTGTTGAGATGGTTGAGCCGTACCCCTCAACCATCTCAACCACCTCAATTTTATCTGGCTCCGCCAGGTTGGGTATTTGGCTTCATCGCACATTAATTCATCGAGCAATGAAATACATTCCATTCTTTTTTCTCTTTTTTCTCGTACTATCCTGTGGGGAACAAAAAGATGACTACACTGCCAATTCTCAGTTGAGTGCGCAGGAACAGGAAGAACTGCTCCGCTCCGTCATCCGCTATTTGGGTAAGCTGCCCGGCAAGGGCAACTATGATGTCCGCTTTGACCCCCGCTTCAACGATCATTATGAAGAACAGGTAAGAATTCACCGCGTGGACTTATACTATCAAGACCCCGCAACCAGCGACATTTACTTCATGGCGAGTCGCATCGCTCCCAGTATTCAGGTAAAAAGAGTCGGTATCGGCATCCACATTCGCAGGGTTGGAGATGAGATTTCCTACTATAACGAGGTTTTCCGCACATGGAAAATGCCGGAAGAAGAACTGGCAGAGAAGGGTGCAATGCTATTCGATAAAATGGTCAAAAAGGAAGACCTTTGGGCCTATTATCCCCAAAATTCCGGCGAGGAAGAATACATAGAATTTCCCGATCCCAACACCCGTTTCGACACAGAGAAGCGAGCGTGGGTTTCCGATCTGGAAGATCCGATGGCTCCTTATTATCAACTCAAGCCAGGTATCAGGGATAGTATGTGAGCTGTTGGGCCATTGAACTGCCAATTCACATTTCTTTCAATATGCGACATTTACCAATCCTTCTGTTTGTCGTTCTGGCGGCGATGTCCTGCAAAATTTCGAAAAAAGCAACAGATGCTGGCCAGGACAAACTCTCACTGTTGACAAATTACATGACCGGCAGCTTCAACTCCGCCGATCAGGCCATGCGCGACACCAACTTCTTCGACATTACCCTGCACATGTACCCGATATGGAAGAACAGGGAAGGCAGCTGGCTCTACGTCGAGCAAGCCGTTACCTCCAATCAGGCCAAGCCCTACCGGCAGCGTATTTACCGGCTCGAACAAATAGGGCCGCTCGATTTCGTTAGCAGTGTCTATACCATCAAAAACGAAAAGGATTTTGTAGGCGCATGGAATACACCTGATCGATTCAATGTCCTGACTCTGGATGGAATCGAGTTGAAACAAGGCTGTGAAGTCGTATTGCATTGGTACGAAGAAGGACGATTTTCGGGAAGTACAGGACACAAGACCTGCCCCAGCGACCTGCGAGGAGCCAGCTATACGACCTCCAAAGTGACGGTTTTTCCTGACAAAATCACGAGTTGGGATCAGGGTTTCAACTATCTGGGAGAACAGGTTTGGGGAGCAACGACAGGCGGGTATGAGTTTGTCAAACAAAAGGGCGGGTAGGATTATTCTGTTGTTCGTTGATCGTTGTTCGTTGTTCGTTGGGCATCAGTTTAAGTCAATTCAGAATCTTCCAGACAAGTTCTTTCAGCAGTTCACCTTCCTGCTTTCCGGTCTTGATATAATCCACGCCTTTGGTCATCAAGTCATATTCTTTGAGCGTGCCAATGATTTCCTCCGTTTTGGCGAGCGGGAAATGGCGCAGTGCCGAGCGGTATTCCCGCAGTCCGTAAGCCGAGCGGAGGCCCAGTGCTTTTTGCGCCTCTCCATCCGGGGCATTTTTAATGAAATGCAACATATAGACTTTTGTGAAAAAAGCGGCGAGGGACGACACGACAGCCACATCGGAAGTACGCTTGGGGTTGGCGATGAAATTCTGAACGATGCGCCCGATTTTGGGCAAATCCCGCTGCGACAGGGCCTTTTGCAACTCGAACGTATTGTACTCCCTACTGATTCCGATGAGTTTTTCTACGAGTTCGGCGTTTATTTCGGAACCCGGCTGCACGTGGAGCGCCAGTTTGTCCATTTCATGTACGACGAGCGACAGGTCTGTGCCGAGATATTCGGCTATGAGGTCAGCGGCTCCGGGAGTAATGTGCAGTTTCAAATGTAAGAGGTAATCCTTTATCCAATCTGCTACTTGGTTGTCGTACAGTTTTTTCCCCTCGAAAACGACCCCCTTCTCCTGGAGCAATTTGCCAAACTTGGTGGCCGTGTTGAAAGCCTTGTGTTTGTGGCAAATCACCAGTACTGTAGTGGGCGTGGGGGCATGGATGTATTTTTCGAGGTCTTTCAGGTCTTTCATGTCCTGTGCCTCTTTCAGGATGACAACCTGGCGCTCGGCCATCATGGGATAGCGCCGGCAAGCGTCCATCACGGCGAGATGGTCAGCATCCCTGCCGTACAGAATGGTCTGGTTAAATGCCTTTTCGCTCTCCGATAGCACATTCTCCTCGATGTACTTGGAAATAGCATCTATAAAATAGGCCTCGCTGCCGTGCAGGAAGTAAAGCGGGCTGTAATTGCCCTTCTTCAGGTCGGTGAGTATTTGTTGAAAAGTCAAGCGCTGAGCAGCTTTTTACTTCAAATAGTTTTGTTCAAAAAACGCCTTGTAATTGCCCAGGGATTTCGAGCGGACAATTGACTCATAATTCGTTTTCGACAGCACGAAGTAGTCTTTTGTCATGCCCATCTGCAGAAAATCGGGGCGGTTGGTTTTCAGTCCCTGATAAAACTCCATCGCCTTCGCTTTGGAGGCAAAACCCGTGATGTGGATAAGCGGCACATCGGCCAGGCTGCCGTCAATTTTAATCTGTGTGATTTTCAGCTTTTCGGAAGGATGGAATTTCCAGATGTACTTGGTGATGCCCGTGCGGACTTCCGGCAGGTCATTGGGCCGGTTGTCGAGGACAAAAAGAAAGGAATGTTCCTCGGCGGCATTGAAAACATAACCGCCTTTTTCCGTCAAATCGGTTTGGGCCTGTGTGGTTAAACCGGTTGCTGCAATGAGCAGCAGTGTCAATGGGATAATGAGCTTTCGCATTTCATAAGAATTTTAAAAATCCCGAAAGCCCATCCCGGAAAGCCGGGACAGGCTTCGAGTTCTAACCAAAAAAATGTGACTTATAGGCCTTTGATAAGGCACTTCTGCCTTTTGTAAAGTTGAGATGGTTGAACACTCAACCATCTCAACCAACTATCATAAACGTTTCAATGGCACAAAAGTAACGCAACTTTGAACAAGATGACCTGCATCGGCCCTATTTTGCCAAGCGGACTGGCATGAATCAAATACTCGCCTTTTTTTTTGGCAAATCTCTTATTTTGAGCACGAATTTTACACATTTGCACATCCAAGTCCACAAAAATCAAATCAAACCGTATTCAGCATGGAGAGAGGAAGAAGAAAAAATTGTATTTTTTCTTCTTCCTCTCTCAGAGAGTAATTTGTTTTTGTGAAAAATAGAAAATTTTTCACAAAAAACAAACCTTGCTGAACAGTTACATCCAACCATCACTGTGCCGACGAACACCGACGAACAAATCCTGGATTTGCTGGAAAAAGATGCCGAACAGGCCATGGAGAAGATGTTCCGGCTTTACTATCCACTTGTTTGTTCGGCCATAACAAAAATTCTACCGGACATCCACACTGCCGAGGACCTTGCACAGGATGTGTTTTTTGAGGTATGGAAAAAACGGGGCCAATTGCTCATCAACACCTCACTGGGGGCCTATTTGCGCCGGGCAGCCATCAACAAGACATTGAACTATATCCGGGACAAAAAAATAAGGTGGGACGACGAAGAAAAACTCGGCGGCATGGAAAGCAAAAGCCCATCTGCTACGGAAATGATGCATGGCCACGACCTGCAAAAGGCAATAGATGCTGCGATTGACAGCCTGCCAGAGCGGTGCAGGCTGGTTTTCACGCTCAGCCGTTTCGAGGAAATGACCTATCAGGAAATTGCCGACAGCCTCGGCATTTCCATCAAAACGGTCGAAAACCAGATGACCAAAGCCCTCAAGATGTTGAAAGATGACATCGGCCCCTTTTTGCGGTCAGGTTGAACGGGTTTGGTCAGTTAACTTACATTTCAGGAAAGAAAACTGCCAGAATTTAGCCTCTCAATAGGGGAGGATCGGTTTTGGTGTGTCTTGGGAAAGATTTCAGAAAGGTCAAGTGCGGGGAAGATCGTCCATTCGATTTTGCCCTTGCCTTGTAAAAAAACAAAATTCAGTATGACTTCCAAGGAAAAGAGGGGATTGGAACAATGGTCGGAACTGCACGGAGCGGATGGCCAGGATGCATCCGAATTGCGAAAGATTTGGGATGCCACAGGGCAGTACAGGGCGCAGTTCCAACCCGACACGGATAAAGGTCTCCAAAAATTGAAAGCACGTATGAGCGCCGATACGGGCAGTGGCCGGGTCGTCCGGTTGAACCCGGCAAGGCGCTTGCTCCGAATTGCCGCAGCAGCGGCCTTGCTCATAGCGGCTGTTTTTGTTCTTAAAATGTTTGTGAAAGGGCCAAGCGCCAGCGAAACCCTCACTGCCGGAACCGATGCACAAAAAAGCATGATGCTCGATGACGGTACTGCCGTCACCCTCAACGAATCGAGCAGCCTCACCTTCCCTCAACATTTCACCCAAAAAGAAAGACGTGTAGCACTGACGGGCGAAGCATTTTTCGACGTGGCCGAAAACCCTGCAAAACCTTTCATCGTGGAAACCGACCTGGCCGACGTGAAGGTGCTGGGTACTTCTTTCAACATTCGGGCTTACCCGTCTGAGGAGACCATCGAGGTTTTTGTGAAAACGGGCATCGTCGCCGTAAAGGTCAAAGGTGCTGGCAATGCCGTAACGCTCAACCCTGGCGACAAACTCGTTTTTGAAAAAAAGCAAAACAAAATCGTTTCAGCCAAAGACGCTCCAGCCAACTCGGTTGCATGGAAAGAGGGTAAACTGACTTTCAAGCAAAAGCGTTTTCAGGTTATTTTTTCTGAAATAGAGCGACAATTTGGCGTACAGGTCGAGGTAAATGACCCCAAACTGCTCGACTGCATCTATACCATGACCATCGAAAAAGAAAAAGTCCAGGAAGATTTGAGGTCATTGAGCGTCTCCTGTCCAGTAACGGTCAATGAAATAAATCCCAAGCATTTTGTCGTCTCCGGCAAATGCTGTGAATAAGAGCTTGTTCCAAAAACCAATGCGGGGCATTTTCGTAATAGAACGAGGATGCCCCGTTCTTTTTTACGAAAAAGCAAAACCACCCTGTCTTTACGCTTCGAAATCCAGCATCCAAATTGCCGGTTATGTGTTTTGCAAATTAAAACTAACTTTGGTGCACTTCGGGGGCAGAAAAAATAATACGATGAAGGAGGTGTTTCACAAAAAAACGCCTGGTTATTTGTGTAAGGGACGAGGCACCAATAAAGTG
>JRYF01008899.1_pt1 | contig 13616 bp, 20 predicted proteins | sample 235331 | NCBI WGS metagenome assembly JRYF01 (sample SAMN03074217, study PRJNA261475) | activated sludge metagenome | biome: Wastewater Treatment Plant; feature: Wastewater; material: Activated sludge; isolation source: activated biomass of a wastewater treatment plant treating hydrocarbon... ...
ATTTTTTTTTTTAATGTTTAGGTGAGCACCGAGATCAACGCCGAACACTGGGACACCGAGGCCGGCAGGAAACTCATCGGCATGCTGCCGCGCCGGCGTGTCGGCGACGCCGCCGACCTCGACGGCACGCTGCTGCTGCTGGTGGCCGAGGAGTCGCAGTTCATCAACGGCGCGGTAATCACCGTCGACGATGGGCTGAGCGTGACATGAAGACTTTGCGCATCGAGGTGCCCGCGCGGCGGCGACATGGACGCCAACACCGGAGGTGTTCGTCAACCTGCGCCAGGGCGCCAGGGCGTCCATTGAGGGTGTTCCAGCGATGAAGACTTTCCGCATCGAGGTGCCGCTGCGCTGGGGCGACATGGACGCCATGGCGCACGTCAACAACGTGACCTACTTCCGGCTGATGGAGCAGGCGCGCATCCAGTGGTTCGAGCAGTTCGGCTTCGCCACGCTGCCCAACGAGGGCGCGCCGATCATCGCCCACTGCTCGTGCGACTTCGTCCGCGCGCTGAACTACCCCGGCATCGCCGTCATCGAGCAGACGGTCACCCGAGTGGGCCGCACGAGCCTGGACCTGAACATCACCATCGGCCGCACCGACGAGCCGGACGTCATCTACGCCACCGGCCGCAGCGTGCTGGTCTGGTACGACTACCAGAACGGCAGGTCGGTGCCGTGGCCGGAGAAGATCCGCTCTGCGATCGAGTAGGGGTGGGCGTGACTGCGTTTTGGCGTGGCCGAAGAGGGTGGCGTGGTGTGCTCCGCGACTCAACCGGCTGGGACTCCTCAAAGTAAGGCGCTACTAAGACGCTCTCTCATCTGCTACGCCCGCGACCAATTACGTCAACGGAAAGGGGCCAAACGTGCGCACCGTCACCTACAACCTACTGCAATTCCTCACCGAGGCCAAGCGTGGGGCCTTCGTGATCCCTCGATTTCAGCGGCCGTTTGTGTGGAATCATGCCCAGGTAAAGCTCTTGATCGACTCGATCTCACGCAACTACCCGATTGGCTCCCTATTGCTGCTTCAAGAGACGATTCCAAACGACCCATTCCTATCTTCGCGGCCAATCGAGGCAGTCATCGGAGACGTAGATGGGGACTCTGCCGACGATGAATCACAACCGGCATTTCCTCCAGCCGTTTACTATGTTTTAGACGGCCAGCAGCGACTTACTTCGCTTGTGCGAGTGTTCCTGCAGGCGGCCAAGGAAAGCGTTTATTACTTCGATCTCGACAAGCTCCTTGAAACAGACCCCGGTGACCGCAATGCCTCGGCGTGGGTCGTAAGGAGAGACGCTGGGAGGCGGTTACCGACGCGATACGTCAGAAGCGATGCGATCGCTGATGACGAGCGCTGCGTTGTCCTGGCGCAAGAGTACTTCGAGTCGAACTACGAGCCGCTCAAGGGCGACCGGCCTGCCCAACGGAAGGCCGTCGCCAAGGTCAACCGTGTTTTCGAGACCATGCGCAACTATCAGATTCCGTTGGTCATAGTTGATCGCGGCGACTCCACGGAGGCCATCTGCCGCATTTTTGAAACCATTAACTCAACCGGTACGCGATTGACGACGTTTGATCTAGCCGTCGCGAGGTTCTTCCCAAGCCCCGATTTGCACAGCCTTTGGCAACATAGCAAGCAGAAGTACGCTGTGCTAGACCGCTTCGCGGCTGAAGGGGAGCGGGTCCTACAGCTTGTCGCAATAGTTGTCGGCTATGAGCAACGCAACTATGTTGAACCGACCAGAGGCACGCTTTTGAACCTGACTGGGCCAGAGATCCAGAAGCGTTGGGACGAGTGTGCGGAGGCGTTTGCGGCGGCTCTGGACTGGGTGGAGCGGCATGGTGCAGTGCCGGGACTACTTGCAAACGATGCACTTCTGGTGCCGCTTGCATACTTCCTTGCAAACGTCTCGGAAAGCTGGAAGTCTGCAAACCCTAGCTACAACACCATACTCGAGCGTTGGTATTTTGCGCATTCACTGCAACAGGGTGCGCGGCAGGCGTCGAACTACAAGATTGGGCAGACTGTCGCCGCGCTCCATCGGTGGCTAGCTGACGGTAGCCTACCGGACCCACCTCGAGTGCGACTTGATGAAGCCGAGTTGTTGCGCCTTGCAAAGACCGACGCGCGGTATCAGGCGGTCTTGGCGCTGCTAAGGTGGAAGGGCGGCAACGATCTCTGGACCGAAGAGCCGTTGAACCCCGAAGATGTGGAGGATCATCACATCTTCCCGGCCGTGATCGCAAAGCGAGACGGTGTATCTAGGCGATTGCTGGACTCTGTTTCTAACCGACTACTGGTATCTCGCGGAACGAATCGTAGCCTAGGTGATCGTCTTCCAAGAGATTACATGGGCAAGTTGCTTCGTGATGCGGAGAAGAGTGGCACTCTGCGAGCCAAGGTCGACCAGATGCGGACGGCGTGCATACCCATCGGCAACGATATCGAGGAGTTCGTAAACTCGTTGGACCCTGTGCGGATTCAGAGCTTCCTGGAGCACCGGGCGGCACTGATCATCGAGAAAGTCAGCTTAGTTCTTGGGGATTGCCTTGATAAGAGCAAGGACGGACAAGGCACGAGAGACGAAGACGAGGACCAGTGAAGCCTTGGGTGCGGTGCGAATCGACACTGTGCGGGGGAAGTCCCTTGGACGGCGAGGCGTGAAGCATCTTTCGTTCGCCTAGCGGTGGGGCTCCTCGCCGCCGCGCACGCGTTGCGGAACCGTTGACGCTCAAGGTTGCGTGACGGCCGCAACCGGTCCTCAAACTGCGAAGCCCATGTCGAAGTACCTGATCTCCTTCCCCGGCGCCGCGATGGTCGTGCCCGACGACGAGTGGGACGCCGTGGCCCGCGACGCGCACAAGGTGATCGACGAGGCGAAGGCCGCCGGCGTCTACGTCTTCGGCGGCGGCATCGACGAAAGCGTGCCGCCCGTGCTCGTCTCGGCCGACGGCGCGGTCGCCGAGGGCGGTTACCCGTGGGCGCCGCGGCTCGACGGCGGTTTCACCGTGCTCGAACTGCCTTCGCGCGAGGATGCGGTGACGTGGGCCACGCGCATCGCGAAAGCCTGCCGCTGCGACCAGGAGCTGCGCGTGTTTCAATTCGATCCGCAGTCCTGAGGCTGTCGTTGGTCGCAGCCCACTGCCACCCGGTTCTGGCGTAAGCCGTCCGGCCCGCCCGCTCGCTTCCCGGAGGCAAGACATGCAGATCGACGGTGCCTGCCATTGCGGTGCGGTTTCGTTCACCGCGCAGATCGATCCAGGCCGCGTCATGGTCTGCCACTGCACCGACTGCCAGGTGCTTTCGGGTGCGCCGTTGCGGGCGGTGGTCGCGGCGTCGATCGAGACCCTGTCGGTCAGCGGGCAGCCCAAGAGCTACGTCAAGGTCGCGCAGAGCGGCAACCGGCGCGCGCAGGTGTTCTGCCCTGAGTGCGGCACGCCGCTGTGGGCCGCCGCGCCGGAGAATCCGACGTCGGTGATCATCCGGCTCGGCTGCGTCAGGCAGCGCGCGCAGTTGAAGCCGGCGGTGCAGATCTGGCAGCACTCGGCCTTGCCCTGGCTGTCGGAACTGGCCTCTATTCCCGGCTCGCCGGAACAACAGGCCTTCCTTCCCGCCGTGCCGCCCAGGAACGCCCGCTGACCGGCCCGCGCGGCGATACCCGGCCGGACGAGCCCCGGCGTGCCGGTGGCTTCGGAGACAACGCAGCTCAACTCGCACTCGCAGCATGCATCGTGTCGTCATCACCGGCGGCCCCGGCGCCGGCAAGACTGCCCTGATCGGCGAACTCGGTCGGCGCGGCTTCGCGACGGTCGGCGAGTCGGCGCGCGCGGTGATCGCGGAGCGCCTCGCGCAGGGGCTGCCGCCGCGGCCGGAGCCGGAATCGTTCGCGCGGGAGATCCTGCGCCGGGACATGGAGAAGTACGCGGCGCCTCGTGCAGCCGGCGTCGTCTTCTACGACCGCAGCGCGGTCGAAGCGCTCGGCGGGGTGAACGCGGCGGCGCCGATGCGCGAGCCGGATCTGCAGGCGCAACTCGACACCCTGAAGTTTCACCAACTCGTGTTCGTCCTGCCGCCCTGGAAGGCCATCTACCGGACCGACGCCGAGCGGGATCACACCTTCGAGCACGCACAGCGCGTCCACGGCGAGATCGTCCGCTGGTATGTTCGCTGCGGCTATCGCATCGACGAAGTGCCGTGCCTGCCGGTGGAGCAGCGGGCCGAGCACGTGCTGCGCAGCCTCGGCATCGGCGGCGCATAGTCGTCGTTTCGAACTTCGATCGGCACCCCTCATGCACATCGCCGCCCTGGCCGCTGCCGATGCGCCCCGCTACCGGGCGCTGATGCTGCATGCCTATGCGGCGGCGGCCGATGCGTTCACCTCGACCGCCGAGGAGCGGGCTGCGCAGCCGCCGTCGTGGTGGGTCGCCCGCATCGCCGACCCGAAAGGCCTCAGCCAGGCGTTCGGCGCGTTCGACGGCGAGGAACTCGTCGGCACCGTGACCGTCGAGTTCTCCGCGAAGCCGAAGACCCGGCACAAGGCGCTGCTGATCGGCATGTTCGTGGGCGAGGCCGCTCGGGGACGCGGCGTCGGCAGGGCGCTCGTTCGCGCGGCGCTGGCGGCCGCGGCGGCGCGGCCCGGCGTGCAGGTCGTGACCCTCACGGTCACGGAGGGCAACGCCGCGGCGATCGCGCTGTACGAGGCCTGCGGCTTCCGCGTCTTCGGCGTCGAGCCGATGGCGATCGCCACTGCCGCCGGCTTCAGGTCCCGGGTGCACATGTGGCACAGCCTCCGAGGGACGCCGGCCGGGGCCTGATGGCCTGCGAGGGAGAGCGCGCGAAGCGGGCGCAACCGGTGCGCGTTGGCCGTGGCCCGCTGCGAACGGCGGCCCTGCGCGTCGGCGACGGCAGTGGCGATGCCGTGCGCCGCTAGAATCGTTGCGCTGCGGCGATGCGCCGCGCGTCCATGCTGAGGGCCCCATGAACAAGATCTACCCGTCGGCCGCCGAGGCGCTGGCCGGCGTCGTCAGGGACGGCCAGATCATCGCCGTCGGCGGTTTCGGCCTGTGCGGCATTCCGGAGGCGCTGATCACGGCGCTGCGCGATTCCGGCGTCAAGGACCTCACTTGTGTCAGCAACAACGCGGGTGTCGACGGCTTCGGCCTCGGCCTGCTGCTGGCCACGAGGCAGATCCGCAAGATGATTGCCTCCTATGTCGGCGAGAACAAGGAGTTCGAGCGGCAGTTCCTGTCCGGCGAACTGGAGCTGGAGTTCACGCCGCAGGGGACGCTCGCCGAGCGGATGCGCGCCGGCGGCGCGGGCATCCCGGCCTTCTTCACCGCCACCGGCTACGGCACCGTGATCGCCGAGGGCAAGGAAGCGCGCGAGTTCGACGGCCCGTGGGCCGGCCGCCACTACATCATGGAGCGCGGCATCCGCGCCGACGTCTCGCTGGTCAAGGCGTGGAAGGCGGACAGGGAAGGCAACCTCGTCTACCGCAAGACCTCGCGCAACTTCAACCCGGTGGTGGCGATGTGCGGCAAGGTCACCGTGGCCGAGGTCGAGCAGATCGTCGAGCCCGGCGAGATCGATCCCGACCACGTGCACACGCCCGGCATCTTCGTGCAGCGGCTGGTGCTCAACAGCGCGCCGGAGAAGCGCATCGAGCATCGCACCGTGCGCGCCAAGGCATAGGAGACGACGATGGCCTGGACCCGTGAAGAGATGGCGGCCCGCGCGGCGCAGGAACTGCGCGACGGCTTCTACGTGAACCTCGGCATCGGCCTGCCGACCCTGGTGGCCAACTACATCCCGCCCGGCATCAACGTGATGCTGCAGTCGGAAAACGGCCTGCTCGGCATCGGCCCGTTCCCGACCGAGGACGAGATCGACCCCGACCTCATCAACGCCGGCAAGCAGCTGGTCACCGCGCTGCCGGGGTCGAGCTTCTTCTCCAGCGCCGACTCGTTCGCGATGATCCGCGGCGGGCACGTCAACCTGGCCATCCTCGGCGCGATGCAGGTCAGCGAGAAGGGCGATCTGGCCAACTGGATGATTCCCGGCAAGCTGGTCAAGGGCATGGGCGGGGCGATGGACCTGGTGGCCGGCGTCGAGCGCGTGGTGGTGCTGATGGAGCACTGCGCCAAGAACGGCGAGCACAAGATCCTGCAGCGCTGCACGCTGCCGCTGACCGGCGTCGGGGTGGTCAACCGGCTGGTGACCGACCTCGGCGTGTTCGACGTCACCGACGACGGGCTGAAGGCGATGGAGCTTGCGCCCGGCGTGAAGCCGGAGGAAGTGCGGCTGAAGACCGGCTGCCACGTGCACCTGTCGCATCTCGAAGCGAGGGCGTAGCCACGCCGTTCGCCTCGGCGCGTTGCAGGGCAGCGGCCGCATGCCGGCAGTTCCGCTCGCAATGGCTCCGGGGGCTTCGGTCGGCAACGGCGGCCGGCCCGCGCCTCGCGCCGGCGGCCGACTTGGGTGCGCGGGGTCCGCATCCGCGAGCACCTGCGGCGCATCGGCTCCGGAGCGTGCCGTGCGCCGGCACGGCGACGCGACGGCCGTGAGCCCCGGTTGAAGCGCTTCGCCGAAGCTCCTCCGCCATGAGCCGCAGCCATCAGCCCGCGGAGAACCCCTTCGGCGGGCACGAGCACGGCGACAGCGGCTACACGCACCGGGCGCGTCCGCACGGCGCGCGTCCGCTGGCGATCGCCGTCGCGCTGACGCTCGGCTACGCGGTGGTCGAACTGATCGGCGGCCTGTGGTCGGGGTCGCTGGCGCTGCTGGCCGACGCCGGCCACATGGCCACCGACTCGGCGGCGCTGCTGTTCGCGCTGGCCGCCAACATCATCGCGCGCCGCCCGGTGTCGGACCGCTTCTCGTTCGGGCTGGCGCGGGTCGAGGTGGTCGCGGCGTTCGTCAACGCGCTGGCGATGATCGCCGTGGTGGCATGGATCTTCTTCGAGGCGATCCAGCGGCTGTACAGCCCCGTGCCTGTGAAGGGGCTGGGCGTCTTCGCCATCGCCGGCGTCGGCCTGCTGATCAACATCGGCGTGGCGTGGACGCTGTCGCGCGACCGCGAGAACATCAACACCCGCGCGGCGCTGATCCACGTGATGGGTGACCTGCTTGGCTCGGTGGCGGCCATCGTCGCCGGGCTCGTGATCTTCTTCGGCGGGCCGTTGATGGCCGACCCGCTGCTGTCGATGTTCGTCGCCGCACTGATCCTGCGCTCCGCCCTCGGCGTGCTGCGCGAGACCACGCACGTGCTGCTCGACAGCGTGCCGGCGGGCGTCGAGTACGGCAAGGTCGGCATGACGCTGGCGCAGGTGCCCGGCATCGTGTCGGTGCACGACCTGCACGTCTGGGCGATGGTGCCGGGCAAGGCGGCGCTGTCGGCGCACGTGCTGGTCGACGACATCGAGCGCTGGCCGGTGATCCTGCACCAGGTGCGGCACCTGATGCGGCGCGACTTCGGCATCGACCACATCACGCTGCAGCCGGAGTGGCTGCGCCGCGACGAGGAGAGCCGCCCGCGCGTGCCGGTCAAGCCGGTCGGCTGACCAGCCACAGCAGGCCGATCAAAATCGGCTGGTGGAGCAGGTAGACCGTCAGCGCCCAGGTCCCGAGCAGCACCAGCAGCCGCGGCGGCTCGGCATTCACCCGCTGCCAGAACGGCGTCAGCGCGAAGCCGCGCCGCTGCCACATCGAGCCGAGGCCGAGGCCGGCCAGCACGGCCGCGAGCCACGGAAACAGCGGCACGTAGTCTTCGGTGCGTGGCTTCACCGTCACAAAGCCGACGATGTTCGCCGGCGCGGCGTCGAACATCGGGTCGCGGTACAGCAGCCAGGCCGCCAGCGCGCCGGCGGCCAGCACGAAGTTGACTTCGCGCAGCGGCGCCAGCAGCCGCGCGACGATCAGCGCCGCCGCGATGAAGTGCAGGATGCCGAAGTAGATGAAGCGCGGGCCGAACAGCAGCCAGCTTCCGGCGGACACCAGCGCCGCGGCGGCTGCCACCTGCGCCCAGCGCAGCCCGAAGTCGCGCCAGCCGGGCTTGTGCGCCAGCCGCAGCACCAGGCTCACGCCGACCAGCAGCAGGAACTGCGACACGATCAGCGTGCGCCAGCCGACCCACGGCTGGTCGCGCGTCATGCGCAGCGCGAGCCAGCCGAAGTGGTTCAGGTCGTAGATGAAGTGGTAGACGATCATCTGCGCCACGGCGAAGCCGCGCAGCGCGTCGACGATCGGCAGGCGAGGCAGGGGGCGGGCGTCCATGGTCGGTCGACATGCTAGCGGCGGGAGCGGCCGCCATCGACCTGTTGCCGCTGCTTGCGCGAAGCCCGGCGCACGCGGCGCTGCCGTTGCGGCGCCGCGCCGTTGCAGGCACGATGCGCGCGCCGCCGACTTCCGTCCCGTCGACCATGACTGCGCCGATCGTTGCCCTGTATGCCGCCCTGCTGGCGCTGCTGTTCTTCGCGTTGAGCGTGCGCACGTTTCGGCTGCGCCGGCGGCTGCGGATAGCGGTCGGCGACGGCGGCAACCCGGAGATGCTGCGCGCCATGCGCGTGCACGCCAACTTCGCCGAGTACGTGCCGCTGGCGCTGCTGCTCGTGTGGCTGGCCGAGTCGGCCGGCGCGGCGGCGTGGCTGGTTCACGCACTCGGCGCCTCGCTGCTGGCCGGCCGCCTCGCGCACGCGTGGGGCGTCAGCCGCCGCAGGGAGGACTTCCGCTTTCGGGTGTTCGGCATGACGATGACGTTCGCGACGCTGCTCGGGGCGGCGGCGGTGCTGCTGGCGGCGTGGCTGGCCCAGGCGGCCGGCTGAAGCGCGAGTTCTGCGGTCGGCGTGGTCGCCGGGCGCGGTCGCGCAAGGCGCCAACCTTTCGAGGAGACGACGATGGATCTGGGTGCGTTTTCGGTCAGCCTTGCCGTGAAGGACATCGCCGCGTCGCGTGCCTTCTACGAGAAGCTCGGCTTCGCGGCGTTCGGCGGCAACCCCGACGACCGCTGGCTGATCATGAAGAACGGCACGACGCTGATCGGGCTGTTCCAGGGAATGTTCGAGAAGAACCTGCTGACCTTCAACCCCGGCTGGGACAGCGACGCGCAGCCGCTGCCCGAGTTCAGCGACGTGCGCGTTATCCAGGCACACCTGAAGTCGCACGGGGTCGCGGTGCTGGAGCAGGCCGACGAGAGCACCTCCGGCCCCGCTTTCCTGGTCGTCGAGGATCCGGACGGAAACCGGATCCTGATCGACCAGCATCGCTGAGCCCGCCGCGCGCCGGCCAGCCGACCGGGGCGCCGGGCTGCGAATCGATGACGACGTCAGCGCGGATCGTGCGGACGAGGAAGCGCGCGGCCGACGCAGCCGTCGAACTGCTCGCCCGGCACCGCGGCCTGCTGCCGACGGTCGCCGGCTGGCTGCGCGAGGAGTGGCCGGGTTGGTATGGCCAAGGCGGTCGGGGCGACGCCGTTGGCGATGCGCATGCGTTCGCGGCTTCGACCGAACGGCTGCCGCTCGGTGTCGTGGCGCTCGTCGCCGGCCGACCGGTGGGCGTTGGGGCGTTGAAGGCCGAGTCGCTCGCCAGCCACCGCCATCTGACGCCGTGGGCTGCCGCCGGCTACGTGCTGCCGGAACTGCGCGGCCGTGGCGTCGGCGCCGCGCTGCTCGCTGCGCTCGTGCGCGAAGCCGGCCGCCTCGGTTTCCCTTGCGTCTACTGCGGCACCAGCACGTCGGCGTCGTTGCTGCTGCGGGCGGGCTGGCAGGCCGTCGAGGTCATCGAGCACGACGGNNACGACGGCAGGCCGCTGACCATCTTTCGCAAGGTTCCGTGCGATCGGCCGGCCGGCTGAGCCGTAGCTCTGGGCCGGCAGGTAGACTCCGCGCCTCACCAGCACAAGAAAGAGAAGAAGATGCCGACATCGAAGCCGCGGGTCTCCCCGAAACGCATCGGCGCGGCGGGAAGGATCGCCCTCTTAGCTGCCGCCTTGCCGGCGCTGGGCGCCTGCATGACCTACGAACCTCCGAAGCCGGGTGTCTATGCCGAGGTCGGGGTGAGGCCGGCCCCGACGAAGTGCGCCTACGAGGCGGTCACCGGCACGCGCATTGCGCAGGTCGTCTGCCGGCAGGGCGAGGACGAAATGACGCGCCGGATGAGGGACGCGCTGGATCTCGGTCGGGGTACGCAGGGCCAGGAGATCAGCGGCCCTTAGCGCTCGTGCGTGGATGATTCGCACGCGCGCGAACCGCTCGCGCACTGCCTGCCGGCGCGGATTCGCCGCTCCCGGCGGATCGCCGCTCCCCGGTGCCGTCCTGACGGAGGGCGGGAGGCGAGGTCCTGGCAGGTCGGCCGCCAACCTCGATGCGCGCGTCCGGCCGCCGTTCCGCATGCCTGCGGCGCCGTCGTGGACCGACCTCCCAGGCCGACGGGAGCGGGGCCTTGCCTGAGCGCACGCTGCCGCCGCGCGGCGATGCCACCCGGCTGCGGCCGGCGGTTGCCGACGACGCGCTGTGCCTCGCCGTGCTCGGCATGCAGGTCTTTCTCGACACCTACGCCACGCAAGGCATTCGCCCGACACTCGCGCGCGAGGTGCTGGCGACGTTTTCCGTCGATGCCTGCCGCGCTTTCATCGAGGCGCCGTCATCGAGGGTCCATGTTGCCGAGGTCGACGGGCATCTCGTGGGGTTCGGCCACGTCGCGCTCGGCGCCGGGCACGATCTGGCGCCGCCGGGGGCGCCTTCCGAACTCGTTCGCCTGTACGTGCAGGAGCCGTTCACCGGTCGCGGAATCGGCGCGGCGCTGCTACGCGAGGCAGAGCGCGCCGCGTCGGCCGCGGGCAGTTCGGTGCTGTGGCTGACGCCCTGGGCGCACAATCGCCGGGCGCTGCGCTTCTACGCGGCGAACGGCTACCGCGACTACGGGCGGACCTGGTTCGCTTTCGAGGGCGAGTCGCACGAGAACCGCCTGATGGCGAAAGCGCTGCCGTCGAAGGATTGATCCGCCGGCACGCCGCTTCGCGGAGGACATGCCGATGGGCCAGCCGATCGAGATCGAGACCGAACGCCTGCGGCTGCGCCAGTGGCGCGAGGCCGACCGGGCGCCCTTCGCGGCGATGAATGCCGATCCGGAAGTGATGCGCTACTTCCCGGCGACGCAGTCGCGCGAGGCGAGCGACCGCTCGATCGACATCTGGCGCGCCGAAATCGCGGAGCGCGGCTGGAGCAACTGGGCCGTCGAACTGAAGGCCGGCGGCGAGTTCATCGGCTTCGTCGGTCTGACGGTGCCCTGGCGCAACCTGCCGTTCACGCCCTGCGTGGAGATCGGCTGGCGGCTGGCCCGCGCGCACTGGGGCCGCGGCTACGCCACCGAGTCGGCGCGGGCGGCGCTGCGCACAGGCTTCGAGCGCGTTCTGCTCGACGAGATCGTCTCGTTCACCGCCTGCGTGAACCTGCCGTCGCGGGCGGTGATGGAGCGGATCGGCATGGCCGACGCGCGCGAGGATTTCGACCATCCGGCGCTGCCGGAAGGCAGCCCGCTGCGGCGGCACTGCCTGTATCGGCTGCCTCGCCTGCGGTGGGCGGAGCAGGTGCGGCGAGGCGCCGGCGAAGGATCTGGCGGCGGATGCTGACGATCGTTCCCTACGAGGCGCCGATGCTGCGGCCGCTGGTCGACCTGTGGCGCGCCAGCTTCGAGTTCGGCGTCGGCATCGTAGATCCGCATCCGATCGAGGGGCAGCGCCGGCACTTCGAACAGCAGATCCTTCCGAAGCACGAGGTGAGCGTAGCGCTGCGCGGCGGGCAGATGGTGGGCTTCGTGGCCTCGAACGCGGAGTCGATCAGCCAGTTGTACGTCCTTGTCGGCTGCCACCGCGAAGGCATCGGCACGCTGCTGCTGCGACGGGCCATGGCACGCTCCGCCGGCTCGCTGTGGCTGTACACGTTCGCGCGCAACGCCGTGGCGCGGCGCTTCTACGAGCGGCACGGCTTCGTCGACGTCGGTCACGGATTCGAGAACATGTGGCAGCTCGAGGATGTCCGCTACGAGTGGAAGCGGGCGGCTGCGGACTGAGGCCTCGCGATGCATCGAAGGGACGGCCGTGCCGCGGCTCGCCCTGCCCCGGCCGGTTTGCCGGCGGCGCGCCGGCCCGGCGAAGGCGCTCAGGATCCGCCGGCGCGGCTCGCCCGCCGCTGGTCGAACTTCCCGCGGTGCAATGACGGCCGGCGAACGTGACGGGAGAAGACGATGGTCGAACCTGCCGCACCTGCGGTTTCCGAGAAGGACCGCGCCGAACTGACCTGGCTCGAGGAGGCGATGTGGCGCGAGCAGACACGCTTCGATGCGGCCTTCATGGAGCGGACGCTGGCGCCGGACTTCTTCGAGTACGGCCGCTCCGGCCGGATCTACACGCGCGAACAGACGCTGGCGGCGCCGCGCGGGCCGATCGACGTCGTGCTGCCGCTGCCGCGCCTTGCGATCCGGCTGCTCGATGCCGGCACGGCGCAGGTGACCTATGACAGTATCGCCACCTGTGACGGCGACGTCGAGTTCGCCCACCGCAGTTCGATCTGGTCGCGCACGGCCGATGGCTGGGTGCTTCGTTTTCACCAGGGCACGGCTTTCCTGCCCTGACGGCGGGACGGGGCGACGCCCGCGGCCGGGCCGCGGCGGTTCGTGGTGGCGCCGGTTCCGGGCGAGCCGGATGAGGCCTTCGTATCCAGGAAGAGGAAAGACGACGAACTGCGGCCCTGGCGGCCGAAGCATGCCGGCGCTCGCCGGCGCCGAGAGTCGGCTGCCATTCGGGCCACGTCCACTGGAAGCAGCCGCAACGGCTAACTCGGGTTCCAGCCTGCGCATCCCGCCGCCCTTGCCGCCGGCAGAGGCGGGCGCTTATTCTGCCTTGCCGCGTACGACGGCAGGCACCGAACGGAGGCTCCGATGGGTCGATTCGTCATCGCCGTGTACAAGCCGAAGCCGGGCTGCGAGGACATGCTGCTGGCCGCCGTGCGCCGGCATCCGGGCGTGCTGCGCGCCGAGGGCCTGATCAGCGAGCGGCCGGCGCACGCCATGCGCGCGGCGGACGGCACGGTGGTCGAGGTCTTCGAGTGGCTGTCGACCGCGGCGATCGAACGCGCGCACAGCAACCCGGCCGTGCAGGCGCTGTGGGCCGAGTTCGGCGAAGCCTGCGACTACGTGCCGATCGCCGGCCTGCCCGAGGCGCAGCACATCTTTTCCGAGTTCGATGCGCTGGAGGCATAGTCGGCCGCAGCGTCGCGCGCGGGCGGGCGGATGATCCGCATCCGCGACATCGACCACATCGTGCTGCGGGTCCGCGAGCTGCAGCCGATGGTCGACTTCTACTGCGGCGTGCTCGGCTGCGCGGTAGAGCGCAAGCAGGACGAAATCGGCCTGGTGCAGTTGCGCGCCGGGCGCGCGCTGATCGACCTGATCCCCGTCGACGGCCCGCTCGGCCGGGCCGGCGGCGCGCCGCCCGGCGACGGGGGGCGGAACCTCGACCACCTGTGCCTGCGCGTCGATCCGTTCGACGAGAAAGGGCTGCGCGCCCATCTCGCCGCGCACGGCATCGCGGCGGGCGAGACCGCGTCGCGCTACGGCG
>JRYF01002882.1_pt1 | contig 13595 bp, 8 predicted proteins | sample 235331 | NCBI WGS metagenome assembly JRYF01 (sample SAMN03074217, study PRJNA261475) | activated sludge metagenome | biome: Wastewater Treatment Plant; feature: Wastewater; material: Activated sludge; isolation source: activated biomass of a wastewater treatment plant treating hydrocarbon... ...
AGCGCCGACAGCGCCGGCAGCTGCGAGGGCAAAGGGCAGGTCGTCGGCGCGGCTGCAGGCGCTGCGACGCGGCCGGCGACGTCGCCCGCGACGGCGGCGGGCGACGTCGACACCGCTGCAGCGGCGAATGTCGCGAGGCCGAGGCCGCGCAGCCGCTGTGACAACTGCGCAGACCATGTGCTCCAGACTGGAGCAGATGGTCTGGCTGCAGGCACGGTCGACCCGGGAAGCAAGCAACGGCACGCCCCTTGCATACCCCTTGCCAGTCGGAACCTGTTGCTGTCGCATGCCTGCCGCATCGCTGCATCGTGCCCCAGTTCGCGCCGCTGCGCCAGCGGCGCCGTGCCTATGCGCCTGATCGCACTGAACGGGTTTGCCGGCAGCGGAGCGCCCTGGCGCGGCGCGCTGGTCGTGCGCGGTCAGACCGGCGGCGCCGGCGTGCTGCTGGATCCGACCGCCGCGCTGGCGACACGGCTGGAGGTGGAGCCGGCACTGCGCAGGCGCGCGGGGCTGGACGGAAACGCGCGCGCGGTCGTGCTCACCGCCGCGCCGCTGGAGCAGGTGGCGGCGCTGATCGCCATGCGCCATGGCGCGCCGATCGACCTCTACGCCTCGCCGGCGGTCTTCGAGAGCCTGACCCAGGCGCTGCCGGTGCTGCCCCGGCTGCAGCCGCACTGCGCCGTGCATTGGCGCATGGTGCCGGTGGCAGGCGACCGGCTCACCGCCAGCTTCGCGATCCGCGGCGGCGCCGGGCTGCGCGGCACGGCCGCCGCCAGCGCCGAGGACGCCCGCCTGGCGGAGCGCGCGTTCTTCGGCGATTTCACTCTGCACGGCGATGCCTGGTTGCACGAGGTGGCCGCCGCCTACGGCCTGCCCTTGCCCCTTGAGGCCACGGGTCAGACCTTGGCCGGGTTTCTGAACCAGGCTTTTCACGGGCGCCCAGTGGTGGGCGACCGCACCCGCCTCGACGGCATGGAGTTGGTGGTGCGAGAAATCGTCGATGGCCGCATCACCCGGGTCGGCATCAAGCTGACGCCGCTCCCGCCGCCGGGAGGCGGCAGTGGGACTTCATAAACATCACTTCAGATTTGGAGTGGCCGTTTACCGTTCATGGTAGCGCTCAAACTCGATTTCCCGCACGTCCTTACAACACCCTCTCACCCCCGTCCCTCTCCCGCAGGCGGAAGAGGGATTTTTATACCGTCTCTTAGGACTCCGCCGCCCGGCAGAACTCGATCAGGCCCAGCGTGGAACTGTCGTGACCGGCCGCCGGGCGGTCGCCCTTCAACTCCGGCAGGATCGCGTTGGCCAGTTGCTTGCCCAGCTCCACGCCCCACTGATCGAAGGAATTGATGTTCCAGACGATGCCCTGCGTGAAGACCTTGTGCTCGTACAGCGCGATCAGGGAGCCCAACACCTTCGGGGTCAGACGGCGGTAGAACAGACTGGTGCTCGGCCGGTTGCCGGGGAAGACCTTGTAGGGCAACAGCTTCTCCAACGCTTCGCCGCTCAGGCCCTGTTTCTCCAGCTCGGCGCGGGCTTGCGCCTCGGTCTTGCCGACCATCAGCGCCTCGGCCTGGGCCAGGCAGTTGGCCAACAGGATCGGATGATGGTCGCCGATGGGATTCGGGCTGTGCGCGGGCGCGAGGAAATCCGCCGGGACCAGGTGCGTCCCCTGGTGCAACAGTTGGTAGAAGGCATGTTGGCCGTTGTTGCCCAGCCCGCCCCACAGAATCGGCCCGGTGTGGACCGCCACCAGTTCGCCGGCGCGGTCGATGGTCTTGCCGTTGCTCTCCATGTCCAGTTGTTGCAGATAGTCGGGCAGCGAGCGCAGATAGTCGTCGTACACCAGCATCACGTGGCTGTCGGCGCCGAAAAAGTCGATGTACCAGACCCCCAGCAACGCCAGCGTCACCGGGAGGTTTTCCTCCAGGGGCGCGGTGCGGAAGTGCTCGTCCATCTCGTGCGCGCCGTCGAGCAACTCGGTGAAATGGTCCACGCCGAGATACACCATGATCGGCAGGCCGATGGCCGACCACAGCGAATAGCGCCCGCCGACCCAGTCCCAGAACTCGAACATGTTGGCGGTGTCGATGCCGAACTTGCTCACGCCCTCGGCGTTGGTGGACACCGCGACGAAGTGCTTGGCCACCGCCGACTCATCGCCCAGTTCCTTGATCAGCCAGGCCCGGGCGGTGTGGGCGTTGGTCATGGTCTCCTGGGTGGTGAAGGTCTTGGAGGCGACGATGAACAGGGTACTCTCGGGGTCGCACTCGGCCAGGACGTGGCTGATGTGCGCGCCGTCCACGTTGGAAACGAAATGCATCCGCAGGGTGGGATCGCCATAGGGCTCCAGCGCCTCGCAGATCATCTTCGGCCCGAGATCCGAACCGCCGATGCCGATGTTGACCACGTCGCGGATGCGCTTGCCGGTGTGGCCGCGCCACTTGCCGCGCCGAATCTGGTCGGCGAACTTGCGCATGTGCTCCAGCACTTCATTCACGCCCGGCATCACATCCCGGCCGTCGACGAAGATCGGCCGGTCGCTCCGGTTGCGCAAGGCGACGTGCAGCACGGAACGGCGCTCGGTGTGGTTGATCATCTCGCCGGCGAACATCCGCTCGATCCAGGTCGGCACTTGCGCCTGGCGAGCCAGTTCGATCAGCAGGGCGAGAGTCTCCCCGGTGATGCGGTGCTTGGAGAAATCCACCAGCAAATCGCCGAAGCGCCGGGAGAACTGGGCGAAACGCTGGGGATCGGCGGCGAACAAGTCGCGCAGGTGCAGGTCGGCGACGACGGCATGATGGGCTTTCAACTCTTGCCAGACCGGCAGGTCGCTGGGAACGGACATGGACAGCTTCCTTTATGGAGGTTGTTGAAGGGCTGACGAAACCGGATCAGCGCGGACACGCAACGGCATACGGCGACCGCCGTCGCCCACGCATGGCCTTCTGGTTACTATAGTTTCCCTCGGGGTGACTGTCGAATCGCGCGTGGCGTCCGTTTAGAATGTCTTGCGCTTCCCACGCGACCCCAAACCCTTTCACCATCATCCGCCTGGCGTCAATGGAGATTCCCATGCCCGCTTCGTCCGATCAACCCCTGCGCGACCGCGTCAAACTCCTGGGCCGAATTTTGGGCGAGACCCTGCGCGACCGGGAAGGCCGCCACGTGCTGGACGCCGTGGAAACCCTGCGCCAGGGTTTCAGCGACCTGCGCCGCCAGCCCGATGCCGCGCCGGAAACCCGCGACCGGCTGATGCGCCTCATCGCCGCGCTGAATCCGGACATGCTGAGCCACGTCATCCGAGCCTTCAACGCCTACTTCAGCCTGGCCAACATCGCCGAGGAATCCTTCCAGCACCAGCAGCGCCGCGAACAGGTCCGCCGCGGCGAGCCACTGTGGCGCGGCTCCTTCGACGAGACCTTGCGCACCCTGCGCGCCGCCGGCGTCGGTGTCGGCGCGTTGCAAGCCCTGCTGGACCGGCTCTGCTTCACCCCGGTGTTCACCGCCCACCCCACCGAAGCCAAGCGCCGGGTGCTGCTCGGCGCCCAGCGCCGCATCTTCCTGACCAACGGGCAACTCGACGACGCGGCGCTCAATCCGCTCCAGCGCGACGAAGTGCTGGAGGATCTGCGCAGCCAGATTCAGATCCTGTGGCATACCGACGAGGTGCGCGCCCATAAGCCGCAGGTGCGCGACGAGATCAAGAACGGGCTGTACTACTTTCGGGAGTCGATCTTCCAGGCGCTGCCGGTGCTCTACCGCAACCTGGAGCGGGCGCTGAACGCGGTCTACGGGGACGAGGGCGGCAAGACGGCGGTGCGCATTCCCTGCCTCGTGCGCTTCGGCTCGTGGATCGGCGGCGACCGCGACGGCAACCCGTTCGTCACCCCGGACACCACCGCGCTGGCCGTGCGCCTGCAAGCCCAGGAAGTCCTGCGCGAATACTTGCGCCGGGTCGAGGAACTGAACCGGCAACTCACCTATTCCGACTCCCTGGTCGCGCCGTCGCCGCCGCTGGCCACCAGCCTGGAGGCGGACCTGCAACGCATGGCCGACCTGTTCCGCGACGCGCCCCGGCAATACGCGCAGGAACCGTACCGGCGCAAGTTTTTTCTGATCTACCACAGGCTGCGGCATAACCTCGAACGCCTCCGCGCCCGCATCGACGGCCGTCCGGAAGCGATCCCCGCGCCGTTCTGGGGTTATGAATCCGGGCAGGAATTTCTGGAGGAACTCTACACCATCCGCGATTCGCTGGTCGCCCACGGCGACGGCGCGGTCGCCGACCGGGAACTCAAGGACCTGATCCGGCTCGCGGAAACCTTCGGCTTCCACCTGACCGCGCTGGACGTGCGCCAGGAATCGGCCCGGCATACGGCGGCAGTGGCGGAAATCTTCGCCATGGCGCCCAACTTGCCGGACTACACGGCTCTGACCGAGGAAGAGCGCCTGGAAACGCTCGGCGACCTGCTGGCCCGGCCGGGCACGCCGTTGCTGTACTGCGACTCGCTGAGTCCCGCGACCCGCGAAACCCTGGAAGTGTTTCAGGTGATGGCGCAAATGCGCGTGGAAATCAGCCCGCGGGCCTTTGACAATTACGTCATTTCCATGACCCACGAAGCCAGCCACGTGCTGGAGGTGCTGTTCCTGGCCAGCTTCGCCGGCCTGGTCGGTCGCCGCGCCGACGGGAGTTGGCGCTGCGAAATCCGCGTCGCGCCCCTGTTCGAGACCATCGCCGACCTGAACCGGGTCGAGACCCTGTTGACTCGGCTGCTGGACCAGCCGACCTACCGGGAGCTGCTGGCGGCGGCCGGCGGCGTACAGGACGTCATGGTGGGGTACTCCGATTCCTGCAAGGACGGCGGCATCCTGGCGTCTAACTGGGGGCTGTACCGGGCGCAGCAACAGGCGGTGGCCCTGGCGACGGCGCGCGGCTTCGACTGCCGGCTGTTCCACGGCCGCGGCGGCACGGTCGGGCGCGGCGGCGGCCCTGTCCACGACGCCATCCTGTCCCAGCCGGCGGGCACGGTGCGCGGCCAGATCAAGATCACCGAACAGGGCGAGGTGCTGTCGTTCAAGTATCAGAATCTGGAAACCGCCGTCTACGAACTGACCCTGGGCGTCACCGGCCTGATGAAGGCCAGCCGTCACCTGATTCAGGAGACGCCGACCGATCCGCCGGAAGCGGCGCTGGTCATGGCCGAGTTGGCCCGCCACGGCGAGGCCGCCTACCGCGAACTCACCGAACGGACGCCCGGCTTCATCGATTATTTCTACACCGCCACCCCGGTCAGCGAGATCGCTCGGCTCAATATCGGCTCGCGACCCTCGCACCGCGCCCAGGGCGACCGCTCGAAATATTCGGTGCGGGCGATTCCGTGGATGTTCGGCTGGGGCTTGGCCCGGCACACCCTGCCCGGTTGGTACGGCATCGGTGGCGCGCTGGCGGCCTGGCGCGGCGATGACCCCGAGCGGCTGGCGCTGCTGCAAAAGCTGTATCGGGAATGGCCGTTCTTCCATGCCCTGCTCAACAACAGCCAGATGTCGCTGAGCAAGGCGGACCCGGATATCGCCCGCGAATACGCCCGGCTGTGCGAGGACACTGGAATTGAGACCGATATTTATGGGCGGTTCCAGGCGGAATACGAACGGACCTGTCAGGAAATCCTGACGGTGGCGCAAGTCGAGACGCTGCTTGAGGAAAATCCGACGCTGGCCAAATCGCTGGAACGGCGCAGTCCCTATCTGGACCCACTCAACTACATCCAGGTCACGCTGCTGCGCCGCTACCGGCAGGCCGCGCGGGATCACGGCGCGGATTCGGCCGAGGCGACTGGGTGGCTGAGGCCGCTGTTGCGCTCGATCAACGCCCTGGCGGCGGGATTGCGGAACACCGGCTAAACCGCGCGTCGTGCGAATCCATCGATTCCACACTCCCGAAAGGGCAAAAATCGCTCATACTATACGATAAATATCTCTACTATAAGCCGCAAAGCCAACCCGAGCGACGTGAGACCATGAACGACGCGACGAACGATGCGACTGAATTCGAGTCCTCCCTGGACGGAGCGATCAGCTTTTTCCAAAACCTGCGCCGCAAGCTGGGCGCGCTGGAACAGGATGCCAGCGCCCAGCACGACCGCTTGCGCACCATCACCGCCTCGGTCGCCAAGCTCGAGCAGAATCAGCAGATCGTCGCCCTGGAAGACCATCTGGCCGAACAAGCGCGAGAGCTGCGGAATCTGCTCGCTTCCGTTCAGATCCTGACCCAGGACGCGCGGACCCTCCGAGACCACGCGGCCGGGCACGAATCCCGCCTCGAACAACATCACGGACAGATCGGCCGGCTGGAAGCCGCGGTCCAGGCGAATCAGGAACAACTCGGACAGTTCGGCGGCATCGCGGAAACCCAATACCAACATCTGCACCGGCTCGAGAGCGCGTTGGGCGCCATCGATCAGAACGCCCGAAGCCTCGGTCAGGTAGTGGATGATCTGAAAACCACGCTCGACCGGCACGACCGCGCACTGGATACGCTCTGCCAAGTCATCGAGACCCACGAAACCGCGCAACGTCAATGGCGCGAACAGCAAGTCCGACAGGACGGATTCGCCGACTCCCTGGATGCCCACCGACGGGAATCCCAAGCTCTCCAACAGAACCTCGCTCAACTGCGGGACGAATTTGAAATCCAGCGCCAAGCTTTGAGCGAAGCCAGCCAAACCCGACAGGATTTACAAAAGCAACAGGATCGCCTGAAGCATCTGGAAACCCTGATCGGCAAGGTTTCGGCGGACACTAACTCCACCCGCCAAATCCTGAACATTTTGCAGAGCGACCTCATCACGCAAAGCGATACGCTGCGGGAGCTCGACCAGCACTGGCAGACCATTCTGGCGGCCTATCAGCCCCCGGTGCATTCGCCCGAGACGCCGGTCGCCGAGATTCCCGTCCCAACCGCCGCGTCAGGAGAACACAGCGACCCGCCCGCCGTTTCATCCGTTCCGGCACCAAACGCCGCCGCCGATCGGTCGCTCGCCGCGCTCGCTATCGAAACCGAACGGCTCGAGCAGGAAATCCACCAGGCATTGAGCGTTGTTCAGGACGGATTGATGGGTCAGGACGAGCGTTTCACCGAATTACGGAGCACGATCCAGGATCAGTTGAACCTGCACTGGGAGCGCCTCGGCCAACTCGAAACCGCCCTCGCCCAACTCCAGCAAACCTCTTCCGAACCCGCCACCGACGCCGACCTTGATGCCTTTCGCAACACCCTGACCGCCCAAGCCGAGACCCTGCGTCAATTTCTGGGCTCGATTCAGGAGCATCTGCAAACGCAGCTGGAGCGCCTCGGCCAGATCGAAACCGCCCTCGACCCACTCCGGGAAGCCCCCGCGGCCGCTCCCGACCTCGATCCGCTGCGCGACGCCCTCGCCACCCAAGCCGAAGCCCTGCGCGAGTTGCGGGAGACCGCGCAACAGCGAGCGACCGCGCTGACTCAGCGTCTCGAACACCAGCAACACGATGTTCGGGAAACCACCGCCACGGTTGAGGAGCTCCGGCAGGACTTCGAGGAGTTTCGACAGGCGTTGGCCCAACTGGACTCGACCATCGGGCAGCAACAACATCGCTTTGAAGCTGGGCACGAACAGGAATCAGAACTCCAGCGGGAGCTGGCATCCCTGCAACACACCCTGACCGTACTGGAAGAACGCCTGAGCAGCCAAGCACAGGCTTTCAGCGGCAATTTCGAGCAGTTCCGAGGACTGAGCGGCGATATCCGCAACCTGGAACAACAGTTTTCCGCGCTGGAATCCGTACCAAGACGACTGAACGCTCTCGAAGAAGACCTGATCGGACGGGAACAGAGCATCGCCCAACTGCACGACGCGGTGCGCCAGATCCGGGAAGATTCGCAACACTTTGGCGAGGCGCTCCAGCAAATCGACTCCGGCACGCTCGCCGGAGATCTGGAAGCCCGATTGAACGAGCAGCACCAACAATTCATCCAACTGAACGAGGTGATCGACGCCATTCGGACCGACGCCAAGACCACGCAGGAGAAGGTCGTCACCATGGCCACCAACGTCGCGAAACGGATTTTCGAATTCCAGAACCAGCTGACAGCGACCGAGACCGCGCACGCGGACCGCTTGCGGGAAGCCGAACAAAAGCTGATCCAGCTTCAGGCAGCCCTCGAAATCATGGAAACCCAGCGACGGCCCCGCCGCTGGTTCAGCATGCCCGCCATGTTCACCCACCTCATGCTCACCGTGGGCGCCGCGTTCCTGGGGGTTCTGGCCACGGTGGTCTGGACCACGACTTAAACCGGCCGAACGCCCCAGGATTCACGATGCGCCTAGCGGTAGGCGATGATGCGCACCTCGCTGTTCCAGTCGCCGAAAAATGGTTTGCCCGCCGTTTGCAGGAGCAATTCCCGATTCTTCGGCATCGGCAGCCAGACATTATCGGAATTGTAGGCCCAGCTTTGCTGTGACCCGCCGACGGCATACAGATAGAACGCCGATTCACGGCCGTCATCCAGCCGGGTCGCAACCCGAAAACGGTGGGGGCCGCCCTCGACATAACCCGTGGCCACCTGGGCATAAACCAGAACTTCCCGCGCCGTGTCCGGAATGGCGGCCGGAATCGGATAAGTCAGTGGTCCGTCGCTCCCACTGGGCAATGGGCCTAGAACCACATCCACTGGTCGATAACCCGCTCCCATCTCATCCACGATCCGGGCGGGGATGGATGTTTCCACCTTGCGTCGCAGTCCCGCCACGGTCCGCCGCGTGTCTTTCAGTTCGCGTTGGATTCCAGCCAGCACCTGATCGTGCGCCATTTCCTCGCGCTTTCGATCTTGCCAAAGTTCGGTGACCGAGTGCTCCAGGCGCTCCAGGCGCTTATCCAGGATCGCCAGCCTCGTTTCCAGCACCACCGAACCCGGCACCGCATCCGGAATCGACGCATCCGGGACCGGCGCGGGCGCGGCGCAACCCAAACATAGGACCACACCGAGCGCGGACCCTGGCCAAATTCGTTGCAACTTCATATCGATATCCAATGCACCCAGGAGGGGTTGACATTCAACCCGCCAATCTTCGTAACCGCCGCAAGAAAGGTAAAATGGACTATATTCAGCCAGCCCGCACTCGCGCCGCGCCATCAGGAGCCGCAGCATGAACGAACTCGACCTTCCCCGACAGACCCCGTTCGGTATGGATTTTAGCAGCGCCGAATTCGCCGATAATCCGGAACCGCGTTGCCCCTGCGTGCTGCTACTGGACAATTCCTGGTCCATGAATGGCGCTCCCATCACCGAACTCAATCAAGGATTGGCCACGTTCAAGGAGGAACTGCTGACCGACAGCCTGGCCGCCAAGCGGGTTGAGATCGCCGTCGTCACTTTTGGCCCGGTCGAAGTCGTCAACGATTTCCAAGCCGCCGAACAGTTCCTGCCGCCACACCTGACCGCGCGCAAGGACACCCCCATGGGTTCGGCCATCGCCCAAGGACTGGATTTGCTCGACCAGCGCAAAGCGCAGTACCGGGAGCACGGCATCCCCTTCTTTCGACCCTGGGTGTTTCTGATCACCGATGGCAGCCCCACCGACGACTGGAAAGCCGCCGCCGCCGCGGTGCGGGCGGGCGAGGAAAGTCGAGCCTTCGCTTTCTTCGCGGTGGGGGTCGAGGGCGCCAACCTGGACATCCTGCAAAAAATTTCCATTCGTCAGCCCCTGCGGCTGAAGGGACTGCGGTTCCGCGAACTGTTCCAGTGGCTGTCCAATTCGATGCGCTCGGTGTCGCGTTCGATCCCCGGCACGGAGGTACCGCTCGACAATCCTACCACGCCCGGTGGTTGGGCCTCGGTATGAAGGGTGACGAGACTGTATAGCGGCGCCGACGGGGATCGGCCGAGGCGACGATTGCGGCGAATATCCTGTGACGAGGCTGTATAGCGGCGCTGGCCACCCCCTCGAACCGGGTAAAGTACTCGGGCGCGGCGGCGAAGGAGTGGTCCATGACATTATTGGCCGGCCCGGCTTTGCCGCCAAGGTTTACCATCGGCCCATCGGAGCCAACCAGGCGCTCAAGCTGGAAAGCATGGCCCGGCAGGCCCACCCCGGCCTGCTGGAAATCGCCGCCTGGCCGGTGGACGTACTGCGGATTCGCCCGGAGGGTCCAGTCCAGGGCTTCATCATGCCCAAGGTCAACGGCTACCGGGAAATCCACAGTCTCTACGGCCCCGCGCACCGCAAGAAAACCTTCCCGCAAGCCGACTGGTCCTTTCTGGTCCACGCCGCCCGCAATCTAGCCAGCGCCTTCGAGGGGATTCACGCCCGCGGTCACGTCATCGGCGATGTCAATCCCGGCAATGTGGTGGTGTCGGTCCAGGCACTGGTCAAGTTGATCGACTGCGATTCCTTTCAGATCGACGCCGGCGATCAACTCTTCCCCTGCGATGTCGGCGTACCCCAGTTCACCGCGCCAGAATTGCAGGGTCGGCCCTTTCACGGGTTGCGCCGCACCCCGGATCACGATGCCTTCGGTTTGGCTCTGCTCTGTTTCCATCTACTGTTCATGGGTCGCCATCCCTTCGCCGGTCGTTACTGGGGCCGAGACGACATGCCGATCGAACGCGCCATCCGAGAATACCGTTTCGCCTTTGGCCGCCACGCCGCCACCCGACAGATGGAACCGCCGCCGCATACCTTGCCATTCACCGCCCTGCCCGCCTCGGTCGCCGACCTGTTCGAGCGAGCCTTCGCCCCGCCCGGTCTGGCGCATGGCCGTCCCACTGCCCGGGACTGGCTGCGCGCATTGGAACGCCTCAGCACCGAGTTGCGGATCTGCGGTCGGAACCGCGTGCATCAGTATCCACGACGCTTGGCGGACTGTCCGTGGTGCGCACTGGAACGGGCCGGCGCCGCGTTTTTTCCCCTACCCGAGCGTTCCCAGCCGGGCGAACTCGGCGCCGACTCCGCCGCTTTCGAGCTGGACCAGATCTGGAACCGCATTTTGGCCGTTGCGCCGCCACCCGGTGAGGAACCTACGCCGCCACCCGCGACGCGCGCCACCATCGTCCCGACCCCGCTCCCGGAAACCTTGCGCCTCGTCCAGCGCCGCAACTGGATCAAGGCGACCATCATCGTCGGCGCGGCGCTGACGGCGACCGGGGTTCACTGGCCACTTGGGTGGCTGTGGACACTGCTGGCCGCCGTGGTCTGGTCGCTATCACGGGATCCCGCGGTACGCCGCGAATGGCAACGCCGCCGACTGGCGCTGCTCGCGGCTCGCCGGGAAGGGCTGGAGCTGCGCGGCGCTTGGGCGTCGGGCGCGGCACAACACCCTTTCACGGCCAAACGACAAACCCTGCAAATCCAGTACAACCGCTACCAGGAACTACTGGGAGAACTCCAACGGGAGTTACGCCGGCTGGAAACCGATCAGCGCCAGATCCAGTTGCGGTCGTTTCTGGAAAACCAGTTCATCGACACGGCCCAGATTCCCGGCATTTACACCACCGATCAAATGGCGCTGGCTTCCTACGGCATCGAAACCGCCGCCGACGTCAGCTCCGAAGCACTGCGCACGGTGCCCGGTTTCGGCCAGCGGCTCGGCCACCAACGCACGGCGGCACTCCTGGCCTGGCGTCAGGAACTGGAACGCCGCTTCCGTTTCGACCCGCGGCAAGGCGTCGATCCCGCCGCCGTCGCCAGCCTGCGGCAACGCTACGCCCAGGAGCGCTCGCGCATCGAACGGGAACTGCTGGCAGGCCCCGACGAACTGACTAAAATCAAAGGAATCATTCTCCAGCAACGCGCCCAGCTTGATGCCGTCCTGATCCGCCAAACCCTGCGGGAAGCGCAAGCCGAGGCCGACCTGCGGGTATTCCGCCCGAACCCCGGTATCCTCCGACGGTGGCGCCGTTGGCTTGAGGCGAGAAAATAAGGGCATCCGGAGCAAACAGATGGGCAGACGCAACGCACATACGCGCGAGGAACTTCGGGAAATCGCGCTGCAAGCCGCCGAACAACTGGTCGCCGCGCACGGACTGGCCGGGTTAAGCACTCGCAAGGTGGTCGCCCGCATCGGTTACACGGTCGGCAGCCTGTATCTGGTTTTCCGCAATCTGGATGATCTGATCGCCCAAATGAACGAACGGACCCTGGATGTTCTGCGAGAACGGTTGCAGATCGCCGCCGCTGGCCGGCCACCCGCCGCCGCCCTCCGGGCGCTGGCCCAGGCCTACATCACTTTCGCGCTCGCCGAAACCCATCGCTGGCTGGCGCTTTACCAGCACCGGATGCCGGAAGGCCAGTCGGTACCCGAATCCTTCGCCGCCAAGGTGGCGCGGATGTTCGAGTTGGTGCAACGGGAACTGGCGTTGCTCGGTCCTCAACGCCCGCCGGCGGATAGCGCCCTGGCCGCTCGCGCGTTGTGGAGCGGAGTTCACGGTATTTGCATCCTCGGTCTCGACCGAAAACTGGAAGCCGTCGGTGGCCGCTCGATCCAGGAGGTGACCGATTCCCTGCTGGATCACTATTTGGCCGGTTTCATCCAGAGTATTTCTGATTCCACTCCGCCCTCCCCTCGCCAAGCCATCGGTCCATGACGCCATTACCTCGCATCGCTTGCCTCGCCGGCCTGATCGGCTCTCTCTCCAGATCACGCATGTTTGCGCGCTTTCCGGCCTCCGCCGCCGCATGAACTCCCTGGCGCCGCTGGCCGCCGATCTACGGGGCGGTCTGGTCGCGACCGCCGTGGTGTTGCCGCAGGCCATCGCCTTTGGCGTGACCGTGTTTGCTCCCTACCTTGGCACGGCGGCTGGTGCGCTGGCCGGACTAGTCAGCGCCATTGGCCTGCTGCTGGTTTCCGGCGCCGGCGGCGGCACGATCGGTCTGATCAGCGGACCGTCCGGAGCCGCCCTGGTGCTGCTGACCGGCACGGCGGCCGGACTCGCCACCAGCGGCGTCGCGCCCGCCAACATTGCCACGGCCCTGTTCGTCGTGACCGTGCTGGCTGGGTTGTTCCAGCTGCTGATCGCCCTCGCTGGCGGCGGTCGTCTGATGAAATTCGTTCCCTATCCGGTCATCGCCGGGCTGGCTACCGGCATCGGCTTGCTGTTGATCAACTCGCAACTCAGATCCGCGCTCGGGATCGGGTATGCCGGGACCTGGAGCCAGTGGCATTGGTTGCCGGTGGTTGTGGCGGCGACCGCCTTCATTATCGCCCGCAATGCCTCGCGCATCCCGCCGTATTTGCCCGGCCCCATCGCCGGGTTGATCGGTGGAACAATGCTGTTTCAGATCCTCGTGTACGGTTTTGGCCCACCGGCCGTGCCCGACGCTTGGGTGGTCGGCGTCCTGCCAGCGCTGAGGGAATTTCGCCCCGCCTTCGCCGAACCCGTCGCCTGGGCGAGCCTGCCGTGGCCGCTGCTCCTGCAAGCCGCGTTCGCCTTGGCGGTGCTGGTTTCCCTGAACACCCTGTTGACCGCGGTCCTGGCCGATACCGCTACCGGCCAGCGCCATAACGCCCGCCGCGAATTACTGGCCCAAGGCGTCGGCCAGGTCGCCGTCGGTCTG
>JRYF01009948.1_pt1 | contig 13581 bp, 11 predicted proteins | sample 235331 | NCBI WGS metagenome assembly JRYF01 (sample SAMN03074217, study PRJNA261475) | activated sludge metagenome | biome: Wastewater Treatment Plant; feature: Wastewater; material: Activated sludge; isolation source: activated biomass of a wastewater treatment plant treating hydrocarbon... ...
GCCGCGCGCACGCCTTGCAGGGCGTGGGCTTCACGCTGGGCCGCGGCGTGCTGGCGGGACAGCGCTTCCGAGGGTGTGATCAGGATGGTTTGGTCGAAGCCCCGGCCGTCGGGGAAGCGGCGTTGCGCCAGCAACGCGAGGCAGGCGTGCAAGATGTGGGTCTTGCCGGCGGCGGTAGCCATCCAGAACGCGGCCTGTTGCAGGTCGTCCGGGATAAAGCCATCGACCGGATACAGGCCGCGCCCGCTCCATTCCCGCCGATGAAACTGGATCAGTTCAGCGAGCAGCAGGTCGGGGTCGGCGAATAGTTGGTTGAAATAGTGAGCGGCGAACAGGACGGCGAGATATTGGAAGTAGCGCGGCGCGAAGCCGGCGTGCTGGCAGGCGGCGCGGACTTCGCTGTCGAGTTGTTCCAGCAGGGGCGCGGCGCTGGCGGGCGCGGCTTGGCGCAGGGCGTTGAGATAGCCGTTCGCGTTCAGGGCTTCCAACGCGCCCTCGGCGGTTTCCTGGTCGCTCAGGTAACGCTCGGCGTCGCGCCAGCGCAACCGCAGGTCGGCGGCCAGAAAATCCCGCAGAACCAGGGAACGCTTGAGCCGGACGTGACCGGAGACGCCGGCGCGAGCGGTTGTGGGGCGTTTGGCCATTTAGGCGGCTTGGCGCGACTTTTCGGGAGCGGGTTCGCGCAACAAGTCCTGCGGGTCGAATCCGGCAAGGCCCAAATCGGCGGCGGAAACGCCGAAAATCTTGCCTTGATCCAGGGCGAAGCTGATCAAGTCGTAATAGGCCATGCGCAACCCTTGATGATAGGCGTCGCTTTGGGCCGCTTGCTCCGCCGCGTGCCGGGCCTTTCCGAGCAATTCCTGCAATACCACTTGATAATCAATTTGCTCCGCCATGTCGTTTCTCCTCAATGATGCCTTTCAACACCGCGATTTGGGCCTTGAACGTGTCGATTTCTTGTGGCCATTTAACTTCGACCAGATGCTCGACCTGAATCTCCGGCACGTCCGGCCGCAAGAAATCATGCGGTCGCGCGATCTTGGCCCGATGTTCGGCAATGCATTGTTCCAAGGATTGGATCGCGCGTTCGAGCATGGCAATCGGCCGATCTCGATAGTTTTTCCACAAGCCTTGGTGCGGCCCGCCCGCTTTCGCCGCCGCATAGGCATCCATCGGTGTTATCCGTTGCCATTCATCTCGTCCACGAACACGGTTTCAATCGCGACGAAGCGTTCGACGCCGGGGAACGACAGGCGGGCGGGGTCGTTGGTGTAGTAGCGGTCGGCGGGATGTTCGGCCATTTTGGCTTGCAGCCAGTCCGCGCCGTGCGGCACGTTATCGCGCCAGAAGACGGCGGCGGTTTGGCGGCCGCGGTTCAGCGCGCCGGTGATGACGACGGAGCCTTGCTCTCGATACAGCCGCTCGACGTGCAGGCCGAGCAGGTAGATGAGGCTTTCCACCAGATCGACCGGGCCGGTTTCCACGTCGGCGCCGGCGATGCGTTTGAGGGTCAGGCCGAAGGGCGCGGCAAAGGCCGAACTGGCGAACAACAGGCGTTTGGCTTCGGCGTCGAGTTCGTAGGCCAGCGCTTCCGGGCCGGCGAACAGATTTTGATTTTCGCCGGCGGCGACGGCGAGATTTTCCAGGGTGTCTTCGTATTGTTCGAGACGCTGGACGCGCATGAACAGGCCGGGGCCGTCCGCCCGATCAGTTTCTTTCCATTCCGGCGACCGGGCGGCTCGCTTCAGACGGGGCAGCAGCAAGGTATCGAAATAAGCATTGCATTCCACCAAAAGAAATTTGCGACCACCGTCGTCCGCATGGTTTTGCGCCAGCACGGCGTGGCCGGTGGTCCCGGAACCCGCGAAAAAATCCAGCACCCATTCGTCGGCTCCAATCGCCTCGGTCGTCAACGCAAGCACGCGCCGAATCAGCGCGGTTGGTTTCGGCGTCTGAAAAACCGACTCGTTCTCGGACAGTGTGGTATAGGCCAGCAGTTCCTTTTTGGCGTCTTGCGTGTGGCCTACTTGCTGGTAAGACCAGATGGTTTGTGGTACTCGGCCTTGCTTGACTTCGGCCAGGAAACGCTTGAGCCGAGGCATATTATCGCCATTTTCACCCCACCAAATACGGCCTTCGCTTTCAAATTTATCGAACTTGCTTTTTGAAATCACCCAATATCGCCCTGGCGGCGGACCAGGAATAACTCGACCGGAAGGGCAGGTAATCGGATAACGGCCTTCGCTGTAAGGATTGCGCGCGGAAAGATCGCCTGAAGTCCAAGCGCCGCGCGAATCATTGTCAGGATTTCCGTAACGCGCTTCCATCTCGGCGGTACGAGGTAACAGTTCCGGCTGCCAGCGTTCAGCATTTCGGGCATAAACCAGCAGGTAATCGTGATCTTCGGAAAAATGCTTGGCCGAGTTTTTCGGTGAAAAAATCTTCTGCCAAATAATGGTGGCTACGAAATTGATCCGGCCATAAACCTGATCGGCAAGCATCCGAAAAGCGGGCTGTTCGTGGTCGTCAAGGGAAACGAAAAGCGCGGCTTGCTGATCGAGCAACCGGCTGGCCATGGATAATCGCTCGCTGATCATCGCCAGCCACGACGCATGAAGATAGGAATCCTTATACGGAAATCCATCGCCGCCCGTATTATAAGGCGGATCGATGTAAACGCACTTCACCCGCTCCCCATACTTCTCCTGCATCGTATTGAGCGCCTGCCAGTTATCCGAATGAACCACCACTCCATCAAGCGACTCATCCAGCGGATGGTCCTTCGTCACCGCCGCCAGCAACGCCCACTTGAAATCCTCGCCGAAATGCAACGTATCCACCGGCAACGGCAAAAACCCACCATCCTCCCGCCGGACGGCTTCCACCCTCGCCCACTCGCCCAAACCCAAGGCTCGCCATTCCGTCACTTGCGCCGCGTTAGCCAGAATCGCCGCAAGGTTCGCCTCGACGAACGCCCGCCCGGCCAGCTTGTCCAGCCGATCCAGCGTGATGACGTAGCGGGTGGACAACACCAGTTTTTTCTTCTCCCACAACCGCTTCCGATAATCCTCCAGCACGCCGAGAAAAGCGTTGATCCGCCGCCCGATGCGACGAATCGCCCGCGCCACCCGCAACGCCCGCGCCGGAATGTGGCCCGCGTCGTCGGCCAACAACTGATCGGCGTTCAGCACATCGGTTTTTAGAAAAATATCCAGATCGTCGTCCAGCGCCTCTTGCAACCGCTTGTGAATGAAAAAATCGGACTGGTTGCGGGCGATGTAGCGGCGCAAATGCCGGGCGATTTCGTCCGGCTGTACCTTGGAGAGGGCGGCAGCTTGGCTGGCGATTTCGTCAAACTGCGCCCTGGTTTTCTGCGCGCCTTTCAAATAATCAAGGGTAACGCGAATCACGCCATCCTTTTCCTGGATGGCGCGGAGCTTGTAGCTGGCTTTATCGGTAGGTTTCAATTCGGCGCGGGTTTGATGCAGCGTTTCGGCATCAACGCAAAACACCAGATGTCGGCCGTTGCTCAGGCGCACCGGATAATCGGTAAAGACATCGCCCGACTTGATGTAATACATGCCCTCGGTCGCCCAATGAAACTCCGTATCCTCGCCCGACGACTTGATATAACGCGCGCCATTCCTGCCGTAGCGACGCTGGACGATAAAATCGCCATCCTGATAATGGCGGGAGAAAAATTCGTAAAGCCGGTTCAACGTTTCCGAGCGGTCGGCGGTGGCACTGTAAGTGGATTCAAGCTCTTCGCGCAAATTGCGGTAATCCACCACCTGTTGGCGCATCGCTGGAATCTTCTCGACGCCGATCAAATATTGCTCGCGTTCTTCGACGGGCCAATGAGTCTTGATGCCTAACCCGTCGGCCATGCACTGGAGTTGCGCCTTCCTCTCGTTTCGGGTCTCGCTGTCGATTTGCTGGAACGCCTGTTCCAAAATCCCGGCCAGTTCGCCGCCGCGCAACACCGGCTGGCCGTTTTCCTCGACGATCTCGCCCAGAAACGCTCGCACCTGTCGGTTATGCCGCTTGATCACGCGATAAATGCCGAAATCCAGTTCCTCGGCTTCGCGCAACTGGAACAACTCGCTCATCAACCCGATGAAACGGGTTTCGGGCGCATCGGCGGATGATTCAGCCAATTTAGCTACCCGTCAGTAGTCGAGCTTCAAAGACTCATTCCACTATTCGGCAAACTATTCGCCTCCACCCGCGCCGCCGCGTTAATTCGCGCCAACCAAGCTTGTTCGTCGGCACAATCGAATAGCGCCTCGCCAAGCTCTTCAAAAACCACTGGTTGTTGAATCCGCTCCAGTACAGAAGCGCTTTGCTCGGCGAGCGCCTCTCCGAAACGGCGACGAATTAGCCGCAGCAACATCCGCCGTTCCGACTCCAGCGCCTTTTGTAATCCTATTGCCAGACCCTTCTCCATTCCCTTCTCCATTCCCTTCTCCATTCCCTTCTCCATTCCCTTCTCCATTCCCTTCTCCATCCCAATTCGTTCAACACTCGTAACGTAGCGCATCTGTGTCGCCTCCTCGTGATCTTGCACTTCCGCCCAGAGTTGATTTTCCAGTGCGGCTGGCAGTTGCAACAGCCAGTCGATAACCCGGAACAGTTCCAGAATATCCTGCCGCGCCCAGCCGCGTCGGTACAGGCTTTTGACCAGTTGCAGCTTACCTTGATAGCGGCGGGCAGGATCGTCGGCAGTGGCTTGCGCTTCCAAGTGAGCCTGCACGACGACGGCAAAGGGATTGGTGGATAGCATCATTTCCGCCTGCCGGCCACGGTAGTCGTTCAGACAGACCATGGGAAACGTGAAGCGGGTTTCGCCGCCCCAGCGGCCGTAGCCGAATCGCCCGACGGCTTCGCCCCGACCCTCGCCCAAGACCGCCAAACTGACGACCGGACGGGCGTAGCGGTCGAACAGACGATAGTTGTAGCTGAACATTCGCCGGGCGAAATCGGTTTCCCGCTGCCCCTGTACCTCGACATGCACCAGCAGCCAGTCTTCGCCGCCGTCGTGGGTGGTCACTTGCACGAGCTTGTCGGCCCAGCGCCGCCCCAGTTTCGCGTCGCGAACTACCTTTTGCAGTTCCTTGTCGAGAAAACGATAACCGTGTTCCCAGGCGATATCGGCATGGGCGGCGGGGAAGAACCAGGCGAGAAACGCGGGAAAGTAGCGTTCCAGCACTTCCTTCCACGGCGAATCGTAGTCGTCCCTCACAGCACGCCCTTGGGATACGACCCCAGCACCCGGAACAGGCTGGCCTGCTCGCGCAGTTCCGCGAGCGCCGCAGCTACCGGCTCGTCTTGGGCGTGGCCGTCGAGGTCGATGAAGAACACGTAATCCCACATCCCGCGCCGCGAGGGCCGCGACTCGATGCGGTTCATGCTGACGTTATTACGGGCCAACGGCTCCAACAGCTTGAACAGTGCGCCAGGCCGGTTGAGCGAGGACACCAGCAGCGCGGTCTTGTCGTCGCCGGAAGGCGCGATCGGTTGGGCGCCAATGATCAGAAACCGGGTCGTGTTGCTCGGCTCGTCCTCGATGTTCCGCACCAAAGTCGGCAACTGGTAGATATCCGCCGCGCACTGCCCGGCGATCGCCGCCGCTTCCGCGTCATCGCGCGCCCGCAAGGCCGCCTCGCCGTTGCTGCTCACCTCGATCTGTTCCACCCGAGGCAGATTGATATCCAGCCACTCGCGGCATTGCGCCAGGGATTGCCGATGAGAATAAATGCGGCGAATAGCCTGGAGATCAGCGGCGCGGGTAATGAGATGATGGTTGATGCGCATTTGCACTTCGCCGCAGATCCGCAGCGGCGATTGCAAGAACATGTCCAGGGTATGGTTGACCACGCCTTCGGTGGAATTCTCGACGGGCACCACGCCATAATCGGCGGAACCGGCCTCGACCTCGCGGAACACCTCGTCGATGGCCCGCAGCGGAATGCTATGGATAGACTGCCCGAAATGCTTGAGCGCGGCGGCTTGGGTGAACGTGCCTTCCGGACCGAGAAAAGCGATTTTCAACGGTTCCTCCAACGCCAGACAGGCCGACATGATCTCGCGAAACAGCCGGACCATTTCCTCGTTGCTGAGCGGTCCCTGGTTGGCTTCGATCACCCGCCGCAGCACCTGCGCTTCACGCTCCGGCCGGTAGAAATTACCGGTGGCGCCGGATGCCTGCTTGATCGCGCCGACCTGTTGCGCGCAGCGCGCCCGCTCGGCGATCAACGTCTGAATTTGCCGGTCCAGGGCGTCGATCCGTTCGCGCAGCGTTTGCAGGCGGTCCGTTTCGCTCATGCTGTCTCTCCATTGTTCCCGTCTTCTCCCTCCGCCGGATCGTCCCCGTTCTCAGGGAGATCGCCGTTGCTGTCTCCCTCCATCTCGCCCATGCTCTCGATCTTCTCGACGCCGATCACTTTTTCCGAACCTTGCAGGCTGATCAGCCTTACCCCTTGGGTGTTGCGACCGACTAGCGAGATTTCCCCGACCCGGGTCCGCACCAGGGTACCGCCGTCGGTGATCAGCATGATCTCCTGGTCGCTCTCCACCTGTACCGCGCCGACGACTTGACCGTTGCGTTCGGAGGTCTGAATCGAGATGACGCCCTGCCCGCCGCGGCTCTTGCGGGGATAATCGGCGACTGGAGTGCGCTTGCCGTAGCCGTTCTCGGTCACGGTCAGCACCGCGCCTTCGTCCACCACGATCAGGGCGATGACCTTCTGCCCTTCGTCCAGACGGATGCCGCGCACGCCACAGGCCGAACGACCCGTGATCCGGACTTCGGTCTCGGCGAACCGCAACGCCTTGCCGGCGTCGGTGAACAGCATGATGTCGCGCTGGCCGTGCGTCAGCGCGACATCGACCAGTTGATCGCCATCGCGCAGATCGATGGCGATGATGCCGCTGGGGCGCGGGCGGGAATATTCCGACAGCGGAGTTTTCTTGACCGTGCCCCCCGTGGTGGCGAAAAACACGTAATGGTCGGCGCTGAACTCGCGCACCGCCAGCACCGCGTTGATCCGCTCGCCCTCCTCCAACGGCAGCAGATTGATGATCGGCCGACCGCGGGCGGTTCGACTCGCCTGCGGCAACTCGTAGACTTTTTTCCAGTAGACTCGGCCGCGGTTGGAAAAACACAGCACCATGTCGTGGGTGCTGGCGATGAACAGCTTGTCCACGAAGTCCTCTTCCCGAACGGTGGTCGCCGCCCGACCCCGCCCGCCGCGCCGCTGCGCCCGGTAAAGCGACAGCGGCTGCGATTTCACATAACCCGCGTGCGACAGGGTCACCACGACGGTTTCCTCGGTAATCAGATCCTCCAGGTTCAGGTTCTGCTCGTCGGGGAGGATCACGGTGCGGCGGGCGTCGCCGTACTGGGCGCGCAACTCCTGAAGCTCGGCGCGAATCACCGCCGTCAACCGTTCCGGCACCGTGAGAATCTCCAGATAATCCTGGATGCGATTCAACAATTCCTGGTATTCGTCCAGCAGTTTCTGCTGCTCCAGACCGGTCAGCCGGTGCAAGCGCAGATCCAGGATCGCCTGGGCCTGCACCGGCGACAGTCGATAACCCTCCGCGCTCAACCCGAACCCGGCCGGCAAATCTTCCGGCCGCGAACCGTCCGCTCCGGAACCGGCCAGCAACTCCGTCACCAGGCCTGGCACCCATACCCGCTCCAGCAGCGCGGTCCGGGCGGAGGCAGAATCGGCGGCGGCGCGGATTAGGGCGATCAACGGGTCCAGGTTGGCCAGCGCCACCGCCAGTCCCTCGACGATGTGGGCGCGCTCGCGGGCCTTGCGCAGATCGAACACGGTGCGCCGCACCACCACCTCGCGGCGATGCGCCAGAAACGCCTCCAGCACCTGTTTGAGGTTGAGCAGCCGCGGTTGGCCCTCCACCAAGGCCACCATGTTGACGCCGAACACGCATTGCAGCGCGGTATGTTGGAATAGATTATTGAGCACCACTTCGGCGTTTTCGCCGCGCCGCAGCTCGATATAGATGCGCAGACCCTCCTTGTCGGACTCGTCGCGCAGTTCGGAAATACCTTCGAGCTTTTTGTCCTTGACCAACTCGGCGATCTTTTCGATCAGCCGGGCCTTGTTCACTTGGTAGGGCAATTCATTGACGATGATGGCCTGCCGGCCCCGCGTCTCGTCGGTCTCGATCTCGGTGCGCGCGCGCATCTGGACCCGGCCGCGGCCGGTTTCATAAGCCTCGCGAATGCCCAGGACCCCATTGATCAGGCCGGCGGTGGGAAAATCCGGCCCAGGGATATGGCGCATTAAATCGGTGATCGTCAGCGCCGGATCATCGATCAGGGCCAGGCACCCATCCACCACCTCGCCGAGATTGTGCGGCGGGATGTTGGTGGCCATGCCGACCGCGATTCCGGACGAACCGTTGACCAGCAAGTTGGGCAGTCGAGTCGGAAACACCGACGGTTCGCGTTCGGACTCGTCGTAGTTGGGGACGAAGTCCACCGTTTCCTTGTCGAGATCGGCCAGCAGTTCGTGGGCGATGCGGGCCATGCGCACCTCGGTGTAGCGCATGGCGGCCGGGGCGTCGCCGTCGACACTGCCAAAATTTCCTTGTCCATCGATCAGCATGTAGCGCAGGGAGAACGGCTGCGCCATGCGAACCATGGTGTCGTAGACGGCCGTATCACCATGCGGATGATACTTACCGATGGTGTCGCCGACCACACGAGCGGATTTCTTATAGGGTTTGTTCCAGTCGTTGCCCAGTTCGCTCATGGCAAACAGCGCCCGCCGATGCACCGGCTTGAGACCGTCGCGCACGTCCGGCAACGCTCGCCCCACGATCACGCTCATGGCGTAGTCGAGATAGGACTGCCGCATCTCATCTTCCAAATTGACCGGCAGAATTTCTTTGGCGATTTCAGTCATGAGGTACCCTTAGTCAACACCCCGCTCGGCTGCGGGGGTCGTGAGGCTGTGGATTTTAGCACAGGCAGGGTGGGAAACCGGGGGGAACTTATGGACCATCACCACAGTGATCATGCGTTTGTAAATAGGGACAACTAATTGATTATATATATTTTATCGGGCCAGCATCCACGACTGGTTCCGATTGAACCGTACCGAACCCGCTCGCTGAACTCTAATGCGGATAGTTTCTATTACAGAGGGGTTGATGGTTCGGATCGATACCGCCCTCTCGCCGAGAGTGGCTACAATAGACAACGCTTCCGACCACCTCCCGATCAGACCCTGCGATACCCATGAACGACATCCCCTGGCGCCCCGGTGTTCTCGGTTTTCTCGCCGGCTACGGCCCGCTGCGCATCCTGCTGGCGGCCACGGCCCTTGTCTCCATCCTTTTGGCGCCGGCCCCCGGCACGACTCCAGCCTTCGAAGGTTGGGCGATAATCTCCACCTTGCTGGCACCGGTGTTAGCGCCGCTAGCGGTTATGGTGTTATTCCTGGACGCCCTCATGTCCCGAGTGATGATGGCGGACACCGCAGGCGATACCCGCGCCCATTATCGGCGGGTGATGTGGACGGACTTGGGGGTAGCGGCGGTGACGGTGGGCTTCTGGGTGCCCTACTTCATGAGGTTGGCGCAGTAGGCGCGCGAGCAGCGCGGACCTTTCGAGCGCCGATGCCGGAACCCCCCACCCTCGACCCTGACTCCCTCGCTTTGCTCTCCTCAAGGTGAGAGGGGACTTTTCGCAGGAACCCTCAATCAATGCACGCGATCCAGGAACGTCATCCCCTCGCCGTCGATCTCCTGGCGTTCGCCGTCGGCGCTCTCCTGCCCCTAGCGTTCGCGCCGTTTGGTTACTGGCTGCTGGCGATCCTGCTGCCCGCCGTACTACTCTGGAGCTGGGACGGAGCCACGCCGCGCCGGGCGGCCAGTCGCGGTGGACTGTTCGGATTGGGTGCCTATGGTTTCGGCATCTACTGGATCTTCATCAGCCTACACGAGTATGGCAACGCCCCAGCGCCGTTCGCCGTCCTGGCAACCTTCATCGTGGTCCTGGTCATGGCGCTGTACCCGGCCGTGCTCGGCTGGCTGACGGTCCGCTGGGGGCCGCCGCCGGGTCCCGCGCGCTGGCTGTTGCTGGTCCCCGCGTTGTGGACGCTGTTGGATTGGGTCCGAAGCTGGCTGTTCACCGGTTTTCCCTGGCTGGCGCCCGGCTACAGTCAGACCGACTCCCCACTCGGCGCGCTTGCCCCTCACCTGGGCGTGTTCGGCGTCGGCTGGGCGGTGCTGCTCGGCGCCGGGCTGCTGCGAACCCTGTCGCATGGTCCCCACTGGCGGGCGCGACTGGGTTGGTTGGGACTGCTGGCGGTATTGTGGCTGAGCGCCTGGGGACTGGGCCGAATATCCTGGGTCGAACCGGCCGGACCGCCGTTACGAGTCGCCATCATTCAAGGCAACATCGCCCAGGATCGGAAATGGGAGCCGAATATCCTCGACGACACCCTGCAACTCTACGTCCAACTCAGCCTGCCCGAGCACGGCCGGGCCGATGTGATCGTCTGGCCGGAAACCGCGATCCCGGCCTTTCTGGACGATGTGCGTCCCTTTGTCGACGCCCTGACTGGAGAAGCACGGCAGGCAAAGGTGGACTATGTTGTCGGCATTCCCACCGGTTCCTGGGAAACCGGCGTGTTCCATAACAGTCTCATCGGCCTCGGTCAATCGCCAGGGTTGTACCACAAGCGTCGATTGTTACCGTTCGGCGAATATCTGCCACTGCGAAGGCTGTTCCTGTTCTTCCGCGACTGGGTGGATATCCCGATGGCCGATTTCGCTCCCGGCGGGCGCGAGCAACCGTTGTTCCGCGCCGGCGGTCAGCCCGTCGGCCTGTCGATCTGTTTCGAGGCGGTCTTCGGCAGTGAAATCCGCTTGGCGTTGCCCGAGGCGACCTGGCTGATCAACGTCAGCAACGACGCCTGGTTCCAGGATTCCACCGCGCCGCATCAACATCTGCAAATCGCCCGGATGCGCGCCTTGGAGGTAAGTCGGCCGATGGTCCGCGCCACCAACACCGGGGTTTCGGCCATCCTCGACGATCACGGCCGAATCCAGGTACGCGGCGCACAATTTCAAGCGGAAGTCATTCGCGGTGAGGTGCGACCCATGCGCGGGCTGACACCTTACGCCCGCTTCGGGGATTGGCCGGTGGTGGGATTGGTGCTAGTGTTGTCCGGACTGGGGCTGTTCCTGAGCCGACGCACGACCACCACCCGGCATGACTGAAGACTCGACCCCATTCCGACGCGACTGGCGCGCCTGGTTCGACTGGCGATTCAGACGGCAACGCCTGATCCTTGCCCTCGCCCAAAACCGCTACTGGCTGGCCATGGCTGGCTTGGTGGGTGGTCTGTTAGGCGGCGGCGGTCTTCTGCTGGCGGCATCTTGCGCCACTCTCCTCCCCCCGCGCAACATCGACGACGCCTGCGCCATGTTCGCGGAACACGACGGCTGGTTCGCCGATGCTCGAGCCGCCAGCCAGCGCTGGGACGTACCCCTGCCGGTGCTGCTGGCGATCATCCACCAGGAATCGTCCTTTCGGGCCGAGGCCCGGCCGCCGCGTACCTGGTATCTCGGCTTTATTCCCGGTCCCCCCCGGTCTTCCGCCTACGGTTATAGCCAGGCGTTGGACGGCACCTGGAGCGATTACCTCGCCGCGACCGGCCAGCGAACGGCCAAACGCAACCGGTTTGGCGACGCAGTGGATTTCGTCGGCTGGTATGTCAACGAAACCCATCGGCGCAACCGCATCGCCAAGAGCGACGTCTACAACCAGTACCTGGCCTATCACGAAGGGCATCGCGGCTTTACCAGAAGCACCTACCAACAAAAACCCTGGCTGATGCGCCGGGCTCAGCAAGCACGCCAGCAGGCCGACCGCTACCGGGCACAACTACATCGCTGCGGGTCACGTCTGGCCACCGCGTAACGCCCATAAAAAAACCGCCAGCAAATCCGGCTGGCGGTTAAGTACAGGATATTGAGCTTAAACACGCTTCGCTGTGGAAATCAGCTTAAGCGGGTGCTAGTAAACGCTAATTCAGCGCCCCGGTAAATTGGGAAAATTGACAACTCAATCAGGGTTTATACCTAAATTGACCGTTTAGGCCGCGGCCGCGCCTCTTTACGACTCCTCGCTGACCCGCAGGAAGGTGGTGGCTCCGCAGGCCGGACAAGGCCCGATCACGGCGGGTCCATGAAACACCAATCGTTCGCCACAATTCGCACACTGCAAGGTCCCCGGGCCGGTGACTTCACCGCTGCGATACTCAACAATCTCCATCTCTTCCACGCCTTCCACCGACTGCGCGAACTCTCGCAGATCCAGTCTTGACTGGTCCACGCCCCGCTGGAAGAAATCCAACATCCGGTCTTCCAGCAATTCCAGATCGAAGCGCAGCCAAGCGCGCAGATCGCGGCCAGTCGTGGTCAGATACTCGCCAGCATCTTCCAGATCACGTTTCAGATAGCCGCCGATCAACCGGGCCTCCTCACGCGTCAGCTCGCCCAGTTCCACCGCCTTCTCCGCCGCGTGCTCGATGCTGGCATGAAGTCGCGGAAACGCCGCTTTTTCGGCCTGTTCCAACTCCTCCAGCCGGTGCTTCACCCGCTCCATCATCCGGTCGTAGGCCTCGACCAGTCGGTTGCCATGAGTCGGTTCGGTCATTTCGGATTCTCCCTTGTCGCCGGTCGCTGGTTTCCGGCACGATTTGCAGTTCGCCGGACCCCATTCATTCTAGCTCTTCATCCCGACTTCCGCCGCGCGGTCGTCTGGACGACGGCGCCGAGTCAGTATCATGGTCGCAAATCGATCTGGCTGGGTTATGATTAATGGCAAAGGCTTTCCCAATACCGCTCGGACGGCGCCACCATGGCCCCGCTACCCTTTAAACCCCGCGATATTCCCAACCTTATCACTACCCTGCGCATCCTGCTCGTGGCGCCCTTTCTGTGGCTACTGCTGGAGGAACGCTACGGGCCAGCTCTGGCGTTGTTCGTGATCGCCGGCGTATCCGATGCGCTGGACGGTTTCCTGGCCAAATACTATGGCTGGACCAGCGAATTGGGCGGGTTGCTCGATCCCATCGCCGACAAGCTGTTGCTGCTGGGCGCGATTCTGGCCCTGGGGTGGCTGAACGAATTGCCGGTCTGGCTGGTGGCGTTGGTGATCGGGCGGGACTTGGTCATCGTCAGCGGCGCGCTCGCCTATCATCTGCTGGTCGAACGCTTGCAGGCCGCGCCGCTGCTGATCAGCAAGCTCAACACCCTCACCCAACTCGTGCTGATTTGCGCGATCATCGTCCACTATGGGCTAATGCCGCTGCCCGAGGCGGGCTTGAACGCGCTGATCTATCTAACCGCCCTGACCACAATTTGGAGTGGCGCGGCCTACGTCTGGCGCTGGGGATGGCTGGCCTGGCGCAAAAGCCGGCGGTCCCCCGCCGATTCCGGCCCCAACGGCGTTTGACGATTCCCACCTGAACCCGATCCGTTTAACCGTTTCAAAACGCCGGCCGCAAATCGACCACCCGTTTGGCCTTGCCCTCG
>JRYF01017412.1_pt1 | contig 13562 bp, 8 predicted proteins | sample 235331 | NCBI WGS metagenome assembly JRYF01 (sample SAMN03074217, study PRJNA261475) | activated sludge metagenome | biome: Wastewater Treatment Plant; feature: Wastewater; material: Activated sludge; isolation source: activated biomass of a wastewater treatment plant treating hydrocarbon... ...
GATGTCCACCAGTTGACGGGTCTTCTTCTCATCGAAACCGCGCTGTGTGATCCACGGCGTGCCAAAACGGAGTCCGCTCGGGTCGAGTGAGTTTTTGTCGCCGGGGATCGTGTTGCGATTGACGACAACCCCAACAATATCCAAAATGCGTGAAGCCTGGTCGCCGCTGAGTTTCGTACCGTCTTCGCCGATGATGCTGGTGCAATCCACATTGACCAAGTGAGTATCTGTCCCTCCAAACGGAACACGCAACCCACGCTTCACGAACTGGTCCGCCATCGCTTTGGCGTTTAGGAGAGTCTGGCTCTGGAGTTGCTTGAACTGCCTGGTCTGGGTCAGCTTGAAGGTTAAGGCAAGAGCCGCAAAGACGTTGACGTGAGGTCCGCCCTGCTCGCCGGGGAAGACGGCTTTGTCGATCTTCTTCGCAATCGCCGCGTCCGTGGTCAGCAGCACCGCCCCGCGCGGCCCGTCAATGGATTTGTGCGTGGTGGACATGACCACGTGAGCGTAGCCGATGGGCGAAGGGATCACGCCCGCCGCGACCAGCCCGCCGATGTGCGAGATGTCCGCCAGGAAGTACGCGCCGACATCATCCGCGATCTCGCGGAACTTCTTCCAATCGGGAACCCACGAATAGGACGAGTAACCCGCGATCATCAGTCTGGGTTTGTGTTCCAGCGCCAACGTGCGGATGGCGTCGTAATCCAGTTTTTCGTTCTCATCAATGGTGTAATGCACCGCCTTGAAGAACTTGCCGCTGCGGTTGACCGACGACCCGTGCGAGAGATGTCCGCCGTGCAGGAGATTGAGTCCCATGACGGTTTCGCCGAGGTTGATCAGTGCATGATAGACCGCGTTGTTGGCGGGCGCCCCGGAAAGCGCCTGCACGTTGACGTAGATCTGGTCGGCGGTGTAGCCGTTGGCGGCGAAGGTCTCTGCCGCGCGGCGGCGAGCCAGCGCCTCGACCACGTCCGCGTACTCGACGCCCTTGTAGTAGCGCGGGTCGCTGTCCCGGCGGTAATGAGAAAGTCGCATCGGGTAATCGAGGATCTCCTCCTCGGTCATCCAACGCGACTCTTCATCAGGGTAGCCTTCCGCATAGATGTTCTGGAATGCGGATGCCAGCGCTTCGCGGGTAGCCATCGGCGCGGTACTCTCCGAAGCAATCAATATCAACTTGCGGGCTTGCCGCTCGGCTTCGAGCTGTGTCAGTTCGTAGACTTCCGGGTCAAGTTTGGCAAGGTTTCCGCGGAAAAGGTAATCGGGCATTGTTTAGTCTCCTATGGTTGTCATGCTGAGGAATTGTTGGTCGAGTATCCCGTAGGGCATATCGAGACCAAGTGACGAAGCATCCCTACTCTGCAGGAGCGAGACTCTTCGCTGTGCTCAGAGTGACACGTTTATAGAATGTGTCAGACATTTGAATTGTAGGACGGGAAAGGGGATGGGTCAAGTGAGAAATGACATGTATGAAAATCCCCGGGCGCGAAATGGACAAATCCACAATAACCACAAGGAATGTCCGATTATCCTGCCGGAAGGGGGTTATCTCAAACGGGGAATTAATGCTAATATGTATATGACGGCAGGAAGTACGGACCATGAAATTGTTTCTATCCCACGTTTCGAATGAAAGCCCGCTTGCGATCGAACTGAAGAGCTGGATCGAAAGGGCATTCGACGGACAATTCGAAATTTTCGTCAGCAGTAATATCGTGGACCTGCCCGCAGGCGCCGAGTGGCTGAAAAGCCTGGAGAAGGCGCTTGCCGAGGCGGATGCTTTGATCGTGTTGTGCAGCCGGTATTCGGTCACCAAGCCCTGGGTCATGTTCGAATCCGGCGGCGCCTGGGTCAAGAAGATCCCCATCATTCCAATCTGTCATTCGGGACAGAAGAAGAACAACCTGCCTTCCCCGCTTTCCTTCTTCCAGGGACTGGAGGTGACCTCCCCCCAATTCGTGCATGACCTGCTGAAAAGCCTGTCCAAACAATTCAAATTGAAAATCACCCCCGGCGTTGATCAGGGGAAGATGTTGGAAGAGATCAAGGCTTCGATAAAGAAGATCAAGAAACCTCCCAAACCAGATAGGCAGTCTTCGACCGCTCGCAAACCTCGCAAGCGGCTTGAACTTTCCCCAAAAGACGCGAACATACTGAAAAAGATCGCAACCACCGACGACGAAAAGTGCACCTGCAAGAAACTTGCCAAGTCGTTGAAAATGCCGGTAGCCGCGCTTGATGTCCACCTGCGCTATTTGATGGAGCATAAACTCATCACGATGAAAACTGTCAAGGACGGCGATCCCCAGTATCACACGACCAGGACCGGGTTGAATCATCTTATCCGCCACAAATTGATCTGATCTCCGCCCCATGCCAAAGACGGGGAGCGGCAGAATGACCATCGCATTGGTTGTTGTTCCCAACCCTTGACTCTCCCTCCACTGGAGGGCGTATAACACCAGCATGATACGTATCGGCGACTTTTCAAAACTCAGCCGCATCTCAGTGAAGACGCTTCGTTACTACGACGAAATGGGTTTGCTCAAACCCGTGGAAGTGGATCCCTTCACGGGGTATCGTCTCTACGAGTACAGCCAGTTGTCAGCGCTCAACCGTATCCTGGCGCTCAAGGACCTGGGCTTTTCGCTCGAGGAGATCGGCCGTCTCCTTGACGATGGTCTGTCCGTGGAGCAGATGAAGGGGATGCTCAAACTGCGGGAAACAGAAGCCAGGCAACGGGTCCAGGAAGAGGCGGAGCGTTTGGAGCGGATCAAGTCACGGCTGAGACAAATCGAACAGGAGAACAGCATGTCCAAATATGATGTTGTGATCAAGAAGGTGGATGAGGTCAGGACCGCCTCGGTGCGGGACGTGGTGCCGACCCCGCCCGAACAGGGAGGTTTGTGGGGCGAATTGGAAGGGTACCTGGCGATGAACCGTGTGCGCCCGGTGGGCGCGTGCTTCACGCTCTATCATGACGATGAGTTCAAGGAACGCGATTGGGACCTGGAGGTGTGCGAGCCGATTGATGTGGATGTGAGCGAGTCGACGCGCGTGAAAGTGCGCACGCTTCCGGCTGCGACCATGGCTTGCACCCTGCACAACGGACCTTTCACCACCATCGGCGAGGCATACAACGCCATCGGCAAATGGATCACGGATAACGGCTATCGCATCGTGGGTTCGTGCCGGGAGGTGTACCTGCGCCCGTCGAAGAACGGCAGTCAGACCGACCCGGAGACAGTAACGGAGATCCAGTTCCCGGTGGAGAAGGGGTAAAGGAGGTTGAATCAACAACGGGACGAGGAATCGTCCCGTTGTTGATTCAGTCCTCGCACGAGAACGCCGCATCGGCTGCGCCGGGCGAAGGGGTGGTCGTGATGATGAGGCTTGGGTCAGGCCAAAGTCCAAGTTGGAAGCGCCGGATGTAGTCTCGAAGAATGTCCCGGTCCGCTTCCAGAACGGAGGTTGTGTCTTTTAATTGCGGGTCGAATTGTTTGGCATTTTTGAACAACTCGATGGGGAAACTGGCAAAGACCACACTGCTCCCGTTCATTTGCGTGGCGAGGCAGGCAAGCTGGTTGATCTGTTCGGGGCTGAGGTCGGTCTGGACGTTGCGTTTGAACGTGGCGATCAGTTCAGGGATGGCGGGCACGACGGCGGGGCTGAGGACCTTCTTCCGCAGGGCGCACAGCACGATGTTCTGGTTCTCGGCGCGGGTGAAGACGTTGTACTGGCGGATGCGCGCCACCCACAGCGCGGTTTTGCCGTCGAAGTGATGTTGTCCCTCCTCGATATGCAGCCAGTCGGGGTGCTCGGCTGAGCGCAGGCTGACCTCGTAGGGCAGGTACACGTCGATGCCGCCGACCGCGTCCACGATGTTTTCGAAGGTCTTCATGTTGACGGCGAGGTAATGGTCGGGGCGCGCGCCGAGGTTCAGGTCCAGCGTGCGGGCGAGCAGGCCGGGTCCCTCGCCGGGACCGTCGTAGTAGCCCAGCCCCTTGTTGCCGTATAGATACGCCTGGTTCATCTTTCCCTGCGTGATGCCGTAATGGTCCGAAATTTCAGGGATGTCCACCCACAGATCGCGCGGAATCTCGAGGACGGTCACGCGCGCGTTGACAAAGTCCACGCGCACGAGGCGGATGATGTCTGCCAGCCCGTAGAGATAGTGATCCCCGCGCGCGTCCGAACCGATGGCAAGGACGTTCATCACCGGTTGAGACGCGCCGCACAGAGGCTGGGGCGTGGACGTGGCGGTCGCCTGCGGCGTTTCGGTGGAGGCGTTGAGGATCGCTTCATTCCCGACGGGGAGGCTGGTCCGCGTTGGACGCGTTCGCGTCGCTGTGACTGTGGGCAATGCGAGCGGTTCACCGAGAGGCTGGCGGTAGAAACGGAACAGGTATGTTCCCCCAACGACAAGCAAAAACAAGACGATACCGAGCGTGATGTTCTTCTTCGATGTCATATGGATTTCCTCTTCCCACGCATATTGGATTGTCATTTCGAAGGAGCGGAGCGACTGAGAAATCTGCACCACGTCAAATAAAAGATTTCTCGTGGCGCAGGGCGCCACTCGAAATGACAAACTACAAACAAAACGCCTGAACCCGCCAACCCGTTCCACATAATTTCCACACAACCGCATCACAACTTCATAACACCCCTCCGCTAAGATATGGGCAAGGTTGGACGCGGTCCAGCCTGATAAACAACAAGGAGATGAAAATGAAAAACAAAATGTTGATCGTAATCGGCGGTTTGCTTGCCGCTTTGCTGGTGGTCGGCGTCGTGGGCGCCACGTCCGTGTATGCGCAGGAACCGACGAACGTTTTCCAACACGGGCGCGGTCCCGGTGGCAGTGGACGCGGCTTTGGGCTGAGCGATGCGGCGTTGGATGCCGCCGCCAAGGTCCTCGGCATGACCGCCGATGAGGTAAAAACCGCGTTGCAGGAAGGCAGGAACCTTCAGGACCTCGCCACTGAAAAAGGCGTGGACATCGCAGACGTGCAGGCGGCGATCCAGGCTGTGCGTGTGACTGAAATGCGCGCACAGATCGCCCAGGCTGTGGAAGACGGCACGATGACGCAGGAAAAGGCGGACTGGCTTCTCGAAGGGCTCGACATGGGCTTCATGGGCGGCGGCTTCGGCCGCGGTTTCGGTGGCATGCGCGGACCGGGGACCGGCGACTGCCCGATGGTACAGACACCCGCCCAGAACGGTCAGTAGTACCGTCAGCAGGTGAATCAAAACAGGTGAGGCGACTCCTCCGCCTCACCTGTTCGTTTACCTGGACCGGGGAGATCTACGGCAATATTTCGATTGCATCCACTTCCGCGCCGTCCCCGCTGTCTCCTATTGGCGAAGTGATGCGGATGTAGTAATAGGTCCCATTGGGGACGACGCTTTCGAGGTCAATGGCAACCCCTGTCAAGTTCCATAAAAACGCCGAGGCAATTTCACGGTTATCCGTTTCACTGCCGCCGATGATGTTGATGTCAATGTTCGTGTTGGTATCCGGGATGCCGTCGCCCCAGTTCAAAATGGTATACCAGTTGGTCCCGTCACCGATTTCGAGGATGATAAGGTCCATGAAGATCCCCGTTCCGTTCGGGAATTCATAATACACCAGGTCGTAACCGGCATGACTGCCTACGATGATGGGCGAACCGAAGGCAAGTGTAATGGAAGAGCCCGGCGGGAGGGTTTGAGGATTGCCGTCCGGCGCTGTGCCGATTTGGCCGCTCGGGAGACTGGCGGCAAATTCATTGGTATCCATGGCGGAATTGTTGCCCGGCACAGGATCAAAGACTCCGACGGGACCGGTGATGGTTGCCGTGTTCACCAGGTTCCCCGAGGGACTGGCTGAGATTCTGGCTGTGACCGTGTATTCGATGCGCCCGCCGCTCTGAATATTCACAACGTCCGTGAAATTCGTCGTGCTGCCGATCACCCCGTTACATCCGCTGGCATTGACGACCGCGGTACAAGCCCAATCCCAGGAGTCCACCTGCGGCGGCAGGTTGTCGCCGACAATTGCGCCGACGACATCGTCGGGACCGTTGTTCGAAGCAATGACCGTATATACGATGGTGCCGCCCGCTTCATAGACCGTTAAACCGCCATCGCCCTTGGTGACTCGCAGGTCGGCGGACGGTTCATACGAATTGATGTCCGTGGCGGAGTTGTTACCGGGGTTTGGATCGGTATAACCGGCAGGCACGCTGACGGTTGCCGTGTTGATCAGATCGCCCGAGACCCCGGAACCGATGGTCGCATTGGCGGTATAGATCACGAAAGAGCCAACCGGAAGATTGACCGTGTCATTGATATCCCCCGACCCATTGGCGGTGCATGTCGCGCCGCCCGCGGGAGCGCAGGTCCAGTTTACGAGAACAATCTGCGGTGGGAAGATGTCGGTAATCAATGCTCCATTTACGGCATTCGGACCGGCGGGGTTGGAAACGACAATAGCGTATGTGACGGAACTGTTCTCACGATACGTTGCAGAGCCATCCGTTTTTGTGATCGAAAGGTCAACCGGTATCAAGGTGGGAGGGATACTCGTTGCCGTCGGGGAAGGGCTCGATGTGGGTGTGGCGGTCCTTGTAGCGGTCCTTGTGGCTGTCGGGGAATGGATTGGCGTTTGCGTGGCGGTCCCGGTAGCGGTCGGGGAATGGACCGGTGTCTGCGTGGCAGTGTTTATCGGCGTGCGGGTGGGGGATGGTGTTGCACTCACCACGGAGGTCGCCGGGGGACTTGTGCGGGTTGAAGTTGGAAAAGGAGGAAAGATAACCGATGTGCTGGTGGGGCTGGGACGGATCGCCGTTGGAGAAAAAAACAGTGTCGGGATCGGGGTGTTCGTCACGGTGGGCGTGTTCGTTGGAACCTGCGGGACCCGCGTTTCAAAAAATGCGCCCGGTGTCAGGAATACATTGATCCAGGATGGCTGAGTAAGGATGGAAGGGTCGAGGGGTCCGTGGTAACCGACGGGTTTGTTCGTGAGGAAGTCGCTGTCCGGGTCGAGATTCGACTGCATGTTGGTATCCAACTTCCAGTTGGGAGCGAAGCGGATGGCACGTTCCCCGGCAAGGATCACGCAAAGGAATCCGAACAGAAGGACGATCAGGATGATGATCCAGTCCCGTCTTTCGTGTTCCGACGTCTTTCCTTTACCGTTCATCCTACCTGCTTCCGTCAACCGGCAGTCTTACGAAAACGGTCGTACCCGGGTTGGTCGTTTCATTATAACCGGGGCTTTCGAGCCAGATCCGTCCGCGGTGCGCATCCATGATGCCGCGCGCAATGGCAAGCCCCAGACCGGGACCGCCGCCTTTGAACTTTGTCTTGCCTGAGGAGTGCAGGAGCACCTCGCCGGTTTGATAGAATTTTTCGAAGACCAGTTCGTGGTACTGCGGGTCAATGCCGATGCCGGTGTCCTTGATCTTGATTTCAACCTGCGGCTTTTGATTGCGTTCCTTTATCGTAAAGCCGCTGACCGTAACGGAGCCTCCGTCCGGCGTATATTTAATGGCATTCCCAATGACGTGATAGAAGACCTTGTATAACAGGTCACGATCGGCTCTGACGACTGGGAGTTCGGCAAGACCTTCCGTCCTGAAGGTTATCCGTCTTTCCTCGAAGGACTCCTTGAAGGTCTCTTCCGCTTTTTCGACCAACGCCGCGATCTCCACGTCAGCCGCCTTGACGTCGAGCAGGTTGCTGTCAATGCGGGATACGTCGAGCAGGTTGTCAATGACGTCCACCATGCGGGCGGCGCCATCCATGATGCCCTTCGAGTATTTTTCGAAATCCTTGTTATCTTTGGCTTTCATCTGGATCATTTGCGCGTACCCCTGCACGAGCGTGAGCGGGGTGCGCAGTTCGTGCGCGGAGACCTGGATGAAACGGATCTTGGTACGGTCCATCTGTTCGAGGACCTTGTTGGTCTTTTCGAGTTCGATGGTTCTTTGCTGCAGGTTCTCGGTCATGACATCGAACGTGCTGGCAAGCACGCCGATCTCGTCGTTGGTCTGTACGCCGGTACGTTTGGTCAGGTCGCCGTCTGCGATGGCGCGCGAGGTGCGCACCAGCGAGGAAAGCGGATTGATGATCATGCGTGCGATGAAAAACCCGACCAGGATCACGCCAACCATCGCCGCCGAATACAGGAGGATGTAGTTGTCGCGGCTGGTCGAACTCGAATCAACGACGAATTGCATGGGCAGTACGACCGCGAACACGGCAATGCGGTTCTTGCTGATCTTCAAGGGACTGAAACCGCTGCGATAAAAGCGCCCGTCCACTTCGAAGTTCTCGCCTTCCACGATTTCATCCTGATTGACCACCCTGTTATAAAAATCCCTGTCAATCGAAATGGTTCGCAGGAAGAGAGGGTCTGTGGTGTTGACCCCCAGCGTGGACGCAAGCGCCTGTCCGCTGTCGTCATAAAAGACCACGTCGGCAGAGGCGGTGGATTTCAATAACGGGACAAGCGTATCCAGCGATGTGCCGACGACTACAACGCCTGTGACGCTGTTCCCCAGGGTGACGGGAATTGCGGTAAAGTAAAAGTAACGCTCGCCTGCCGGGTCCCATGCAAGGACGCGTTTGGGGAGGCTGTCCGGGTTGTTCTCCGCAAGCAGTTCATTCACGATGGATAACCCAGCCTGGCTGCCCGGCTGTGTGACTTCCCGGATCTCCCCGCCGGGTGACTTGAGCGTATGGAGTATTTCGCGTCCCTGGGCATCGAAAACCATCAAACTTTCGACGCTCAAACTGCCCGCGGCAGGCTTCGCCAGACTTGCAATTTGGTCCTCATCCCCATCCCTGAGCGCTTCACCCAGGCCCTGTGTGAACGCGACGATACGCGCATCCTGGAACTGGTTGAACTCCTGCCGCGCCATCGTGTTGGAAATGACTCGTCCCGCCTCGAGCAATTGGTTGGAGAGGCGTTCTTCGAGGGAGTTCGACACCAGGCGTATAACGACAAAAGCGCCCGTCACTGCGACGAGGAGGGTCAATAGAAGGTATGGCAGGATGACCTTGAAACGGATGCTCACGTGATGCCTTTACCCCGATGTCCAGGGGTTCTTATTACATTATAAGGAGTTTGCCGAAAAATATCACAAATCCTGCAATACTGAAAGATATTTACAATGCGGCTATCTGATGTGTAAAGATTCCATGCAAAAAACAAACATTTATGATAAAAAAGCCCCGGAAAGCGGGACAGGCAGCGCCTCACAAAAACGTGGAGCGGTATAAATCTTGTCCAAATTGGGATACATTGGCAAACCCCGGCGACTACCAAATCACAGGAGTCGCCAATGAATCCATAAGAACGATTTTGCCCTGAAATTGAATGCCCAGCAAGAGGACAGGTTGGAAAAGGAAACATCCGTATTCATGGTTTGAAAGAGAAACGCTGTCTGTGTGATGTCTGTGGAACGAAAAAGGACCTGGCGATGGGCTGAGTCCTTTTTTTGTTCTCGATTTTCATGTTGTTGCAAGGGTCATGACCCGAAGCAATCTCCTGATAACAATCCTAAGTTTGTTTCGAGGAGATTGCTTTCGTACCTTACCCGTGGAATTCTTATTTTCCCTGGCACCGCCCGCCACTATAGTCCCTGAAGCGCAACGGAGTGGGAGGGCAGGTGTTGTGCAAGAATTTTTCACCACTAAGACACAAAGGGGCATCAAGGTTTTACTTTGTGTTCCATTGTGACCTTCGTGGTTGAATCCTTTTTGGTTTCGACAGGCTCAACCCAGGGGTTTCGGCTCGTCCGAGTTAGGGTGTGGATGTGAAGTCAATGACGGGCATTGTGCTTCCATCGCTGATGATCCACTTGCTGTTTTGGCGCAGTTCCTGGGCGATCAACACCTGGATATACTGCTCACCCAAAGCCCCTTTATCTTCCAATTCCTGAAGGATGATCCGCAGCGCCTCCGCCTGCGCCTCTGCGATGGTGATGGTCTGGTACGCTTCTCCGTCCGCCTGTTTCTGGGCGGCGTAGAATTGGCTGTCCGCCAGTGTCTTCTGTTGTTGGGCTTCGGCTTCCGCCTGTTCCTGGAGTTGGACCGCCACCATGCGGTTCTTGATGGCGTTCACCACTTCAGAGGGCGGCGCGGCGTTCTGGATCTGCACCAGGATGAATTCGACCCCATATTGACCCTGCTTTTGTTGCAGGATGGTCAATACCGCAACATTGATCTCCGCGCGGCTGTGCATGACCTCGTCCATGTGGCGCGTGTTGACCACATCCCTTAACGTACCCTGGACGAAGCCCGAGACGATCGCGTCCGGGTCCAGCACTTCGAGTTGATACCGCACCGGATCTATCACTTTGTATGTATAGAGCAGGGAAACATCCATGGTGACGTCATCCGCGGTCATGGCAGCCAGGCTGTCAATTGTCCCCGACCGTTCGATGACGATCACCCCAATGACCGTGTCCACGAAGGGGATCTGGACGTGCCAGCCGGGTTCGTCAATGCCGATGAACTTTCCGCCTCTCAGGTGCAAGCCTCTTTCGTAAGGGCGGATTTTGTAAACTGCCGCCCGCGCCAGGGAAAAAAGTATCCCCCCAATAACCAAAATAACCAGGATCAACAACGCGTTTCTGGACAATCTGTCCAGGCAGCCCTGCGCAACGCGGTTCTTATTGATTTCACGCTGGGGATTTACATCAGTTTGAGGATTTTGTGACATGACATGCCTCCATTTCGAACTGCAATTAAATTGAACCATTGCCCTGTTGTCCGCGACGAAATCCTTTACCACTATACCCATTTTTCCCCCACATGTCACCTGCCATTTGTCACCTGTAGGTTACACCTGGCTAAAAACAAAACGGACGGAGTTTGTTCCGTCCGTGCGGGGTGTTATGGTCTGAAGGCGTCGAGTCCGCCATTTTGGGCGAACCAGATTGCGTTCGATGCCCAGATGAAGGCAATACATAAGAGCGGCGGCGCAAAGGAGAAACCCGAAAGCACCGCGGCAAGGACGTTCCTGCGCCTTGCGTAGGCGATCCATGCGGCGATGACAAGCAGTAACGGGATGATGGGATACGACCAGACCGCGATGACAATTGCCCACGCTTCGGCGGTCACGCCCGAGTCGAAAGCCATGACGGAGAGTCCTGCCATGAGCAGCCAGGGGATGAGGGAGAGGACGGCGATGATTTGGGAGAGGATCATCCAGATGAGGAGTCCGATCCGTTTGGGGGGAGGGGTGGGGATTTCGGTCATTAGGTTACCTCTAAATTTATATCACTCTTCGCGGCGTCCCGCGCCGCGAAGAGTCTTGCTCGTGGTGGTGGAGATGCTTCGTGGCTTCGCTCCTCAGCATGACATATCACTAACGGATCTTCAAGTTTGCCAGGCTTGCCGACAGGCGTTTGATGCCAACGGAGTTGAAGACCACATCCACGATCTCGTCGTCGTCCTGGAGGCGGCTGTCGAGGACGATGCCTTCGCCCCAGGTCGGGTGCTTGACGTGAGTCCCGGCGCGGTATACGGAGTCTCGGATGGAGGCAGGCGTCCTGTTGCGTGAGGCGTGGCGCGTCTGCCATTTGGTTTCGACACTCCCTTCGGTCGCACCCCAACGGGTTTCAGGGACCCGTCCGCGAATCGAACGTCCGGTGCGCGTCTTGCCAACGAGCAATTCAGTCGGGATGTCATCCAGGTAACGCGAGGGATAGGTCTCTTCCGCCATGCCGCGTCCGCCGCGTTGAATGGCGCGGAGGAGATAGAGGCGGTCTTTGGCGCGCGTGATGCCGACGTAGAAGAGGCGGCGTTCTTCTTCCATTTGTTCGGGCTCGTCGAAGGAGCGGCTGTGCGGAATGATGCCGTCATCGAGACCGACGATGAAGACCGCGCCGAATTCGAGACCCTTGGCGGCGTGCAGGGTGAGAAGTGTGGGGACGTTGCCCTCGGCGATGGTGTCCTGGTCGGAGACGAGCGCGATATTCTCGAGGAATTCGTCCATCGTACGTGTGGAATATTCCTCGGCGAGGCGTTTGAGTTCGAGCACGTTCTCCCAGCGGTCTTCGCCTTCTTCGGAGTTGTCGTCAATGTATTCCTTGTAGCCAATGTCACTGACGAGGCGGTCGAAGAGTTCAGGGATGGTGAGCGTACCCTCCGCGATGCGCCATGTGGCGAGCAGACCGCCCATATCTGCGAGGGAAATGGCAGCCCTGCCTGTGAACGACGACCAGTAGGGTGAGTCCGCGCCGCGGGCGAGGTCGAGAAGGACTTCGCCGGGCTGCAGGTTATTCTGACGCGCGACCATATTCAATGTAGTGAGCGTCTTGTCGCCGATGCCGCGCGGCGGGACGTTGATGACCCGGTTGAGGCTGGCTTCATCGGCGGGGTTGTGGATGAGGCGCAGGAAGGCGATGATGTCCTTGACTTCGCGGCGTCCGTAGAAGCGCTGTGCGCCCACGAGGCGGTAGGGGAGCCGCGCTTGCAGGAACGCTTCTTCCAACAGACGAGACATGGCATTGGTGCGATACATCACTGCGCAATCGCCCGGCTCGAACTGGCGCGAGGCAACGAGCTGCGCGATGGTGTCCACGACGAAGGATGCTTCGGCGTAATCGTCGGGCGCTTCGTAGAAGAATATCTTCTCACCCTCGCCGCGGTCGGTGAAGAGTTGTTTGCGCCTGCGGTTCTTTGCGCGGTCGATCACGCCCATGGCGGCATCGAGGATGGTTTGCTTCGAGCGGTAGTTCTGTTCGAGAAGGATCGTCTGTGCATCGGGGAAGTCCTGCTCGAAGCGTTGGATGTTGCGCCAGTCCGCGCCGCGCCAGGCGTAGATGGAGTTATGCACGACCATTCCATTGGCAATGTAATTGTGCAAATTCTCTACTTCCAGGTCGTAAACCGTTCCCTGATATGGTTCGTGGGAAACTTCGACAATTTCGTCTTCAATGATTTTCCCATCCTTTTCAATCGCTATGATCATGGAAGGATGCAGGTGACTGACCGGCATCAGGTTGAATTTCTGAGCAAGCGGTGACTTGCCTTTGTCTACAAGAAAGGCACCAATAACGATCTCCGCATCATTGGCGGCTTCGCTTAATTTTTGTGCCATTTCTTGAATATCGTTATATTGCAAGCGGTTGATTCCAACCCGCCAATTGTTTCGGCTTCGGATACGCGGGTTATAGCCTGTTTCTTTAAGTTGTTTTGCCAGTTTTTGGTCACTGCTCCACAAATCCACGCGATGGGCATGCCAGGGAGATTCTTTCGTGATTCGTCCATCTCCAAAATAACGAAGATTCACAATGTTGCGGTATGTTCCCTGGGGGGTATAGTGCGGGTACCGTACATCCATTCCCAGATCAGTTAATAGTTGATTCGCGTTGGTATCCGTGTCGATTTCAGCGAACAATTTGTCGATATATTCTTGTGACATTCGCATCCTGCGTCCGCGCACATGGAAGACGGTTGTTGGAATACTATACGCTGTTGAGTAAAACGCCTCCCAGTAATGTGCCTCGTTTCTGTCTGTGCAAACTTTCAAAACCCACATCTTGGTTGCATTTTCCTGATTG
>JRYF01000498.1_pt1 | contig 13554 bp, 14 predicted proteins | sample 235331 | NCBI WGS metagenome assembly JRYF01 (sample SAMN03074217, study PRJNA261475) | activated sludge metagenome | biome: Wastewater Treatment Plant; feature: Wastewater; material: Activated sludge; isolation source: activated biomass of a wastewater treatment plant treating hydrocarbon... ...
CAGCATCTTCTTCAGCAGCGCGGGGTCGAGCCCGGTGCGCTGGGCGGCGTTGCCGGCCACCGCGCGGCTGACGTCGGGCGAGCCGAAGATCTGGCCCAGCACCTGGTTGCCGCGCGCCACCGGGGTCGGCTGCGGCGCCAGCACGTCGTCGAGCAGGCTGCCGCCGCCGAGCTGCCCGAGCAGCCCGCCCAAGGCCTCCAGCCCGCCGGCGGGCTGGGCCTGGGCCTGCTTCTTGAAGCCGCCGAGGATGGCCGGCAGCAGCGCGTCGGCGGCGCTGGCGGCCTGGCGCTCGTCCACGCCGAGCTCGCTGGCCATGGTCTGCAGGCCGCCGAGGCGGGCCAGGAGGTCGGTCAGTTGCATGCGGGGGCTCCCGGTTCGGCTACCGGGCAAGCGGCCCGGCTCGCCGGCAAGACTACATCGGCGGCCGGTGCGCCACCAGCGCACTCACCAGCGCAGCATCCGCGGCCCGAGCACCGCGCCCAGCGCGGCGGCGCCGGCGATGCCCAGCGTGTACCAGACGGCGACGAAGGCGGGCGAGAGCTCGGTGCAGGAGAAGGCATAGGCCCATGCGCCGACCGCGCCGGCCAGCATGCCGGCGGCGGCCCCGGCAGCGCGTGGCCGCGTCGGCGCCAGACCGCGCAGCGCCCACAGCGTGCCGGCCAGCGCAGGCAGCGAGAGCATCAGCACGGTGCTCGGGCAGGTGCGCCAGGACCGGCCGAGCACGACCGCAAGCCTGGCACCCTCGGGTGCCGCCAGCACCGCCAGCATGCCGAGCGCGCCCATCACGCCGGCCACCGCCAACACCAGCCGCAGCGGCACGCGCGTGCGCGGCAGCGGGCGCCCCAGGCGTGCCGTGAGCCAGGCGCCGGCGGCCACGAGTGCCGCCGCGTAGCCGATCTTCAGCCACATCGCGGGGTCGGTCAGCAGCGCCGCCGCCACCGGCCCCTTGAGCAGCTGCGCGCCGGCCAGCGCCGCCGCCGCGCCCAGCACCAGCGCGGGCAGCAGCCGCGCGGCGGCCGGTGCGCGAGGCGCCGGGCCGGCGCCATGCGCCAGCATCTCGATCAGATCATCGGTTTTCACCGTCTGCTCCTCGAACCGGTTCGCCGCGGCCCTCAGGCCTCGGCGCGCACGTAGGCGGCCAGCCGCTTCAGCCCGCGGTGCACCTGCACCTTCAGCGCCGCCACCGACACCCCGGTCTGCCCCGACGCCTCGACCAGCGACAGGCCGTCGATCTTCAGCAGCGTGATCGCACGCCGCTGCGCCTCGGGCAGTTGCTGGAGCAGGCGCAGCAGGTCGCGCTGCGCCGGTTGCGCGTCGTCGTTCACCGCGAACTGCGCCTCGTCGACATCGTCGATGGCGTCGTGCAGTGCGTCGCGACGGCCGCGCCGACGCCACAGATCGATCAGCTTGTGGCGCGCGATCGCCAGCACCCAGGCGCTAACCGGCAGCGCCGGGTCGTAGGTGCCGCGCTGCAGGTGCACGGCCAGCAGGGTCTCCTGCACAAGGTCCTCCAGTTCGTCGGGCAAGGACTGCATGCGGCGGCGCAGGTAGGCGCGCAGCCGGGTGGCGATGGCCTGCAAGGCCTGGCGGTAGGCCGCTTCGTCGCCCGCCTGCGCGCGCGCCCACACCGGTTCGAGGCGAGCCTCGAACTCGTCGCGCAGCTCGCCCGAGTGATTTCGCTGCATCGGCGGCCTGGGTTACATCGGGTGCGAGAAACGCGCGCCGCCGGCCGGCGCGCTGGATCGGCACGCCCGCGGTTGTAACCCAGGCCGGATGCCGGCCGAACTCGCAGCCATCGGGGGAGGCAGCGGCACCGCAGCGCACCGGCTCATCTGCGTGGCGACACGGCCACAGCCGAGCCGGTGCCGGCCCCCTTCCCGCCCAGGCCGGCCTGCCGCCGCGGCAGGCATCGACGAGGAGTCTCGATGGACACGACCACGCTGCCGGACGAACTGAGTACCGGCCTGCCGCAGCTTCGCCAGCGCCTGCTGCGCCAGGCCAGGCTGGTGATGCACGACGCCGCGCAGGCCGAGGACCTGGTGCAGGACACCTTGCTGGCGGTGGTCGAAGGCCATGCCGGGCGGCGCGGCGATTCGGCGCTGGCCACCTGGGCGATCGCGATCCTGCGCCACAAGATCGCCGACTGGTACCGCGCGCCCGCGCGGCGCGTGATGGTGCAGCTCGGCGACGACGACGAGGCGCTGGCCGACCGCGTCGACGCCATGTTCGACACCGACGGCCATCACGCGCAGCCGGTGCCGGCCTGGCAGCAGCCCGAGGCGCAGATCGAGCGCCGCCAGGCCATGGACACGCTGGCACGCTGCATGAAGGGGCTGCCGGCGCAGACCGGGCGCGTGTTCATGATGCGCGAGTGGCTCGGCTTCGAGACCGCCGAGATCGGCGAGCGGCTGGGTCTGAGCGCCGACAACACGCGCCAGCTGCTGCACCGCGCGCGCATGGGCCTGCGCGGGTGCATGCAGTCGCACTGGGCGGGCGCGCCTGCCAAGGCGGCGCCGGCGCCGTGAAAGAACCTGTCACGCCAGCCAGCGGCTGCGCGACTGATGCAGCGAAGGCGATGCAAGACGCAGCGCCCTGCACCCCGACCCCCCTGTGTGGACCCATCCCTGAAAGGACTCCCCGTGAACAAGCTCATCGCCGCCACTCTGATCGCTTTCGCCTCCACCGGCGTGCTCGCCTCCGAAGCCACGCTGTTCGACGACGGTCTCGTCGGCCAGAAGAGCCGCGCCGACGTGCGCGCCGAACTGATTGCCGGCCTGGCCGCCGGCGAGCCGATCCGCGCTGGCGAAGCCAGCGTCGCACCGGCCCCGGCCGCCGCCATGACCATGTTGACGCGGAAGCAGGTGCGCGACGACGTGCGCGCCGCGCTGGCCCGCGGCGAGCAGCTGAACTTCGGCGAAGCGCGCGTCTGATGCCGGGCGCCAAGATCCCGCACCGCGCACGCCCCGACCGGCGCGCCGCGCCAACCCGGTGGCGCGGCGGCCGGGTTCTCGGCTACGCTGAGTGCCCCATCCCGCCCCGGAGCCGGTCATGAAAGGCATGCGTTCGTGCAAGGAGATCGCCGAGCTGCTGTCGCGGCGGCTCGACGAGCCGCTCGGCCTACTCGAACGCGCCGAGCTCGGCCTGCACCTGCGCATGTGCGGCGACTGCCGCGAGGTCGAGCGCCAGCTCGGCCAGGTTCATGCCTGGTCGGCCGAGCTGCTCGGCGACGGGCTGGACGCCGAGCCGCCGGCGCGCCGCGCCGAATAGGCCTTTGCCGGCGGGCCGTCCTGCCGCGCGACGCGGCAGACACCGCAGAACCCGCAGAAGCGGCAGGACCGGCAGACGCGGCAGCGTACCAACCCGGGTCGACCCGCATGTAACCTGGTCCGGCCGTTCGACGAAGAGGCTTCTGGATCGCCGCGTCGGCGACGCCCGTGCGCCCGTGCGCCCGTGCACCCGTGCGCCCGGCGTGCTGGGCCGCTCCCCGCCACGCCACCAAGCAGGAAACCGACAAGCCGATGGAGTCCATCTACTACGTCATGGCCTGGGCCTGCCACCGCCGCTGCAGGCACTGCTACGAGGACCGTTTCCGCCCCTACGTACGGCAGGCCTTCGACGGCGTGGTGGCCGAGGCGGTGCGCAACTTCCCGCGCATCGTCGACCACTTTCCCGAGCGCATGACCTATGTCGACCTCGGCGACGGCCCCGGGCAGCACACCGAGAAGGTGGGCCGCATCATCCTGTCGGGCGGCGAGGCCCTGCTCGAGGGTGTGCGCCAGGCCGTCACCTACCCGGTCATCGAGAGGCTGCAGGCGCGCTACCGCGCGGCAGGCGGCGTCAAGCTCATCGTGCAGACCACCGGCGACCTGCTCGACGACCGCATCGTCGGCGAACTGCTCGAGCGCGGCGTCTACATGATCTCGGTGGCCAGCGTCGACGACTTCCATGTCGGCCTGGAGGGCCCCGACAAGCAGCGCGCGTTCGTCGACGGCCTGAGCACCCTGTTCCAGCGCCATGGCATGCGGCCCTCCGGTGTGTCGGCCACGACGCGCAACTGGCACGAGGAACAGGGGCCGCTGTACGGCTTCTTCGGCGCCACGCCCGACAGCTGGATCGGCAAGCTGTGGCCGCGCGGGCGTGCCTGGCACAACAGCCTGCCGCGCGGCTCGATCGCCGACAACTTCTGCAACCGCTGGTCGGGCGGCCTGAACTTCCTGCGCCATCGCTACAGCGGCAGCGAGGTCTCGGTGGAGCCCGACGGCAGCGTCTACCCCTGTTGCGTGAAGACCGCGCTGCCGCTGGGCAACCTGACCGAGGAGCCGCTGCTCGAGATCCTGGACTCGCTGGTCGGCGTGCCGGCGTTCGAGGCCATCACCATGGGCCACCCCGAGCGCATGGGGCTGGCCCACGGCTGGGACGAAGCCGGCTTCATCCAGGCCTGCCGCACCACGCTGCCCGACGGCACGCCGTACGAGAACCTGTGCATCGGCTGCGACCGCTTCCACCGCGAACACCTTGGGCCGCTGCTCGCCGAGGCGCGTGCCCGCCGCGCCGCCGCGCGCCAGGCGGCGGCCGCCGCGGCCGTCCAGCGTGTTCCCGCCTGACCCGTGACCCCCCAGGAGCCCCGATTGATCCGCCGCCGTCACCTGCTCGCCAGCGCCGCCACCTGGCCCCTGCTGGGCCTGCTCGCTTCGCCCGGCGCCGCGCGCGCCCAACCCGTACCGGCCTGGCCGGCGCTGCTGGCGAGGGCGCGCGGGCAGACCGTGTACTGGAACGCCTGGGCCGGCGACGAGAAGACCAACGCCTTCATCGCATGGGTCGGCGCGCAGGTGAGGGCGGCGTACGGCGTGAACGTGCAGCACGTGCGGCTCCGGGACACCGCCGAGGCGGTGACCAAGGTGATCGCCGAGAAGGCCGCCGGCCGGCTGGACGGCGGCGGCGTGGACCTGATCTGGATCAACGGCCCGAACTTCCTCAACATGAAGCAGCAGGGGCTGCTGCACGGCCCGGTGCTGGACGCGCTGCCGAACGCACGCCTGGTGGACACCGTGCGCAAGCGCTCCAACGTGATCGACTTCACCACGCCGGTGGACGGCATGGCGGTGCCGTGGCGCATGGCGCAGATCGTCTTCGTCTACGACGCCGCGCGCATCCGCGCCGCTGAGCTGCCGCGTTCGGCGCCCGCGCTGCTCGACTGGGCACGCCGCAACCCCGGCCGCCTGACGCACCCGAACGTCGGCAACTTCCTCGGCTCGACCTTCCTCAAGCAGGCGCTGATCGACCTCGCGCCCGACCCCGAGCTGTTCCAGCGCCCGGCCACCGACGCCGGCTTCGAAGCCGCCACCGCGCCGCTGTGGGCCTGGTACGCGCAGTTGCAGCCGCTGCTGTGGCGGCAGGGCCGGCAGTTCCCGGACAACGGGCCGGCCCAGCGCCAGTTGCTCAACGACGGCGAGATCGACATCACGATCTCGTTCAACCCCGCCGAGGCGGCCGTCTCGGTGCAGGCCGGGCTGTTGCCGGACACGGTGCGCAGCTTCACCTTCTCCAAGGGCACGATAGGCAACACCAGCTTCGTCGCCGTCCCGTTCAACGCCGCGCACAAGGAAGGCGCACTGGTGGTGGCCAACTTCCTGCTGGAGCCGGCCACGCAGGCGCACGCGCAGGACATCCGCCAGATGGGCAACCGCACGGTGCTCGACCTGGACAAGCTCGCGCCCGCGCAGCGGCGGCTGTTCGACGAGCTGCCCAGCCACCCCGCCCTGCCCAGCGCGGACGAGCTGGGCGCGCCGCAACTCGAGCCGCACGCGAGCTGGATGACGCGCATCACCGCCGACTGGAGCCGGCGCACCGTGCGCTGATGGCGGCCGCCGGCGCCCACGGGCTGCTGCGCCTGGCGCCCGCGGCCACGCTGGCGGCCTTCCTGCTGCCGATCGGCGCCGGCCTGGTGGGCACGCTGCTGCCCGCCTTCGGCTGGCTGCCGGCGCTCGGCGGCCAAGGATTGTCGCTGCAGCCCTGGCGCGAGCTGTTCGACACCCCTGGCCTGGGCACCTCGCTGCGCCTGACGCTGGCCACCGGCTGGAGCGCGACCCTGCTGTCGCTGGGCATCGCGGTCGGCACCGTGGCCGCGCTGCACCACCGCCGCGCCGGCCGGCGGCTCGGGGCCTGGATCGCCCCGGCGCTGGCGATGCCGCATTCGGCGCTGGCGATCGGGCTGGCGTTCCTGCTGCTGCCCTCGGGCTGGCTGGTGCGCTGGGTGTCGCCGTGGCTCACCGGCTGGACGCTGCCGCCCGACGTCGGCACCGTCGGCCATGCCTCGGGCTGGCCGGTCGTGCTGGCGCTGATGCTCAAGGAGGTGCCCTACCTGGTGCTGATGATGCTGGGGGCGCTGAACCAGATCCCCGCCGCCGGCCAGGTGCGCGCCGCACGCGCCCTCGGTTACGGCCCGGCCCAGGCCTGGCTGGCGGCCGTGCTGCCGCAGGTGCTGGCGCAGATCCGGCTGCCGGTGATGGCGGTGCTGGCGTTCTCGCTGTCGGTGGTCGACGTGGCGCTGATCGTCGGCCCCGGCAACCCGCCCACGCTGGCGGTGCGGGTGCTGCGCTGGCTGGCCGACCCCGACCCGCGCTGGCTGTTCCCGGCGGCCGCCGCGTCGACGCTGCTGCTGGCGCTGGTGGTCGCCAGCCTGCTGGCCTGGCGCGCGGTCGAGGCCGCGCTGCACGCCGCGCTGAAACGCTGGGCGATGCGGGGCCGGCGCCAGGGCGCCGTGGCGTGGGTCACCGCGGCCGCATCGGCCAGCGCGGCCGTGCTGGGTGCGGCGGCCGCCGCCGCGATCCTGTCGATGGCCCTGTGGTCGGTCGCCACGCAATGGCGCTGGCCCGCCGTCTGGCCGGCCGGGTTCACGCTCGAGCACTGGCTGCGCCAGTCGGGCAGCCTGGTCGGGCCGGCGCTGACGACACTGGCGCTGGCCGCCGCCGCCACGCTGCTGGCCCTGGCCCTGGTGCTGGCCTGCCTGGAGAACGAGGCCCAGTCGCGGCGCCGCGCACCGCGCAGCCTGGCGCTGCTGTACGTCCCGCTGCTGGTGCCGCAGGTGGCCTTCCTGTTCGGCTTGCAGGTGCTGCTGGTGCGCCTGCAGCTGGACGGGCGCTTCGGCGCCGTGCTGTGGGCGCACCTGATCTTCGTGCTGCCCTACCTGTTCCTCTCGCTGGCCGACGCCTGGCGCGGCTACGACGACCGCTACACGCGCAGCGCGCTCGCGCTGGGCGCCTCGCGCTGGCGGGTGTTCTGGCGCATCAAGCTGCCGATCCTGCTGCCGCCGGTGCTGATCAGCGCCGCGGTCGGCTTCGCGGTCAGCGCCGGCCTGTACCTTCCGACGCTGATGGCCGGCGCCGGCCGTGTCGCCACGCTGACCACGGAGGCGGTCACGCTGTCCTCCGGCGCCGACCGGCGCGTGATCGGCACCTGGGCGATGCTGCAGGCCGCGTTCCCGCTGCTGGTCTACGGCCTGGCGGTGGGCTGGCCGCATCGGCACAAGCTGCTGCGGCAGCGGCGACGATGAACACCCTCAACCTGCGCGGGGTGGGCCTGTCGATCGGGCCACGCCGGCTGATCAGCGGCCTGTCGGCCGAGGTCGCGCCGGGCGAGTGCCTGACGATCATGGGCCCGAGCGGCTGCGGCAAGAGCAGCCTGCTGGCCTGGATGACCGGCACGCTGGATGCGGCGTTCACCGCCGTCGGCAGCCTCGCGCTCGGCGAACGCGTGCTCGACGGCCTGCCGCCGGAGCGGCGCGGCCTGGGCATCCTGTTCCAGGACGACCTGCTGTTCCCGCACCTGTCGGTGGGCGGCAACCTGGCGTTCGCGTTGCCGGCCGCGGTGAAGGGGCGCGCCGAGCGGCAGCAGCGCATCGCCGAAGCCCTCGCCAGCGCCGGCCTCGACGGTTTCGCCGCCCGCGACCCGGCCACGCTCAGCGGCGGGCAGCGGGCGCGCGTCGCGCTGCTGCGCACCTTGCTGGCGCAGCCGCAGGCGCTCCTGCTCGACGAGCCCTTCGCCAAGCTCGACACCGCACTGCGCGCCGAGTTCCGGCAACTGGTGTTCGCGCACGCGCGCCGGCGCGGCTTGCCGACCGTGCTGGTCAGCCACGACGAAGCCGATGCCCAGGCCGCGGGAGGCGCCGTGCTGCGGCTTCAGGGTTGAGGCCGAGAGGCCGGGAGGTCGACAACGATCGGCTGTCACGTTCGCGGCAGCCCGCACGACAGATGCTGCAAGGGCGAAGCACGACGCCGCGCCCGGCACCCCGACCCACCCTCCGGACCCTTGCCCGAAAGGACGCCTCGTGCACACGCTGACCGCCGCCCACACCCCGGCCCATGCGGCAACCGGCGCATCGCCCGCCTGGCTGCTGCGCCTGCCGTTCGCCGCCGTGTTCCTGTTCCACGGCGCCGGCAAGCTGTTCGCGCCGGCCCTGTCCGCCGAGATGCTCGCGCTGCCGGTGGCGCTCGTGCTGCTGGTCGGGCTGGCCGAACTGCTGGCCGGCCTGGGCGCGGTGGCCGGCGGCTTCGCGCGGCTGCCGCATGCCGGGCTGGTGACGCGGCTGGCCGGGCTCGCCGCCGCACCGGTGCTGGTCGGCGCGATCGCGATGGTGCACTGGCCGCGCTGGTCCTTCGTCGCCACCGAATCGCACCCGATGGGTGGCATGGAGTTCCAGGTCGTGCTGCTCGGCATCGCGCTGTGGATGCTGCTGGGCGGTGCACGCGCCGGCGGCCGCGCTTGATTGTGCAGGCCCGACCATGTTCACGACCCCCTTGCGGAACCCGGCCGGCAACCCGCAGCGCCAGCGCCGGCGGCTGACACTCGGCGGCCTGGCGCTGCCGCTCGCGGCGCTGGCTGCACCGGCGGTGCGCGCCGGCACCGGATTCGACCTCGGCCACGGCGCCTGGACGGCGCTGCTGGCGCGCCATGTCGTGCTGCTGCGCGGCGGCCAGGCGTCGCAGGTGCGATACGCCGGCTTCGCCGCCCAACGTGCGGCGCTGGCCGATTACCTGAACGACCTGTCGACCGTGCGGCGCGAGGCTTTCGACGCCTGGACCGGCGCCGACCAGCAGGCCTTCCTGATCAATGCCTACAACGCCTTCACGGTCGAGCTGATCCTGACGCGCTGGCCCAGGCTGACGTCGATCAAGGACATCGGCGGCCTGCTCGGCAACCCGTGGCGGCCGCGCTGGATCACGCTGCTGGGCCAGCAGGTGTCGCTCGACGACATCGAGCATCGCATGCTGCGCGAGCGTGGCCGCTACGACGAGCCGCGCGTGCACTTCGCGGTCAACTGCGCGTCGGTCGGCTGCCCGATGCTGCGCGAGCAGGCCTACGTCGGCGCGCAGCTCGACGACCAGTTCGCCGAGCAGGAAGCGCGCTTCATGGCCGACCGCACGCGCAACCGGTGGAGCTCCGAGCGTGGGCGGCTCGAGCTGTCGCGGATCTTCGACTGGTTCGGCGACGACTTCCGCCAGGGCCACCGGGGTATCGCGTCGCTCGAGGCTTTCGTCGCGCGGCACGCCGACCGCCTGGCCGACGCCGCGGCCGACCGCGAGCGCCTCCGCGCCGGGCGCTTCGGCATCGGCTACCTGGCGTACGACTGGGCGCTCAACGCCGCGCCGGCCGATGCCCACGGCGCGAAAAGCTGAAGCCTGCCGTTACCTGCAGGCCGCCAGCGATACGCCACCGCTACGCCGCCGCGATGCGACCGAATCGTTCGCATCGCGTGATGAAGCCGTGATGACCGCAGGCCGCCGCACGGTTCCACTGTCGTCAGCGGCGCAGCCGCGCCGCCGATCGCATCAAGGAGCCGACATGCCATCCATCCCTGCCCGTCTCGCGCGCCGCGCCGTGCTCGCCGCACTCGCCAGCGTCGCCTTCGCGGCTCATGCCGCCGGACCGATCTTCGAGTACGAGGTCACGGTCACCAACATCACCTACAACCAGCGCTTCACGCCGTTGCTGCTGGCCACGCACAAGCCGGAGATCCGCATGTTCCGGCTCGGCGACGCCGCCAGCCCCGAGCTCGCCACGCTGGCCGAAGAAGGCAACATCATGCCGTTGCGCGCCATGCTCGACGCCAGCCCGCTGGTGCGCGCGACCGAGGCCGGCGCCGGCCTGCTCGACCCGGGGCAGTCGGTGAGCTTCGTCATCAAGGGCAACCCGCGCGAGGACCGGCTCAGCCTGGCGGCGATGCTGATCCCGACCAACGATGCCTTCGTCGCCTTGAACGCCGTGGCCCTGCCGCTCGGCCCGAACGCCGTCGCGTCGATGACGGCGGTCGCGTACGACGCCGGCAGCGAAGTCAACGACGAGCTGTGCGCGTCGATCCCCGGCCCGATGTTCGCCGAGTGCGGCGGTCCGGGCGGTGGCGCGAAGGCCGGCGGCGGCGAGGGTTTCGTGCACGTGCACCGCGGCATGCACGGCGTGGGTGACTTCGCGCCGTCGGCTCGCGACTGGCGCAACCCGGTGGCGTCGGTGCAGGTGCGCAGGATGCGCTGAGCCGCCGCGCGGTCGTTCAGCCGGCCTGCGGCAGCACGAACGCGAAGCGCGTACCGCGCATCGGCTCGGACTGGACCTGCACCGCGCTGCCGTGCAGGTCCAGGATGCGCTTGACGATCGCCAGTCCCAGGCCGGCGCTGGTGCCGGCCGCCGCATGCTCGGCGGTGGCGTCGGCGTCGGCCGCGCGCCAGTAGCGCTCGAAGATGTGCGGCAGATGCTGGTGCTCGATGCCGCAGCCGTCATCGGCCACGCTGATCTGAAGGAAGGCGCCGCGGTCCTCGATCGCGAGCTCGACCCGGCCGCCGGCAGCGGTGTGGCGCAGCGCGTTGTCGACCAGGTTCTGCAGCACGCGCTCGATGAGCGCGATGTCGGCACGCACGCGCGCCTGCGTGTGGCTGCCGGCCGCCAGGTGCAGCTCGACGCCGCGCTGCTGCGCCGCCAGCCGGTAGTTCTGCACCACGTCCTGCAGCAGCTCGGCCAGGCAGAACACCTCCAGCCTGGGCACCACGCGCCCGGCGTCGAGCTTGGCCAGCTCGAAGAGGTCGGCGATGCGTTTGCCGAGCAGCTCCGCATGGCGCAGCGCGGTGCGCAGGTGCGCGGCGCGCTGGCCCGGGTCCAGCGTCTCGGCGCGCAGCAGCACGGTCTCGACGTAACCCTGGATGTTGGCCAGCGGCGTGCGCAGGTCGTGCGAGATGTTGCTGATCAGCTCGCGCCGCTGGCGGTCGGCGTCCTCCAGGTGGCGGAACTGCTCGGCGATGCGCTGCTGCAGCGCCGCGACGGCGCGGCCGAGCACGGCGATCTCGTCGCCTTCGTGCGCGGCGGCCGCGTGCGGCGCGCCGTCGCCGACGCGGAAGGCCTGCACCTCGGCGGTCAGCCGCCGCAGCGGCCGCGTCAACCGCCGCCAAGCCAGGCTCAGCAGGGCCAGGGCCAGCACGGTGGCCAGCACGACGCCGGCGGCCATCGCGCGCAGGGCGTCGGAGTTGGCCAGGCTGGCCTGGATGCGCCGCGCCTGCTCGCCCTCGAGCACGATGTACAGATAACCCATCTTGCCGCCCGGGCCGGCGATCGGCGCCACCGTGAAGGTGGCGAGCCGGCCCGGCCGGCGCGGGTCGCTGCCGAGCACCGGCAGGCGCACGTCGCGCTCGTCGGCTGCCGCACGCAGCAGACGCTGCATCGGCGCCATGTCGACCGCGGCGCCGACCGGGTCCGGCGCGGGCGCATCCAGCGCATGGGCGACGACACGCGCGGCTTCGTCGAGCAGGTAGACCTCGACCATCGGGTTGATCGCCATCACCTGGCCGGCCAGCGCCTTCATGCGCAGCGGGTCGGGCCGGCCGTCGGCGCCGATCAGGCTGGCCGGCAACTGCTCGACGATGTAGCGCGCCAGCCCGACGTTCAGGCGCTGGTGCGCCTCGCGCGCCGCCGCCGCGCCCTGCAGCTGCAGCAGCGCGAACATGGCGCCGCCCAACAGCACCAGCAGCGGCAGCGCCAGCAGCGCCGCACGCACGTGCAGCGGCCGCCACCAGGCCGGCGGCGGGTTCAAGGCGCCACCTCGAAGCGGTAGCCCACGCCCCAGACGGTGTGGATGAAGGCCGCCGCCGCGCGCTCGTCGCCGAGCTTGCTGCGCAGCCGGTTGATGTGGCTGTTGACGGTGTGGTCGTAGCCGTCGTGGCCGTAACCCCAGACGTCGGCCAGCAGCTCGCCGCGCGTGAACACGCGCCCCGGGTGCTGGACGAAGTGCCACAGGAGGTCGAACTCGCGCGGCGTCAGCACCAGCTCGGCGCCGTCCAGCCAGGCGCGGCGCTGGTTGCGGTCGACACGCAGCCGGCCATGCGCGATCGCCGCCGGCGGTCCGGCCGCGGCGTCGGCGCGCGCCGCGGCCGAGATCAGCGAGCGCCGCAGCAGCGCCTTCACCCGCGCCAGCAGCTCGAGCACCGAGAACGGCTTGCACAGATAGTCGTCGGCGCCCAGTTCCAGGCCGAGCACGCGGTCGAGCTCGCTGCCACGCGCGGTCAGCATCAGGATCGGCACCGGCGAGCTGCGCCCGCGCAGCTCGCGGCACACGTCCAGCCCGTTCATGCCCGGCAGCCGCAGGTCGAGCACGATCAGGTCCCAGGTCTGCGCCAGGCCGAGTTCGAGCCCGCGCAGCCCGTCGGCCGCGAGCGTGACCTGCGCCGGCAGCTCGGCCAGGTGCAGTGCGACCAGCTCGGCGATGTCGGGTTCGTCCTCGACGACGAGGACGCGGCGTGGGGACGGGGGTGGGCTCATGCGGGGGCAGCCAGGCCACGGGCGGCGAGCTCGGCCTCGAGCTGCTGCAGGTCGCCCGCCCAGTCCAGCCGGACGGAGCTTGCCACTTCGATGGCGCGATCGTCCAGCGCCGCCTCGGCGTGCCCACCGCCGGCGCGCGCCAGCCGGCGGTCGCGCGCCCGCAGCACGCGCGCGATCAGCGGGCGGTACAGGCGCACGAAGCTGCGCAGCCAGACGCTGGCATCATCGGCACCGTCGCCGGGATCGGCCCCCGCCTCGGGCAGGAAGCGGTCGACCAGCGCCAGCGTCGTCGCCGCATCGAACCAGTGGCCGCCGGTGACCCAGCGGTTGACCGTGAACAGCGACACCGGCAAGCCGCGCGCATCCAGGCCGATCGCGATCAGGTGGCTGGGCGCTGCGCGGCGCCACGGACGGCGCCGGCTGTCGCGCCGCCGGCCGCTGCGGGTGGCGTGGCCGAACAGGTGCAGGTGGCCGTGCTCCGGCGCATCGGCGCGGTGGCAGTGGTAGAAGTACTCCGCGCCGCGGCGCGTATCGACCACGCCGCCGGGCGGATAGTGCTCGAGCGACAGCGGCGCCTCGTCACCGACCCAGGCCCGGATCAGCGAGCCATGGCGCTCGGTCGCGCGCGCGAAGGCGGCGACCGACTCGGCGGCGCTGCGACGCGCCCGGCACAGCTCGCCGTTGTCCAGGCCACGCAGCGCCAGCCGCATCGGCGAACGCGGCGCGCCGTCAGCGCCGGGCCGCGCAGGCGCCGCACTT
>JRYF01004621.1_pt1 | contig 13520 bp, 10 predicted proteins | sample 235331 | NCBI WGS metagenome assembly JRYF01 (sample SAMN03074217, study PRJNA261475) | activated sludge metagenome | biome: Wastewater Treatment Plant; feature: Wastewater; material: Activated sludge; isolation source: activated biomass of a wastewater treatment plant treating hydrocarbon... ...
TATAAAAAATTAAATTTTTCCCCCCCCCCCCCGCCCCCTCCTAAACATTTAACCATTTTCTCTTTTGGTTGAGCTAATGGAAGTACACTGAAATAATTGCTCACGTTCCTTTCAGGTTGAAGCGAGAGGGCTAACCCTCGGACATCATCCGAAAATCTCCGTAAATGTACCAATAACGGGATGCTTTCAAATGCTCAACATTGATAATTTTGTTCCTCGTAAAGTTAAGTTCATACAAAGAATGCAACATTGCCAGGATTGGCCGGATGCTTGCCATTATTGAATCATGCCCAAATTGATAGAAGACCCTTCCGACATACGCCTCAACAGGCACGACGACCTGGAAGCCATCATTGGCAGCCCGCCCGGCTGGACATTGCGCTGGGGCATGACGGCGCTGCTGCTGACCGCAGCCTTGTTGCTGGCCGTCAGTTGGTTCGTGCGCTACTCCGATGTGTTGGAGGCCCGTACCGTACTGACCACCGAAAACCCGCCCATCCGTCTGGCTGCTGGAGCAAATGCCAAAATCGTCGAACTCAAAGTCACCAATGGACAACAGGTACAAGCGGGAGACCTTCTCGCCGTGCTCGATAATCCGGCCCGGCATGAAGATATGCAGCACCTTGCGATTTTCTTGCGTGAAATGGAGCAGGCCACGGAAGGCAACCTGATCGCCATCAACCTCCCCAATGGGCTGCAACTCGGAAGCCTCCAAACGGGTTACGCCCGCTTCTCGCAGCACTTCCTCGATTTGCAATATTTTGTGAAACAGGATTTTAATTACCTAAAAATCAGCAATCTACGGAAACAAATTGCCGACTTGCTTTCCCTCAATCAATCCCTGGCCCGCCAAGAAAGCATCCTCGAAGGGGAAGTGGCCCTCGCCCGCAAAAATGCAGAACGGGACAGCCTGCTTTTTTCAAAAAACTCCCTCAGCCTGTTGGAGTATGAGCAGAGCCAATCTGTCTGGCTGCGTGCCCTCAGGGAGTTGGAGACCCTCAGATCGGGCACGGCGCAAAACAATCTTCGCATCCGGCAACTGGAGGCGCAGATACTCGATTTGCAGCAACTTCAATCCGGCGACCTGAGCGACCGGTGGTTGTCCTTCCGGGCCGAGCGGCAGCGCCTGCTGGGCGAAGTGGACGAATGGAAACAAACGTGGCTTATCACGGCTCCCATTACAGGCGAAGTGGCGCTCACCCAGGCATGGAGCGAACAGCAGTTCGTGCGGGCAGGCGAGGAAGTGCTGACCATTGTCCCCCGTGAAAGTGCTGGCCGCATGATTGCGAAAGCGACCCTGCCAGCAAGCGGGGCAGGCAAAGCAGAAAGCGGTATGGCTGTCCACATCCGCCTCGACGGTTACCCCTATCAGGAGTTTGGGACCCTGCACGGGCAAGTGGGACGCATCGCTCCTGTGCCCGGCTCTGAAGGCTACGAGGTGGAAATCTTGCTATCGGACAGCCTCTACACGACTTACGGCACGGTCGTTCCTTTCCGCCAGGAAATGCAGGGCACGGCCCGCATCGTCACGAAAAAAAGGAGCCTGCTGCGGCGAATCCTGGAGAAAATATGGGCGGCGACAGCGGAGGAAGGATAAGTTCAGCACATCAGTGCGCCAAGTCCAGCGCAAATAATCACACAATTAGGCAGTTAACTTTCCCGCTATCCCCGTATTTTGCCCCCATGAACCAACACTTCTCCCGCATCGCTTTTTGGATCAGCGCCCTGGCCATTGCCATCACCGTGCTGGCATTTCCCCGCTACAACAACCGCTACACCGAGGCCGTGCTGGCTTGGGACGTGAGCGGCTACTACCTCTACCTGCCTGCCGTGTTTATCTACAAGGACATCAAGGAGTTGAAATTCCTGCCCGGCATCATCGAAAAGTACCAGCCCAGTTACAGCCCCGATCAGGCTTTTGCACACGAAAGTGGCGCGCAGGTAATGAAGTACCCGGCGGGAATGGCCTTGCTATACTTGCCATTTTTCTTGATAGCCCATGCGGTGGCCCAACTTACCGACTATCCCGCCGACGGTTTTTCGCAGCCCTATCAGGTGGCCGTGCTGCTCGGCAGCGCCCTGGTAGCCATAGCGGGCCTGTGGTTTTTAAGAAAAAACCTGTTGCGTTTTTTCGGCGAAAGAGTAGCAGGGCTTACCCTGCTGCTGATGGCACTTGGCACCAATTATTTTAATTACGCCACTTTTGATGCCGCCATGCCCCATGTTTGGCTCTTTGCCATTTTGTCCCTGCTGGTCCATTTCACGGCCCGATGGCACGAAAGGCCCAACCTGCGGGATGCCACCGGCATGGGTATCTGTGTCGGTTTGGCGGCGCTCATCCGACCGACTGAACTCATTTTTGCGCTCGTCCCCCTGCTGTGGGGCATTGCCGGGCCGGCAAGCCTGTTGAAAAAAACGAAGCTCCTTGCCAAGCACCTGCCGCAGTTGTTGCTTGCAGGCGTGATGGTGGCAGCCATTGGGGCCGTTCAACTCGTATATTGGAAAACCGTGACCGAGGAGTGGCTCGTGTACAGCTACCAGGATCAGGGTTTCAGTTTCCGGCACCCGCATTTCATGGATGTGTTTTTTTCCTACCGGAAAGGCTGGTTCGTTTATACGCCCTTGATGCTGTTCGCCGTGGCGGGATTTTGGTTTTTATGGAAAAAACAGCGTGACTTGTTCCTGCCCATCACCTGCTTCTTTCTCATCAACACCTGGATAGTGTGTGCGTGGGACATCTGGTGGTATGGAGGAGCTTTTGGCCAAAGGGCCATGATTGCCTCTTATGCCCTGCTGGCTTTCCCTTTGGCTGCCTTTATTGACTGGCTTTCGGGCACTCCGCTTTTTGTGAAATGGACGATGGGCGCGCTGCTCACAGGTTGCCTGGCCCTCAACCTTTTCCAAACCTACCAGGCACACTGGGGCCCCTGGGAAGCCGACATGATGAACCGCGCCTATTTCTGGCGCATCTTCGCCAATGTTGAAAACAGGCCCGCCGACAGGCTGCTGCTCGATACCAACGAGGGCTTCTCCGGCGAGCGCATAAACCTCGTCACTATCTTCTCCACTGACTTTGAAGACCGCCCGGACACGACGGGCCTGAGCAGGGAGCGAGCCGCTTCCGGCGCTTTTTCCCTCTATGTGGACCAGGAACGGCTGGAATCGGAGCCGGTATTCTTGCCCCGCACCCAAGCGATGTCGCCGGGTAAAATGCTCCACATCGCCGCCAGCTTCTGTGCCCCTATCATCGAGGGCGAACCCTGGTGGATGCCACAATTGGTCGTGCAATTCGAGCGGGAAGGTGCTGCCGTGCATGAACGGCTCATCCGTCCGGCCCGCCTGCTGCCCAAAGACAAATGGATTCCGATGGGCATGGACATTCGCATACCCAATGTGGAATTTGATCGCCTGCGCATTTTCCTGCGCAATCCCCGCTCAAGGGTCTCTCTTTTTATGGATGATTTGCGGGTAGAAATACATAGTCCACTCCGAAAAGTCAATTAAAGGAAAAAAGAACACAAGGAGAGAGAGATGATTTTGAAATAAATTTTTTAAAAAAAATTTTATTTCAAAATCATCTCTCTCTCCAAAAATTCTTCTCCCGTGCCGGAGGCACGGTTTCATCATTGACTTTTCCGAGTGGACTCAATATACATGAAGACTGAAAGATGGGATTGAGAAAGTGGAGGGGGCGTAGCATAACTGCTATCGTTCCTTTTTTTTCGCCGTTGTTGGCGAGGATGCCAATAACGGCGGGAATGACTCAATCAAACCACTCTATCTTTTCTTCCGTCCGCAGCGGGCCGCAGCCCATTTTGTTTGCGAAATAAAGCAGCAATGAGGCCAGGGCGATGATTGCCATCCATTCCAGCAGCGTGATCTTCCTGTGGGGTTCCGGTTGTGGATGTGGTTGCTGTTCCATGACGTGTTTTTTTTCTGATCAGAACTCCACCCGCCAGCGCAAGTTGACGCGGCGGCCCGTGAGGTAATTCGGGATAGCGAATTGTTGGTTGAAAATGGTTTTTATCCAAGTCCTCGACGCTTCGTTCTGTACCTGCATGAGGTTGAAAATTTCGAGGCTGAGCCAGGAAGCGCTCGTGGCCCGGAGCGGATGCCGCAGCTTGCGTTCCCGCCTGGACTCATCCCATATTTTCAACGAAAAACCGATGTCGGCCCGGTGGTAGGGCTTGAAGCGGTAGGTATTGCGATACTCCCGGTTGTTGTCGCGGAGGCCATAGGGCAAACCCGTTCCTATAAAGAGACTGAGATTCATTTTAAAATTCTCGTTTTTAGGGAGGTAATCCTGAAAAAAGATGGACAAAGTGAGGAACTGGTCGGTTGGCCGGGGCACATGGCTGACGGGCGTTCCTTCCAGTGAGCCGACTTCCCGCACCAAGTGCTGCACATCATTGAGGCGCTCCCTGGCCCGCAACAGGGAGAGGTTTATCCATGATTCCACGCCGGGCACGAACTCCCCGTTGAGGCGCAGGTCGAGGCCGGTGACATAACCGGTAGCATCGTTTTCACCATAATAGCGAATGCGCACGTTGTCAATCTCGTAGGAAACCACGTCCCAAAGTTTCTTGTAGTATGCCTCCATGATGAGGCGGAACTTGGTGGGACTGAGTTTTCCCATAAAAAAATCATAAGTGAAACCGCCCACCACGTGGGCCGATTTTTGGGAGCGCACGTTGCGGTTCACGATGCCTTCCAGGTTTCTCAACTCCCGGTAAAACGGCGGCTGAAAGTAAAGCCCCGCCGCAAGCCGCCAGGAAATGTCCCGTTTGCCCCGGAGGGGTTTGTATAAAAATTGCGCCCTCGGCGTGATGAAAGTTTCACCGTTCAAATCCCAGTGTGCCATGCGCACGCCCGCCGACAGTTTCAACTCACCCACACTGTCATTGCGCCAGGTATAAGTGTCTTGGATGTAAGCACTGAGGCGGTTGGAGGAGAGCCTGTTTTGGGTTTTCAGGACATAAAAAAGCAGGAGTTGGGTCGTATCGTAGGGCAGGGAGTAGCCGGCGCTGTCGAGGCGTTCCCACTCGTTTATCTGATCCCGGATATACTCGTGCTGGTACTTGACGCTCCACTGCAGGAAGTGGGAAGACTCCCCGCCGGCCCGTCCATTTTCGGGCAGGTAGGTATCAGAAACGGGGCGCTGAAACTCGATGCCGCCTTTCACTTCGGCATTGGTCACCTGGGCATCGAGGAAATTGCGGACGTACTGGTGCTGGGTGCCTGCCCCCAGTTCGGCCACCACTTCGCCAAAGTCGTCGCTGCCGAGGTTGGTTTCGATTTGGCGGAGGCTGTACCGGCCAATGATGTCAATGCGCTCGTTTTCGTCGCTCCGGTAGGTGGATGCGAGGAATTTCACGAAAAGCGGATTGCGTTCCCGGTCGGGCAGATAGGTGAGCGACACGCCGCCCATTTGGGTGGTGAAATCGTCCCGCTCCTGCCCCTCGAACACGGAAAACAATTGCAGCGCAAAATTCACAAGGCCGAAGGCGGTCGAGCGTGTTTCGGGTACAAAGTAAAAATTGCTCCGATTGTAGTTGCCGATCAGGCCGATTTGCCAGTCCCGGTTGAGGTCGTAGGTGAGGTAGGCCTGCACGTCGGCAAAGTCGGGGTTATACTCCCCGGTCACGTCGAGGGTGCCGAGCAGGTAGCGGGTCGTCTTATAGCGGGCACCGACGAGGTAGCGCAACTTGCGGTAAGGGTCTGCTCCCGGTTGAATGCTTCCCTCAATGTGGGCCGATCCGCCGAGCAAACTGGCAGAGGCACTGCCGGCAAACTTTTCGGGGCGCTTGTAGCGGATGTCGAGCACACTGGACTGTTTGTCGCCATAACGTGCCTCGAACCCGCCGGAGGAAAAGACAAGGCTCTGGACAAGATCAATATTGGGGAAAGTAAGGCCCTCTTGTTGTCCGGCCCGAATGAGTTGGGGGCGGTATATTTCAAAATCGTTCACATAGACCAGGTTCTCGTCGTAGTTGCCGCCGCGCACGTTGTATTGGCTGCTAAGCTCCCCACCGGTGCCACTGCTCGCCCCGAGGGCAATGTGCGGCAGGATGCTTTCGAGGTTGCCGGTCGTCGTGGGCAGCAGTTTCATCTGTTTCAAATCCTCCCGGATCATGCCGCCTTGCTCGATGCGGCTTTCCCGCACGACGACCTCCACGTTGGCATCGCTCGGCGGCAGGGCCACGTCAATGCGCTGGCGGGCATTGGCAGGCAGTGGTTCAACATCCACCTGGGTTTCTTTATACCCAATGCGGCTGAAAACCAAAACAATGCGCTGGCCTGCGGGCACTTCGAGTTGCCACTTGCCTGCCTCGTCCGTTTCAGTGGCCGTCGTTGTGTTTTTGATATACACGGTTGCCAAATCCACGGCCTGCCCGGACAAGGCATCTGTGACTGTTCCCGTCAGCACCGCTTTGGGACTTTGGGCGTAAAGTGTCGCACAACTAATAATAAGGTATAAAACAAGTAGGTGATTTTTCATAAAAAGAAACGGCGTTGAAAAGCCGGAAGCAAATGTACGGGGAAATGGGAAAAAGGGTTTAGGGCTTAGAGGCAATCCCCATGCCTACAAATAGAACAGTTCAAGCATAAGTGAGATTTGTCACTTTTCGGCAAAACATAAGTCATTCGCCAGATTTTCACGGCCCAGCAACTTTGTCCCGAAATTAAATCAAATAAATCATGAAGTACATACTCAGCTTAGTCACGGTAACAATCTTTTTTTTCTCGCTCCAGGCCCAGGATAGCTTCAGCACTACCAACAGTAAGGTAGAAATGAACGGGACTTCCACCCTCCACGACTGGAAGGCCAACATTACGAAATCATCCGGCTCCGGGAAATTCACGATCAACAATGGCAGCCTCACGGCCATCCATTCGCTTGACCTGACGATGGAAGCCAGTACCATCAAAAGCGAAAAAGGCTCCGGGATGGACAACAACATCTACAAAGCCTTGAAAACAAAGCAGCACCCGAACATCACTTTCTCCCTCACCAAGGTCAATTCTTTGGTGAAAAAAGGGAACAGCTACGACATTGACGCAGTAGGCAAATTAACCGTAGCGGGTACCACCAAAACGGTCAACTTAAAGGCGACCGGGCAGGAAAGTGGCGGAAACATCGTCGTAAAAGGTTCCACCATGCTCAAAATGACCGACTTCAACGTGGAGCCTCCCGTCCTCTTCCTCGGCACTATGAAAACGGGGGACGATGTAACCATCAACTTCGAAACGACCCTCTCCAAATCCACAGGACTTTCTAACAAGTAGCATACACAATGCCCTGCCTCCTAATCCAGCGTGGGCAGGGCAAATTCTCACAATCAAATTTTGAACGATGAAAAAATCAATCTCACTACTCGTATGCACGGGTATCGCATTCCTCTTCTGCGTATCGCTCTACGCACAAAACGATGTCCTCTACTACCGGCCTTACGATCAGCGTGGCCTCAACATGTTCGAAGTTCCCAAAACGGACAACGGAGCAGACAAGGGCTTCAAAGTTCGGTTGGGTGGCAACTTTACCCAGCAGTTTCAGGCACTCAAACACGAAAACAAAGCACAAAGCATTGACCTCAACGGCGACGGCAAAATTGACATCAACAACGATCTGATCCGACTGACGAATGGCTTTAACCTCGCAACCGCCAACATGAACATTGACGCTCAGTTGATGGAAGGCGTTCGGGTGAACCTCGTTACCTATCTTTCCTCACGCCACCACCCCGAAGGCTGGGTCAAAGGCGGGTACATCCAATTCGACAGGCTCCCCTTCCTCCAAAGCGAATGGGTGGACAGGGTGATGGACAATCTGACCATCAAAGCCGGTCACATGGAAATCAACTATGGCGATGCGCACTTCCGCCGCAGCGACAACGGGGCTACCCTCCACAACCCCTTCGTTGAAAACTACATTCTCGATGCCTTCACAACAGAGATCGGTGCAGAGTTGATCTTCCAGAAAAACGGCCTGATCGCTGTGGGTTCTGTCACGGGTGGAGAGATTAAAGGTGACATAGTAGCACAGCCTTCCCTGCCGCCCGATGCAGTGGACGACAAAAACAAGAAAAGCCCTTCTATCATAGGTAAACTGGGTTACGACAAACAGTTGAACGAAGACCTGCGGGTCAGGGTGACAGGCTCGGTTTACTACACCGAAAGTTCCACGAGCAACACGCTTTATGGTGGCGACCGTACCGGCTCCCGTTACTACCTCGTCATGGAGAATACCGATGCCAAAACGGACACCCGCTTCACTTCCGGTCGCTACAACCCTGGCTTCCGCGACAAAGTGACTGCGCTCATGGGCAACGTGTTTATCAAATACAAAGGCCTCGAGTTTTTTGGCACATACGAAAATTCTAACGGACGCAGCAACACTGAGCGGGAAATGCGCAATGCCACTCAATTGGCAGGCGACCTTATCCTCCGATTTGGCAAGGATGAAAATTTCTTCCTCGGTGGTCGTTACAACACGGTGAGGGCCGAAGTGCTCAACGCCGATGACGTTACCATCAACCGCATGGCCGGTGCTTTTGGTTGGTACATCAATAAGTATATCCTTTTCAAAATTGAGTACGTCAACCAGGAATACAAAGATTTCGCACCTGCCAACATCCTTTACGGTGGTAAATTCAACGGCATCATGGTCGAAGCAGCACTTGGTTTTTAACACCCAAGTTTGAAAATTTTACTAACTTGTCCCAATCGCCACGGCCCCGTTCCTTCGAGCAAGAAGGGACGGGGCTTTTCCCGGTAAAATTCTTTTTCACATGAAAGCTCCTCTTTTCATAAAATCGGCCCTTATCACTGCACTGTTGTTTTGCTTCATGTTGCAAGCCCCTCACGCACAACCCAGTGCCATGTTGACGAAATCAGCTTCCGAACGCTCATTCGTCATCAACCGCAACAGTACCCTGAAACTGGAAGGCAAAACCAACGTCAATAGTTTCACCTGCGACTGCACGGAATCCTTTGAGCCACAAACCTACCGGGTTGAGCGAACGACCAACAGCGGCCTCACGACCCATTTTTCCCGAACAAAACTCGATCTGCGGGTCAACTCCCTCGATTGCGGGAACCGCATGATGAACAACGACCTTCGGAAGGCACTCAATGCCGAACGCCATCCCAACATCACCATCGAGTTGCTTCAGGTGAAAGAAGACAACTGCAACAAACTCACCGAACTTAAAGATTGGATAAAACTCAAAGCCCTGCTGCGCCTCACCATCAATGGCCAAAGCCAGGACAGTTGGCTGGACGTTACGGCCAACAAAATCACTGGCACACGTTACCGGTTCATCGGCAGCAAACGCATCTGCATGAGCGACTTCGGCGTGGTACCGCCAACCGCCCTGTTGGGAACCGTGAAAGTACAGGACGAGATAAAGATCAGCCTCGATCTGGAGGTGAGCATAGACTATCAATAAGCGCTGTAACTGTTTAGGAGGGTATTTTTCCCCAAAAACACCCCCTGCTAAGTAGTTACTAAGCGCTTGTTTGCTTATTGGTACAAAACCAACCGCTCCGACCAAGTGCCCGCCTGTCCGGTTAATTGAATAAAATAAACACCACTGGACAAATGGCGGGCATCCACTGTTGTATGTCCTCCCTTTGATATTTTTTTTGATAAAACGAGTCGGCCCATCCCGTCCATCATGGTCAATTCGACCTCCCCTTCGCTGCCTGGCATTTCGATGAAAAACAGACCGGTCGAAGGATTGGGAAAAATCACCAATGGCTGCCCGTTCGCCGCTTGGCGCGAGGTGGTTACGGCATCGGCCTTGCCCCAAACCATGCTGCCGAGGCTCAAATTCCAATACGTGCCACTGCCCGATGTTTCCAATTTCAAGGCCCTGACCATATAGAGGGCACTATCAGTGGAAGGTGTTGCATCTGTGAAAGTCGTTCCCGTCACCAGGTTGTCATTGATTTTTGTGAAATGCCCGTGCAGGCTGTCAGCACGATAGATGTGATACCCGGCGACTGTTTCTCCATCGGGAGCTGACCATTGCAGCATTACCTCGCCCATGCCGGGCTGTGCGCTCAGGTTTGTCGGCGGTTTTATGGGATGGAGGCGCAAAGTCGGATCGCCCAACAGGGCAACGTGGACGAGTTGCGGGCCGGGATAGTAATCGTTTTCGGTAGCGTTTTGGGTGTTCAGCAGGCTGTAGCCAATGGGTTCGCCCATGGCCATGCGGTGGAAAGTGAAAGGCGGGTTGCCCGACCAACAGCTTGTCAGCGTCCAACCGGGCGAAGCGAGCGGGGCACGGAGGAAGTTGTCCGTGTTGTCCCAGTCCCCAAACTGACTGCCACAGAGCATGGTGAAAATGTTCTGAAGGGTGTCGTTGGCAAAGTCCTGGGTGGAGCCGATGCCATTAGCGCTTGTATGCGTACCGCCACCGCCCCCGAACGACCAAAGGTAGCCTTCGCTTTTCATTGTGGTGAAATAGTCAAGTTCCTCCACGTTTTCATGGTGAAACATGGGGGCGAAATTGCGCCAGCCACTCGCTGCGGGGCTTCCGAGGGCTTGGTTCAGGTTGTCGTCCACGAGGGCACGGCGTGCGACCTGCCGCTGTCCGGTTTTGAACTTATGTGCCTTTTGCAGGTAGCGGCGCATCAGTTCCGTATCGCTCAGCCCGAAGGCGGGCATATCGTACATATCCGCCCGGCCCACCGCCAGTTCCACTTTGGAAGGTATGGCCGACTGGTCAAATTTCCCGTCGCCGGGCACATTGTGATTGTAGCTGAACTGGGCACTGGTGCTGTTAACGGTCTCATCCGTCCAGATGCCGTCCACGTCGCCGTAATATACATCGGCGGCCCAGGCGCCCCGGTGATTTTCGGAATGGCCATCCGGGAAAATATCACCGGCATAGGGCACAGGTACATGACCGAGCAGATAGACCATTTTCAGGTCAGGGGTTTGACTGTATTCATTGACAATCAAGGCTTTGACTGCCGTGACGGCATCGGCCCTGTTCACTTCCCTGCGCTTCACCCGCCAGCCGTCGGCCACGAGGTCACGTTCCAGTTGGGCGATTTCGGCTGCCAGCGGTTGTGTGTAAACATCGTCCACCAACAGCAGCATGGAGCCTCGGTACTCCGTTGCCGGCAATTGCATCCCGGCGAGGATGAAGCCGTACTTGGGCCGTTCGGCCAGCCAGGTGCCGGGCACACCGGATGAGGCCAGTGCATTTCCAGCGGGGTCGGTCAGTGTCCACCACGAGTTGTGGACCTGCATATCGGGCCAAATCGTGATGATGAGTTTCTCCGTCGGGCTACCATTGTCGCACACGGTGAAGTCGTCCGATTTCGAGTACCCAAAGTCGCTGCCACCCGCCACGGTTTCACCGCAAACCTGCACGAGATACCAGCCATGACCAAAGTTGCAGCAGAGACCCTGCCCGTGAAAGTTGTTGAAAGTAAAAGTCAGCGTGGCTCCTGACGGCACTTCGATTTCCGTTGTGATGGGTTCAAATTTCTTTTTGAAAAATGCATATTCGTAAGGGATACCGACCTGCACGTTCGCATCCGTAAACTGGGTAGCGCCCCAGGGCAGGCTATCAATGAGTTGGCCCCATCCGGTCGCATCGGGTGTTTTTTTGTAAATGGCATAACCGCCTGCCGACCAGTCCCATTCCCATTGGAAGTCGAACGTGGGCGGGTTTTCCTGCACCTGTACGGAGACCTGCACGGCGCGGTTGAGGGGGCTTTGTGCAGCCGTTTTTTCACAAAAAACAATCAAAGAGAGCAACAGCCACCAGACGGCTTGCTGCTTTACAGTCGGATGTTCCATGAAACCGGATATTTTTTTTGAAAAAAAGCAGAAGGCTGCTGTTCAGAAACCGGCTTCGCCAAAGACCTGCCCGATTTCCATTTCAAAACCTTCCAAAAGAGGGGACTTCAGGATGCCGTCTTCTTCGAGATAGGAGACCAGCTTGAACCTGTCGTTGATGAGGGAGTAAACTTCGATGGATTTTTTGGCGGGGTCCACCAGCCAATACTCTTTCACACCGAACCGCTCGTAGGTGTCTTTCTTGTCGCCCTTGTCGTCGCTGGCCGTTGATTTGGAGAGTACCTCCACCACCAGATCGGGAGCGCCCATCACGACCTTTTCCTTTTGATCCACGATGAACAGCCGCTCCTTTTTGATGAAAAAAATATCCGGGTGGTACATGTTTTCATCTTCAAAAACCACGTCGAGCGGGGCAAAAAGTACCCGACCGGATTGATGGCTTTTCACAAAATTGCCAAGTCTGAGAACCAATTCAAAGGCAATGGCTTGATGATCGGTGGTAGGTGCTTGTTTTCTCACGAGTTCTCCATTTATGATCTCGTACCAATCCGTGTCGTTTTCGTCAAACTCCATTTGCTTGAAGGCCTGGTACGTGACGGTACTTTTCAATACTTCCATGTGCTGTTATTTTGTACAAAGTTAGAGAATTTAGGTACAAAAAAAGGGACTGTAACAACGAAACCCGCACGGAATTGCCGATAGTGGAAGAACTGGGCGACCTCGGTATCCCGGAAGAGGACATCGTGGTCGCTTGCTTCTTGCCATTGGAAACGCAGGTGGGGTAAGCCTCTGGTTTCAGTGCAGATACACATAAGCCACCTTCACCCCGGAAGGCTCCAGCGAGGTCATCTGCGTACCCGTCACGGCCAGCGTCACCACAAATTCCTCGTTTTCAAAGGTATATAGCGTAAATGCCTTGTCTTTGAAAGGCTTTAGCCGGTCATCGTTCACGGCCACCCGGTTCATTTTGCGGGACAAGTCCACCTTTGTCAAATCGTCCAAAAGGCCCGTGCCCGTCACTTTGAGCAGGGACTCCTTCATGGTCCAGAAGCGATAGAAATCCCGATGATTGAAGACCCTGTCGCATTCTTTTTGGCTGAAATAATGGCCAGCCACTTCCCAGTAAGGGTACTCCGGGTTGATCATTTCAATATCCACCCCGATTTCCCGGCGGCCAAAATCAAAAGCAAGTGCCACCATGCTGCCTGAATTGGAAAGGTTGAACGGAAAAATGTGCCCGAAATCGGCCAGATAAGGTTTGCCGTACTGCCCCTCCTCGATCACAAGGTCTTCCGGCTCGATGCCCAAGACCTCCGAAGCCATTTTGCGCAACATCCCCCGTCCGGCAAGATAGACCCGCCTGTCCTTTATCGAGCGGAAGCGGGCCGCCTTGCGCAGTTCCTGCGGTGAAAGCAGTTTTCCCAATTCAAAAACAACTTCGTTCGGTAGCCGCTCCACGTCGAACAGCAGCAAGCGCACACCGGCAAGGCCGGGTTCATTGCTCAAATCAATGAGCTGGATTGCATCCTCCGTAAAATGTCTCATGTTTGTTCAAAAATTTTGGGTTTGTGTATAGTGTTTGCCCGACCGGCAGCCTCGTCTGCGATTTCTCGGCACACTTGGCCCGGCAGGCCCGAAAGCACAACAAAACAGTGAGACCTTCATGTAATGAATCCACTCCGAAAAGTCAATTATTGGAAAA
>JRYF01017550.1_pt1 | contig 13497 bp, 12 predicted proteins | sample 235331 | NCBI WGS metagenome assembly JRYF01 (sample SAMN03074217, study PRJNA261475) | activated sludge metagenome | biome: Wastewater Treatment Plant; feature: Wastewater; material: Activated sludge; isolation source: activated biomass of a wastewater treatment plant treating hydrocarbon... ...
GCCATGGCGCCGCCGTCCACATGCATTTCCTGATGAGGTTGGCCGTTCACCTCCACGTCGATCATGACCGGCGGAAACGCGCCGGGAATCGCCGCCGAGGCCAGCAGGATCTTGCGGAACAGTTCCAGGGCCTTGGGGTTATCGCGGGCGGCCACGGCAATCGCGCCCATGTTCCAGATCACCGGCCGGCGCGCGTCGAGATTGGTGGTGCCGATCAGCAACAGGCGGCCTTTGTCGTATTCGGTGGCGATCCGCGCCAGGAATTCGGCATCGATGTAGCGGGAAATCAATGCGAACAGCGGGCTGTTGTCGGCCAGGCCATCGCCGGTCAGCGCCGCCAGCAGGCCGCGGCGCTTCAGCACGTCCGGCGGGCCGATGGTGGTGTAAACGGTGCGGAGTGCGTCGTCGTACTCCGGACCGAGGAAGGCGAAGGGGGCGATCAGCGCGCCGGTGCTGATGCCGGTGACCCCTCTGAATGCGGGCCGGGTTCCGGTCTCCGTCCAACCCACCAGCAGGCCGGCGCCGAACGCGCCGTCGTCGCCCCCGCCGGAAACGGCCAGGAAATGGATCGGCGGCAACGGACCCTGGTGCCCGGTGCGGGCCAGATAGTCCCGCTCGCGCTGGGCCGAGGCGATGGCGTCCCGGATGAACGGTTCGACGTCGGTATCGACCCAGTAGCGGGCGTTGGGAACGCCGGGGATCTCCGCTCGGGTGGTGTCCTGGGCCGGCACGGCGGCCAGCCGCGTTGGCGTGGCGCAGCCCTGGAGCAGAAGCAGCAGGGTGGCCAGGAATACAAAAGTCATCCGAATCAATGAGCGATGGCGCATGGGGAAAAGCTCCGAAGTAATGATTTGGAGAGAACGCGCTACTCTGGTGGATTCGCTGGCGGCGGTGCGCCGATCTGCTCCTGGAGGTAGATGAGCGGCTGCTGGCCCACCTCAAGGAATCCCTCACGCGGTCGATCGAGATCGACCACGAGGGTAATGACCGCGCCAAGGACGATCACCAGCCCGAGGGCGGTGAGGGGGCTGCGCCGACGAGTGAGGCCCGCGTTGTAACCCACCATCGCCAGCGTCAGCATCGAGCAGAGGAGAAGCAGGAGGAGGATCGTCTCGGGAACGCGCGCGTGCAGGCCCGCAATGACTCGCGTCTGGTGCAGGTCGATCATCTCGTTCAGTGAAGCGATGTAGAGGGCCAGGACGTCCGAGTCAGGCGTGGCGCGGGCCAATTCCTCGGCGATCGCCCAGAGCTTCGCCTGGATCTCGACCGAGCGGGCGATCCTCGCCCGGATGTCCGCGAGATCGTCGGTCAAGATGCGCAGGGGCACGTATTCGCGGAGCAGCGCCTTGATTTCGCTCGAAGCCGGCTCCGGCAGGTAGCCAGCCCGGAGATACGTGGTGCCCACCGAGTTCGCCTCGGCGAGCACGATCCCGCGGCGCGCGTTGAAACGATCGGAGGCCATCCCCATCGTGATCGCGAGCAGGAACGCCATCAGGGCCAGGAGCGAGCCCACGATCATGCCCGTGGGACCCTCCTTTTCCTCGGGCGTTCGCTCCTGCCACCAGCGCCCGAGGCGGTAACCGACCTCGGCCGTGATCAGCGCGACGATCACGAACGCCAAGAAGAAGCCGACGATCGACAGTGAATCGATCAACTGCTGGAAACGCATTATTTCTCCCTCACGCTTGGGTCATCATCAGGCTCGCCAGATGTCGCGAGCAGTCGTCGGACTTCATATCGGACTTCATGTCTGAGTAGGGCATCGGAAAACGAACAACCCAGTTCCCGACCCCGATCAAGTTCCAGCACCACTGTTTCAGGCACGATCACAAGATCGTACAGGGACGGGAGAAGCTCCAGCAAGCCGAGCTGAAACAAATCTATCCTTCAAATCCATCGTTCGTCGGCCGTGAAGGCAACGGTCAGCCATTGATACGGTCCCTGGCCCTGGTCGCCGATGGCCGTGCTGATCTCCTGACGGATCGCGTCCAGTGTGGCGATGCGACCAACCTCGAAGTCGGGCGCCGTCACGACGTGGATTTCAATGAAATAGGCGCGTCCGACCTTGGCGACGTAACTGGTGTATCTCCGGAAACCATGGCGGTCGATAACGCCGTCCATCACCGAGCGAACCTGTTGGTCCAGTTCGGGCGGCGTGATCAGGAGGATCTCGGCGAGCGCTTGCCGCACGGTTTTGATGGGAACCGTGACCAGATACAGGGTCAACAGCGCCAGCACAGTCGGGTCCACATACGGGGCGAGCGGGGCCAAGCGCGTGTCCTGGATCGCCCAGGCCAGCACGAAAGCCACCAGCAAGGCGGATGAGATCAGGGCGGACATCAGCCAACTCTGGGAATCGAGGCGCAGGAACTCCGACCGAATCCGCCGATTCTGCCGGCGTTCGTAGAAATACATGCCGAAGGTGACCAGGGCCGCGGCGGCGGCATAGCCGATGGCCCAGTCCAGTTGCGGTTCGCGCCCGCCGGTCAGAAAGCAATCGACCGCGTTGATGAACGCATAGAGGCACAAGAACATCAGCACGGTGCCGTTAAACACCAAGGCCATGGGTTCGATATGCCAGTAGCCGTGCTGAAAGCGGCGGTCGCCTTCGCTCCGTACCAGCCGCGCCACCGCCAGCGCCAGCGTCAAAATCGCGACGTCGATGACGGAGAACAAGCCGTCGAAGACGATCGACAGCGACCCCGACAACAGGCCAAGGAAAATCCCGGAACTGGCGACGATGACCGTGACCCCGATCGACCGCTTGAGGATTTTTTGTTCTATTTCGGAATGGGTCGTCATAAGGGCTGCCGTGGTGGTCTCGATGCGGCGCCGCGAGCGAAGGCGCGGCGCGACATCGGATTTTGCAAAAATGTCTCCCCGCCGAGTCCAGGCGAATTGGCGCCAAGGTAGCGGGTTTCATCCTCAACAGATCGGCCAAGGCTTTCTGAGCGGATAGCGATATGAGCAATGACGCATGGTGAAAAGCTCCGAAGTAATCATTTGGAATGCCCAACCGAAAGGCTTGGCTGTACAAAAACACCTCTTTTGGGCATCGCCTTCGACCGCCTGTCAACCGCGTTCAAGGAACTGGAACCTCGACATAACCACCTGCCGCCGCGGAATCCACGGCTTCCACAACCGCCCCGACAACCTTCTGGATTCGAGGCCAACTCGTAGTGGCGATGACAACGATGCCGATTTTCCGACCCACGAGATTCTGCTGATACTTCAGGTTTTGGTCGGTGATGACCAGAACCTCAAAGCCGGCTTGCTCGGCGTGATCCAATAATTCGCCGTTTCCAAGCCTGCCCCACCCCAGGTCAAAGGCTGTAACGATTTGATGAGCAGTCAGATACTTGCGTAGAGGCACGGGCGTGCCTTGATCGAAGAGAACGCGCATTCAAACCACTTCCAGGGAACGGGCGGCATGCTCCAGCACGGCGCGTGCCTGCTGCAAGGTAACCCCTGGAAACCATTCGACGAAATCAGCCAGCTGCGCGCCATCCTCCAAATTCTCAAAGAGGGCCGCCACGGGGACGCGCGTTCCTCGAAACACCCAGGCGCCGCCGACCCGCCGAGGATCACGCTCGACAGAGGGGCAAGAAGACCAGTCAATCATCATTGGATCCACGCGACGAATGCGAATACTTCAATGCAACAGCAAAATAACACAGTCCGCTCGCGCCAGCCGTTCGGCGGAGTCCACAAGGTCCCAATATAGCCCACTTCCATCCACGTTAATGAGGGTGTCAAAGCCTTCGGCGCGGATTTCGGTATCAGTTCTCATCAAAATCTCCAGTTAGGGTGGATACGGCGCACGCGCCGTATCCACCCTATGCCAGCTCAAGACCGGTCAGAATTTATGCGGTCATTCACCCGCGCCGCCTCGTTCATCCGTGGTGCTCGGAGGCGGTCGCCGGGGGCGGAAATCCCTTGAACCAGGTGACGTACAGCGTCGGCAGGAAGACCAGGGTCAGCAGGGAGGCGACCAACAGGCCGCTCATGATGGCATAGGCCATGGAGCCCCAGAACACCGTCGGCGCGATCGGAATCAGGCCGAGCACGGTCGACAAGGCGGTCAGCATGATGGGCCGAAACCGCGAGCTGCTGGCGTCCACCACCACGTCCCAGACCGATTTCCCCGCCTTGCGCTCGGTCTCGATCTGATCGATCAGGGGTAGTTGAGTTATTCTTGACTCGCTTGGTTTTCCCGCAGCTTTCGCGCACGATAAGCTAGTGAAGCAACTGTTTCATTAGGCCATTGTGTTTGCCGCCATTCGGTATAGTCAAAACTTTCACGATGCGCTAATGCAATAAAGCGTTCTGCTTCTACCGCGCCCAACACGTTAATGAGGGCGTTAAAGCCTTCGGCGCGGATTTCGGTATCAGTTCTCATCAAAATCTCCGGTTAAAATGCGCACGAAATCAATGGGATCAACCACGCGAATTTGATGATATCCAGCCATTTTTCGCAAGAGCGCCTTGTCGGTGGTCAGGAAATAGGCCGCGTTCGCCGCGATCGCACTGGCTACATGAAGGCTGTCCATCGCTTTAACGCCTTTTCTGGATAGTGCCTCAGCGATATTTTCGACCTGTTGGGTCGTGGAAATATCAACACAGGCACGAGACTGCCATTGCGCTACAACCTTACGTCGTTCACGATCAGGATTAGCGGCGTTTTCCAAGTCAATAATGGCGGACCATGCCAATTTCAGTACGCCATTTTGAATCATGGCTTGCACGTGAAGTTTGGCCTCGGTTTGAAGGCGGACGATCAATTGACCTTGATCATCAAACGGTCGATTAAAGCAGCACAAATCCAGGTAAATCAGCATATCGACTCAATATCTTTTTTAGGGTGGATACGGCGCACGCGCCGTATCCACCCTATGCCAGCTCAAGACCGGTCAGAATTTATGCGGTCATTCACCCGCGCCGCCTCGTTCATCCGTGGTGCTCGGAGGCGGTCTCCGGGGGCGGAAATCCCTTGAACCAGGTGACGTACAGCGTCGGCAGGAACACCAGGGTCAGCAGCGAGGCGACCAGCAGGCCGCCCATGATGGCGTAGGCCATGGAGCCCCAGAACACCGTCGGCGCAATCGGAATCAGGCCGAGCACGGTCGACAGGGCAGTCAACATGATGGGCCGAAACCGCGAGCTGCTGGCGTCCACCACCGCATCCCAGACGGTCTTCCCCGCCTTGCGCTCGGCCTCGATCTGATCGATCAGGATGACCGCGTTCTTCGCGATCATGCCGATCAGCGCCAGGATTCCTAAAATCGCGACGAAGCCGAGCGGCTTGCCGGACACCAGCAGGGCGGCGACCACGCCGATCAGTCCCAGCGGCACCAGGCTCAGCACGATGAGCAAGAGCGAGAAGCTTTTGAGCTGGAAGATCAGCAGGGTCAGCATAATCAGGATCATGATCGGCACGACGGCGAACACCGATGCCTGCGAATCGGCGCTTTCCTCGACCGTGCCGCCGACTTCGATCCGGTAGCCGGCGGACAGCGTTGCATTCAATTCCGCGATCACCGGCTCCAGGTCGGCGACCACCGTATCGGGCAGAATCCCAGGGGCCACGTCCGCCTGCACCGTCAGGGTCGGCATCCGGTCGCGCCGCCAGATCAACGGGTAGGACTGGCCGGGCTCGATGGTCGCAAATTGCGTGAGCGGCACGGTTCGGCCATCCGGCATCCCGACCGGCAGGGTTCTGAGGGTCTCGATCGAGAGATTCTGGCCTTCCACCTCGCGGGCGAGCACGTTGATCAGATAGATGTCGTCGCGGACCTGGGTGATCGCCCGCCCCGAAATCGTCGTGTTCAAGGCCGTGGCCACCGCCTGTGAGTTCAGGCCGAGCAGCCGGACCTGTTCCTGATCGATGCGAATGGTCAGCTCCCGTTCCGGTTCCATCCAGTTGTAGTTGACGCGGCGCGTCCCCGCGTGATCGGCGACGACGCCGCCGAGCCGCAGGGCGATGGCGCGCAACTGGGTCGGGTCGGGACCCATGACCCGATACTGCACCGGCCAGCCGACCGGCGGGCCGAGTTCCAGCGTCGAGACGCGGCCGACGATCTGCGGAAATTCCTCCGCCAACAGGCGTTCCAGGCGCGGCTGGAGGCGCTCGCGGGCCGCGAGGTCCCTGGATACGATCACCGTCTGGGCGAAGAAGGGGTTGGCCAACTGCACGTCGAGGGGCAGGTAAAAGCGGATGGCGCCTTGCCCGATATAGGTGCTCCAGCGTTCGATGTCGGGGGCGAAGTCGGGATCGTCGCGCAAAAATTCCTCGAAGCGGTCGACCAGCCGTTCGGTGGCGTGGATCGAGGCGTTTTGCGGCAACTGAAGATTGACCAGCAGCTCGGGCCGGTCCGACGCGGGGAAGAACTGGCGCGGTATCTGACCCAATCCCACGAGGGATGCGATAAAAATACCGACGGTCAGCGCGATGGTGAACCAGCGAGCCCGCATGGCCAGGGTCAGGAACCCCTTATAAATCTCGATCACGCGATTGGGCTGGTCGGTCTGATCCGCCTTGGGGGGCCGCAACAGCATCATACCGATCAAGGGGGCGAACATCATCGCGACCAGCCAGGAGGCGATGAGCGCGATGCCGACGACCGCGAAGATCGAGAAGGTGTACTCGCCAGCCGAGCTTTGGGCGAAGCCGACCGGCACGAAGCCGGCGATGGTCACCAGGGTTCCGGTCAGCATCGCGAAAGCCAGGTGTTTGTAGGCATAGGTGGCCGCGCTCGCCTTGTCGTCGCCGGCGGCCAGCCGCCGGCTCATGGCGTCGATGGTGGTCATGGCGTCGTCGACCAGAAGGGCCAGGGCGATGATGAGCGCGCCCAGCGAGATGCGCTGGAGGTCGATGTCGGCCAGGTCCATCATCGGGAAAGTCACGGCAAGCGTCAGCGGGATGGCGATGGCCACGACCGTGCCGGCCCGCACGCCCAGGGCGATGAAGCTGACTACCAGCACGATGGCGATGGCTTGCCAGAGGGACGTGGTGAATTCGTTGATCGCCAGATCGACCGTCGCGGGTTGATCGGCCACCAGCCGGGCCTCGATGCCGATCGGCAGATCCGCCGCGAGCGTCTTGATGGCCCGCGCGATGTTGCGGCCGAGCGCCAGGGTGTCACCGCCGTCGCGCATGGCGATCGCCAGCCCGATCGCCGGCTCGCCATTCACCCGGAACATGGGCTGGGGTGGGTCGGCGAAGCCCCGGCGAACCTCGACGATATCCCGCAGCCGCAACATGCGGTCGCCGATCGCGAAGGTGACGTCAGCGATGTCGGCCTCGGTGTCGAAGGCCCCCGTCACCCGCAGGGAGATGTTCTCCTGGTCGGTGCGCAGCACCCCGGCGGGGATGACGATATTCTGGGCTTGCAGCGCCGCGATCAGGGTGTTGGGGTTGAAGCCCAGACCGGCGAGCCGCTCGATCGAGAAGTCGATGTAGATGACTTCGTTCTGGGCGCCGAGGATGTCGATGCGGGACACGTCCGGGACGAACAGCAGTTCGGAGCGGATGTCCTCGACGTAGTCGCGCAGTTCCCGTTGGGTGAAGCCATCGGCGGTGAAGGCGTAGATGATGCCGAAGGTATCGCCGAATTCGTCGTTGAAAAAGGGGCCGACGAGGCCTTGGGGCAGCGTGTGGCGCATGTCCGCCACCTTTTTGCGAACCTCGTACCAAGTATCCGAAACATCCCGGCCTTGGGTACTCCCCAACAGATCGACGAAGATCGTGGTCTCGCCGGCGCGGCTGAAGCTGCGCAGGTTGTCCAGGTTCGGGACCTCTTGCAGCGTGCGTTCCAGCCGCTCGGTGACCTGCAGCAGGGTTTCCTCCATGGTCGCGCCCGGCCAGACGGCATGCACTACCATGGTGCGAAAGGTGAACGGCGGATCCTCGGCGCGGCCGAGTTTGTAAAAGGAACTGATCCCCGCGGCGAGCACGACGATCATAAGAAAGATGGTGACCGAGCGGTTGCGGATCGCCCATTCGGAGAGGTTAAAACCGCTCATGGTTGGGTTCCGAGCAGGCGAACCTGTTGGCCCGACCGTAGCGTCTGGACGCCAGCGGTGACCAGAACATCACCCGCAAGGAGTCCGCTCAGGACGACCACCCGGTCGAGGTCAAAACGCAGCACCTCAATGTTGCGCAGATCGACCGTGTTGGTTTCCGGGTCCAGTATCCACACCGCGGGCCGACCCTGGGCCGATGTCAGGGCCGACGCCGGAATCTCGATGCCGGGACCGGCGCCGAGGCGGGCGCGGCCGGTCACGGTCGAACCCAACCGCATCGGCTCGGGGGGATCGATCAGGCCGACCCTGACCCGGAACGTGCGGGTCACGGGATCGGCCTGGGGGGAGACCTCACGAATCCTCGCGGCGGCGCGGATCTCGGGGTCGTCGCTCAGGGAAACCTCGACCTGCGTATCGATGGAGGCGTCGCGCATGATCCTGGCCGGGACGTCGAACACGGCGTCGCGTCCCCCTTCGCGAGCGAGTTGGACGATCATCTGCCCGGCCGTCACCACTTCTCCCGGCTCGGCGCCCCGCGCGGTGACGGTTCCGGGGCTGTCGGCGAAGAGTTCCGTGTAACCCAACTGCGTTTCGGCGGTGTTGACCCGCGCCCGCGCGGCGTCTACCTGCGCCTCGGCGCTTCTGAACGCCTGCTGCGCCTCGTCGAACATGGCGCGGGTGACGAAGCCGGAAGCCAGAAGGCTCTGGAAGCGTTCGAACCGGTTGCGGGCCTCGACCAGGCGCGCCTGCGCGGCGGTCAGGTCCGCGCGGGCCGTGCGCAGGGTATCGCGTGCGGTCTCGGATTCCAGACGGCCGATCAATTGGCCGGCCATGACCCGGTCGCCGACGTTGACCGGGCGCTCGATCATGCGTCCGCCAGCCCGAAAAGCGAGTCGCACTTCCTCCTGCGCCTCGATCTGCCCGGTGAGCGTCACGGTTTCGCCGCCTTCCCGGGCTTCGATGGTCATGACCCGAACCGGACGGACGGGCTCGGGTTCGAGTTCCTCGGCAGGCCGACAGGCCGCCAGCAGCGCCAGAAGCGCGCAAGCGCACAGCTTGACCGCTCGTCCGAAAATGGCTGATTTATTCAAGGGGGAAATCCTCAATCAGGACTTTAAGCGCGGGGAATGCTAGCCTAAATCGTAGTGATTTCCCACCGCGCTTTTCAGAACGGTCGGCGGCGTCCTTCCAGCGCAACAGACCATTGGACGCTTGCTAAACGGGCGATGAGCCAACGACGACCATGAAACATGGGAAACCGGATCATTTAAAAAAACGAGGATCGAAGCCATGACCTTAAAGGTCGTCAAGCTACTGAAAATTATGGCGCTGTTGTTCGCGGCAAGCCTGGTGACCTTCCTGGCGGTGCGCGCCTACGATGCCTTTCGCGGGGAACCGCTCCAGCCGTGGCATCTTTATGTCCCGAAGGAACTGACGACGCAGGAACTGGCGAAAGCCGACTGGGCGACGTACCTGGCGCATGAGAATGCGATCATGGAGGAGATGCGGACCGAGGTTACCCAGAAGCTGGGTCCCGAGGACCGGATCCCGGCCAACCGGTACTTTGCCGGCAGTCCGGTGTATCCCGGAAACTTCGCCACCGACTGGAACCGTTCCTACATCCTGGAGCCCGAGGGCGATCCGGTCGGCGCCGTCGTGCTCCTGCACGGACTCACGGATTCGCCCTACAGCCTGCGGCACATCGCCCGGCGCTATCGAGAGCACGGTTATGTGGCGGTCGCGATCCGCCTGCCGGGCCACGGCACGGTGCCGGCGGGTCTGACCAAGGTGTATTGGGAGAACTGGTCGGAAGCGACCCGTCTGGCGGTCCGGGAGGCCCGCCGGCGCACGGGTGCAGGTCTGCCTCTGCATCTGGTCGGATTTTCCAACGGTGGCGCGCTGGCCATGAAATACACGCTCGACGCCATGGCCGACCGGAATTTGGCCCGGCCGGATCGGGTCGTGCTGATTTCGCCGATGATCGGGATCACCGAGATGGCGCGGTTCGCCGGGGTCGCCGGCTGGCCGGCGGTGTTTCCGGCATTTGCCAGGGCGGGGTGGCTCAGCGTCATGCCGGAGTTTAATCCCTTCAAATACAACTCCTTCCCCATCAACGGCGCGCGGCAATCCTCGCTGCTGACCCGCTCCCTGCAACCACAGATCGCGCTCTACGCGCGGGAGGGCCGGTTGAGCGAACTGCCCCCCATTCTCACCTTTCAGTCCGTGGTGGACTTTACGGTGAGTACCCGGGCGGTCATCAGCGCCCTGTACGCCCATCTTCCCGACAACGGCAGCGAGCTGGTCCTGTTCGACCTGAACCGCAGCGCCACCTTCGGTCCCTTGATGCGCGCCAGCGCCGATAACGTCCTGTCCCGCATCCTGCCGGATCCGCCGCGGGGATTCAAAGTCACCCTCATCACCAATGCCGACCCCAGTACGCGCGAAGTCGTCGAGCGCGTCACCGAAGCCGGTGCGACGAGCGAACGAACCCGCGAGCTGAACTTGTCTTATCCGCTCGACGTGTTTTCGCTCTCGCATGTCGCCGTACCGTTTCCGCTCGACGATTCCCTGTATGGCATGCATCCTGATCCGCTCAACGAGTACGGCGTCAGCCTGGGCGCCCTGGCCCCGCGCGGCGAACGCGGTACGCTGATCGTGAGTCTGGACGCGCTGGTTCGGATGTCATCCAACCCGTTCTTTCCTTATATGCTGGAACGAATCGAGGAAGGGATCGGCGGCCGATCCACAGGCGCGGTGGAGAACGCGGTGAATGCTGGGCTTGTTTCAACCGTTCGAAAATGAGCGGAAATTTCAGCACGTGGGTCGACCGACAGGGTGCCGGCAATTGCCGGGTAGCATTTGGGCCAGTTGCTGATCACAAAAAAACTCTTGCCAACATGCCGAGATAGCGCGCAAAATGACGACATTTATTGCTGGCACAACATTTTTTGCAATTCTGACACAACGTTGTATCATTACACCTCATGGCCGGCTGGTTCGCTGCTCGCGGCGGTTTGTCGCCTGGAGATGGAGAAGTCGTGAGGCAAGGGACGATCACGGTTAACCGATGCCGGCCTCGCGCCCCGAAAACTTGAAGTGCCGTGCAAAATTTTTTGTGTCTATCTGGGAGAGTGTATCCATGAAAGTGAAACTGTATAAGTTCAGCCTGATCCTGGCTGCCTCGATGGTGTTGTTCGCCGCCCTGCCCGCTCATGCGGCCAACAAGTACGGTAGTATCTATGCCGTCGATCCCTTTGGCGTGATCGTCAGGGACCCGTTTGGCAATTGCATCCGCACCCCGCAATGGACGCCTGAAAAGAACGTCGTGGAATGCGGCGCGGTCGCCCAAGTCGAGCCACCCGCGCCGGTCGTCGAAACCTTGACCTTGGGTGCCGAGGCCTTATTCGCCTTCGACCGGGCCGATCTGAAGCCTGAAGGCCGCGCGCGGCTGGACCAACTGGTCAACGACCTACGCCGAGTCACGTCCGTGTCCTCGATCTCGATCGTCGGCCACACCGACAGCAAGGGCACCATGGAATATAACATGCGCTTGGGCCAACGCCGCGCCGACACCGTGGCCAACTACCTGATCGACCGCGGCGTACCCAGCCAGATNNGCCCAACACCTTCCCCGACGGTCGCGACAATCCAGAAGGTCGCGCGCTGAACCGCCGCGTGGTCATCACCGTCACCGCCATGGAGAAAGTCTTCCAGTAAATCGGCTGGCGTTCTCCAAAGTCAGTCGCCCGCCACCCTCGGCAGGCGCGACCTGAAAACCGCATGACCCGACGCCCCGGCCCGCCGGGGCGTTTTCTTTAGCCCCGCCAAGGTGTCCATCGGTATAATCCAAACGACTGTGCTCGCCTGGAGAGACGCTGAATGCCTCAGCCCGTCGCCACCCTGATCAACGCCCGCTGGATCGTCCCCGTCGAACCGGAAGGACAGGTTCTGGAGCATCATGCCCTGGCGATCGCGGACGGCCGCATTCTGGCCATCCTGCCCCAAGACGAGGCGGCGACCCGTTTCACCGCCGCAGCTTGCCTTAACCTCGACCGGCACGTTCTGATTCCTGGGCTGATCAACGCCCACACCCACGCCAGCATGACCCTCTTGCGCGGCTTCGCCGACGATCTGCCGCTGATGAACTGGTTGCGGGATCACATCTGGCCGGCCGAGGCCCGCTGGGTGAATCCCGATTTCGTCCGCGATGGAACCCGGTTGGCCATCGCCGAGATGTTGCGCGGCGGCACCACCTGTTTCAACGATATGTATTTTTTTCCGGAAATCACCGCCGCTGTAGCCCAAGGCTGTGGGATGCGCGCCTGCGTCGGCCTGATCGCGCTGGATTTTCCGACCGCCTACGCCCAAACCCTGGATGAATACCTGGATAAAGGGCTGGCGCTGCACGCTCATTTGCAGACAACCCCTCTAATCCACACTGCTTTCGCTCCCCACGCCCCTTACACCGTCTCGGCCCCCGCGCTGGAGCGCATCGGCCGGCTGGCTGCGGATCTGGCCATTCCGGTCCATATCCACGTTCACGAAACGGCTACCGAAATCACCGAATTCCAGGCCCGGCACGCGTGCCGGCCACTGGAACGACTGGAACAGGTGGGACTGCTGTCGTCACGGCTACTAGCCGTCCACATGACCCAGCTCACCACTCTCGAAATCGAACGGCTGGCGCAAGCCGGTGCCCACGTCGCACACTGCCCGGAATCCAACCTCAAACTGGCCAGCGGCTTTTGCCCGACCGCCCGGCTCGATGCCTCTGGCGTCAACGTGGCCCTCGGCACCGACGGCGCGGCCAGCAATAACGATCTCGACCTGTTCGGCGAACTGCGTACCGCCGCCCTGCTCGGCAAAGCGGTGGCCGACGATGCCGCTGCCCTACCGGCGGCGCGGGTGCTGCGCATGGCCACCCTCAACGGTGCACGGGCGCTGGGACTGGGCGACGAAACCGGCTCGCTTGAGCTCGGCAAGGCCGCCGATCTGGTCGCCGTGGATTTGGGACAACCCGAAACCGAACCGCTTTATCATCCGATCTCGACACTGGTTTACGCCGCCGGCCGCCATCAGGTCACCGATGTCTGGGTCGCCGGCCAACATCTGCTCGCCGACCGCCGACTGACGACCCTGGATCTGGAGCAGATCGTCCGGCGCGCGCGCGACTGGCGGGATAAAATTCACGCGGGGCGCGGGGCGTAAAATCCCCCACCCGCCACTCAAACCGTCAGTGAGCCTTCCCGTGTTCCCCCCGCCAGAAGGTGAAAATCGGCCATGACGACCACGAAGCTCAACGTGGACGAACAGGAACTCGCCAAATTCGAGGCACTCGCCAGCCGCTGGTGGGACCCCGACAGCGAGTTCAAACCCCTGCACGACATCAACCCGTTGCGGCTCAACTACATCGACGAGCGGGCCGGTGGACTGACCGGCCAACGCGTGCTCGATGTCGGCTGCGGCGGCGGCATC
>JRYF01005565.1_pt1 | contig 13468 bp, 13 predicted proteins | sample 235331 | NCBI WGS metagenome assembly JRYF01 (sample SAMN03074217, study PRJNA261475) | activated sludge metagenome | biome: Wastewater Treatment Plant; feature: Wastewater; material: Activated sludge; isolation source: activated biomass of a wastewater treatment plant treating hydrocarbon... ...
AATTCCTGCTCGACAAGATCACGCTCGACGACGGCCGTTCGACCCAAAACCCGGACCCAGCCATCCACCCCAATGGAAGCGTGTTCGACCTGACGAACCTGTTCCGCGGCGGTGACACGGTGGCGAACGTGACCGGCGTGATGGATTACTCCTTCAACCTCTATCGCATCCAGCCGACGCAGGGCGCGGATTACGTCAATGCCAACCCGCGCACGGCGCTGCCCGACGATGTCGGCGGAGATGTGAAGGTGGCTTCCTTCAACGTGCTGAATTACTTCACTACGCTGGATTACCCCACCGGGCACCCGCTGGATAACACGTGCGGTCCTCTGCAGAACCAGGAATGCCGCGGCGCCGATTCGGACCAGCCGCTCGAGTTCACACGCCAGCGCGATAAGATCATCGCCGCGCTCTCAGCCATGGATGCGGATGTCGTCGGCTTGATCGAGATCGAGAACCATCCCGGCGATGTGCCGACTGCCGACCTCGTCAGCGGACTCAACGATGCCATGGGCGCGGGCACTTATGCCTATGTCGCAACAGGCGCGATCGGCTCGGATGCGATCCGGGTCGCCTTCATCTACAAGCCTGCCACCGTTTCACCGGTCGGCGCTTTTGCCATCCTCGACTCTTCGGTGGATCCGCGCTTCAATGACACCAAGAGCCGCCCAGCCCTGGCGCAGACGTTCATGGATAATTCCCATGGAGCCAGGTTCACGGTAACGGTGAACCACCTCAAATCCAAAGGATCGGATTGCAATGACGTTGGAGATCCGGACCTTGGCGATGGGCAGGGCAACTGCAACCTGACGCGTAAAGCCGCCGCCGAGGCGTTGGTGGACTGGCTCGCCAGCGACCCGACCGGGAGCGGCGACCCCGATTTCCTCATCATCGGCGACCTCAACTCCTACGACAAGGAAGACCCGATTGACGTGATCAAGGCTGGCGCGGATGACATCGCCGGTACGGGAGACGACTTCGCGGACATGATCTTCCAGTTCCAGGGCGAGGATGCCTACTCCTATGTCTTCGATGGTCAGTTGGGATACCTCGACTATGCTCTTGCGAACGCAGGCATGGCAAGCCAGATTACAGGCGTCACCGAATGGCACATCAATGCCGACGAACCCGACTTGATTGACTACGATACCTCCTTTAAACTTCCCGCGCAGGATGCCATCTACGCGCCGGATGCCTATCGCTCCTCGGATCACGACCCGGTCATCGTCGGACTGCGGCTGAATCGTCCCTTCCCGACCACTTCCATCCTCGACGACTTCAACCGCCTCAACGGTCTCCTCGGCGCGAATTGGAAGGGAACCACCAGTTCCTATCGCATCGTCGGCAGCCAGGTTGACGTGCGGCGCGATGGCGCGATCTACTGGAAGGACGCTTTTGGCGTCAACCAGGAGGTCTTCGTGACCCTCAGCGCTGTGGACCCGGCAGGCTTGGAACAGGACCTGCTCCTGAAAGTGCAGGGACAGTATGGTCCCAACTGGGGCGAAGGTGTGATCGAAGTGTCTTATGACGCCAGGACGAATCGTGTGTCCGTATGGACCTTCCGTCTCGATACGTTGAGATGGTTCCGTTACGCCTCCATCCCGGTCACTTTTGCCGATGGCGACCAGTTTGGCGCCCAGGCGCTGTCCACCGGCGAGGTGGTGATCTTCAAGAACGGCATGGAAGTCGGTAGTGTGACCCTGACCGCCGCCGACCAGGCATTCTTCAACCCCAGGGGCGGGTATATCGGTCTCTGGTTCATCAATGCACAGAATGCCTTCTTCGACGACTTCGGCGGCGGAGACATCGTCCTGCCATGAGGGGATTGTGAAACACACTCAATAGGAAGCCCCCGGCTCAACCCTTGAGCCGGGGGGACTGAAAAGGAAGCCTCCTGATCCGTTTGGAAAAAGAACCAGACAAAATCAGGAGGCTTTTATGATGCGGGTCCGGCAGACCAAAGGGTCAATAAATTTCTCTCGCGTTGACTCACTGATGTTAAACGCCGTCCCGAAGGTTTTGGCGAAGACCAAGCTCGATCCACGGGAACCTTCGGGACGTTTTGTATAAGGTGAGCGACTCAGATGAACTTGATGCGTCTCGCCGCAAAGGCGACCATGCGGATCAATAGCAATCCATGCTTCCAGCGGGAGATGTTGGTCGTGCCGTAGGTACGCTCGCGGTAGCGGATGGGCAGGTCAACGATCTTGAGGTTGAGTTTTGCCGCGCCGAAGATCAGGTCGAAGTCGCCGAAGGGGTCGAAATCGCCGAAGTAGGAGCGGTTCGCCGCGATCCGTTCGTAATCCTTTTTGTACAGGACCTTGGTGCCGCACAACGTATCCTTGATGGACTGTCCCAACAGCCACGAGAACGCCATGCTGAAGAACTTGTTGCCGATGAAGTTCAGCGTGCGCATGGCTTCCTTCTCCATCGGGTAGACGAGCCGCACGCCGTTGATGAACTCACCCTTGCCGGAGACCAGCGCCTCGTAGAAGCGCGGCAGGTCCTCGGGCGGGACAGTTAAATCCGCGTCGAGGATCATGAGGATGTCGCCGGAGGCTCGCTCGAAGCCGGCGCGGATGGCGTCCGCTTTGCCGATGCCCGGTTGTTTGAGAAGCAGGCTCGGGGTCGCGGGATGCGAAGCGATCTCGCGTTCGATCGCCGCGTAGGTGTCGTCCTTCGAATGTCCCTCGACGAAGACGATCTCGGTCTCGCGTCCCATTTGCGGGACGCGCTCGAAAATGGACTTGATATTCCCCGCTTCATTCCGCGCCGCAATGACGACAGAGACCTTCGGCTCCTGCGCCCGCTCCGGCATGGGACGCGCGATCACAAAATTGGACAGCGCGAAGTGATTGAAGGGCCACAAACGGACAAGGAACCGGTTCGCCAGCCCGCCCAGCGGCAGTGGCCAGAGCACCTCCTGCGTGGCGCGGATGGTCTCGAAGCCAGCCAGGTTCAAGAGCGAACTGACATCCTCGCGCGTGAGCCAGTTCTGGTACAGGTTGGAGGTGGCGAGGTTGAGCGTCTGCGCCGAACCGAGAATGACGTGCCACAGGCGGCTGTAAAAATTTAGGATGACCCGCGTGCGGGGCGCGGCGAGGCGCTTGACCTGCTCGAGGACGCGCTGTACATCCCACAGGTCGTTGACCAGGTCGGAGAGGATGATGATGTCGAAGGTTTCATCGAGCGCGGAGAGGTCGTNNTCGATCATCTCTTCGGAGAAGTCAACCCCCACGCCGCGTGCAGGCTTGAGGCTGGCAAGGAGGCGTCCGTCGGCGCAGCCAAGTTCGAGGATGCGCAGATTGGGCGCGACGTAGAAACGATAGATCTCCGCGAGACGGCGGTGATACCACCCTCCCATGCCCTGCCACGCGTCGCGTTTTCGGGCGATGGCGTCCCAGTGGGAGATGCGGGTTTGCTGGTAATTCTGACCAGCGGCGTCGAAGATCGGATTTACTTGTAGCATGGGCATGATTGTACTGGAAATGGGGGATTCGATGACAACAACCCCGGGGTAGAATTGGGGTTATTCCTATTCGAAACACGGATGGAGACTCAACCATGATACGACAACTGGCGCACCTGAATTTCGTCACAAACGACCTCTCGAAGATCATTGATTTTTATGTGGACAGGCTGGGCATGAAGGTCAAATTCACCCTCGATAATGCGCAGGGACAGCCGTTCGGCTACTATTTCGAATGCGGCAACTCCACCTTCCTCGAGTTCTTCGACCAGAAAATGGCGAGCGAGGTCTGGGGCGGTAAAGTGGAGGAATTGATCATCGGCACGCGCTACAGGCATTTCTGTCTCGAAGTGACCGGGCTGGACGAATATTGCCAGACCCTCAAAAGCCGCGGCGTGGAGGTGACCGACATCACAATGGGGATGGACAACTCCCGCCAGGCATGGATCAGCGACCCGGACGGCAACCAGATCGAGTTGATGGAGTATGGCGGATACAGCCTGCAATTGACAGGTTCGCAACCCAAACCATGAACCTGCTTTCATTCATTTTTCCCATACTGGGATACCTCTCCGGTTCACTGCCCTTTTCCATCTGGGTGACGCGCTACGTCAAGAATGTGGACGTACGCGACGCAGGCTCGGGTCACGCCACAACAACGAACACCATCCGTCAGGCGGGTTTCGGCTGGGGCGCGCTGGTCTTGATCCTCGATATGGCAAAAGGATTCATCCCGACATACCTTGCGTTGCAGTTCGCAGGGCGGGATGCCATCCCGCACTACGTTGTTCCTCTCACCGCCGCGGGCGCGGTCATCGGTCACTGCTGGACCCTCTTCGCCCAATTCCGCGGCGGCATGGGACTGGCGACCTTTGGCGGCGCGCTCCTGGCAGTCAACTGGTTTTCGTTCCTCATCGGGCTGGGATTACTGCTCCTGCTCACCATCACCATCCGTCACAGCGCACGCGCCAGCGTTTTCATGGGGATTCTCATCGCCCCCGCATTCTGGCTCTTCAACCTGCGCGGCTTTGAATTTTGGATCGCCCTCGCAGGCGGGGTGGTCATCGCCATCCGTTTCCTCATTGACTGGAACCGCCAGTACCGCGAACTCTGGCTGGACAGGGAGAAACAATGAAACTCGGAATTGTCACGGACTCGACCTCGGACCTGCCGAACTATCTGATCGAACAATACGAACTCGAAGTCATCCCGACCATTTTGATCCTCGATGGAAAAGAATACGCGGACGGACAAGGCATCTCGCGCGATGATTTCTACAAACGACTGCCCTCGCTTCGCACCCTGCCGACAACTGCCGCGCCCTCAATTGGCGACTTCTCCACCCGTTACGACTCCCTCCTCACGCGCGGCTGTGACCAGGTACTCTCCATCCACCCCGCCGGGCAATTGACCACCATCATCAACTCCGCCCGACAAGCCGCGCACGATTTCCCGAACAGGATCACCATCGTGGACAGCGGCTCCCTCTCTCTGGGACTCGGCTTCCAGGCAATCGCCGCCGCCGAAGCCGCCGAGGACGGATTGCAAGCCTCGTTGAAAGCCATCGAAACCACGCGTAAGAGACTCCAGGTCTCCGCCGCGCTGGACACAATGGAATACCTCAGGCGCAGCGGGCGTGTCCCTGGCGCGGTCGCCGCCCTGGGCGGGTTGCTTTCCATCAAGCCGCTGATCGAATTGCTGGACGGAGAGGTCAAAGCCATCGGCGCGGTGCGGACGACTAAGCAGGCGGACGAAAGAATGCTGGACTTCCTCCTGCAACGCGGCGGACTCGAACGCCTCTCCATCCTGCATACCGGCGCCGAAGCCCGCGCAAAGGAATTCCTCGACGCAGTGATGCAAAAAGCCAGCCAGTCCGTGCCGCGCGATATTCTCATGGTCAACGTGACCACGGTCATCGGCACGCACGTCGGACCGAACGGGTTGGGGTTTGCCGCGGTAGGAAAGTAATTCCTCCCTTCTCCCTCAGGGAGAAGGGCTGGGAATGAGGGGAGATTATGAAAACGCCTGTATCCCCGTCTGCGCCCGCCCCAGGATCAGCGCGTGGATGTCGTGAGTCCCCTCATAGGTATTGACTGCCTCCAAATTCATCACATGACGGATCACGTGGAACTCATCCGAGATGCCGTTGCCGCCGTGCATGTCACGCGCGGTGCGGGCGATCTCCAGCGCCTTGCCGCATGAATTACGTTTGACCAGCGAGATCATTTCAGGGGCGGCTTTGTCCTCGTCAACCAGGCGTCCCACCCGCAGTACGCTTTGCAAGCCCAACGTGATCTCCGTCATCATGTTCGCCAGTTTCAACTGGATGATCTGGTTCGCCGCCAGCGGACGCCCGAACTGCGGACGGTCCAGCGTGTATTGCCGCGCCGCGTGCCAGCAGAATTCCGCCGCGCCCAACGCGCCCCATGCAATGCCATAGCGCGCCTTATTCAAACATCCGAACGGACCTTTCAAGCCTTTAACTTCGGGGAAAATGTTTTCTTCCGGCACGAAGACCTCATTCATCACGATCTCGCCCGTGGAACTGGCGCGCAGGCTGAACTTGCCCTCGATCTTCGGCGCGCTCAATCCCTTCATGCCTTTTTCGAGGATGAAGCCGCGGATCTCGCCCTCCAGTTTTGCCCACACGATGAAGACATCCGCGATCGGCGAATTGGTGATCCACATCTTGTTGCCCTGCAGGATGTAGCCGCCGTCCGCTTTTTTGGCGCGGGTCTCCATGCTGGCAGGGTCGCTTCCGTGGTTCGGCTCGGTCAGCCCGAAACAGCCGATCAGTTCCCCGCTGGCAAGTTTGGGCAGGTATTTCTTGCGCTGTTCCTCCGTCCCATAGGTGTGGATCGGATACATCACCAGCGAACTCTGCACGGACATGGCGGAGCGGTAGCCGCTGTCCACGCGCTCGACCTCGCGGGCGATCAATCCATACGCGACGTGGTTCAACCCTGCGCCTCCATATTCCTCGGGGATGGTCGAGCCCAGGAACCCCATGCTTCCCATTTCATCCATGACCTCACGGTGGAAGATTTCCTGGCGGTTGGCTTCCAGGATGCGCGGCATCAATTTATCCTGACAGAATTTACGCGCCGTGTCTCGGATCATGCGTTCTTCGCCGGTCAGTTGGTCGTTGAACAGAAAGGGATCGTCCCATTTGAAGGTTGCTTTTGACATGGTTGCCTCGTGTTGGAGTGTTGGGGTATTATGACTTTGCTGGCATTAAGCCAATCCAAGTAATATGTTTCTTAGTATTAGTCGTATTCCGCTCATTTCCATCAAAGAAAATACGCTTTGCATGAAAATGACCGTTACTACCTGCAATTACATTGTAGTGATAAGGTTTCTCTTGATAAATGTAGTTTCCCGATTTATCTTTTGTTTTCGAAATTTGGCGAATATCTGAAGCATATACCGCATTGTTTTCTACAGACAACAGTGAGGCTTCCATTACTTGAACATTGTTTTCTGAATGATGGACTTTTATCCTTATGGGACAGCCTGTTAACACAGCCTCAATTAGGCGGTCGATACTCCCCTTGATTTGATTTCCGTCTTCATCATGTTCAAACAATAATTCCCATGATGGTGAGTTTTTAGAAACTCCCTTTGTTCTTTTTCCAACCCTAGCAGTTTTTCTTTCTCTCAAAATTACACTTTTTGTTTTCAGTAGCCTCTCGAACTCTCTGACCTCCTTGTGTAAATGCATCCTCATTTTTTGCTCAAAATCATGTAAGGTTTTGTATTGATCCCAATAAATGCCTCGTCCTCCTAGGTTTCTGCGAAATTCATTAACTCGTTCGAGTTGTTCTGAATCAATCTCATCAGGATTGATGGGCGTTTTCTTAAAATAAATTTTTATACTAACACTACCTGGAGACATGGTGTTCCTTTCATAAGCACGCTCAAATTCCTCCTCTGTCCCCGATAGCCAAGTCTTTGTGGGGGTTCCAAATTTCTTCCATAATATTCCAATAAAGATATCAATATCATCGCCAATTTGTCTATTAGCTACATCCTGTGGGTATTTTCCCATACCAGGGCCGACATCAGTTTCTGATTTTACAAGTTCTAACTGAATTCCCGAATCCGAATCAATTTCTTTATTTACCTCATCAATAATTGTCTCAAACCTCTCTCGTTCTTTCCTGACATCATCGGGGGAAGCCACGAGTACCCTCAAAAAATTAACTAATCTTGGCATAGGAACCTCCAAGGCATAATTTTATCATCGGCAATGCGAGTCTTAGCCATGATAAAATACATTCATGCAGCCTTCATTAGAGAAACTACGCAAATTCTTCCGCCTCGAACACGGGAACGGATACCAGAACACCGCCATCATCGGCGGACTCGCCAAAATGCTGGATTATTGGGAAGGGGAAGCCCGCGCGGACAGCATTGACGAAGGGGTGATTCAAGCCGTCGTGGCGCGCCTGCGCTCGTATGAAAAACTCAGTCCAGAGGGAAGGGCGGAGTCGCTCAAGGGACTTTGGAAGCGCATCGGAGAGACGTACCCCGAGGCGGGTCAAAAGCCCAAAGCGCAGACTCAGTCACCGAAGCAGGAGCAGGCTCCCCGTCCGCAACGAAGCGAAGGAGAACGCCCACAGCAAAGACAGCCGAGTCAACCCAAGCCAAAGCCGTCGAAGTTTGAATCCACCGCGGGCGCGAAGCACAGTCAGACGCCCGCTGCGCTTGATGCGGAGTTGACGGTCTTGCAGGGCGTGGGACCGAAGAACGCTGAATCGCTGGAACGGCTTGGCATGAAAACGCTGGGCGACATGCTGTATAACTTCCCGCGCCGTTACGAAGATTATTCGCAGTTGAAGCCGATCCAATCGTTGATGTACGGCGATGTGGTCACTGTGATCGGCACGATCCAAAGCGTGCACAACCGCCCGATCCGCGGCGGCAAGCAAAGCATCATCGAAGTCATCATCAGCGACGGCACGGGCGCGCTGCGTGTGTCGTTCTTCAACCAGCCGTGGCTGATGAACCGCTTCAAACAGGGCGACGCGATTTCGGTCTCCGGCAAAATTGACCAGTACCTTGGGCGCATCGTGATGAACAGTCCCGATTGGGAAATGGTGGAGATGGAACACCTGCACACCAACCGCATCGTGCCGATCTACCCGCTTACCGAACGCATCACACAAAAGTGGCTGCGCAATCAAATGAATCAGGTCGTCACCTATTGGGCGCCCGCCGTGGTGGATGCGCTGCCCGACAGCATCCGTCTTTCGGCGCGTCTGGTTTCACTTGGCGAAGCGTTGACACAGGCGCATTTCCCAAGTTCGCAAGACCGCCTCAAACTTGCGCGGGAACGGCTTGCCTTCGATGAAATTTTCTATCTGCAAATGGGAGTGCTGCGCCAGAAACGCGACTGGCAATCGGTGGAAGGTCGCCGCTTCACCGTCTCGGACGAGTGGCTTGCTTCTCGTTTAGCGGCTTTACCCTTCACCCTGACCTCCGCCCAGCAAACCGCGTTGGACGATATCCGCCGCGATCTGGATTCGGGCAAGCCGATGAACCGCCTCATCCAGGGCGACGTTGGCGCAGGCAAGACGGTGGTCGCTGCGCTCGGTCTCAGTATGGTCGTCATGAATGGAGCGCAAGCCGCAGTCATGGCGCCCACGTCCATTCTGGCGGAACAGCACTACCGCAGTTTCACAAAGATTTTGGAATCGGACAGCTTGCTGTCCGAGCAGAAGCAAGCTTCTGCACTCCAAACAATCCGACTACTTACTGGCGACACGCCCGAATCGGAAAAAGAGGAAATTCGCAACGGACTTGCCGCAGGCTCGATCAAGATCGTGATCGGCACGCACGCGGTCATCGAACCGAACGTGGGATTTGCCGACCTGCAATTCGTCGTCATTGACGAGCAGCATCGTTTCGGCGTCGAGCAGCGCGCCGAACTGCGGAGCAAAGGCACGAACCCGCATTTGCTGGTGATGACCGCCACGCCCATCCCGCGCTCCCTCGCTTTGACTTTGTACGGCGACCTCGACCTCTCCATCATGGACGAGATGCCGACGGGACGCAAACCCGTCAACACGTTCGTGCTGCGCCCGCAGGAACGTGAACGCGCATTCACGCTCTTGCGCGGCCAGATCAAGGACGGCAAGCAGGCGTTCATCATCTACCCGCTCATCGAAGAGAGCGAAAAGATCGAAGCCCGCGCCGCCGTGGACGATTACGAGACTCTCTCGAAGGAAGTCTTCCCCAACCTGAAACTCGGCTTGCTGCACGGACGCATGCGCCCCGACGAAAAGGACGAGGTCATGCACAAGTTCCGCGACAAGCGATACGACATCCTCGTTTCGACGACCGTCGTCGAAGTGGGTGTGGACGTGCCGAATGCAACCGTCATGCTCATCGAAGGCGCGGATCGTTTCGGCCTGGCGCAACTGCATCAATTGCGCGGGCGTGTCGGGCGCGGCGCCGACCAATCCTATTGTCTGCTGATCCCCACCCACGAAGATAAGACCGAGAACGAACGTTTGCAGGCAATGGCTGAATCCACGGATGGATTCTTCCTTGCGGAGAAAGATTTGCAGATCCGGGGGCCTGGCGAGTTCCTGGGCACGCGCCAGGCGGGATACACGTCCAGCCTGCGGATGGCAAGCATCACCGACGTTAAGTTGATCGAGAAGGCGCGCACGCAGGCGCAGAATGTCTTCGATCAAGATCCCGACCTGTCCCAGCCCGAACATGCCCTGCTCGCCGAAGCCCTGGGAAGATTCTGGGGCGAAGGAAAAGGGGATGTGAGTTAGTCGGATGGTCCATCAGTCGCATAGTTTGATAGTTGAAACGCGACCAGTGGACTATGAGACTGTAAGACTATGAGACTATAAGACGAGGAGACTATAAGACTACATGGTCAGAGCATTATTCCCGGGGACATTCGATCCCATCCACTACGGTCACATTGACATCGCCACCCGCGCCGCGCGTCTCTTCGACGAGGTGGTCATGGCGGTCTACGATAAGCCTTTGAAGTCCCTGATGTTTCTGCCCGAAGAGCGCATGGCGCTTGTCGCAGAAGCGTTCAAGGAAAACCCCAAAATCAAGGTGACAGGCTATAGCGGTTTGACCGTCGAATTTGCCCGCAAGATCGAGGCGCAGGTCATCGTGCGCGGCTTGCGCGTGTTCTCCGATTTCGAGTTCGAGTTCCGCATGGCGCTGGCGAACCACCGCCTGGCGGAGGACATCGAGATCGTGGCGCTCATCACCGCCGAGGAACATACTTTCCTTTCCTCGACCACCGTCCGTGAAATCGCCATGTTGAATGGAGATGTCTCCAGCATGGTGCCTCAGTTTGTTGAGGAAGCCTTCAAAAAGAAGATCGGCGAACAGGGCGACCAGCAGTCCTATCCCAATTCGCTCCGTGATTAATCTGTGCTAGAATTAACGTACCAAAAGGCGGCAGACAAGGTTTATGGAGTATAAATTTGATTGGGATCCTGTCAAAGCAAGACAGAACCTTCAAAAGCATGGAGTAAGTTTCGAACGCGCCGCCAGGGTCTTTCTGGACCCATTTGCCATTTCAATTTACGATGAAAAACATAGTGACAATGAAGACCGTTGGGTAACGATTGGTTCGGAAACGAATGAAGTGTTATTGGTTGTTGTTCATACGTTTAGAGATGTAGAAGCCAATACTGCCGTTATACGCATCATTTCAGCCAGAAAAGCGGACATTGAAGAGGCGCATCAGTATCACGAAAGGCGCTAAGATCAGATGAAAGAGCGATACGATTTCTCCAAAGGTGAACAGGGCAGGTTTTATCGTCCAGATGTCATATTGAAACTCCCGATATATCTGGATGATGATCTTGTTGCATTTATCGAAGAATATGCAAAAGAGAAGAAGGCAGATTTGCAAACCGCAGTAAACGATATTCTTCGGCATAATAAAGACATGCTTCAGGCTCTTCGATAATCCACCTGAAGGAGCATCCTATGGACATCCTGCAACTGATTGACCGCCTCGAGGAACTCTTCAACGAGAGTAAATCCATTCCCCTCACCCGCAATGTGATGGTGGATGAAGACCGCATGTTGGACATCATTGACCAGATGCGTATTGCCATTCCGGAAGAGGTGAAGAAGGCACAGCAATTGCTCGGTCAACGCGACCGTGTGCTTGCCCAGGCGCAGGAGGAGGCGAACCGCACCCTCGAACTTGCGCGCCAGAAAGCCGACCAGATGGTGACCAAGGAGATGGTCGCACAGGAGGCTTCGCGCCGCGCGGAACAGATCGTCGCACAGGCGCGCGTGGATGCGGAAAACATCCGTGCGGAGGCGGACGATTACGCCATGAACAGTCTCACCCAACTCCAGGATGAACTGGAGCGCATCTCGAACCAGGTTGCCAACGGCATCCGCCTCTTGAGGGATGAACTGGCAAGGAGAGAATCCGCCTCCATGTCGCAAACGGCGGAAGAGTAAGTACAGCAGGCAGAGAGAAACGCAGGAGCCTTCCATAACCTGGAAGGCTCTTTTTTATGGTTGTTTTCTTGTTCGATCGGGAACACAGCCGCAGATCAGGGAGGCGGGAGGGTCGCCATGGACCAGTCTGTTGGATATTTCCAGTGCAGGAGAAGCGCGATCCAACCCCCGCCGGACAGTCTGCCCCAAACATTCGAGCCGGAAGGATGGTACTCAACGATCCGACCGGATTCCCCCTCAGAAAATTCAGAACCGGTCTCTTCACCGTCCAAGCCCGGCGCCTGCCGGATCTTTTGCGTGGTCTTTGCGGTTACAACCATCGGCAGGGTCGGGAAGGGTTCAAGACGCTCCATTTGGATCCAGACATCACGGCTGGCAACCAGGGGCCAGTATAACTCACCCACAGGCGGGTTGACCCAGTACGTTGTTTTTGTTTCCTTTTTCCACGCCACCACGACGAATTTATGTACCAGGTCGGGTCTTGTCGCATAATTCACCTCTTTGAGGGCGCCCGGATTGGTGTAATTGATCGTGTTGACCCTGCCCCATCCCCCCTGTATTTCAAGGAGTGTGATCACATTTCCGCCCATGGTCAGGCTCTCCAATTTTGGGAAACCGGCGCCGTTGAACAGGGCGGTATTGTCTGCCTTCAAGTATCTTAATTTTTGTTTGTTGTTGCCGTTCAGCGCGTCAATGTAAACCTCCCACGTGCCGTCCACAATCGTCCGGTGTGTGCCGATGGACAGCACCGGTTGGATGAACAGCGGCACGACTTCAGGTGTGAAGAGATCAACGCCGATCCAGTCCTTGGCGGCTGTGCGGGATTTGTAGTCGTAGATCGCAAGCTGGCTGTCGTGCTTGACGCGGAAATATCCCACCCGCTGAACCGGCGTAAGCGTGGAAAAGACGATGACAGGCACAGTGGTGTATGTGGGTTCGGGCGTAAACGTGTTGCGCGGCGTGGACGTGATGGTCGTTGTGGGGGGGATCGCCTCCTGTGTCCGTGTGGAGGCGGATTCCGCCGTCTGCACAATGGAGGTGTTGATGGCGTTTGGGTCGAGGGGTGGGACTGGCGTGACCATGGACGGGGCGCATGCCAGGATCAACACAAGCGCCATGCTCCACAGGATGATCTTTTTTCCGGTGATTGTCATTCTTCGACGATCTCCTTGACGCGTCCCACCTGCCCGCTTTCCAGGCGGACCTTGATACCATGCGGGTGGTTCGAGGATTTGGTGAGGATATCCCTCACGACGCCTTTGGTGAGTTTGCCGGTGCGCTGGTCCTGTTTCAAAACAATAAGCACCGTCATGCCGGGTTTGATGGCTGCTCGCGTTTGTCCGTTCATTGCTATGGCGTTGTGGGGATGGAGGTATCGGTCGGCATCAGCGTCGGTGTTTCCGTTGGGAGCGGCGTCAGTGATTCCGTGGGCGTGGCGGGGATGGGGGTGTCCGTCGGCACGGCGGTGGGGGGGATGGCAGTTGGGGGATTGGTTGGCGGGATGAGCGTCGGCGTAGGGGTTGGGGCGAGGGT
>JRYF01011118.1_pt1 | contig 13464 bp, 8 predicted proteins | sample 235331 | NCBI WGS metagenome assembly JRYF01 (sample SAMN03074217, study PRJNA261475) | activated sludge metagenome | biome: Wastewater Treatment Plant; feature: Wastewater; material: Activated sludge; isolation source: activated biomass of a wastewater treatment plant treating hydrocarbon... ...
TGTTGAGTCGCCGCCGTGAGCCTTTGTCGCCATCGTCCTGATGTCGCCAAAGACTCATGAGATTCAACCAGCCGACTTTTAACGAGTAAACGACAGTGAGTGAAGCGAAAGCGAGATACCAGCAAATGCTCCATCAGTTTGCTGCTCTATCGTCAAAAGCGATGTGGCGCGAGGCGGTACAAGCGCGAACGCTGCGACTGAACGACCTCACTGCTCCCGGCGAGATGGCTTTTACCGATTTTCGAGAGGGTTTACACCCATGAATTCCGTATTTGTTTTAAGCAACACGCAAAAGCCGCTGATGCCCTGCCGTCCGGCACGGGCGCGAAAGCTCTTAACCGCCGGCCGGGCGGCGGTTTATCGCCTACACCCGTTCACGATCATTCTCAAAGATCGGGCCGATGGCGACACCCAGGACATCGAACTCAAAGTCGATCCGGGCAGCAAAACGTCCGGCGTGGCGCTGGTCGGGCATTTTGAACAGCAAGGCGCGGTCGTGCTCTGGGGTGCGAACCTGAATCATCGCGGGCAAGCCATCAAGAATGCGCTGGAATCTCGCGCCTCATTGCGGCGTGGTCGTCGAGGTCGCAAGACCCGCTATCGCCAAGCCCGGTTCCTGAACCGAACGCGCCCCGCTGGTTGGTTGCCCCCGAGCATCGAAAGTCGGGTCAAGAACGTCGAAAGCATCGCCGCCAAGCTGGCGAACCGCTGCCCGATCACCAGCGCCAGCGTCGAACTGGTCAAGTTCGACACGCAAGCGATGGTTAACCCGGAAATCAGCGGAACCGAGTATCAGCAGGGCGAACTGGCGGGCTACGAGGTGCGGGAATACCTGCTGGAGAAATGGAACCGGACGTGTGCGTATTGCGGCGCGCAGAACGTGCCGTTGCAGATTGAACACATCGTTCCCCGCGCCTCCGGCGGCAGCAACCGGGTTTCCAATTTGACCCTGGCCTGTCAACCCTGCAACCAGAAAAAGGGCAGCCGCCCGATTGATGACTTCCTCAAAAGCAAACCGGACGTGCTGCGCAAGATCAAGGCGCAAGCGAAAGCGCCGTTGAAAGACGCGGCGGCAGTCAATGCCGCCCGGTGGGCGCTGGTCAACCGGTTCAAGCAATGGCTACCAGTCTCTGTGGGTAGCGGCGGACGCACAAAGTTTAATCGGACACAACAAGGCTACCCGAAAGATCACTGGATCGACGCGGTCTGCGTCGGCGTTTCGGGCGAACAGGTCACGATCCGAGACGGGATGAAACCGCTGATCATCACGGCGCAAGGGCGCGGCAAACACCAAGTGGTGCGGACAGATAAGTACGGGTTTCCGCGAGGGAAGGCGGGCTGGGTGAAGCGGGTCAACGGGTTTTCGACCGGCGACCTCGTCAAGCTGGTCATGGCGAAAGGGAAGTATGCCGGAACCTACGTTGCGCGTTTGGCGGGGATTCGCTTGACCGGAATCCTGGATATTAAAACTCCGGCAGGGATGGTGGGCGCATCATGGAAAAACTTTACCCTGATTCAACGCAACGATGGATTTGAGTATGCAACAAGTTAAAGAAAAAGACGGCGGCGACGGCGTTTTCAAGAACGGCGGGACGTGCTGCTCCGAGCAAAAGCGCATCGGCGAGATGCCTGGCGCTTTCGAGTCCCTACGCAATCCCTTCTACGACCCGCCGGGTCGCTCGTCATCCCTGACTCGTTTGGCGGAGTAGTTCGATGAACGACGAACAGAATACGAAACGAGAAGCAGCTACCGACCAGCAGGGTCGGCTGGATGCGCTCGTCATGCAATATATTGAGGCATTGACGGCTACCTATGGTAGAGGTCCTGACGGCGACCGTTCGCGCACGGATGATGGGAAGCCGTATATTTCATTTTCGATAGGAATCAGCGTGCCGGATTATGCTGATGCGAAAGAGGTGGAGCGTTTGAAATTCCATGCGTTGGTACTTCTCATGCAGGATATTTCTGCTTATGTCGAGAGGAAGCGTGGAATTGTTCATTGGCGTAAATTGCCTTCTATAATGGAAGGCGACAACGGCAACTTGTACTGGCGAGCCAGGCTTGTTGCATAACAGCAAAAATCACCTGACTTTCCTCCTCCGGTCGGTTGGTTTCTGAGTTGAACAATCTATAGCCTTGGGAGCGGTGTCCGGTCTCCGTAAGGACCCGGCAGGCTATTTCACAGCGAGGTCCGTGGTAGCGCCGCTTCCAACTTTCAAAGGTGATTCAATGAATCCTATCTATAAGCTGGCAGGATTAACGCCGGAAGAAATTTGCAGGCGAATCCCGCAAAGCGAACTAAGCGCGCGGCGCATTATCGTTGCCTTGGCGGTCATCCAAGGTAAATCCATAAAGGCTGCGGGAGAGTTGATTTACGTTAGCGAATATCGAGCCAGGAACATTTTCGAGTCATTTAGGTACACAGCATTAAAAGACGAGTTAGAGCCTGGAGAGGAAATTACGGAAATATGGTATGGTTCATTGCATACAATAAGAAAACATAAAGAATTTTGGCTAGACCGAGTGATTAAGGTGGCGGAGTATTGGGGGGTTTTGAAATTTCTTGAGGAAATCAGCATGACTGAATTCGTAGACAGCACCAGCGACCAACGCACCGTCAACAACGTGATGCGCCATGTGTATCGGGTTCTGACGGATGAGGGAAAAGCCCTCATGCAGGCGATCAAGGACAAAGGCTTGGAGTTGCATGACCTGATCGGCAGCATCGGCGACAGCCGCGAGCTTTCCTTGGCGAAGACCAAGACCGAGGAAGCGGTCATGTGGGCGGTCAAGCACCTGACGCGATGACCAAGATTTTTCCCAAGAGGGTTAAAAGTGTTCTATGAAATCTTCGCCGATGGCGCTTGCGAGCCGAACCCTGGTCCAGGCGGTTGGGGCGTCATCATCCGCGACAAGACTTTAGAGACAGAGCTTTCCGGCGGGGAGCCGGCGACCACCAACAACAGGATGGAGTTGATGGCGGTCATCATGGGGCTGGAACACGTCAAGGAACCCAGTCAAATTGCCGTCGTATCAGATTCCCAATACGTCATCCGGGGCGCGTCTCAGTGGATGGCGGGCTGGAAAAAGAAGGGCTGGCGACGGTCGGCGAAACATCCGGTGCTGAACATCGACCTCTGGCAGCGACTGGACGCCGCCGCCGCCCCGCATCAGGTGAGGTGGAAGTGGGTCCGAGGGCATAACGGGCATCCCGAGAACGAGCGGGCGGACAAGCTGGCGACGACCGCCCTTGTTCAGCAGCGCGCCGAGAAAGCCTTCAGAATCGCCCCACAGCGCCGATTGCCCGACTGGGCGGCGCAGGCGCTGCAAATTGCCCGAGACCTAGCGATACAGCAGCAAGACCCGGAGATGGCGCTGGCGGTCTATCAGGACGTGGTGGATTTTTTGCTGGAAGGGGGTTGACAGAAGGGGCTGGCGTTGACTTTCCTACGCCGGTCTCCGCCCAACACTTGGGGCACGGCGTCCCCCTCGACTTCAATGACCCAGACGCCGCGCTGCCCACCAATTTTCGTGGCGCGGGGGATGCGGCTTTCGTTCAGTAGCTGAATTGCCCGAGTTCGGGATAATCCCAATCGCCGCGCCAGTTCCTCAGAATCAATCATCATAATTTGCTTCCTGCTGCTTGTGTTTGACTTTTGCTTGTGGTAGGATAGCAGAATTCTTAATTTTGTTCAAGGTTTCTTATGAGCGGCTTCGTATACTTTATCCAAGGCGGGGAAAGCGGATTGGTGAAAATCGGATTCACTTCAGGAAGTGTAAAAAGTCGCTTGTCGCAACTTCAAACCGGGTCGCCAATTCCGTTGCGGTTGTTGGGTGTTATCCCTACCGAAGAGCCGGAAACCTTGGAGGATAAGTTGCATCGGCAGTTTGCAGACCGGCGATGCAACGGAGAGTGGTTCGACTTGTGTGAGTCGGATTTCAAGCAATTACTTAGCGAGGGTTATTATGAATCATACCACTATCAAAGTTCAACTATCGGGACTTCGCCCTTTGATGTTCGACCGGTATGCGGGGGACAACAACACCAAGTTGCCCGACGCGGAGAAGATGTATCTGGACGAGCAACAGCGTTTGATTATGCCGGCGGTCAACCTGTATTCCATGTTGTGCGCCGAAAATACCAAGTCTGTTTGCCTTCAATTTTTTCCCGCGAAAGAGCGGAACAAGTTCCGGCTCGGAATCTCGTCATTCACGACCATCGACCCATTCGAGATTCCGATCACCTCGAAGGGGGAGCCGGTGGTGTTCGAGGGATGGAACCAGCAAATCCGCCTGCATCACAGCGTCGCCCGCCTGCCAAAAGGCATCCCCAATCCAAAGGCGCGGCCAGTGCTCAGCTTGCCTTGGGACTTGGCGTTTGAGGTGACGTACCAGGAAAACGAACACTGCAAACTAGACACGCTCAGGAAGATGTTTATCATGGGCGGGACCCTGGGGTTAGGGACGTTCCGCCCGTTTTTCGGTCGCTATGAAGTGACTGGATGGGAAAAGGTTTGAGGGGCGAGGCTTGGCACGGCGAGGCTAGTCTAGGCGAGGTAAGGCACGGCTGGGTTAGGCAAGGCAGGTCCTGGCTGGGCTCGGCGCGGCTGGGCGGGGCCGGGCATTGCTTGGCATGGCTAAGCAAGGGCTGTTATCAGCGGGGTCGAGATGGGCGACCGTCTCGGTTCCGGTGCGAATAGCATCAGGGCAAGGCGAGGCTGGGCTAGGAAAGGCGCGGCGAGGCATGGCAGGGTATGGCATGGCCAGGCAAGTCTTGGCAAAGTAAGGCAAGGGTCCCGCTGCAATCACAGCGGGACGTTTACTCATCATCCGCCGTCAAATCCCGGAACACTCTCGCTCTCAAGCCTTGACTTGGGATGTACACCCCGGATTCAGACTGCGCTCTTGCCCTGGCGAAATTTCGATAGGCCGACCGCAGCGAGTCAAACGTAATTGGAAACTCGGGATTCAGTTCGTTGAAGCGTTCGACAAACCGCATCGTTTCCTGAACCATCCGGTCATCGCCCTGTTCCGTCGCAAAGATGTAACGGCTCAAGATATTGCGCCGGCGTTTCTCCAATGAATATTTCAGGTCCCATAACCTCGTGTTGGTGCGATACTGATCCGCCAACTCATCAGGCGTAAAGCCAATCGCCTGCGTAATCAAATCCGTGAACCCGAACTCATCCATCAGCAGGTCGCCTCTGCGAGTCGTAACCCCATGTTCCTCGAAGCGTGCGGCTTTCGCCAAGTTCCTGATCGGCGCGGGCGTCAAGCCTTCCAAGGTTCGCCACCAGGCTTGCGGGTCGTGGCTGGTCTGGCCGAGCATCCGCAGACCTTCCGCCACACCGCGCGCCGTGCCGTATAGAGGGCCGGCGACTTGCCCCATCCACCAATCCATCGCCGCGCCACCTTCGGAATCTTCCGGCTGCCGGCGAATCCACAACCGAATCAAGTCCAGCGACACGCGCGGGGCGATATCCACGCCTTTCACGTCCAAGCCCAGCAGGTTCAGCACCCGAGGGGCTTGTCCGAGCGGACCTTGCATGACCGTCCGCATCAGCGTGTCCCCGCCGTAAGCGGTCAGTTCGTCGCGCACCGCCGCATCGAAATCCCACGGATCGTCGGGGTCGGAACCCCAGATGCTGTTGGCGATGGCGGCGATCAGCGTGTACATCGGGAATCCGGTCGCGCCCGCGAATACCAGAGAAGAAATGCCAGTCCACTTTAAGCGATCCCACGCCAGTTTCCGTTCGGTAATATCCTCGCCCTTTTGGTTTTTGAAGGTCGTAACTCCCTTCCCCTTCACCGACTGATACGCATCGCGCAGGATGTTGAAGGTCATCATGTGCGCAAACGAGCGGAACAGGAACATCACCCGCATGGCGTTGCCGCGCATGAACCACGCCCGGTTCGCCAGCGAGAAGTCGCCTTGCGTCCGGGTCATGCTGTTGTAAGCGACCTCCGTGGCGTAATCGTGTGCCTGCTCGCGGGACTTGCCTTCCGCGTCGGCTTTGCGCCGCGCCAGACGGTACGCGGCGATGACGGTGATTTCCCGGTTGGCGACTTCCGCCTTCTGGTACAGCCAGCCACCGTAATACAGCGCGCCCCGATACAGCGCCGCCGCCGACCCTTTCGCTCCGCCCGAGAACTCCGGCGCATCGTCGCTCATCCCAGCCAGCGCCACCGCTTCGGTACGGGAGATTTGCGAGGAGATTTTCGGGGACTTCAGCGCCTTACCCAAGTCGCCTTCAAACTCTGCGTACAGCCGCTGCATGGCTTGCTCTTTCGCCACTTTGCCGCGGAACTTCCATTCGCCGTAATCCTTGATGGCTTTACTGAGGGCGGAGAACGCCGACCCGCCGCCGAACTTGGCGGCGAGGTCCGGGAACGTCGCGATGGGCACCTGCGTCAGGTTGACCAGCGCCGTCGAGGGATTGGTCAGATGCCACAGGAACCCGAACGAGGTCAGCCGATTCGCCCACGTCGCATTGGTCGGATTCATCATCCACTCGTAGGACGACTGAAGCTCACCGAGTAAAGCCCCGGCGCGGTTGATTTCCGAAACGCGGCTGGGATCGAGTCCCGCGCGCTTCAGCGCCCGTTCCATGTCCGTCAGCGACTCCGACAAAATGTCGGAGTGCTTGAGCCGGGCGATGGCGTTGGCGCGGCTGTTGGCGAGTTGGGCGAACCCGCGCAAGGCGTCCATCGAGAACCCAGGAATCCCTTTGCGATGCAGGAAATGCTTGCGCGAGGACAGGTCGGGCAACGAGCGCAGGTACATCTGATAGAACTCATCCTTGAGGGCGTCCCTTTGCTTTTTAAGGACAGATTTTTCCTGTTGTGTGGCATCTTTCCCGGGCGATAAAATCTCATCGACCATCACGAACATCTTGCCCAGGAAAGAATCGGCGGGCGGCTTGAAGGTCAGCTTGCCGGTGGCGTCGTAGTTCACCTTCACCGTCCAGCCTTCTTTCTGGAGTTGGGCGATGGCGGCGCGCTGGTCTTGCTCGCGCTCGAAGGCGGCGAACACCGGCTTCGGCTCGCCGGCTTTCTCGGCGTAGACTTGGTAGTCGCCCCAGCGGGACAGCGGGAAGTACGGTTCCAGGACGCGGGCTTGCTCGTACACCGATTGCAGCGCATCCACGCTGCTCTTGACCTTGCCGCGCACGTCGGCGACGATGTCGTCGAACAGGGCTTTTTGCGCGTCGTCTGGCAGGGTGTCACGAAGCGCGGCGGCGGCGTCTTCCTTCATGTCGGGCTGTTGCAGCCGCTGCCGGACGGTCGCGGTGAAGGCGTCGTAAGCGGCGGAGTCTTTAGCCAGCTTCGCCAAACGCTGCGTCAGCGTCGTCGGGGTCGCCGTCGGGTCCATGTCCTTCGCCCGATCCATCATGGCGTTGAAGATGCCGTTTGCCCCGCGTCCGAGCCGGTCTTTCAGCGCCTGATGGTACGCCTCAAAAGACCTCTTGTTCTCGACGATGACCTCTTTGTACAGGTCCGCCAGCACCGGATTCGCCCTGCGCAGTTCGTTCAGCATCTCCACGGCGCGGGCGTGCGCTTGCCGGGCGCGCAGGTAATCGGCGGTGTCCCCGTAGTTTTCCCGCTGCGGCGCGGGCTGTGTCGGGTCCACGCTTTCCAAGGTGGTGAAGAACCACAGCTTGTACAATCCCCGCCCTTTATCGCGGGACTTGGCGGCGGCTTCGCGAAGGCGCTTGGCGATATCGAACGCCAGATGCTTGCCTTCCGCCTTATCAGCGTCCAGCAGGCGAGCGGTGTCTTCAAAGTGCTTCGCCAGTTGGGCGATGGGCGACTCTTGCAGCATCTCGACGATCTGTTGCCGGGACAGGAGGCGAGTCCACGCCGGGCGAGTGTTGCCGGCGGCGTCGGCGAATGACTGCATCAGTTCCTTGCGCCACAGCGACGGATTGCGCCAGATGCGCTTGATGAGGTTCGGCTGGGGTTCCAGATTCAGCGCGCCGATGTCGTTCAGGAAGCGCTGGGCGTCGGCGGGAGTGGGCGGTTGTCCGGGCGCTGGGGGGAGGGAATACCGCATATCTGGCGATGCCGTGGGCTTCTCATTCGTCGTGAACTTGATTTGGTTGGGTTTGAAGGCGATGACGTAATTTGCATGGGGTGCCCCCGGCGCTTCCACCACCGCCCCATCGTAGCCCTGTTTTATCAGATTCCAGCGCAGCCGTTCGGCGTCTTGGCGGGTCTCAATCCGGGTCAGGTCCGCGTCGGTCAGGTAATACGGCTTGTCGATCTTGGCGTGAAGCTCCAGCAGATTGTTGCCGTACCGCGCCGCCGCGCCCTTATCGGCGGTCATGAAGAAGCCCAAGCCGCTGGTCGGGTGTCCGCTGGCTTCGGCGGCGCGAGAAGAATCCCATTCGGTGAACAGCGGGTTGTTGGTGCCGTGGTACAGGGTGATGGGCGTTCCATCGACGGTTGCCGTCACGCCGGGCGTGCCTTTCCCGAACCACTGCCGGAACGGGGTCTCTGCTTGCCGGGCTTGGAACCGGGCGCGCACCGCCTCGAACTCTTCCATCGTGGCTTCGCCGACTTCGATGGCGGGGGCGACGGAATACCGCCGCTCCAGCATCTGCGTCACCAAATCGCGGAACTGCTCCAGCGTGGTGTCTTCATCCATGCGCCGCAACACTTCGACGCGCAACTCGCCCAAGGCGAGGTCGCCGTATTTCTCCTCGTACAGCCGCTCCAATTCCGCCAGCCGAACCAGCTTCCGCTGTTCGATCTTGTTCCGCTGGGCACGGGCTTTCAGCGCCGAAATCGCCAGTTGCCGCACGTCTTCCGGGCGCAGTTCCATCTTGACGCCCATGCGATACAGCGCGGCGCGAATAGCCGCCAGAATGCGCCGGACGATGGGCAAGCGCATGTCGCCGTATTCCACCAGATACGCCACGCTTTCCTCGGCGATCCGGTTCGGGTCCACTTGTTGCGCTTGCGCGAGCGCCTTGAGAGCGACGGAGTTGCCTTCGCGGGCCATCCGTTGCACTTGCTCGGCGAGGTCTTGAAAGCCCGGATTGCCGATGAAATTGCGCAGTCCCGCCAGGTTCAAGACCGCGTGGGACATCCGCAAGATCGTCCGGTCGCCTTCCGAGAACCGCTCGTCCTTCATCAGATGCGCGGATTCGTGCAGCAGCGCGTTCAACGCCCCCGTGCGCATGTTGCTGGGGATGAGATGCGTGACGCCTTTATTGACGAAGGCTTGCGCATCCGCAGGAGCGACGATTTCTTGTCCGGTCGAGGACAGGTACACGCGATTGTTGCCAGGCAACGGACGCGCGCCGGGCTTGGGTTCCAGCCACACGGCAAAGCCGTTGCGTTCCAAGTGCCGGACGTTGGTTTCGCCCAGGGCTTCCACGGCTTCGGCGCGAGCTTGGGCTTGGGTCAGTCCGACTTCGGTGAGGGTGTCGTCGGCGCTGGAATAGCGAATGTCGGCGGATTGTTCGCCAGCGGGCAGTACTAAGTCAGGAATTGCCACGACAAACGATTGGGCTTTTTCGCCGACTTCATCAAAAACGTCGCCGACCTTGACAGTAGTGCCGTCTTTACTCGGCTTTACGATTCCGTGAACAGCGACGACGGTTTCTTGTGTTTCTCCGGTCTTTTCGTATTCCACCCAGCCATTTTTAGTGACAACGTGCGCAAAGCGAGCGCCTACTGGAAGGTCTTTGAAGTGCTTGGCGTCTTTCTTTCCATTCGGCGGTGGCGCGACAAATTCCGGTTGTTCTTGAGGCGCAGGTTCGGTCTGAACGGATGGTGCAGGAGTCGCTCCCCCTTCCACCATACTGTCCAGTTGCACCGGGACATGAGTTGCGCCCCCATCCATCCGCATGGGCATGATGACTGCAACTCCGCCATCCGCAGAGGTGATTTTTAGTACCGAAAGGTCTTTATTTTTTTCCCTCGATCTTAGCCCGATATCAACTGTCTTGGCTCCAGTCGCCTTAGCAAAGGCAGAAAGCGCTTTCCAAACAACATCGGAGTTAAAAGACCCAGATTGGTCGCCGATGCGAAGTATTAATGGGAAATCGTTGGTTTTCTTTCGGGCGGTCATCTGCCCGGTGCGGTCATCCTTGTTCGCTGCAAACCGCTTGGCTTTAATCAATCGCGGCGTTAATAGTTGACAGTAGCCGATCAAGGTCGACTCCTTGGAGGCGTATCCCGTTTTCATTAATTTCTTTGTCCGATGGAATAACTCGTTGAATATCAGGATACTTGTCGTTTATCTCTACTTTTTCGTTAGTTTTTGTTTTTGGTTCGTAATATCCAGGCTCCATCCTCCCGTTGTTGGGGACCATTACCAACTGATACCCGTCGCTGGCGGCAATAAACCCTTCATCCGCATACACGTATGCGAGGTAACGCCGAACTTGACCGTCTGCTACAGCGCCACCGAGCGCCTTTGCCAGACTAGACACCTGCTTAATGTTTGCAGGAACGGGAACCAACTGAATTGCTCCAACCTGTCGTCTTGGGTACTCAATCAAGATCGGCGATCCATCCTGATCCTTGGTTTTTTCCGGCAGCGGTTGTTCCCATCGCTCGACTAAAGCAATTTTGGACAGACGTTCTTGTTCCGCTTGTTTTTGCGCCTCTTGTTCTTTCGCACGGACTTCGGCTTCACGGCGCTGCTTGTCTTCCTTGGCTTTCTGAACCAACTCTCCGAGTTCTTTAGTCAACTGTTCGGGCGTAATCGCGCTTCCGCTTTCCAAGGCGTTATTTCTGGCGGTTTGCGCGTCTCTACGCAATGCGTTTAGCTGCGGAACAAATGGGTTTCCCACGCCTTGCTCGCCAATCTCTTTGTCGGCGCTTTCCCAAACCGGATCAACCCACAGTCGCCGCGCTTCCCGGCGAACCGTCCGGGAAAATTCATCGGCTTCCCAACCTTCACGCAATGGATTGCGAACAAATTGATATTCTGGAATGCTGCTGATATAAACGAACCGATTCAAAACGGCGTTCATGACTTGGTTGAGCTGATTTTGCGTCAACGATTGGTCGGGCAACACCGCTTTGGTTTGCTCTACCAACAGGTTGGACAGCGACTCGGACAAGTCTTCCTGCTTGTAGCTGAAGGCCACTTGATTGGTCCCATAGCCACGGTCGATAAGCATCGCGGCCACCATTCGCCGCCACGGCGGCATGTTCGCCGCCGTGGCTATTTGCGCGAGTTCATAGCGGGTAATGAGCGCTTCATTCTTCTTGATTCGACTTAACAAATCCATCCGTTCGTTATAGAGTTCCTTCGCTTTTTTGGTCCCGCGCCTTGCTTTAGTTGCCGCATCATTAACTTGCTTGAGATATTTTTCCAGATCGGGAATCTTGGCAATAGCCTGCCGGTACTCAGTCTCTGTCGTGGAACGCAAAATGTCGGTCGCCGCTTTAGCCCACGACTCGGAGGCGTTCTGGTCGCCAGTCGGAGGTACGGGAATTTCCGGCTTGTTGCGGTCCTGCCAGTCCTTTTGGGTTATCCGCTCGACGGTGGCTCCTTGATACAATGGCTGATCGTCCAGACTATCCAACCGCCGCCGCGCATCTCTTCGGCTCAGGCTCCAATACACGATTCCAGCGGGCGTCTTGACCGCATAAACCGGCTTTTTATCTTGCGACCCATCAAAGTAAGCAGCCAAAGTGCTTTGAGTTTGCCCCATCTCGCGCTGAGTTTCCGTCCCAGCACGACGGGCGCGTTCTGCTAGAATCGCGTTGGCTTGCTCGACGGCATCAATAAAGTCAAACAGGACTGGATCGAGGACGTTAGGATTGAGGGTATAAAGATAGGTTTCCTTGCGGTCTGATGATTGTCCGTACACCAACATCGGCCGCGCGCCCGTCACCAGTTCGGCGGATTCATCGACCTCATACCGATGGATAACCAAGGAATGCCGGCGGTCGCGAGTCAGCTCAACCCGCCAGTCATCAGAAGCCAAATCGTCGGCGTTTTCTTGGCGCTCCGCCGGCAAGATCGTTAAGTCGGACTCCAAGCGTGGCTTGGCATCAAATTCCGAAAAAGGGATTCCTAGCGCCGCATCCCGCTCGTCCAGCAACTCTTGGACTCGTTCTGGATTGACTTCCAAGCGAACGTCTGTCGTCGGAGCGCCGTCGGGGTCGAGGCCGGATTCCTCATATTGCTCGATTAACCCATCGACGGTTTCGAGGGATTTTGCGCTGTCGTCGGCGATGCGGTCGGCAAGCGGTCTTGGTGAGCGGACGACGGATTCAAAGATGGGGAGCGGCCCCGAACTGACATCGCCCATGCTTTCATCCGGGCTTGTTTCGGGCTGTATCCGCGACTCTGTAGGAGTTGTTCCATCTGCGGTAGATTCATAGTCTGTCTCGGTTGACGTGGTCTGATCGGCCAACGCCTCATCAATTTGAGGCGCTAAGTCGGGGCGCTGCTTCCGTAAAAACTCCAGCATCCCCGTTTGGTACTCAATACCGTTATCTGTGGCATCGCCCACAATTCGGTCTACATCAACGGCGCGAATTTGTGGGATCGTGTCAGCATATTTAATTAGGTCTGGCGCGTAGTCGTAGGCTTCTTGAGCGGCTGGCTTCGACGGTCTCTGGCGGGTAACTGGCGCGGCGCTTTCTACTGGCGCGGGCGCTGCTTGTTTTTCTTCTGGGCGAGCAAAAGGCTCTTCTTTCTTGGCTACAAGATTCCCTTTGGCATCCCATTGTGGAATTTGTGCCTCCACTGCTTCTGCGGCGGCTACATACCGTTCCGGGTTATAAAAAGTCCCGACTTCAGGAACCTCAATCCCTAGCCGCGCCGCGTTAGAACGCAAAGAAGAGTACGTTGATTCCATCGCGCGCTTGCGCTGCGAGGTTTGTTTTACTTTTTCTTTCCCTGCAATTTCTCGAATTAACTTGGCTGCCTTGGCGGCTTGGGCAGCAGCGTTGCGGTTTTGAACGGTCCCCCGCAATTCTTTGGCGGGCGAGGTGGGTTTTGGTTTAGTGGCGGGTTCATTTTTTTGCGCGGAGCCTACTTTTGACTTCTCTGGCATTTCCTTCTTGGCTTGTTCGCGCAACCCATCCGGCTCTACGCCTGCTTCATAAACTGCGGTTGTCCATCCGTCCTTTTCTCTTTGCGCTTGTTCTTTTCTGGTAAACGGACTAATTTTTATTGGCTCATCAGCAACGCCTTTTTTGTACCCCCAGAGGATTGTATCGCGATTAACGGCAGACTTGTCTTCCGTATCAGGGGTAGCTTTTCTCTTAGGCTCTGGTTGGGCGGCGGGTTCCGGGCGGACCTCTGGCGCTGGCGGTGATTCTGTAGACTGATTCGGCGCTGCCGTCTCCTTTTTCACTCCATACAGCTTGCCATCGTCCAGTTTTTTGATGTCGAATCTTTGCTTCCAGTCTTTTCCGGCGAACCCTGTCATGTAGCGTGCGGAGTCATTCCGAAAATTATCAGGAATCGCTATCGCTCCTTTTGGAGG
>JRYF01009215.1_pt1 | contig 13455 bp, 15 predicted proteins | sample 235331 | NCBI WGS metagenome assembly JRYF01 (sample SAMN03074217, study PRJNA261475) | activated sludge metagenome | biome: Wastewater Treatment Plant; feature: Wastewater; material: Activated sludge; isolation source: activated biomass of a wastewater treatment plant treating hydrocarbon... ...
AAGGTCAGCGCCACCGCCACGTACAGCGCCTCCATCACCTCCTTGCCCATGAACAAAATAAGGAGGAACCCAAAGATGATGGTGAACCCCAACTGCCCGAGCCCCGTGGCCAGAGCGACTGGACCGATGTGGCGGACGTGCTGGAGATCGAGCTTGAGACCAACCGCAAACAGCAGCACCGCCACCCCGACCTGGGCCAACAGGTTGATCTCGTTGTGTGCTTTTACCAGGCCCAGAAACGCCGGCCCGACGACAATCCCGACCAAAATGTAGGCGATCAACACCGGCTGGCGCAGCCACATGGCCAAGGCGCCGGCGGCGGTGGAAATCAGCAACAGCAAAGCAAATTCACTAAAGATTTCATGCATTGCCGGGCATCCCCCTCAACCACGCCTCGATGCGCGGCCAACCGTGCGGCAGGGCGAGAAAAGCCGTGGGGCAGCCTTTCGCGAACCCCCAAGTTCTGGCGGGTTGCACCAGCGCTAACCCGTTCTACGCGTTGAAGAGTTTAACACGAGACGGCGCCGCGCCGCTGTGGGCTCCCGCTTCCAACGCTGCACTAACGCCCGCACCACTCTCATCCGCATGTTCCAATTCTCATCGCATCGGGCGCCAACTCCGACGAGAAGCAAATAGAAACACTGATGATCGAGCCAAATCATCCCGTTGCCAGCACGGTGTTCCTTCCAAGTTGGCGACGGCACGATTCCCGCTAATCCGCTATGCTTGAAGGTATTCCGCCCTCACCGACCAAAATCGCATGGACTGGAACCGCCTGCTCTCTCGCGCTCGCCTGGGTCTATCCCGCCAACATCCCGACAGCGAAGCGCGCACTGACTTTCAGCGCGATTTCGACCGCATCGTGTTTTCCTCGGCGTTCCGACGCTTGCAAGACAAAACCCAGGTTTTTCCACTGTCGCAGAGCGACTACGTTCGCACCCGCCTGACCCACAGCCTGGAAGTCTCCAGCGTCGGCCGCTCGCTGGGGACGATGGTCGGCGACAGCGTGATCCGCCGCCATGCCCTAAAAGGCGTCTATCCGCAGGATTTCGGCGCGGTGGTGGCCGCCGCCTGCCTGGCCCACGACATCGGCAACCCACCCTTCGGCCACGCCGGCGAAGACGCCATCCGGCTGTGGTTCACCACCTCCACCACTGGTCAGACAACCCTGGAGCAACTGACCGAGGCGCAACAACAGGATTTTCTGCGTTTCGAAGGCAACGCCCAAGGCTTCCGCATCATCGCCCGCCTGCAAAGCCCCGACAACCGCGGCGGCATGCAACTGACCTGCGCCACCCTCGGCGCCTTCACCAAATACCCCCGCGCTTCGTTGTTAACCGCCGAACCGCCGCCCGGCATCGCCTTCCGCAAGTTCGGCTTCTGCCAGGACGACCGGGATCTGTTCGTGGAAATCGCTGGGGAACTGGAACTAGCGCCGGTGGCGCCGGAGGCCTGGAGCCGGCACCCGCTGGCTTGGCTGGTCGAGGCGGCCGACGACATCTGCTACCGGATCATCGACGTGGAAGACGCCTTCCGGCTCCAGCAACTCGCTTTCAAGCAGGTCCGCGACCTGCTGCTGCCGCTGACCGGCGAACCGGAACACGCCCAGCGCAAGATGCAGCATCTCACTCGGTCGCGGGAAAAAATTGAATACCTGCGCGCCAAAGCCATCGGCGCCATCATCGATCAGGCGCATCAGTGCTTCATGGATCACGAAGACCAGATTCTGACTGGGAACCTTACCGGAGAACTGCTGGACCTGATTCCCGCCGCCGCCGCGATGCGCGCCCTCAAGGACTGCGGGGAAACTCAGGTCTATGTATCCAAACCGGTGGTGGAAGTCGAAGCGGCCGGTTTTGAGGTGCTGGGTGGCTTGCTGGAAGCGTTTGTCACCACCGTCAACGACCTCGCCGCTCGCGGGCCACAGGCTTCCCCCAAAAGCCGGATGCTGATTCATCTGATTCCGGAACAATTCACCGGACCCGGCCGCCAGCCCGTTGCCGACCTCTATCGGCGCGTGCTGGCCATCACCGATTTCGTCGCCGGGATGACCGATTCTTACGCGGTGGCGCTGTTCAAGAAGCTCACCGGCATTTCGCTGCCGACCGGTTGAGTGTCACTCCTGATCCCGCACCAGCGGCACGAACACCACCGGCAGAATGCTACGACCATGGACGACCCCCTGTTCGTCCTTGCACAACAAGCGCAAATCCTGAGTCTGGTACGGTGACCCGACCGGCACGACCAGCCGACCGCCCGGCTTCAGTTGCCGCACCAGCGCTGGCGGCACCTCCGCGGCGGCGGCCGTGACCATGATGCCATCGTAAGGCGCGTGCTCCTCCCAGCCCCACGCTCCATCTCCGGCATGAATCTCCACGTTGGTGAATCCCAGTTCTCGCAGGCGCGCCGCCGCGGTGGTAGCCAGTTCGGAAATCCGCTCCACCGAGTAGACCCACCGCGCCAGACTGGCCAGCACCGCAGTCTGATAGCCCGAGCCCGTGCCGATTTCCAATACCACGGATTGCGGGTCCAGTTGCAACAGTTCGGTCATCAAAGCCACGATAAATGGCTGGGAAATCGTCTGGCCACGCCCGATCGGCAACGGCCGGTCGATATAGGCCCAGTCCCGCTGGGCCACCGGCACGAAACAATGTCGGGGTACGGTCGCCAGCGCTCGCGTCACCGGTTCGCTCAGTTGGGAATATCCAGTCAGACCCGCCGTTTCCCGAGTCTCCGCAATCACTCGTTCCAAAAGGATTCGGCGATCTTCCTCATACTCTCCGGTCGGCTTGACGACCATCTCGCAATTTCTCCCGCCGCGCCAGCTTATCTTTCGGGTGCGGCATCCGGCGCGAGAATCCGCGCCACCAGGTCTTGTTCGCACGACAACGGCTGGCGACGCAAGCTGGCCAGGAGCCCGTTCGCTGGCGCCAAGACCCAGGCTCGTACCCCGCCGGTGAAACCATCATGAATCTGACCCAGCTCCTCTCCTGACTGGACCCAACGACCCACCTCCAGATTCGAGGAGAAGATTCCAGCCTGTCCGGCCCGGACGACGATGATCTGTCGCGAACCGAAATACCGCAACTGTTCTTCCTCGCCGACCAGGCGCAGACCACCGATGATCCCGGCGCGATCCAGAAATGCCACCAAAGCCCGAAACAGCGTTTCGCAATGCCCGGTCTGCAAGCTGCCAGCCTGCCCCAGGTGAATCACGAAATTCTCACCGCCGTGAAACCGCCAGGCGCGCACCAGATCCGGCGTCGATTTATCTTCGGCCGGACGTTCGATGACCGCTGGCAACCCGAACAGACAGGCGCTGGCCCGCTCGTCGTCATTAGGTGCATACAAGCTGAGGTGCGGCAATTCTTCGACATCCAAACTGATCGGATGAATATCCACCCGATAGTACGCAGCCTGGGTAAGCTCCATCACCGCCCTAGTCATGGCCCACTCTCCAGATCGCCGATGATGGGCGGCCCGAGCGCGGCCGATCGGTCTCGTCCCCGTGCCACGCCTGTTCCAGGCACCAACCGTGGGCACGATTACCACGCGCTCGCGCAAGCGCAACCCACGCCTTTCGCCAGCTTCGACGCCCCGCAAAAACGCCGCCAACCGCGAGAGTACGAACATGCCGTTCAACTCTCGACCGTCGAGATCCCCCACCAACGCCAATCGCGGCGCTCTTCCCCGTGGACCCATATCGTGGTGGGGAAGCACTTTGTCACACTGCACCCGCAGGCTCGGTCCAGAGACCATTTGCTTGACCAAGGCTTCACTCCGTCATCGCTCTGCCGTCGTGACTGAAAGGGTTTTATGGCTTCTTAAAGGATAGTCCATCTTTGGTATTTCGCATCGTGAAGTTTGGACGGACCCTATATAAAGCAGACTGCCAAAGTTATCGGCCGTCCCAGAACGATCCTAAAAATATTTTCATCATGATGTTGCAATGCAGCATCACGTCCGCTATATTGCATTGCAACAAACCTACCTCACCACTGCAATATCGATCCTTTGTAAGGAGTATCCCAATGGTCGTCAATCTGTTCAATAAAGCGCTGGAAACCCCGCAAGCCCTGCCGGAACCTCTGATCAAGACCAACAAGCTGTTGGTTGAAAACATCGAAAAAATGATGGTGTTCCAAATGAACGCCCTCAAATCCTACCTGGATATCGGCCTGAACCAAATGCGCGCCGCCGCCGAAATCACCGATCTCCAGAGCATGCAAGACTTTTGCAAGCGTCAGGCCGAAATCGCGCACACCGTACAGCAAAAGTTGATGAGCGACGCCAAGGCCATGTCCGACATGGCCGCTCGCTTCAAGACCGAGATGGACGGTTTGGCCAAGACCACCTTGGAGGACGTTCTGCCCAAAGCGGCTTGAACCTTCCGGAACCCGTTTCTGCCCCGCCCCCGCGCGGGGCTTTTGGGTTTAGACCCCAAATCACCGTGAACTTCAGCCCACACCCTAGCATCGCGGTCGCCGCGGAACCCCCTACTCCCGCTTCGGCGGCCACGACCCTGGCGCTGGAACTACAACTCCCTCTCGCGACCGACCCCATTCCAACTTCGTTCACGCATTTGTTGGTCTTGACCGGAGAACGATTGGAACTACGGGAACTTGGTCCCGAGCCACCCGGACCGGTTTATGCCGACTTCACCTCTGGAACGGCGCTCCACCGGCGCCGCTTTGGCGGCGGTCGCCACCAACCCTTGGCCCGGGCGGTCGGGCTGAAAAGCGGGTTTCGGCCCACGGTCATGGACGCCACCGCCGGGCTGGGCCGCGACGCCTTCGTGCTGGCTAGCCTGGGTTGCGCCGTGCATCTGATCGAGCGTTCCTCGATCATCGCCGCCCTGCTGCGCGACGGGCTGCGGCGGGCCGCCCAAGACCCGGAGATCGGGCCGCTGATCGCGACCCGCTTGTGCCTGACGGTGGCGGACGGGCGGGAGTATCTGCGCCGGCTCGGCCAAGACGGCCCGTGGCCCGAGGTGATCTATCTAGACCCGATGTACCCCCGGCGCGGGAAATCGGCGCTCCCCAGCAAGGAGTTGTGCCTGCTGCGACACCTAGTCGGTGATGATGACGACGCTCCGGAGTTGTTGGCCGCCGCGCTGGCCCGCGCTCGACAGCGAGTGGTGGTTAAGCGGCCGCGTCGAGCTCCACCGCTCGTCGGACCGATCCCTACGGTTCAGATCACCGCTCCCAACACCCGTTTCGATGTTTATCTGTTCAACCGCGACCGGCCGGGGTTGTAACACGCACGGCCAAGTGCTCGGAGGTGGACCCCGCCAAGGCGTCGAGGACCTGCGAGCGAGTACGTTGGGCCAGCCCATCACGGGTCTGCCCCGCGGTCGACAGCGGCGCGCAAAAGCGTAATTCAGCCACGATCCGCCGTTCGCCGAGTAACCGCCACAGATGTGGCAAGAGGGTGGCATCACCCACGAAGGGTACGTCCGGATGCAAGCCTTTCCCCCAAGGATAGCGCAGCGCGATAGCCTGCACCGGACAGCGGGCCAGTATGGCAGACTGGAACAGGCGCGGATAAAAGCGACGCACCGTCTCGCCGACGGTCGAGGTTCCTTCCGGAAACACCAACATCCGGCCGCCGTTACGCAGGCGCCAAGTCAATTGCTCGGACGCCTCGCCCGCGCCATTTTCACCGCCACGGCGGATGAAAGCGGTACCCGCCCGGCCACTCAACCAACCAAACAGTGGCCAGTCGGCCACCTCGCGCTTGGCCAGAAAATGGGTCGGACAGACCGAGGCGATACAGAAGATGTCCAACCAGGACACATGATTGGCGACGAACAACACCGCGTCGGCGTGGGGATGGCCCTCGACGACGACGCGCACTCCCAGTATTCCACACAGCACCCGGCTCCAGATCGCCAAGGGCCGACAGGAAACCTGGCCGTTCCGTCCCGGCCGCGGCAGGGCCGCTACCCCGATGCCGACCAGAACATGCAACACCACCAACGGTGCCCGCCATAACCGACGTCCGGTTCGCCGCCATGTGCCAGCGCGGTCATCGTTCACGCGACCCGCCCCAAAAAATGTCGGGCGTAACGGCGGGTCAGTTGTCGGGTTGAGACCAAAATGAACACGTCGGCGACCTGGAAATCCTCGTCCAGGAACGGTTCGCCGCAGATTTGCGCGCCGACCCGTAAATACGCTTTCAACAATGGCGGCAACGGATAGTCGTCACGAGCCAAAACATCGCGCCGCGGCAGAGGAATTCGCGGTCGTACTCGTCGATCCTCGGCCGACAAATAGCGTTGCGCCAATTCCGAAAAAATAACCTGGGCCATGGCGCCATCGTCCCCCAAAGGGATGCTGGCGCAACCGATCAAATAATCGATCCGCTGCTCGGCCACGAAACCGGCGATGCCCGACCACAGGGCGGTGATGGTGGTGCCGTTGCGATAATCGCGATGCACGCAAGTCCGGCCGATTTCCGCGAATCGCCCCGGCAGCGCCAGCACCGGATCGATCTCGAATTCGCTCTGCGAGTAAAATCCTCCAGCTTGGCGGGCCCCTTCCTCGGTCAGAATTCGCGTACAGCCGATGACCTCGGCGGTCGACGTATCCCAGACCAGCAGATGATGGCAGTACGCATCCAAATGATCGTGGTCCAAACCGGGAATCTGATTATGCAAGCGCGCGCCCATTTCCCCAGCGAAGATCGCATGACGCAAGCGCTGCGCGGCCCGCAATTCGGTCGCCGATCGGGCGAAAGCGACCCGTAACGATCCTTTGAGTAACGGTTGGCCCCTGGACTCGTGAAGTAGCGGCTGGGCGTTCAAGGCGACCTCCGAAAATGAACAGTAGTCAGCGAATGGCAAGCAGCCAGCAAATTCACGTGACGATAAGTCAAGTTAATTGCAAAGGTTTTAAGTCTGCTTGACAGACTGGTGACAACCGATCATTTCCGAGTCCTGGCTCGGGGACCGTGGGATTCCGGGCAGTCGCTTTAGCGAGGTACCACCGGCTACGGCCCGGGAGTCGATAGCCCTGAGACTCGACAGGGCTACGGCTACCTGATGTCGCTTTAGCGAGGAACCGCCGGCTACGGCGCGGGAGTGGTCGCCACCGCCGGGGCAGTCGCGGAAAGGGAAGATGAGCGATTGAATGATGCTGGCCGGGTCACTGGCGCTACCGGCGGATGAGCCAACTGTCCATAAACCCGGGTGATTTTTTCGACATAGGCCCGCGTTTCCGCGTAAGGCGGCACGCCGCCATAACGCAGCACCGCGCCCTCACCGGCGTTGTATCCGGCTAGCGTCAGACGAACGTCGCCCTGAAAATAGGCCAGCAACCAGCGCAGATAAGCCATGCCGCCCCGCAGATTCTGCACGGGATCGTAGGGATCCCGCACCCCGAACCGTTCGGCGGTCGCGGGGATCAGTTGCATCAGACCCTGGGCGTTCTTGATGGAGCGCGCCTGGTCGTTGAAGGCGGACTCCGCCTCGATCACCGCCAGCACCAACTCCGGCTGGAGACCATAATTCGGCGCCATCTGTTTGACCAGCGCCTCGACTCGGGCTCGCTCCGGCGAGGGAGGACCGCGCCGGACCATCCGCGAGGGTTGACGGATTGGCTCCACCACACAATTCGCCGGTTTACTCTTGGTTGGATCGTCCACCCGCGCCAGCATCCGTTGAGCCGGCGCATCACCCTGAGCCGCCGCCAGCCGGAACCACGCCGCCGCCTGGGCATCGTCGTGTTTCACGCCACGGCCGTTGGCGTACATCCAGCCGAGTTGGTACTGGGCCATGACGTGACCGCGGCGAGCCGCGGCGCAGTACAACCGAAGCGCCCGGTCGTAATCCTGGGGGATGCCCTCGCCATGCTCGTAACGCTGAGCCCATTCCACCTGTCTGGCCGGCGTTTCATCGATCAGCCTGAGCCAGTCTGGCGGGGTGTCGGCCCCCTGCGCGCTGGCGCAGCACGCGCCGAAAATCCAGAAACCAAGGGACTTCCGCAGTTTCATGCCTGATACGCCTTTCTTTGTTGATGATAATGAATCACCTATCATGCTAAGTCGTTTTAAACCTGAATGCCAGCCACTCCAGGCACCGGTCGAAGACCGTGGTTCGACCGGAACCTCACCGGAATCCAACTCGGGCTCGCCCGAATCTTTACAAAAAAATGACGATCCCGGCATGAGAAATCCTTTGCCTTACTGTAGTCTTATTAGTTTCCAACAAATTGCCTTGACAATAAAACGATCTACCGAGTCTCAGCGACAGGAGGCCACATCATGAGCTACACCACCGATTCCATCCGCAATATCGCTCTGGTCGGGCATGGCGCGGCTGGAAAAACCACACTGGTGGAATCCATCCTGCACCATGCCGGCAAGCTTCCCGCCCCCGGCACTGTGGAAAAAGGCAACACGGTCTGCGACTTCGATCCACAGGAAAAAGCGCACCAGCATTCGTTGGACTCCGCCCTGGTGAATCTCGATTACCGCGACACCCACATCAACCTGATCGACACCCCCGGATTCCCGGATTTCCTCGGCCAAGCCATCGCCGTGCTACCGGCAGTGGAAACGGTGGCGGTGGTGATCAACGCCCAAACCGGCATTGAATCGGTCACCCAACGGATGATGGAACGCGCCGCCGAACGCCAGCAGTGCCGGATGATCGTTGTCAACAAGATCGACGCCGAGAATATCGACCTGCCCGGCCTGCTGGATCAGATTCAGGATAGCTTCGGCCGGGAATGCCTGCCGATCAACTTGCCGGCCAACAACGCCACCCGCGTCGTGGACTGCTTTTTCAATCCCGCCGGAGACAGCGACTTTTCCAGCGTCGCCGCCACCCATTCCGCCCTGATCGATCAGGTGGTCGAGGTGGACGAAGAGTTGATGGCTCTGTATCTCGAACAGGGTGAGGATCTGCAGCCGGAACAATTGCACGCCCCGTTCGAAACCGCGCTGCGAGAAGGTCATCTGATCCCGATCTGCTTCGTCTCGGCCCGCACCGGCGCTGGCGTCAAGGAACTGCTGGAGATCATGGCCCGTTTGCTGCCCAATCCAACCGAGGGTAACCCCGAGCCGTTTCTGAAGGGCGAGGGAGAAACGGCCGAGATGCTCCACGCCGTTCCCGATCCGCAACAGCATGCGGTGGCGCATGTGTTCAAGGTGACCGATCGACCCCTACGCCGGCAAGCTGGGCATCTTCCGCATCCACCAAGGCACCATCACCAAGGACAGCCAGCTCTACATCGGCGACGGCCGCAAGCCGTTCAAGGTCGGACACTTGTTCCACATCCACGGCAAGGAACATCCCGAAGTCGTGATCGGCATTCCCGGCGACCTCTGCGCGGTGGCCAAGGTGGATGACATCCATCGCGACGTGGTGCTCCACGACTCCCACGATGAGGACGAGATTCATCTGCGGCCACTCCGCTTCCCCACCCCCCTGTTCGGACTGGCCATCCGCGCCGCCACCCGCGGAGACGAACAGAAGCTATCCGATACCGTCAACAAGCTGTTGGAGGAAGATCCCTGCCTGGCGCTGGAGCACAACACACATACCAAGGAAACCGTGCTGCGCGGCCTGAGCGACCTGCACCTGCGGATCACCCTGGAAAAAATGCAGCAACGCTACAACCTGCAAGTTGAAACCAAACCGCCCAAAATCGCCTATAAGGAAACCATCAGCCAGTCCGCCGATGGTCACCACCGCCACAAAAAACAAACCGGCGGCGCCGGCCAATTCGGAGAAGTGTTCCTGCGCGTCGAACCCCTGCCGCGCGACGCGGGTTTCGAGTTCGCCAGCGAAGTAGTGGGCGGCGCCATTCCCACCTCACTCCTGCCGGCGGTGGAAAAGGGCATCCGCGATGCGTTGCAGGAAGGGGTGGTCGCTGGTTATCCGCTCCAGGATGTCCGCGCCGTCGCCACCGATGGCAAATACCATCCGGTGGACTCCAAGGAAATCGCCTTCGTCACCGCCGGCCGTGAGGCCTTCCTGGATGCGGTCACCAAGGCCAAACCGATCATCCTGGAACCGATCATTAACCTGGAGGTACGGGCACCTGCCGACTGTGTGGGCTCGATCACCGGCGATCTGTCCAGCCGGCGCGGCCGCATCGCCGGCACCGACGCCGGCCCGCGCGGCTTGACGATCATCAACGCCCAGGTTCCCCTGGCGGAACTGGAAGGCTATGAGTCGCAATTGAAATCCATGACCGGCGGGCATGGTTCCTACAGCATCGAACTCAGCCACTACGACCCGGTGCCCGGCGACATCCAACAGAAATTGCACGCCGCTTACCGGCAATCGCAGGAGAATTAAGGTCTTCCACGCAAGCTGGTTTTCAGCCGGCTTGCGTTATCCTTAATATCCTCATGCTGGACTCAGTTATAAAATTTGTACAAATAATTCGGCCACATTGCTTGACTTTTTCGAATATTTTGTATAATTTTAATCAAACTTGTACAGAGTCTTTCCTTTCCCGCCGACATCGTTATGAGGTGAGTCATGCACGACACGATCCGCACCATCCGGAGCCTCGGCATTTACCTACTACCCGCCTCATCGCTCGCGGTCGCCGTTGCCCTGCTGCTAGGTTTGCTGTACTACCCAACGCCGATTACATTCTCTAACAACCAACCCCAAATCGTCCCAACAGCGGAGCAACCGGACTGGCAGGCGCACGCCGATGTCCTGTTCGCGGCGCTGCTGGCCGACGCCTTGCGCCAGCTTCAGGCGGAACAGGAAAATCAAGCGCGGACGCTGCGGTATCAGTACAAGCAAGATTATTCATCCGGTGAGGCACCAGTCACGCTGAAGCCAGACATGGACTGTGAAGCCAACCGCCCCGCCCTGATTCGACTGTAGCCGCGTCTGTCTGATTCCCGATGCGGCGTGCCGGTTTATCCAAACCCGCATCAGGACTCACCAGAGATCATTGCTCCCGCAACGCTTGCTGGCAGGCCTGGAGTACATCCTCGCCAAAACAGACCAGATAGACGATTTCGATCCGATCATCGGTCGCCAAAAATTCCCTCACCTCCCGCACCGCGATCCGGGCGGCTTCGTCCAGCGGGTAACCGTAGACGCCGCAACTGATGGCGGGAAAAGCGATGGAGCGCACGCCGTTTTCCACTGCCAACCGCAGACTGTTGCGATAGCAAGCCGCTAGCAGATCTGGCTCGCCTCGCGTATCTCCATGCCACACCGGCCCAACCGTGTGAATGACGTGACGCGCCGGCAGGCGATACCCGCGCGTGATCTTGGCCTGACCGGTCTCGCAACCGCCCAAAGTACGGCACTCAGCCAGCAATTCCGGCCCAGCGGCGCGGTGAATGGCTCCGTCCACGCCACCGCCGCCCAACAACGAGGGGTTGGCGGCATTGACGATGGCGTCCACTGGCAATCGGGTAATATCACTGGTTACGATCTGGATACGATGGCTATTCGCTGTCATGTGCCAAAACCTCCAATCAAATCTCCACCATCTCGAAATCATCCTTGGTAGCGCCGCATTCCGGGCAGGTCCAAGTGAGCGGCACGTCGTCCCAGAGCGTGCCGGGTGCGATTCCGTCGTCGGGCCAACCTTTTTCTTCGTCGTAAATAAATCCACAAATCAAACACATGTACTTTTTCATTGAGGTCCCCGATTTCTTTATGGTCATTTTGGAACAGATATTGTCCCACGCCAGCGCGTCCTGAAAAACCCGCGCGGTTTGTTAGAATCCAAAAGCCAGCAAAGCTTTTTCTCACACCCAGGAGCCCGGCCCAATGCCACCCGCGTTTCCCTCCATCCCGGTCGTCATGACCCTGGCCGGCAACGATCCCAGCGGCGGGGCCGGACTCGCGGCCGATATCGAAACCCTGGTCAGCCTGGGCTGCCATCCGGCACCGGTGATCACCACCTTGACCGTGCAGGATACCCACAACGTCAAGGCCCTGTTCCCGGTTAGCCCGGCACAAATCATCGCCCAAGCCGAAGCAGTGCTGGAAGATGTGCGGGTCGCGGTCTTCAAAATCGGCGTGATTGGCAACGCCGACAATGCCGCTGCCCTGCATAAGTTGCTAAGCGCGTATCCCGGAATCCCGGTGGTGCTCGATCCGGTGCTGGCGGCGGGCGGCGGCGCGGAACTGGCTAATCAGGCCCTGATCGAGGCCATCCAGACCTTGCTGCTACCCCTGACCACCATATTGACGCCCAATAGCGGCGAGGCCCGCCGACTGGCGCCGGAAGCGGACACGCTGGAAGCCTGCGCCATGGCTTTGCTGGCGCGCGGTTGCCAGTATGTCCTGATCACCGGCGGCCACGAACCATCCGCCGAAGTAGTCAACACGCTGTACGGCAACAACCGGCTGCTGGAAACCAGCCGCTGGCCGCGCCTGCCCGACTCCTACCACGGTTCCGGCTGCACGCTGGCCGCCGCCATCGCCGGCCTGTTGGCCCAAGGAGGGGAACTCCACGCGGATCTGCTCCGTTCCGCGATCTATCGGGCGCAAGATTACACGTGGCGTTCCTTGCAAGCCGGCTACCGAGCCGGCGGCGGGCAATGTATGCCCAACCGGCTGTTCTGGACTCATCCTCGTTGAGATTGATCATGCAAAAACCCGCCTGCCGTGGCTTGTATGCCATCACCGACACCCTATTGCTTCCCGACCACCAGCGTCTGATCGTCGCAGTCGAACAAGCGATTCTGGGCGGCGCTCGCCTGATTCAGTACCGCGACAAAAGCACCGACGCCGATCAACGGCTAACCCAAGCGCAGGCTTTGCATGCCTTGTGCCGGCGATATGAGATTCCACTGATCATCAACGACGACGTGGAACTAGCCGCCCAGGTCAGTGCGACGGGAGTCCATATTGGCAGGGATGATCCGGACCTAACCACCGCCCGCGCCTGCCTGGGTGAAACCGCGCTGATCGGCGTGTCCTGTTATGATCGGTTGGATTTGGCGCAGGCGGCCGAACGGGCCGGGGCCGACTACGTGGCGTTTGGCGCATTCTTCCCCTCGCCCACCAAACCCACCGAGATCCGCGCATCCCTCGAACTGCTGAGGGAAGGGCGCGCGGTTTTGCACGTTCCCATCGTCGCCATCGGCGGCATTACCCCGGACAACGCGCCGCTGTTGCTGGAGGCGGGCGCCGATGCGCTGGCGGTGGTCAGCGGGGTGTTCGGCCAACCCGATATCCAGACAGCCGCCCGGCGCTATGCCGCTCTGTTCGTTGGAGGAATCCCGTCATGACCCGTTCCGAAACCTTGTTTGTCGAAGCGCAACACTACATTCCCGGCGGCGTCAACTCACCCGTGCGCGCCTTTCGTGGCGTCGGCGGAACGCCCATTTTCTTTAAGCGCGGCGAGGGCGCCTATCTGCACGATGAGGATGATCGCCGTTATATCGACTACGTCGGTTCCTGGGGACCGATGATCGTCGGTCACGCCCACCCGGCGGTGGTCCGCGCCGTGCGGGAAGTCG
>JRYF01000084.1_pt1 | contig 13448 bp, 11 predicted proteins | sample 235331 | NCBI WGS metagenome assembly JRYF01 (sample SAMN03074217, study PRJNA261475) | activated sludge metagenome | biome: Wastewater Treatment Plant; feature: Wastewater; material: Activated sludge; isolation source: activated biomass of a wastewater treatment plant treating hydrocarbon... ...
AGAGACCGGGAATTGCTGATTACCTCGTGGATGAAATACGTCGGATCGTCCTCAACAAGGCTGGGCCGACCGCGCGGGAGGTGTTTGAAACCGGCGCGGAACAGCACCACCGCGACGCCCCGGCTGAATTGGGGGTTTCTCAGGATAAATAAAGAAACGCCTCCAGGCGCATTTCCTCGAACTCCGCCCGCTCTTGCGCCCACTGGCGGGCAAGCTCGGCTAAATCGGCGTCCGTCTCCAACGCCAGGCGCAGCCGGTTATCTCCCGCCAAAAGATCGATGGCCGGGATGTCAGCCACGAACTCATAGGGCTTCGCGCGCCAGGCGAACGCATCCGGGGCGATGCGCCTGACGCTTTGCAAGAAGGCGATGCCCGTCGCGTAGGAATCAAAGCGGCGGCGGTCGGTGAGGTGAATCTGCACGCCCCCACAAGTATTGCCGGCGTGTTTTTGAAACTTGGGCCGAAAGTACAGCGGACGAAACCGGCAACCAGGGAGATTCCGCCGGGACAGATCGGCGGCGAGCGCTTCGGGATCGATACCCGGCGCGCCAGCAATCTCAAAGGGTCGGCACGTCCCTCGCCCCTCCGATAACTCGGTCGCTTCCACCAGGCACATACCCGGATAAACCCACGCGGTGTCGAGCGTGGGCATGTTGGGCGAAGGATAGACCCAGGGCAGTCCGGTATCCGCGAAGTTCATCTCCCGTCGCCAGCCGCGCATGGGCAGCACGTCCAACTCGCAGTCGACGCCCCGCCGACGCTGGACGTAGCGAGCGATCTCGCCGGGCGTCAAACCGTGCCGGTTGGGCACTGGATGCAGGCCCACGAAAGACTCAAAACCGGGTTTGATCAGATTGCCCTCGGTGATCAGCCCGTCGAGAGGATTGGGACGGTCGCAGACCAGCACCCGCACGCCGACCGTGCCGGCCGCTTCCATGCACAGCGCCATGGTCCAGACGAAGGTGTAATAACGCGCGCCCACGTCTTGCAGGTCGATCACCAGAGCATCCAGGCCCTCAAGCTGTTCGCGGCGCGGCGTCAGACTCTCAAAAGTCGCACCGTACAAACTGTGTACCGGCACCCCAAGTCGAGGATCACGCGACAAGTCTTCGACATCCTCCATGTCCTGTGCCTCACCGCGGGCGCCATGCTCCGGGCCAAAGACGGCGACGATCCGGGCGCCTGTCGCCTGCAACAGATCGAGCGCATGGCGCAATTCGGCATCGACGCTGGCGGGATGACAGACCACTCCGATTCGGGAGTGACGGATTTTTTCAGGAAATTCGTTAAGAAGCGTTTCCAAGCCAGTCTGGACGCGGGACATCACGATTCTCGCTCCTTGATGAGGGTTTCGGGAGCGATGATTCTAGCCTTGCGCGATCAGTTGTCGTAACTCCGGCACGCAGGAACCGCAATTGGTTCCGGCCTTCAGCGTCGCGCCGATGGCCTCCGGCGTCGTCAATCCCCGTTCGCGGATGGCGGTGGTCAAGGTGTTGAGCCCCACCCCGAAACAGGCGCAGACGATCCGTCCGCAATCGCGCTGTCCACCGCCCGGTCGCCCGGCCAGCAAACTGGCACGCTCGGCGGAACCGAGTTCCGGGGCGGCGAACAGTCCGGCTAACCAACCGCGCGGCGGCAGTTCGTGAGTGGGCGCGACGAACAAGCAAGCGTGCAAACGACCATCGACCAGCACCGCGCCCCGATAACGCCCCGTACCGGCATCGGCGAATTCCAGCCATTCCCAGGCCGAATCGTCGCCGAGAACGCTTCGCGCCCAAGCCGGCCAGTCATTTACCTTCGCTTCTCCCGCCAATTCGTAACGCCAGGACGCCGGCTCGCGCACGCTGACTCGGTACTCGACCGTTGGCGGATCGATGGCTGCACGAGACAATAGAAACCCGTGCCAGCAGGGGCGATACGCTTGCACCCGCACCGGGGTATGCTTGGATTCCGGCTGACCGGACAAGGGGTCCACTACCGGATTGACCGCCGCGTTGACTCGCCCGCGCGGCGCCAGCGGCGAACCCCAGTGCATCGGCACGAACACGTTGCCCGGTTGCTGTTCCGCGCTGGTGCGCACCCGGACGATAACCTCGCCCCAGCGGCTATGCACCCGCGCCAGCATGTTTTCGCCGACACCACAGGCCAGCGCATCCACCGGATGGATCTCGACGTAAGGTTCGGGGATGTGACCGGTCAACCGAGCGGTCTTGCCGGTGCGGGTCATGGTGTGCCATTGATCGCGAATCCGACCGCTGTTGAGGATCAGCGGAAAGCCGTCATCCGCCGCGTGAACCGGCGCCCGTTCGCCGACCGCGACGCAACGAGCCTTGCCGTCGGCGGTGAAAAAGTTGCCCGCGCCGAACAGGCGTGCCGCGCCCGCCGTCGCGCCGCGCGGTAACGGCCATTGCATGGGTTGCAAGGCGTCGTAGTCGGTGTCGGCGAGATCGGCGAGCGCGGAAATATCGAAGTCGCGGCGACTGCCCGCCTCGTTCTCGAATCCCGACAAAGCCGCATGTTCGCGGAAAATGGCCGCGGGCGACTCGAAAGGAAACAGCGCGCCGAATCCCATGCGTTGGGCTACTTGGGTCATGGCCCACCAGTCGGGTTTCGCTTCGCCCGGCGGTGGCAGAAAGGTCCGCTGGCGGGAAATCCGCCGCTCGGAATTGGTGACCGTGCCGTCCTTCTCGCCCCAGGTCAGCGCCGGCAGCTTGACGTGCGCCAACCGCACGGTGTCGGTATCGGCCACGGCGTCGGACACCACCACCAGCGGGCAGCGTTGCAAGGCCGTTCGCGCGGCGTCGGCGTCGGGTAAGCTGACCACCGGATTAGTGCCCATGATCCAGATTGCCTTGATCCGGCCATCGGCGACCGCTTGAAACAGCTCGACCGCTTTCAAGCCGGGGCCGGTAGCAATAGCCGGCGCTGTCCCCTCACCCCAACCCCTCTCCCGGGGGGCGATGGGCATAGACTCGTGCCAAAACCGCCGAACCCGCTCGACATCATCCGGCGCGAAATCCAGGTGTGCCGCCAGTTGGTTCGCCAATCCGCCAACCTCGCGCCCACCCATCGCATTCGGCTGGCCGGTCACGGAGAACGGCCCCATACCCGGCTGGCCGATGCGTCCGGTGACCAGATGGCAATTGATGATGGCGTTCACTTTGTCGCTGCCGTGGGCGGACTGGTTGACGCCTTGCGAGTAGACCGTCACCACTTTGCGGGTGCGGCCCCACAAACCGTAAAACTCGGCCACCTCGCTTGCCGGCAAGCCGGTCCGGGCAGCGACAGCGGGGACGTTAGGCGCGACCTCCTTCGCCGCCCGATAGGCCGGCCAGAAACCCCCGACATGCTGCTCCATAAACTCCGGGTCCAGGCGATCCTGCTGATAGAGATGCACCAGCAGGCCGTTGAACAACGCCGTATCGGAACCGGGCTTGAGCGGCAAATGCGTTTCGGCGGCATCGCAAGTGGCGGTGCGGCGCGGATCGATCACCACCAGCTTGGGCTTGCCGTCGCGTCGTTCCCGCGCGGCGAGGATGCGCTGGTACAGCACCGGATGACACCAGGCCAGATTAGAACCGACCAGCACCACCAAATCGGCTTCCTCCAAATCCTCGTAACAGCCGGGCACGGTATCCGCACCGAACGCCCGCTTGTGGCCGACCACCGAGGACGCCATGCACAACCGCGAGTTGGTGTCGATGTTGGCGGCGCCGAGGAAGCCCTTCATCAGCTTGTTGGCGACGTAGTAATCCTCGGTCAGCAATTGCCCGGAAACGTAAAAGGCGACGGCGTCGGGACCGTGTTCCGCCAGCGCTTGGCGAAAACCGGCGGCGACGGCGTCCAGCGCTTCGTCCCACGACACACGCCGCCCGGCGATTTCGGGATACAGCAGACGATCATCGAGACTGAGCGTTTCGCCCAGCGCCGCGCCTTTCGAGCACAGCCGCCCGTAATTCGCGGGATGTTGTTCGTCGCCCGTCACCCGAACGCCACCGCTTGGATCGACCGCGACTTTAACGCCGCAGCCGACCCCGCAATAGGGGCAGATGGTGCGGATCGCTTCGACGACACCGCTCATTGCTCTACCCTCCCGTTCAGGCCGCTTCCCGCGACGCGGTCGCCAAGCTGACCACGTTGTTTAGCCCCAACCAGATTCGCCCGTCTTCCAGTCGCATCGGATAACGAGTGGCGCAACCCACATCGGGCGCGACCGCTTGGCCGCTTTCCAGTTCCAGCACCCAATTGTGCAGCGGACAGGTGATCCGATGACCGTGGACGATGCCTTGCGACAGCGGACCACCTTTGTGCGGGCAACGGTCGCGCAGGGCGAAAACCTGATCGTCGGCCGTGCGGAAGATCGCCACGTCGCCGTGCGGCGTTTGCACCACTCGCGAACCCAGGCGAGGAATGTCGTCGAGTGAGCCGACTTCGTGCCAGTCATACATGATGCTTGCCTCCGTTCCTCAACCGACTTGCCGCAAGGGTTGAAATTCGTGCGCGTCCACCCGACCGCTGGCGCGCTCCGCCCACGGATCGATCTGAGCGTACTTTTGCGAGTCGAGAAAACGGATGTAGAGCGCCTTGCGGTTCTCTTCGTCCTCGACGATGCGCGATTTCACGTAGCTCAGACCGACCCGTTCGATCCACGGCGCGGTGCGTTCCAGATAGCGCCCTTCCTCGCGGTAAAGCTGCATGAACGCACCGCAATATTCCTTCACTTCCTCTTCCGTGGCGCATTTGCAGAGCAAGTCGGTGCCCCGAATCTTGATGCCGCCGTTGCCGCCGACGTGGATTTCGTAACCGGACTCGACGCAGACTACACCGAAATCCTTGATCGTGGCTTCGGCGCAGTTACGCGGGCAGCCGGAGACGGCCATCTTGAACTTGTGCGGCGTCCACGATCCCCACGTCATCTTTTCCAGCTTGACGCCGAGGCCGGTGGAATCTTGCGTACCGAAGCGGCACCAGTCGGAGCCGACGCAGGTTTTCACGGTGCGCAGCGATTTACCGTAGGCGTGACCGGACACCATGCCGGCGGCGTTGAGATCGGCCCAGACTTTCGGCAAATCTTCTTTTTTGACGCCCAGCAAGTCGATGCGCTGGCCGCCGGTCACTTTCACCGTCGGAATTTTGAATTTGTCGGCCACATCGGCGATGGCGCGCAACTCCTTCGGATTGGTCAGGCCGCCCCACATGCGCGGGACCACCGAATAAGTACCATCCTTCTGGATGTTGGCGTGAACGCGCTCGTTGATGAACCGCGATTGCTGGTCGTCTTGCGCTTCGTCCGGCCAAGTCGAAATCAAATAGTAATTGATGGCGGGGCGGCAGGAATGGCAACCGTCCGGGGTTTTCCATTCCATGAAATCGAACACCGCCCGCAAACGAGTCAAATGCTGCTCGCGGATCACCTTGCGGACCTGATCGTGGCTGTGCTCGGTGCATTTGCACATCGGTTTTTCCTTCGGCGTCTTGTCGAAGGTGCCGACGGTGGCGGCGAGGATTTGCTCGACCAAGCCGGTGCAGGAACCACAGGATGCCGACGCTTTGGTGTGGGCGCGCACCTCGTCCACGGTAAAGAGCTTCTTTTCGGAAATCGCCTTGATGATCGCGCCTTTGCACACGCCGTTGCAGCCGCAGATTTCGGCGTCGTCGGCCATCGTCATCACGCTGAAACCGTCGCGGCCCGAATCCGCCATGTGGGCGTGGCCGAACAGCACGGTTTCGCGAAACGCGCCGATGTCAGTGCCCTCGCGCAACAACTGGAAATACCAGGTACCATCGACGGTGTCGCCGTACAGCACCGCGCCCTGCACGCGGTTTTCCTTGACCACCAGCTTCTTGTAGACGCCGCGCGCCGGATCGCGCAACACGATCTCCTCGCAACCCGGCCCACCGTTGAAGTCGCCGGCGGAGAACAGATCGATGCCGGTCACTTTCAGCTTGGTGCTGGTGACCGAGCCTTGATAGCGACCGATGCCGTAGCGCGCCAGATGGTTGGCGCAGACCTTGGCCTGCTCCCACAGCGGCGCGACTAGGCCGTAGCACTGGCCGCGATGCTGCACGCACTCGCCGACGGCGTAGACGCGCGGGTCGTAGCTCTGCATCGTGTCGTTGACGACGACGCCACGCTCGCAATAAATGCCCGCTTGCTTCGCCAGTTCGATGTTGGGCCGGATACCAACCGCCATCACCACCAAATCGGCGGGAATTTCCAGACCATCCTTGAACCGCACGGCGCGGACCCGCTCTTCGCCGAGCACGGCGGCGGTATTGGCGCCCATCAGAAAACGCAAGCCACGCTCTTCCAGACTCGCGCGCAGCATGTCCGCCGCGACCGGGTCGATCTGGCGTTCCATCAGAGTATCCAGCACATGCACCACGGTCACCTGCATTCCCTGCTTCATCAAGCCGTTGGCCGCTTCCAACCCAAGCAGGCCACCGCCGATGACTACCGCGTGCTTGCCGGTTTGCGCCACCGCCAACATGGTTTCCACGTCCTGGATGTCGCGAAAACCGATGACGCCTGGTAGATCGTTGCCGGGAATCGGCAAGATAAACGGGTTGGAACCGGTCGCCAGCAACAGCCGGTCGTAGGGCGCAATCGTGCCGTCGGCGGCATGAACTTGCCGCCGCGCCCGGTTGATTCGCGTCACTTCCTGGCCGGCGTGCAGCGTGATGTCTCGTTCGGCGTACCAGTCCAAATCGTTGATCATGATTTGGTCGATGGTCTTTTCGCCGGCGAGTACGGGGGACAGCATGATGCGGTTGTAGTTGCCGTGCGGCTCCGCGCCGAACACGGTGATGTCGAATTTATCCGGGGCGATGGTCAGCAACTCCTCCAGAGTGCGCATCCCGGCCATGCCGTTGCCCACCAGAACCAGACGTTCTTTCATCGTCGAATCTCCGTTGCCGTCTCGTTCACGCCGCTTCCGGCCGCCGCTGCCGCTCGTAAAGAAAGCGCAGCACTTCGGCGCGGTAGTGGTTGTAGGTCGGATCGTCCGCCAGTTCGAGCCGGTTGCGCGGGCGCGGCAGGTCCACTTTCAAAATTTCCCCCACCGTCGCCGCCGGGCCGTTGGTCATCATCACGATGCGGTCGGACAGCAACACCGCTTCGTCCACGTCGTGAGTGATCATCAGCACGGTGTTGTTGAGCGCGGTTTGAATCTCCATCACCGATTCCTGTAAATGGGCGCGAGTCAACGCATCGAGCGCGCCGAACGGCTCGTCGAGCAGCAGCATCTTCGGCTGGATCGCGAAGGCGCGCGCGATGCCGACGCGCTGCTTCATGCCGCCCGACAGCTGCGCCGGCTTCTTGTCGATCGCCGCCGACAGGCCCACCATCTCTACGTAGCGCTCGACCTGCGCATCGACCTGCGCGCGCGACCAGTCCGGCCACTTGCTGCGCACCGCGAAGGCGATGTTCCGGCGCACCGTCAGCCACGGCATCAGCGCGTGGCCCTGGAAGACGACGCCGCGCTCCAGGCTCGGCCCGGCGACCTCGCGGCCGTCCATGATCACGAAGCCGCTGCTGGCCTGCTCGAGCCCGGCGAGCACGTTCAGGATCGTCGTCTTGCCGCAGCCCGAGTGGCCTATGATGCAGACGAACTCGCCGCGGCGGATGCTGAAGTTGACCGCGTCGAAGACCGGCTCGGCGGCGCCGGGAAAGCGCTTGGCCAGGCCCTGCACCTCGAGGAACGGCCGCTCGCGCTCAGTCGACATAGGTCACCGCCTTCTGCAGCCGGCCGAACATGGCGTCGAGCAGCATGCCGACCACGCCGATCACCAGGATCGCGAAGATCACGTTGGTCAGCGACAGGTTGTTCCACTCGTTCCAGACGAAGTAGCCGATGCCGGTGCCGCCGACCAGCATCTCGGCGGCGACGATCACCAGCCAGGCGATGCCCATGCTGATGCGCATGCCGGTCAGAATCGTCGGCGCCGCCGCCGGCAGGATGACTTCGAAGGCGCGCCGCAGCGGCCGCACCTCGAGGGTGCGCGCCACCGCCAGCCACTCGCGGCGCACGCTGGCCACGCCGAAGGCGGTGTTCAGCAGCATCGGCCAGATCGAGCAGATGAAGATCACGAACACGCCGGAGATCGACGAGTCCTTGATCGTGTACAGCGCCAGCGGCATCCAGGCCAGCGGCGAGATCGGCTTCAGGACCTGGATGAACGGGTCGAGCGCGCGATACACGAGCGGCGACATGCCGATCAGGAAGCCGAGCGGGATCGCCACCAGCGCGGCGATCGAGAAGCCGAGGCCGACCCGCGCCAGCGAGTGCGCGAGCTGGATGCCGATGCCCTTGTCGTTCGGCCCGTTGTCGTAGAACGGGCTCGACAGGTTGTGCTTCACGGCTTCCCACATCTGCGCCGGCGTCGGGAAGCCGTCGCTCTTGCGTACGCCAGCGGTCGGGTCCCGGCCGAGCAGCTTGGCGTATTCGATCTGCTCCGGCGTCAGGTCGACCGGCGCGCCGTCGCCCGCCTTCGGCAGCGTGGCCGCGTGCCAGACGCCGAGCAGCAGCAGCAGCAGCAGCAGCGACAGCAGCGCGGCCTTCAGCCGCTGCGGATCGAGCCATCCCATCGCCGGCTCCGCCGTCAGGCAGCCGAGCGGCTGATCGGGAAGCTCCGCGCGTACTCGGCGGCCCTGGCCGGGTCGAACTCGCGGCCCATGATCGTGAACTTCGGATAGACGGCATTGGCCGCCGGCGCCTTCTGGCCAAGCTCGGCCATGTGCCTGCGCGCGTCGGTGATTAGGAACACCTGCTCGGCGATCTGGCGGTAGTTCACGTCGCCCTTGATGTAGCCCCAGCGCTGCATCTGCGTCAGCATCCACACTGCCATGCTCGGCCACGGCACCGGGTCGAAGTCGGCGCGGTTGGGCACGTTCTTCACCCCGCCCAGCCCGTCGGCGAAGCGGCCGGTGAGCACCTGCGCCACCACGGTCTCCGGCTGGTTCAGATACGCGGTCGGGCTGATGACCTTGGCGATCAGTTCGCGGTTGGCCGCATCGCGCGCCATCGCCGCCGCCTCGAGCACGGCGCGGAACAGCGCCGCGAAGGTGTTGGGGTTGGCGCGGATGAACTCCTCGCCGACGCCGAAGGCGCAGCACGGGTGCCCGTCCCACAGCTCCTTCGACAGGATGTGGATGAAGCCGACCTCGTCGTACACCGCGCGCTGGTTGAACGGGTCGGGGCCGAGGAAGCCGTCGATGTTGCCGGCGCGCAGGTTGGCGACCATCTCCGGCGGCGGCGTGACGCGGATCTGCACGTCGGTGTCCGGGTTCACGCCGTGCTCGGCAAGGTAGTAGCGCAGCAGGAAGTTGTGGATCGAGTACTCGAACGGCACCGCGAAGCGGAAGCCCTTCCACTGCTTCGGGTCGCGCTTGTCCTTGTGCTTGAGCGACAGCGTGATCGCCTGGCCGTTGGTGTTCTGGATCGTCGCCACGCGCATCGGCACCTGCGTGGAGCCGAGGCCGAGCGAGATCGCCAGCGGCATCGGGCTCAGGAAGTGCGAGGCGTCGTGCTCCTTGTTGAGCATCTTGTCGCGGATCAGCGCCCAGCCCGCGGTCTTGTTCAGCTGCACCTTCAGGCCCTGCCGCTTATAGAAGCCGAGCGGGTCGGCCATGATCAGCGGCGTGGCGCAGGTGATGGCGATGAAGCCGATCTTCAGGTCCGGCTTCTCCAGCGCCTTCTTCTCCTGCGCCATCGCCTGCAGCGAAGCGACGGGCAGCACGCTGGCGATGGCGGCCATCGCCGTGTTGCGGCCGACCGCCTGCAGGAAGGCGCGCCGTACCGGCTCGTGCGGGAACAGCGCCTTGACCAGGCTGGCCTCGATGAAGTCGCGGCCGAGCTGCTCGGCGTCGACGCGCGCCGCCGGCGCTGCGGCCGCAGCCCGGGCGTGCTCCTCGGGCGCGTGATCGCCACCGCAGCCGCAGCGTGCGAGCAGCGGGCGGCCGGCGTCGTAGGGGTCGTACTCACGGTCAATGCGGCTCATCGAAGGACTCCTCGTCTGAAGGGCAGAGGTGATCGGGGGATCGATGCTGGTCGCGCGACGTCGCGGCGCCGGATGCCCGGGGCGAAGGCGCCGGCCCCACGGCGGTGCACCGGCGCGCCGCATGTCGGTGCCGTCGCTGCACCGTTCGTGCGCGGCGGGTACATGAGGCAGCAGCATGCGACCTCTGCTCTCCGGCGCGGCAGTCGCGCTCGGAAGCGCATGGCGTTTTGCGGCGGTCGATGCGATTCCGATTCCATGCCGTAACCGGAATGCAAGCACCATGCCACTGCGACCCCGGAATTACGCTGGCCCCCGCGGAAGTGAATTGGGCGGCGCCCGTCGCCGCGGGCGAACCCTGTCGGCCGGTTCCGCCGTCGGCGTCAAGGCAACGCCGAGGCCCGGACCGGCGACGCCGGGCTGCGACCCGGTGCGCCTGGCCGATCGCGTGTTCCCCGGCTGCGGTGAAGGGGCTCCGTCCGGCGCCGGTCGACCAGGTGCCCGCCGGACTGGGCGCGGAGAGCGTTCTTGCCGAACTTACGCCCGTGCCCCGACTGCGGTGAAGGAGCTCCGCCCGGCGCCGGTCGACCAGGTGCCTGCGGGGAGCTGGCGCGGAACGCGTTCTCGCCGAGCCTTGCGGCAGGTCATCGCGAAGCGGACGACCGGCGCATGCCACTGCGATTCGCGGCAGCCGGCGCCGTCTTCCCACGATAGACAGCCGGTTCGCTCCGGGGGGCAACCCATGCCAGCGCCAGCCCGCCCAACATCTCCGACCCGCCGCCCCGCTGTCGTCTTGCGTCGCATCGCTGCCGGCCTCGGCATCGCAGCCGCGACGCTGCTCGGCGGCTGCGTGATCTACGAGCCCTCTCCGGGTTACGCGCAGTCGGCCACGTTCGAACGCTCCTTCAACGCGGTCGTCGGCGCGATGCGCGAACAGGGCGTGGCGATCACCCAGGAGGACCGCGGCGCGGGCATCAAGCGCGGCACGCGCGGTGGCATCGATGTCACGGGCAGCGTGCGCCCGCAGGCCGACGGGACGGTCCGCGTGCAGTTCGACACCAGCGGCGCGACCGCCGGCGACCCGACGCTGATCGACCGCATCACCCGCAGCTACAACGCCTACATGGGCCGCTGAGGCCGCCGGCAGCCCCCGCGGCGGCGGCTTTCCCGCGCCTCAGGCGGCCGGCTTCGCCATCGCCTTCTCCAGCGCGACGCGGATGTCGAGCGGATCGTCGGCGCGCAGCACGCGCGCGGCCAGCTTGGCGGCGGTCTTGGTCGACAGCGTGAACAGCCGCTCCTTGACCGACAGCAGCTGCGACGGGTTCATCGAGAACTGGCGCAGGCCCATGCCGAGCAGCAGTTCGGTCAGGTCGATCTCGCCGGCCATCTCGCCGCACACCGCCACCGGCGTGCGCGCCCTGGCGCCGACGCGGATGGTGCGCGCGATCAGGTGCAGCACGGCCGGGTGCAAGTGGTCGTACAGGTGGGCGACGCTGGAGTCGGCCCGGTCGATGGCCAGCGTGTACTGGATCAGGTCGTTGGTGCCCAGCGACAGGAACTTCAGCCGCCTGACGAAAGCCGGCAGCGACAGCGCCGCCGCCGGCACCTCGATCATGCCGCCGACCGGCGCGCGGCCGTCGAACTTGACCTTGCGTTCCTTCAGCTGCTCGCGGGCGCGGGCCACGAACGACAGCGCCTGCTCGACCTCGTGCACGTGCGCCAGCATCGGCACCAGGATGCGCACCGTGCCGACCGCCGAGGCGCGCAGGATCGCCCGCAGCTGGGTCAGGAACAGCTCCGGATAGGCGAGGCAGTAGCGGATCGCGCGCAGGCCGAGCGCCGGGTTCGACTCGATGGTCGGGCTGCCGGCGGCGATGCCGAGCCCGCGCCGGGCGCGCTCGGTCAGCACCTTGTCGGCGCCGATGTCGAGCGTGCGGATGACGACCGGCTTGCCCTTCATTGCCCTGGCGACCCTGGCGTACGCCTCGTACTGCTCGTCCTCGCCGGGCAGCTCGTCGCGGTTCATGAACAGGAACTCGGTGCGGAACAGGCCGATGCCGTCGGCACCGGCCTCGAGCGCGTCGCGCGCGTCGGCCGGCAGCTCGATATTGGCCAGCAGCTCGACGGCGATGCCGTCGCGGGTGCGCGCCAGCCGCCCCTTGAGCTTGCGCAGCGCGACGCGGGCGTCGACCTGGGCCTTGAGCCGCTGCCGGAACTGCGCCAGCGCGTCCGGCTCGGGCTGCACGTGGACGCGGCCCGACTCGGCATCGAGCACGACCACGTCGTGCTCGCGGATGGCCTCGCGCGCGCCGGTCACGCCGAGCACCGCCGGCATGCCGAGGCTGCGCGCCAGGATCGCGGTGTGCGAGGTGCGTCCGCCCAGTTCGGTGACCAGGCCGGCGACGTCGACCTCGGCGCGCCCCTTCAGGTGCAGCATGTCGGTCGGCGACAGGTCGCGCGCGATCAGGATCAGCCGCTCGCCGTCGGCCGGCTTCGGCGGCAGCGCCACGGTCGCGTTGCGCCCGCTGACCAGCGACTTCATCACCCGTTCGACGACCTGGCGCACGTCCTGCGAGCGGCTGCGGAAGTACTCGTCGTCGATGGCCTCGAACTGCTTGCACACCTGCTCGAGCTGGATCGTCAGGGCCCACTCGGCGTTGATCAGGCGGCCGCGCACCAGGTCGCGCGGCTCGTCGCACAGCAGCGGGTCGTCGAGGATCATCCGGTGCAGGTCGAGGAACGCGCGCACCTCGCCGGGCGCCTCCGGCGCGATCTGCGCGGCCAGCTGGTCGATCTCCGTGCGCACCAGTGCGAAGGCGTTGTTCAACCGCGCCACCTCGTGCAGCACGTCCTTGCGCTCGATCGCGTAGTGGCGCGTCTCCAGCTCCGACGGCGCCAGCAGGTGGGCGCGGCCGATGGCCACGCTCGGCGTCGAGCCCGAGACGATGCCGACGCCCACCAGTTCGACGCCCGCTTCGCGCCGCACCTCGCTGTCCGGCGCAGGCGCGCCGGCGGCGCGCGGCGCGGCCGTCCCGCCCGAAGCCTTCGTGCGGTCTTCGCCGAGCGCGGGTTCGCCGTTCATTCCTCGCCGAAGCCTTCCGCAATCAGCCGGCCGATCGCCTCCAGCGCCTGCTCCGCATCGTCGCCCTCGGCGTCAACCGTCACGGTCGACCCCTGCCCGGCGGCCAGCATCATCACCCCCATGATCGACTTGGCGTTCACCCGCCGGCCGTTGCGCGAGATGTGGATGTCGGCGCCGTAGCGCGACGCGGTCTGGGTCAGCTGCGCCGACGGCCGCGCGTGCAGGCCGAGCTTATTGCTGATGGTGAAGTCGCGCGAGATCATCACCCGGAGGCGGGCGCACGCCCTGATGCTGCACCGAAGTCGAAGCCACCTGCATCACGCCCTGGCTGCCGCCGGCGAGCGCCTTCTCCGCCGCCTCGGCCAGCGTG